>Ga0315275_10002107_pt1 | contig 17793 bp, 9 predicted proteins | sample YL17G03_0_MG_FD_205557 | JGI IMG/M metagenome (GOLD analysis project Ga0315275, IMG submission 205557) | Sediment microbial communities from Yellowstone Lake, YNP, Wyoming, USA - YL17G03_0 | ecosystem: Environmental > Aquatic > Freshwater > Lake > Sediment | place: USA: Wyoming | collected...
ATACCTGGGCAAAGATCGAACAACGCCAAAGCGGTCAGTGACCCTTCCGCCCGGGTTTACGCCGTAATGTCCTGTGGCACGGGCTCCGTCGATTCTCTCTCTTTCTTTTCCCTGGAGAAGAACGTGCACATCGCGGGGATCACGAAGAGGGTCAGCACGAGGGAGAAAAACAGTCCGCCGATGACAACGATGCCCATGGACACGCGGCTCTTTGCGCTGCCCCCGAGCGCCAGAGCGATCGGGAGCGCCCCGAGGATTGTTGCGAGACTGGTCATCAGGATGGGGCGGAAGCGCGCGGCCGCGGCAAACTTCGCCGCGTCAAGCAGCTTCATCCCCTTCTCCTTTTGTTGATTCGCAAATTCCACAATCAGGATGCCGTTCTTTGTCACCAGACCAATGAGCATGATGATCCCGATCTCGCTGAAGATATTCAGCGTTTTGCCGAACACCCACAGCGAGAGCAATGCCCCTGCCAGCGCCAGGGGCACCGTCAGCATGATCGTGAACGGATCCCGGAAACTCTCGAACTGCGCAGCGAGCACGAGGTAGATCAGCACCAGGGCCAGGAGGAATGCAAACACGATGTTCGAGGAACTCTCCGCATAGTCGCGCGACGCTCCGGCGAGCGTTGTCGCGAAGGAATCGTCCAGGACTCTCTTCGCGATGCGATCCATGTCTGCAATCCCATCGCCGATTGTCCTTCCCGGCGCCAGTCCGGCGCTCACCGTTGCCGCCTTGAAGCGGTTGAAATGATACAGTTGCGGGGGGGCGCTCTCCTCGTTGAGGACAACGAGGTTGTCCATCTGGACCAGTTGCCCGCGATTGTTCCGGACGTACAGCGATGTGAGATCCAGCGGCTCGTCGCGGTCCGCGCGATTGACCTGTCCGATGACCTGGTACTGGAAGCCGTTCATTTCGAAATATGAGAACCTCTGTCCGCTGAACGCCAGCTGCAGCGTCTGTGCGATATCGACGACCGACACTCCGAGGCTCCTCGCCCGGTCGCGGTCAATCGCAAGATCGATCTGGGGCTTGTTGAATTTCAGATTCACATCCGAGGTCTGGAAGACGCTGCTTTTGTTTACTTCATCCAGGAACCGCGGAAGCGCCTGGCGGAGCTTCTCAAAGTTCTGGTTCTGCAGAACATACTGCACCGGCAGCCCGCTGCGCGCACCACCCCCGCTTGCCGAGATCGTTTGTTCCTGGCTCACAAAAACGCGTGCTTCGGTCATGCGGCGCGTGTTGGCCGTAAGATAGTCGGCAATCTCCTGCTGCGAGCGCTTGCGCTGTGAGGGTTCCGTCAGCATCAGCCGCACACTGCCGCTGTTGACCGACCCCCCGCCGTATCCCGGGGCTGTGACAGCCAGGTTGATCCGTCTTTCGGGAATGGAATCGCCGACGAACATGGACAGGCGGTTCATGAATGCGTCGGTATATTCGAACGACGCTCCCTCGGGTGCGGTGACGTTCATCCGCAGAAAACTTCTGTCGTCAAGAGGAGCCAGCTCGGACTGCAGGGTCTTTCCGAACACACCGATGAATATCAGCGTCACACCGATGACGCCCAATGCCCACCATCGACGTTCCATGAATCGTGCCAGGAATCGTTCGTACGTCGCGTTCATGGCTTCGAAGATCGGTTCCGTCATTTCGTAGAACCGTGTATGCCGGCGATGCTTTCGAATAAGACGCGCATTCAGCATCGGTGTCAGTGACAGGGACACGAACGCGGAGATCAGCACCGCGCCCGCGATGACGACGCCGAACTCGCGGAAAAGGCGCCCGACAAATCCTTCCAGAAATATGATGGGGAGGAAGACCGCGGCAAGCGTTATGGACGTTGAAATTACGGCAAAGAAGATCTCCCGGGAGCCGGCGAACGCCGCTTCCATCGGGGACAATCCGCGCTCCACTTTCTTGAAGATGTTCTCCGTGACGACAATGCCGTCGTCCACAACAAGACCCGTCGCGAGGACAATGGCCAGGAGCGTAAGGATGTTGATGGTAAATCCCATCACGTACATAATGAAGAACGCCCCGATCAGGGAGACGGGGATATCGATCAGAGGCCGGAAGGCAATGATCCAGTCGCGGAAAAAGACGTAAATGATGAGAATGACAAGCAGCACCGCGACAAAGATGGTTTCCTCGACCTCGGTAATGGATCTCCGGATAAAACGGGTATTGTCGACGGCGATATCGAGCCGGTAGTCTGCCGGGACATCCTTCTTGATCTGTTCAAATCGCTTGTAGAATTCGTCCGCGATCTCTACATAGTTGCTCCCCGGCTGCGGTACAATCCAGACGCCGATCATCGGCGTGCCGGATAACCTCAGCATGGTTTCCTCGTTCTCGGGCCCGAGATTGGCGAACCCGATATCGCTGAAGCGTACCGTGTTTTTTCCGTCTGCCTTGACAATGAGGTTGTTGAATTCGTCCACCGTCCTCATTCGTCCCTTCGTGTTGACGATGAGTTCGGTCTGGTTGCCCGCGATCTTCCCTGACGGGAGATCGACGTTCTCCCTGTTCAGGGCATCTTTGACGTCGAGGGGGGTGAGACCGAGGGCTGCCAGTTTTGCGGGATCCATCCAGAGACGCATCGCGTAGCGCTTGAGTCCCATGATCTGAGTTGCGCTCACACCGGGGATCGTCTGAAGGTTTTGCGCAATGACATTTTCCGCGAAGTCGCTCAACTCCAGCTGGTTCTTTGTGTCGCTCTGGACGGTGACAGAAATGATGGCGTCGGCGTTGGCGTCGGCTTTTGTCACCACGGGGGGAGCGTCGATATCCTGCGGAAGCGACCGGACCGCCCCGGAGACTTTGTCGCGCACGTCGTTGGCAGCGGCTTCCAGGTCCGCGTCGAGGTTGAACTCCACCGTGATGCTGCTGGATCCCTGGCTGCTGCTCGACGAGATGATGCGCACGCCGGGAATTCCGTTGAGCGCTTTTTCCAGCGGTTCGGTGATCTGCGATTCAACGACCTGTGCGTTCGCACCGGTGTAGTTTGTTCGTACACTGATGATGGGGGGATCAATGGCGGGATATTCACGCACGCCGAGGAATTTGAAGCTGATGACCCCGAAGAGCACGATGCCCAGCGACATGACAATCGCCAGGACGGGACGTTTGATGCTGATGGATGCTAGGCTCATCTGGGTTCTCTTGCGGCGGTCGGCGGCAGCGACGTTTGTTACTTCACGAGCACCGTGACCGGCATTCCCGGGCGCGCTTGCATGATCCCTGTGGTGAGGACGGTGTCACCGGGGGAGAGTCCGCCGGTGATCTGCACGCTTGTCGCCGTGCGGATGCCCGTCTTCACCGGCACAGAGACCACCACGCCGTTCTTCCGCACAAGGACCGTCTGGCCCTTGAGCACGGGAATCACCGCCTGGCTCGGAACCATCAATGCGTCGGGGATTTGTTTCAGACGGAGTTCAATGTGGACATAAGCGCCGGGCGTTACTTTCTCTGACCTGTTGTCGCACAGGGCGCGGAGCTGGAGAGTTCCCATGCTGGGATCAATTCTCGGCTCGATGGCATATACTTTTCCCGCAAACTCGAGCTTCGGCTCATCGCTGCTGAACTGGACACGATCGCCAAGGGCGACCTGATCCGCATATTTCTCCGGTATGGCGAAATCCACCTTCAGCGGATTGACCTTCTGGATTGATGCGATACGCGTGGTTTGCGAAACGTACCCTCCCTCGCTCACGTAGCGCAGCCCGATGATCCCGTCAAAGGGGGCCCGGACTTCCCGTTTCCGGATCGCGGCGAGAAGATTGTCCCGGTCGGCCTTCAGCGTGTTCACCTGGTTGAGGGCGATATCGTATTGCTCTTTGCTGATGGCGTTTTTGTCGAAGAGCTGTTGCTGCCGCGTCTCCTGGTCTGACGCAAGCTGGATCTGCAGCTCCGTTTTACGCAGCTGTGCCTGCAGATCGTCGTCGTTGATCTTCACCAGGATATCGTTCTTCCTGACGTGCGAGCCTTCGTGAAAGGAGATTCTTTCTATGCGCCCCGCCGCTTCGGTCACGAGATCGACGGATTCCGAGGGGAGGACCGTTCCTGACGAACGGACAACATTGTCCAACGGCTGCGGTGTTACCACAACGCCGTCGACAGACATCGGTTCACTTTGTATCCCAGATCGTGGTCCGGCATCGTTGTTTTTTGAACCGCACGCCGGAATGAGCAGGGCGCAGGCATAGACAGCAATCAGAGGAGCAATTCTGGATATCGTTGGCATGGTTCCGGAAGATTTTCTGTAATATTGCGAAAAACAAGAGGAATTGCAATGGATTCGATTTGGGCTTTCTGCGCAGAGGTGAAGGGAGGGGGCTGGCGAATTCCCTCAACAGATCATGTTTCCTAGAAGCAGCATGGCGGGCACCGGATGCTTGAAAGGGTGCCCGCCATGGTTCATTGTGTCATCGGTTCGGCAGGAGTCCCGTCAGCGATGTGTGCGGTTCCTGGCGTATCCGTCTTTGTGCTATCGAACCAGGAGCATTGTCCTGGTCTGGACCTGACTTCCCGCTGTCAATCTGTAGAAGTACATACCGCTCGTCAGACGAGTCGCATCAAAGCCTACCGTGTAACTTCCAGCCGGTTTCTCCTCATCCACCAACGTCGCCACCTCCTTGCCGAGCAGGTCATAGATACGTAGCGTTACCCGATTGGCGGTGGGGAGCTGGTACGTGATTACTGTTGTGGGGTTAAACGGGTTGGGGTAGTTCTGTTCGAGACGAAATTCCGTTGGGACTCGAATGTCAGACTGCTTCACGTCGTTAGCTCCAGCGCCCCATGCAAGATCGTCAACGGTGAATGTCGAACCAACGTGTACGGTGCCGCCGGTTCCCAGGACGAGGATCTCAATAAATGCCGTGTCCGGCACATCGGAAGTGAGATGCGTGATATTCGCGACGAACTCTTTGTACGTACTTGAGGCACCCAACTGTGCTCCACCTGTCCCTACGCCCGCTCCGTTCTTAAAAAGCACGACGCTAACGCTGAAGATGTCGCCTCCCGCGGGGGCAAACGTGTAGAATCCGTGCAACGCCTCAACTTGGGAGTTGATAGGGAATCCGGAGCCGTCAGCGCCAGCCAACAAAAAAGGCGATGTCGCAAAGCCGCTAAGAGAAAGAACCGATCCTTGAGCTGCTGACGATCCGGAATGTGCTGCGGTCGACTGCGAGACAAACACGAATGCCGGGGCGACATTGTCCGTGAACCAATCTACAGGCTCACCCCCTGACCAATCCTCGAAACCAGGATTGGGAATCTGAGCTTTTGCTCCCTGTGTACCAAAGAGCACTGCCATACCCGCGAGAACAAACAACATCATGCGAAACCATTTGCTCATGAGACCTCCTCTTGTGGCGTGGTTAGATTGATTGGCTTGTCAACACTCTGTGAGCCTGAAACATCTGGGAAAGCAGTTTCGTTAGTGTCCCGATCCCCTCCAGTCCAGATTTTGAGCAAGGATATTGACATCAATGCTAAGTAAATTGGCTTTCTATGTCAAGCAGCGCAGGGACAGAAACGGAGAGAGACACATCTCCTGAATGTCCGCAATGGGAAAGGGGGAGTCTGGAGGAGAGGGAACGATTACCGGACAGGGTAGCCGGATGGAGGCGCGGCACATGAACTCTGCTACTGGACGTTCACAGGCCCACGCATCGCAGTTTTCCACGATGACAGTTGGGCTCCTCGGAGAGCGCCCTGGCACTGCCTCCCCCGTCTCTTCGTCATCGCCTCACGTAGCGCCTGCTGCAACCCTCCTTCACTTCGCGCCGAGGACTTCGGCGGTCTTGCTGAGGTCGAATGCGCTAACTCGCAGGAACGCACCGTAATTGCCGCCCGCTGCTATGGCATGCAGCCCTACGATATTGATCCCTGCTTTGGCTATCGTGTCCAGCGTCTTGACCAGGGCTCCGGTCTTGTCAGTTCCTTTCAGAAGAAAGCCGCTCCCTTCCTCGACGATCATGCCGGACGTCTTCGCAAGATTCCGGAACTTGTCAGGATCTTTCGGAACGCAATACATCTCTGCTTCTCCCGACTGGGTTCCATAGCCCCATAGACCCACGAGCCCGATGTTCTTTGCCTTCAGGGTCTGCGCGACCGCAAGCAGTGCACCTGGCTTGTCCTCAAGCCTGGTTTTGAAAAACGCTGCACGCTTCGACGTTGCCATTGTGTAGTCCTTTCTGTCTTGATTGTGCATGATGAAAGCGTGTTGATTTCTCCTCAGATAGTACCCTCGCGGTTTCCATGACGATCAGGGTGCAACGAAGTTGTCATTCAAATACCTCTTCGAGGAGTCCCAGCCTGGATTCCAGCCGCGACTTGACGAAGATGAGCTCCTTGTCGTCATAGGTCAGCGTACAGTTTCCTGCGGTGGGATCGAGGCCGTCGAGCACTTTTGGCAGCCGGGTTCTCTTTGCGTCAGAAAGCGACAGGCGGTACACACCCCCGTCGGTGCTGAGGTAAAGGAGATACCGGTGGCTGAACGAGGGCCACGCGCGAGATGCATCACCTTCCGGAAGCAGAAGAGTGGCATGCCCTGCGCCTCTGCCCGCAGCCCGCGTCAACCACCATCCGGTGCGTCCGCCTCTCCCGTCACTAACGAGAGTATCTCCCTTGGTTTCCAACGGGAATCGCAACGTGGAGTCGGGAGATGTATCAACGACCGTATGCGTCTGCAGACTGTAGACAACGGATCTGACTCCCCCCGATGCCGTCGGCTCAATGACCATGAGCAGCTCACGGTTGAGCCACCATCCGAAGAATCCTCTCCCAATCCGTGTTGGTGTCTCAGGACTGGAGAGGTTGGTTATGAAGACAATCGTCGAGTCGAAGGGATCGCCCAGATTTCGCCTCGTGTACACGATCCACTTCCCGTCCGGCGACCAGATGCCGTTGAAGTAGTAGTACGACCCTCTCGTGAGCTGTGTCCGGCTCTCCTGTCCGGGATTGATGAGGAAGACCTGACTCCCACCTCTGAAGATGTCGGAAGACAGCACGGTGACGCATATGCGGGCGTTGTCGGGCGAGAAATTCGGGGCTATGAATCGTTGATAGTCGGAGGTCACCTGTTGTACGGAGCTGCCATCCACATGGGCTGTCCATACGTTCCCGATGGCGCGCTGCTCCAGATACAGAAATCGCTTCCCGTCCGCAGAGATCCTCCCCGCAATATCGGGTCCGTTCCCTGTCGTTACCTGAACTGCCTCTCCGCCGGAAGCCGGAATCATCCAGATATTCATGTTGCCGTTCCGGTTGGAGCAAAAGAATATCTGGCCATTGGAAGCCCACGAGATCTCGTCGAGACGCTTCCCGAACGAGGTCAGCTGGCGTTCATCGCCCGTACGCAAATCCCGTATGAAGATTTCTTCGAAGCGGGCCTGGCCGAAAAATGGTCTGACCCAGGCGATTGAATTTCCGTCGGGTGACCAGTCGAAGGTTGCGGCCCCGGTCCTTGCAAGAGTGTCGACGAATTCGCGCCTGGCGTCTGCTCCATCCGGTTTGATTGTCCAGAATTCACGTTTGCCGGACTGCGGACCAGCCACCACAATATATCCTATCAGCAGTCCGTCGGGGCGCCAGTGTGGACACATTCCGAGATGCGTGAGCCTGCGTCGCGTTCCCCCGAGTGAGGACACAACGAAAAGTCCGGTGTCCGACCCGTAAACGATTTCACTGCCGTCGGGCGATATCTCCGCATAATCCATGGTGCTGGTAGAATCTGTAGTCAGACGGCGTGGATCGCCTTTTGCCACGTTCATGAAGTATACTGACCAGACGAGCGGCGCATCACGGGCCGGGAATGCTATCCACTTCCCGTCCGGTGAAATATCAGGAATGGCGATTTCGGTGAAGGGGAGTTCGAGCGTCCGCCCCGTTAGTCGAGGGTTCAGCCTGGGGCTTTTCGTGTGGAGAAGCAACAGTGCCAATGCTGCTGCGATGATCACCACGCCGATCCCTGCAATCACCCATGGGAGGCGTTTCCTGGGTTGCGGAGCCTGCGGGATGGTGCGCGGTTGAGTGCGGTGCTCGATCGACGGCAATTCTCCCTGATGAGGCCTCACCACACGGGAGGATTCTTTTCTCACCCTCCGGAGGTCAATAAGCATTTCATGAACCGATTGATACCTATCTTCAGGGTCCTTCTCCAGGGAGCGGTTGAGGATATGCTGGAGTTCCGAGGGGAGGTCCGGCCGGTAGACGGTGGCAGGCTCCGGCTCTTCGTTGATGATCGAATACATCATCGCGGTCTCGTGTTCGCCCCGGAATGGGAGGTGCGCGGTAAGCATCTCATACAGGACAACGCCAAACGAGAAGATATCCGATCGCCCATCCGACCCGACCCCCTCGATCTGCTCCGGGGCCATGTAGGCGAGGGTACCGACGGTGCTGGATGTCCTCGTCAGTTTAAGCGATCCCTTGAGTTTGGCGAGCCCGAAGTCCATCACCTTGATCTGATTCTTCGTGTTCACCATGATGTTTTCTGCTTTCACATCGCGGTGAACGATTCCTTTGCCGTGAGCTTCCTCCAGCGCCTCGGCGATCTGGATTGCATATGATAGGCACTCGGAAAGTCTCAGCCCCCCTTCCGCGATTTTGGCGCGCAGGGTCACGCCATCCACAAACTCCATGACGATGAACTGCTGTCCCTCGTGTTCACTGATCTCGTGGATGGTGCAGACATTGGGGTGGTTGAGGGCAGAGGCTGCCTGGGCTTCCTGGAGGAACCGTGCCCGTTCCACATCGTGCGTTTCGAGCCCGCGGGGGAGGAACTTCAGGGCGACGGTGCGTTTGAGGCTGATGTCTTCGGCTTTGTAGACGATCCCCATGCCCCCGCTGCCGAGGTGCTCGAGGATGCGATAGTGGGAAATCGTTGTGCCGATCATCGGTGAGGCCCTATTCAAAGAGGTTTTCGACCAACACAAGCTTCCCTTCCGATTGCGATTTCAGGAACGTGACTTTCCTGTCGTCATAGCTTGTCCGGATTTGGATCAGATGCGCGTCGTTGAAGAGAGCGGGTAGGGGCTCCTGGCGTCCTTCCGGTATCCAGATCCTCCAGACATCCCCTGTTCGCCTGGTGTAAAGGATTGACCTGAGGTTGGGCATGATATTCGAAGACTGTGCATTCTCCCAATCCAGGATCTTCCTCCGTGCGACACCAGCATCTCTGCTCGTAATCCATACCCCGGACTTTCCCTTTCTGTTGTCGTATGTCAGGAGGTATCTCCCTTGCGGCAGCGGGAATTCCCATGTTGAATCCTCGGAAGCCTGCGTGATGCGGTCCTCTTTGAAGGAGTAGAGAGACGAGCGCTTCGGACCACCCAACAGGATAGTGTTTGTGTCAACCCAGGTCCCACTCAAGAACGTGCCGATGCATTTTGGTGTCCCGGGGTTCGAGAGTTCCATGATGTAGACCCGACTGGAGTCGAACGGCTCCGTGAGCTGGACTGAACTGTAGACCATCCGCTTCCCGTCGGGAGACCAGCTCGGCGCAGCGTACCACGCATCTCCGGAAGTGACCTGTCTCCGGTTTGTTCCGTCGCTCTGCATGACAAAGATAGGGTTGCCGTTCCGCAGCATGTCACTGGAGCTCATGCAGAAGCATATCTGGCTGCCGTCAGGGGAGAACGCCTGGTCCTGCACGTTGCAGTTGTCGAATGTTACCTGGCGCATGTCCCCGCCGTCGATACCGGCTGTCCAGACGTGGGCAATCAGCTGCCTCACAAGGTAGAGCATGCGTGAACAATCTGCCGATACGCGTACCCCGTCATCGGGTCCGCTTCCCCTTGTGACCTGAACTGGTTGGCCGCCGTCGGATGAAATCATCCAGATGTTTGTGTTCCCGCTCTTCGACGAGGAGTAGAGGATCTGGCCGTTCGTGCACCACGTCACCTCGTCGATATTGGCATATTGCGTTGTGATCTGTCGTTCTGTTCCCGATCGGAGATTCCGGATGATGATCTCACTATGTCTGTCGGGGGAACCTCGCAGCCACGCAATGGCCTCACCGTCGGGAGACCAATCGAAGCAGACAGGTATGTCGACGGAGCTGGCGCTGTCGACGAATTCCAGTTTCTGGTCCCTGCCGTCCGGTCTTGCAGTCCAGAATTCAAGCTTGCCTGAAGAGCTGGGGCATCTTCCTGGATCGAGGGAGTATTGACCGCGGATGTAGCCGAACCGCTGCCCGTCCGGCCGCCATTTGCAGACCTGGCCGGTGTCTGCAAGCTTCCTCGAATCTCCACCCTGCGAGCTGACAAGGTAGATGCTCAGGGGCCTGCCCAGCAACCGGGCAGCGTACAGGATTTCACTGGCGTCGGGGGAGATGTCGGCATAGTCTACTAACGCGTACTGTTCATCGGTGAGAGCGCGCGGGTCTCTTTTTGCGACGTTCATAAAATAGAGTGCCCAGTTTCCCGCAGTCTGACGTCCGGGGAAGGCCGCCCACTTGCCGTCGCGCGACAGGCTCGGATAGAGCACTGCTGTCAATGGGATCTCGAGCGGGCGTTGCGTGAATGAAGGGTTCAGCTTCACACTCCGGGACCGTAGCGAGAAGAGAAGAATGGCGGCTCCGACGAGCAGAAGGAGAATGGCGGCACCGATCCAGAGGGGCGCCCTGCGTCTGCGAGGCGGTGCTGCCGGTTGTGGCGGCATCTCGGTTGCGGGACCGACCCCTGATGCCGCCCCTGGCACCGGGCGGATGACTCGGGTGGATTCCTTTTTGAGCCGGCGGAGGTCTATCAGCATGTCGTGCGCGGACTGGTACCGGTCCTCGGGGTCTTTCTCGAGCGCGCGGTTGATGATATGCAGGAGTTCGGATGGGACGTCCGTCCTGTACTTCTGGATCGGATCCGGCTCTTCATTGATGATGGAGTACACCATTGCCGCTTCATGTTCCCCCCGGAAGGGGAAATGTCCCGTGAGCATTTCATACAGCACGACGCCGAACGAGAAGAGATCGGACCGGGCATCAACCTGCCCGCCCTCGATCTGTTCCGGGGCCATGTACGCAAGTGTGCCCACGGTGCTCGAAGCCTTTGTGAGCTTCAGCGACCCCTTGAGCTTGGCCAGGCCGAAATCCATCACCTTCACCTGGTTCTTGGTGTTCACCATGATGTTTTCGGTCTTGATGTCCCGGTGCACGACGCCCTTGCTGTGTGCCTCCTGGAGCGCCTCGCCAATCTGGATGCCGTAGTTGATGATTTCTGACAACCGGGATCCCAGTGCGGGGATTTTTTCCTTCAGCGTGCTCCCCTCGACGTACTCCATCGCAATGAACTGCTGACCTTCTGCCTCCGTGATGTCATAGATGGTGCAGATGTTGGGATGGTTGAGCGTTGCGGCGGCCTGTGCCTCCTGCTGGAAGCGGGCTCGCTCGGGTTCATGAGTCTCGAGGCCGTGGGGGAGGAACTTCAATGCAACGGTACGCTTGAGATTAGTGTCTTCGGCTTTGTAGACGATCCCCATGCCCCCGCTGCCGAGGTGCTCGAGGATGCGATAGTGGGAAATCGTTTTGCCGACCATTGGGGGTCTCCGGAAGCAGTGGAGGTATAGTCGGCCAGGAACCACTTGACTCCGCTTCGCTCACCCCTTTCTGAAGACGGGGCTCGCTCAGCGTCGCTCGTGATGACACAGCTGGTCTGGGGCAAAGATACGCTAGAGGGGGGCGAGAGTCAAATCCGGTTCGGGGGATGGACGCATGATGCGAAAAAGATCGAAATTGGCAGCAAAGAACTCTGAGTTCACCGCAAAAGGACCAATTTGCGGGTCGTAACGCTTCTGTCCGCAATCAGCTTGTAAACATAGACGCCGCTCGCCAACCCCGTCGCGTCAAATGCGACCTCGTACTTGCCCGGCGCCTTCCTCTCATTCACCAGAACTGCCACCTCCCGGCCGGAAATATCGTATACTACCAGTGTCACATCACTAGTCCCTAGCCCCTGACCCCTAGTCCCTGCAATCGCGTACTCCATCGTGGTCTTCGGGTTGAACGGGTTCGGATAGTTCTGGAAAAGGGCGGAGTGATCCGGGGTCTCGTTTGCTCCCTCTTTCACTCCCGTGGAGAGCTGATAGACTCTCACATAGTCGACAGACACAGTATCCGGGAATGGAGTCGTGGCATCGGGATTCCCCGGCCAGTTGCCGCCGACGGCAAGGTTCATAATGATAAAGAAGGGGGAATGGAATTCATCGGTGCTGTTGATGTTGTTCGCGATACTACCTTCCCAGTACTTCGCGCCATCAACAAACCACTTGATCGCAGTCGCATTCCATTCGATGGAATAGATGTGATATTGAGTCACGGCACAGGGGGTTGTCCCGCCGTATTGCGCGTGGCCGTTGTTGTCCCAATGCATCGTGCCGTTTACCACGGATGCAGTGTTGACGTGTTCCATGATGTCGATCTCGCCACATTTGGGCCAGCCGACTTGCGTAATGCTGTTCCCGAGTATCCAGAATGCGGGCCACAGTCCCTGTCCCGCAGGGAGTTTGATCCGTCCCTCAACTCTGCCGTAGGTGAAGCTTCGCAGGTTCTGAGTTTTCAGCCGGGCGGACGTGTATGCGCTCCCCTGATATGATTCCTTTCGCGCGATGATCAGGAGCGCTCCGTTACTGATTGTTGCGTTCACGGGCCGGTTGGTGTAGTACTGGAGCTCGTTGTTCCCCCAGCCTCCCGCCCCGAGGTCATAGGTCCAATTGGATGAATTGATCGATGGGCCGTCGAATTCATCCGACCAGACGATGTTCCACGTTTGTGCCGACGCCGTCATGGCAATACACAACACACCAATGAGCACAGTGACCGTTGATCTCATCATCGTCTCCTTGCATACTCTGTTGCCGAGGTAAAGAGCCATCGCTCGGGAAGAGCGGCGACCGCTCCACACAGTTCTAATGTACGTCGGGAGGGGGGGAGAGTCAAACCGGGGCTGGGAAAAGGAATTCTGAGTTCGGCCTGCCCGCCATATGTGTGGCGGGCAGGCCAGCCTGTTCCTGGTCAAAAACCCGAAATCTTCCCATTCCCCGGCATTTGCGCAGAACTCTGAATTCCGACCCATCCTCACGAATGCACTTGATTCTGCTGTCGTTCCCCTCGTACATTAGTCCACACTATCGCACGCACCATTGCACTGATTCTCCATGATCAAGAAAAGCCTTCTGTCGATTGTTGCGTCCGCCTGCACACTCTATTGTACAGTGGTGAGCGCGGCCCATCCGTCGGATCCTCCTCCCAACGCTCCGGCTGATATTCGATGCTCCGGCAACATCCTTACCGTAGAGTACAACGGCCATCTCATCCTGAGGGGCGTTATCGGGGACAGTGGCGGAGGTTTCACAACCGGCGAAGCCCGCCAGGAGGTTGAGGGCGCAGTGAGCCAGGTCTTCACCCTCACCTCCTCGAAGGGACAGGAACTGACGCTCAACGATACGATCACGGCAGGAGACGAATCTTTCCCGTGCGAGTCCGACCGGCCTGCACGAGGAACGGAATTCGTTCGCCACGCGATCGGGATGAGTCTGAGCAGGCTCAACCGCGCCGTCTACGACCGCGCGCTGGACTGGGTGATCTCCGTGGACGAACCGGCGCAGGTGCGGGTGGTTCCCCTGGAATCGCCCGCCGGTGAGCATCGCTTCAGCGTGCTTGTCATCGGGAATGAAATCTGCATCCGTTTCCGGCCGCACTTTTACCAGAAGCATCGTGGACTGGCATTCTTCGAACCCTGGACGTATCGCGTCTGGGACAAGCCTGTTGTGGGGTGGTCCTCCTGGTTCGCATACTTCGATGCAATTACGGATGTGAATGTGAGGAATGCCGCCGACGTGCTTGCCGAGACGTTGAAGCCCTATGGCCTGGAGTATCTTCAGATCGACGACGGCTATCAACGAAACCCGGTCGGCTGGCCTGACCGCTGGCTGGTTCCCAATGCGAAATTCCCGCTCGGACTGACAAAACTGGCAGAGTATATCCGCCAACGAGGATTGCTGCCCGGCATCTGGACGAACACGAGTGTCTGGCAGGATAGTATGGCAGAGACTCACCGATGGTTCTTTGTCTCTGACGATAGCGGAAAACCCTTCACCAGCAGGTGGATCGGCTACGCGCTCGATGGCTCGAACGAGCAAGCCCTTGATGAACTTGTTCGTCCTGTCTATAGGAACCTGCGCGAGATGGGGTGGGAATATTTTAAGGTGGATGCGCTCCGGCATTTGCGCTACGAGGGATACAATAGCCATACCTCGTTCTTCAGCAGAAAGAACATCGACCCCCAGATTGCTTTCCGCGATGTCGCCAAAGCCATCCGCTCGGAGATCGGTCGCGACCGGTTCATGCTGGGGTGCTGGGGTATTCGTCCGGAACTGGTCGGCATCATCGACGGCTGCCGTATCGGTGGGGACGGGTTCAGCCTTGCAGGGTTGGCACAATACAACTCGTTCAACAATGTCGTCTGGCGAAACGATCCTGACCACATCGAACTGTCGGCAGGGGAGGCATATCGTTCCTGCATGGTGACGTCCATGACAGGCTCCCTCTTCATGCTGACCGACAAACCGGAGAGGTACCGCACTGAGTGGGTGGAACCGGCGCGGCGATCCATCCCGGTACTCTTCACGCGCCCCGGCCAGCTGTATGACGCGGATGCGAGCCGGTCCGTGCACCTGGGCCGCGTTGGCAGTGAGATGAGCGGGTCCGGCGAACGCGTCTTTGATGCAAGCCGGTCGACTCCGTACGACATGTTCCTCCTCGAGATCAACCGTTCGTTCGAATACTGGGTGCTTCTTGGGAGAGTGGGGGAGAGTGCCCCGTTCGTTCGTTTTCGTGATATGGGACTTGACCCGAACAAGGAGTACGTCGTGTTCGAGTTCTGGACAAAGACCTATCGCGGGAGCTTCAGCGAAGGGTTCGATCCGGGCCACATCGATCCGAAATTCGGGTGCCAGCTCTATTGTATCCGGGAGCGCACCAACCACCCTCAGCTTCTTGCTACGAGCCGTCATATTACCTGCGGGAGTTACGAGCTGGCAGCGCTCTCCTGGTCCCCACGATCACTCAACGGCGTCAGCACCGTGCTGCCGACGGAGCCGTACATCCTCTACGTTCTCGAGCCCGTCGGCGTCGAATTTGCCAATGCCGAGTGCGAGGGAGCCAGGCTCGTGGAGACCACGAAACACGGGATGGTGCGTGAGCTGGTGCTCCGGTCGGACGGGTCGAAGACGGTGAAATGGAATATCAGATATCAGTAGCGTGCAGGCGCGCCTCCCGAGTTGTGCCGGGGCAGTTGTATTTGTCAGCGCACTTTGATACTCTGGGGGGAACGATAGGCATCCACGTGTCCAAAGGAGAGGTTGTATGACGAACTACGAGCTGCGCCAGGTATCCGAGCCAAATCTGCTCAGTGATCTTTTCCCGTACTCGCTTCCCCCGCGTATTGTCTTCGATGGGAAGATTGCCGAGACGATCGACGGCAAAACTGTTGAGTTTGACCCGTCCGATGTCCTGCGCCGGGATATCCATATCACGGACACGACGTTTCGGGACGGACAGCAGGCCCGGCCGCCGTACAAGAAGGAGCAGATGGTGCGGCTGTTCGAGATGCTTTCCAGGCTGGGGGGTCCGAATGGCATCATCAGGCAGTCCGAGTTCTTCCTCTATACCAGGAACGACCGCGAGACCATCGAAGCCTGCCGCGCACTTGGCCTCAAGTATCCCGAGATCACCGGATGGATCCGTGCGAATAAAGGTGACTTCAGGTTTGTCGTGGACATGGGATTGAAGGAAACGGGGATGCTGACCTCTTCTTCCGATTACCATATCTTTCACAAGCAGGGGCAGACGCGGCAGCAGGCGATGGACACCTATGTCTCGGTGGCTGAGGCGGCGTGGGAGGCCGGTGTGCGGCCGCGATGCCATCTGGAGGATGTGACCCGGGCGGATCTCAGGGGGTTCGTGTTCCCCTTCGTGCAGCGGTTGCAGCGATTGAGCGAGCAAGTCCCGCCCGCGATGCAGGTCAAGATTCGCCTGTGCGACACGATGGGATTTGGCGTTTCGTATCCGCAGGCGGCGGAACCCCGATCCATCCCGAAGCTCGTGTGGCGCATGATCCATGAATGCGGGATCTCCCCGGATCGTCTTGAATGGCACGGGCACAACGATTTCCACAAGGTCCACATCAATGGCGCCACAGCATGGCTCTACGGACTGAACGCGTTGAATACAACCCTCTTCGGGTTTGGTGAGCGCACCGGAAATCCTCCGCTCGAGGGTGCGGTGATAGAATACATCGGGTTGAAAGGAACGCTCAACGGCATCCAGCCGTCCGTGATCACGGAGCTGGCGGAATATTACGAGACGGAGATCGGCACGCGCCTTGCGCCGAACTATCCGTTCGTGGGTCGTGATTTCAATACCACGCGGGCGGGGATACACGCAGGCGGTCTGCGGAAGTTCGAGCAGATCTACAACATCTTCGACACGACAGCCTTGCTGAATCGTCCTCCGCGCGTTTCCATTACCGACAAGTCGGGTTCCGACGGGGTAGCTCTGTGGGTGAATGAATTTCTCGGGCTGAAGGGAACAGACAGGCTGAGCGTCACAAAGGTGCTCAAGATCTTCGAGTGGGTGATGAACCAGTACGAGAAGGACGGCCGGATGTCATCGATCACGGACGAAGAGCTTGAGGAGCAGGTGAAGCTGCATTTGCCGCAGCAGTATGCAAAGAGGAAATGAACTCTGAGTTCTGAGCTCTGAGCTCAGCCTGCCTGCCGGCAGGCAGGAATTCAGAATCCGTTCCCGCCGTGGGCGGGACCGAGGGCATCCCTAACGCATCAGTACCATTCTCTTCGTCTCAACGTACGTGTCGGCCTGCCCGCCATCTATCTGGCGGGCCTGCAATCGATAGAGATAAACACCGCTGGCCAGACCCGACGCGTCGAACCGCGCCTCGTACCTTCCCGGCGTCTTTCGTTCATTGACCAGCACCGCCACCTCGCGCCCCAGAACATCGTACACCGCGAGCCGTACCTCACTGACAACTGGCAACTGAAAACTGACTGCTGTTGTTGGATTGAACGGATTCGGATAGTTTTGCCCCAGAGCATACGCAACGGGAACGCCACCTTCATCCGGCCGGACACCTTCCTCGCCGGCACGGATCCACTGGAATCGGATGGCATCCGCACGCAACACCTTTCCTGAAACCACGGGAGACATGGCATCGGTGAGTTCCACACGGGCTTCACTCCCGGCAGGAACACCATGCTCAAGAAGTGTGACCCATGCGCCGCTGCCGACGTTCTGGTCGATGAAGGCCGAATCAACCCGTTGACCTCCTACGCGCAATACGTAGCGCGCTCGCACCGACGCGTTGACGGTCGTGGGGACGATTTCCTGAATCTGATATACTCCACCCTTTGCCAGCTGTGCGACAAATTCCGCCGACACACCAGGAGCGGGATAGGCATACCGGCTCGTCGGTCCATACGCCTGGGCAACACTGAAGCTCCACGCCCCGGACTCGCTGTATGAAAGAGAGTCGAGATCATCCACGAGGGCAAAATACTCCAGAACGGTTCCCCTCACGGGGCTCCGAACGAGAGAGTGACGGGGATCGTCAGAGACAATGACCAACGTGTCGACCAGCACTCCGACGACGGACGCCTGGATGCCGAATTCGAGTTGCGCCTCACCCATGGGTTGGATTGTCAGCGGCAACGGATTCTTCAGCGTGGTAGTGCCCTGAGTCGAGGTTACTGCACTCAGAACAACCGGCTGAACACCTTCAT
>Ga0315275_10002108_pt1 | contig 17791 bp, 22 predicted proteins | sample YL17G03_0_MG_FD_205557 | JGI IMG/M metagenome (GOLD analysis project Ga0315275, IMG submission 205557) | Sediment microbial communities from Yellowstone Lake, YNP, Wyoming, USA - YL17G03_0 | ecosystem: Environmental > Aquatic > Freshwater > Lake > Sediment | place: USA: Wyoming | collected...
AAACTGGTAAAATAGTATTTGGAAATAATGTTATTTTTAGAAGGGAACTATTATGGCAAAAAATAAAAAACTTATAACTGGTGTATGGTCAAAGGATGAAATTAAAGTTTTAAAGAAAATGTTTTGTAATACAAGCACAAAAGAGCTTGCTATAAAATTGAATAGGAAATCAAAGTCAGTTGAAGCCAAGGCATCACGGTTGGGCTTGAAGAAAACAATGAAATATCTTAAAAAAATGGGTCTCATTAAATAGCAGACGGACAACCGAACCAGCCACACTTTTACTCCTCGGCCTTGGTGCGGTGATTTTGAGAAAAAAACCTGAATAAATAGGGAATAACTGTGGCCGTTTAGTTTTTCTTGCCGCGAATTAATTTCCCGTCCGCGCCTTTTTGAGTTCTCAAATTTTAATCGTTTTTTCTTTTCAAACTCAACTGAAATTTCGGCACAAACCCCGCCATAGTAATGGCGGGGCTAACCATTTTCTTCAAAATTCAGGACGACAAAGTCGCCGTCCGTCTTCGCTGCGACTTGCTCGAAGTTCAAGACAGCGAACTGGCCGTGATACTGTCTTGCGGCCTCGTCGTAAGCCTTTGCGACGTCGATTTCATTGTCAAATAAGCCAAGATAAATGTATCTGCCCTCATAGCTGATAGCGGCCTCCCATTTGCCGGCAGGTTTGTGCCACCAGATGCCCCTGTATTTTGAACGGCTGGGCATCTTTCTGCGATTGCAGTTATTTTGCGATATTGTCGCAATTTTCAGGTTTGCCCTTCGGTTATCCAGGCCGTTGTGGTTTTCATGGTCAACAACCCTGTCATCGGGGAGCTGCATAATCTGGCGGTGCATATGTATAACTCTGCCGTTTCTTCTTCGCTGCGCATAAAAGGTATCATTAGAAGCTTTTGCGTACCATTTATTTTGATTAAGATTATCAAAATCCTGTGGGTCAACGATTGCGTATTGGCCCTGTGTAAGCTTGATTTTCCTGAAGGCGTAGCCGTAGTGTCGCCGGCGGTACCGGAGCACTATTGCGACGATTAGCCGTTCGATTAGCTTAGGAACATAGACCTTGATGTGAAGGTCGATATACATTGTCTTATCTCCTGTATTCTACATTCTATATTATTTTTTCTTCATGTCTTTGCGTCCTGGAGGACATATATGTCCCTCCGTATTACCTGAAAAGTTGCGCGTTTTGTAAAAATTTAGGGCTAAAATTCCGAGTGCAAAAATCGTAAGTCCTTGTCAATAAAGGATGAATTTTTTTTGGATTTTGAAAAGCGCGCATCTTTTTTTTTGCGCGTTTTTCAAAAATCTTTGCGCGTTTTGAACCTGCCAAAGTCAATTTTAACATTGACCATTTAGCGGCTATTAGATATAATGTGTCCGCAAACTATAAAAGGTTCTTTGTAAACATCAGAGGAAATAAAAGTGATAAGATTCAAATGCAGTTCGTGCAGCTTTGAAAGGGACATAGCTGACCAATATGCCGGCAAAAAAGTCCTCTGTCCAAAATGCAAGACTCCGAATCTTATTGCAAATCAGCCATCGCAACCTCAAAAGCCGGTCAATCTTATCAAGTTTAATTGTCCATTGTGCCACAAAAAACTTGCCGTTCCCGCCGGATTTGCAGGTCGGCGTGTGAAGTGCAACGGATGCAGCCATACTTTTGCAGTGCCTGCCGAGCAGCCGCCGCCGGAAAATGTGTTCGCCAACGCACAAAATTTGCTCAATATGGAAAAGCAGGCAAAGGCTGTCGATATGCCGGAATTGGAAAAAATGCCGCGGGTGTCTGCGGCAGATGAACCAAAAGAGAAGAAAAGCGAAAAAGTCCTGCCGGAAACCAAAAAACAAGAAGAGAAATTGCCTGTTTACGAGATTTTGCAGGATTTCAAAGACAAATTACAAGTAGATGCGGAGGCAGAAATTATCGAGATTGAACAGCGAATCGGCACCAGATGGGTTCTTATTTTAGGCGTTATAACAGTGATTGTCGGTGTCATATTTTTCCTCAAGTATGCTTATGATAATAATTGGATAGGGCCTTTAGGAAGAGTTGTTATTGTTGCCGCTGCGGGTCTTGCCGCCCTTTGCGCAGGCGAGATAACACGAAGACGAGGATATGAAATAGTCGCTAAAGCAATGACGGCACTGGGATTTGCGATGTTATATGCCGCCGACTTTACTGCTTATCGGTTTTATGAACTTATCGGTCCCCCATCGGCCTTTATCCTTGCGATTCTTGTAACGCTTGGCGCTGTGATTTATGCTGTCGGCCTGGACGAAATCTTAATCGCAGTTTTGTTCCTGATAGGCGGTTTTTTAACGCCGCTAATAGTTTCGACCGGAGACAATCTGCCCATACCGCTATTTAGTTATGTTCTTATTCTCGGCGCAGCAACGATGCTTTGCGCCTGTTATAGAAAATGGCGGGTAGTGAACTTAATCGCTTTTGTCGGGACGTTTATCCTTTATGGAGGATGGTTTGAAAATTTTTTCCGGTCGCAACTGGCAGTAACCGATAAGGCGCCGGAGCAAATAGCGATAGCTATAAGCTGGTTGTGGGGATTTTTCATTATTTATATGGTTCTGCCGCTGCTTAACGATTTAGTGAGAAAAGCCAAAGCGCAAAAAGAAGACGTTTTGTTAATACTTTCCAACGCAGCAGTTACTTATTACTATTTGTGGACGATTCTTTATACAAGGTATCGTGACGAACTTGCTTTATGTTCTCTTGGTTTGTGCATTTCGCATCTTGTAATAAGGGGCATTGTAAGTAAACGCTGTAAAGAGGACTCGGCTCTAAAGCTGGCTCTGCTTGCGGCAGGGCTGTTTTTCCTGACAATCGCAATCCCGCTTTATCTGAATATGTATGCTGTTGCAATAGCATGGGCCGCCGAAGCGGTGATTCTAACGCTAATCGGGATTAGGTATCGCAGCGTCTTTATGCAGATTTGTGCCGGAGTCGCATTCGTATTAAGCGTATTTCAACTTATATTTAAGCTTCCGATGCATCATTCGGAGTTTGTCCTGGTTTGGAATCCGGCTTTTGGTTCCTGGCTGTTTGTCGTTTTGGCTGCCGTTATATTTCATATTTTATATCGTAAGAATAAATGGGTAACGGAATATAACAAAGGTATTGTTTCTCAAATTTATTACTCAGCGGCCTGCCTGCTTTTAATGCTGACGCTGTCAATGGAATGGTTTTGCCATTGCACATATAATATTGCCGGCAATAATACCGGCCAAACCTTTCTTATTAATGGTTTGATGCTGTTGTTTACGTTATTTACAGTCTTGTTCGTTGCAAGGCCTGTTTGTCCGGCAGGAGTGTTTTGCAGATTTATTGCCGTGATTTTCGCATTTGCAGGTTCAGTATTTACTATTTATGGATTGACAAGAAGTTACCACGGCAGTTTTGTAATATTTGCCAATATCAATTTTGCATTTGCGGTTTTGTTTGTGGCCGGACTTTTTGCCGCTTCATGGATTTTGAAACAAACCACAGAACAGAATAACGCGGGCATTATTTTTTCATATTTATTTTTGATAGCGGCAATATTTGTTTTATTCATACTGCTCAACGAAGAAATATATCTTTACTGGTATTGCGGGAATAAATATTCAGGAAAAGCTGCAGCCAACTGGGAATTTCTTGCAAATATGTATATGTCGATAGCGTGGGCGATTTACGCTGCTGTATTGATGGTTGCGGGTTTCTGGCGCAAGACCGCGCTGCTTAGATATATTTCACTTGGTCTTTTTGGCGTATTGCTTTTCAAGGTATTTATACTGGATATGCGAACCGTTAAAAGCGTATATAGAATCGCGGCATTTCTTGCAACGGGTATTACACTGGTCGGTATTTCCTATCTTTATCAATTTTTAAAGAAGAAAGGCTTTTTTGAAACAGTGTTGAATGATAATAAGCTATGACTTTGGCTGAATAATACAAAATTTATAAAAAGTTTTTTATTCAGGACGGCGTAAAAGGAAGCCTGCTGAACAGAACAGCAGGATTGTCGCAGGCTCCGGGATTTTCCAGGTTGGGTCGTATTCTCCGATAAAAAGCTCTCTATCGGGAGCCATACCGGCCAGCCAGTCCAAAAACGGGTCGTAATGTCTTTCCCTTATATCGCCGGACAAGCTGCCCATAATGCTTGTAGAGTCTATTATAGGATTAGAAGGATTGGTAGCGCCGCTTGAATATTCGTCATATAAGCTGAACATATGTCCTACTTCGTGGGCGACGTAGTTTCCATTATATTGCTCGCCCCATTCTGTAGTAGTGTACCAGTTCAGCATATTTCCGCGTCCCACGCCATTTATAACATTTACGGTTTGGTGGATAAACGGGTCATTGATATCGTAGAATATTGTGTCAAAATTTACGTGGTATCGAAAGGTATCGTCAACGATATCGTATCTGAGCGACCACATTGATTCGATGCCGTTTTCCCATACGTTTTTCAAAGCCGCGCTTGGGCTGTAGCCTGTCAGCAGGATTCTCATTTTTACGTTTACTTCGAGGTCGCTGAGGCCTATGTCGTAGGCGTAGTTCCAGCCGTAGGGCGGGCTGGAAAGATAGCCGGTGATTCTTTGTATGGCTATATCTGAAAGAGGCAGGGGCGCTGCCTGCAAGGCTGCTGTGAAGAGCAGTATGCAGCAGGACAGGAGAATATATTTTTTGCAGATTCCGGGCTTCAAATCCAGCTTCTTCCTTAAAATATTCAGCTTAAAATGACAAACGTATAAAGTGTTTCCCTACACCCCAGTTATATTAATTATTATAACATAATCCGGCATTAAAGTCAAGGGGGTAAAAGACTTTACTTATCCTTTTTGTCAGTTGATTCTGTGCCAATACACGTCCTATAACTATTTATTTTAAAATGGTTCTCATAATTTTGATTAAATGTCTGTCTGGTTATGCCGAAATCAGTTTTATGATTATTAATAGGGTAGCAAGTATGGTTTTTGACAGTTTCGCCAACACCGACATTGTTGTTGCGATTCTCAATCACAACGGCAGTTACGTCTCAAATAAGCTGGACGTTTTTGAGCGGATTTTTGCTGAGAGGATTTTGCTGGATGAGCTTTGCAGAAGGGTCGATGACGGCCAGGAGCCTTTGATAGCTCATATTGACGGTTATCTGGTTGCAGCTTCAGGTCTTTCGGCTGGTTTTAATGGTGTGGGTTATGCGGTAATGCTTTTGCCGGCCGGTAGTTTTGGAAATATACCTGAAAGCCTCGATTTTATAGAAATCATACTTGAGCAGTTTTCTCTAATAGCCGGCTCAATTGAGCAGAATCAGCAGTTGAAGGATTACAGCGGAGCTGTAAAAACAGATGTGGAATTGCCTGCCTTTGCCAACGTAAATTAGCTGCCTTTTATTAGCTTTCGTTCCGCTATGCTGTGTGCGCACAAGTCTAAAAGATTCATTGATTTATAGCCGTCTGATGCTATAATTCCCTGTCTATACGAATTTTCGGCTCGACTGAGCTCGCCGAAATATATGTTTTTGATGTATTTTTTGAGGGTCCGCTGAAGGCGGATAAATTTGACAGGTGAAGTTTATAGTATTCAAAGGCGGCAAGATAGCGAAAGATTTTGCGCTTACAGGCGTTACGTTATTCGGCACCGACAGGATACCATTGCGCAGCACAAAGTTCATAACCTTTCAGGACGGGGTCATAGACTGCAAGACGAGGAGTAGCGCTGAGCCGGCAGGCCTGAGCCTGCTGTGGTCTGTCGAGGGTTTCGGCATCGTATCGCTTTGCACAACACGGCTGCCTGAAAGGGAACAGCCTTATATATTAAATGTCGAGCTGGCCCGTGCGAAACTAATGGAGATAACCATTAAGCGCGAGGACTGGGCGATTTTTGAGCAGAAGAACCACTTTGGAAGTCAAGCGAATGAAATTCAGTGGTTTTTCGTTCAGATGCTTGAAAGCATAAATGAGCCTGCCAAGGCGGCGGTGCTGGCCGATGAGTGTCTTGTAAGGGCCCTGAAGTTTTCCGAACAGCTCGCAATTAAATACGCTGATATTCTTTTTGATGCCAGGCTCAAGAGCCGGGGCTTTGCGCGTTCGAGCTTAGGCTGCATAGTTGACCCGCAGCAGCTTGAAAATAAAAGTTATCTTAAAGCGATACTCGAACTGTTCGCTCACGTTACAATACCGGTTGACTGGTCAAAAATTGAGCCTGTCAAAGGCAAATATGATTTTACCGAAATGGACCAGTGCATCGAGCTTCTGGGCAAAAAGAGGATACTTCTTTGCGCAGGGCCGCTGTTGTGTTTTGACCAGAAGTTTCTGCCGGACTGGCTGAAGGGACAGGAAGATTTTGAAATTATTCGCGAGGCCAGCTACGGATTTGTTTCGAAATTAGTAACCAGATACGCAAAGTACGTTCATATCTGGCTTGTTTTGAGCGGATTGAACGCCTATAACCATTTCGCCTTCGGCTTCGAGCGTGTTCTGGAAATTACCAGGACGGCCTGTCTTGCCGCAAGAGAGGCCGACAACAGAAGCCTCAAGATGATAGATATAGTTTTTCCGTGGGGCGAATATTACGCGCAAAATTCCGATACCGTGCCGCCGCTTATCTATATCGATATGGTAACACAGGCAGGCATAAACTACGATGCGCTGGGCGTTCAAATGGTCTTCGGCAAAGATGTGCCCGGGATGCATATACGCGATATGATGCAGGTCTCGGCAATGCTCGACCGCTTTGGGCTGCTGCCGAAACCTCTGCATATAACCGCCTTCGGCGTGCCCGATACGGTAAACGGCGAAAAACAACGGCCAGATGAGGCAGGACTGTGGTACAAGCCGTGGGACCAGACGCAGCAGTCAAAATGGATTGAAGAATTCTGCAAAATCGCCTTCAGCAAGCCCTTTGTCAATACCATAACCTACTCGGCTCTTGCAGATGGAAATGAAAACAACCTTGCCGGCGAAGGACTGCTGACCGACAAATTTGAGCCAAAGAAATCCTACTTGGCAATGGCAAAACTGCAGCGAAAAATTCTGCAAAAGGGATAATTAGACACGGATTAACACGGGATTAAAATATTAACCACGAATGAACACGAATAAAAAAAGAAGTAAAGATATAAAGAAATAAGGGAAAAGTTTGAAGGGCTTATGAAATATACGGATAGTGAAAACAGACAGGCGGTAATGGTTTTAGCGGCGGTTTTTTTCGTGGGCGTTGCTTTAAATCTGTGTTTTGGCTTGCCGATTTTGCGGCATTCTGAAAGAACGGTTTTTGCCCAGGCCGGAAGACTCAATCCTAATGCTGCAACTGTTTACGAGCTTGCGGAACTGCCGAATCTGGGCCCTGCCAAGGCCGAGACGATTGTCGAATACCGCCAGGGCAAAGAAAATGCTTTCAGGAACGCCGGCGACCTTGAAAATGTAAAGGGAATAGGCGAAAAAACTGTTGAAAAAATAAAAGAGTGGTTAGTTTTTGAATAAATTAAATAAAAAGACCCCGCCATAGTGATGGCGGGACTAACCAACGTCGCCGTGCCGGTGATGGCTAAACAGGTGAGAAATAAATGGCTGAATGGGATATACATAAGCCGTCGGGCGTGTGCAGCGGCAGCGGCAAAGTTATAGAGCCGGATGAAGAATTTATCGCTGCGCTCATAGAGATGCCAGGAGGTCTGCAGCGGCGGGATTACAGTGCTGAATACTGGATGGCAAACAGGCCGGGCACTTACTGCCACTGGAAAAGCATAATGCCGAAGGACGACAAGAGGAAAAAAATCTTCGTGGATAACGATATGCTGCTGGCATTTTTCGAGAGACTGGCAAGCGAAACCGACGAGGAAAAAGTAAATTTCCGTTTTGTGCTGACACTCGTTCTGATGCGCAAACGCCTTGTCAAATACGATTCTTCGGAGAACATTGACGGCAAGGAAATATGGACCGTAAAAATTACAGGCCGAGATGAAAAGGCACAAGTAATAAACCCAAACCTTACAGAAGACAAAATAGAACAGTTGTCCGAACAGCTCAGCCAGATACTTCAGGTAGGATTTGATAGCCGTTAGCGGCAGGTCGCTATTAAGGTGTATATGCGGGAAATCCCTGATAATAGCGGTTTATTGGGGAAAGGCAGAGGATACAAAGTGCATTTTTATTTGAAAAATGGAGGTTTTTTTGATAAAAACACAAAAAATAGGGTTGACATATCGGCTTTTGCATGTTAGTTGAACAATTATTGCAAATTAATTTTCAGGGGAAGAGCAAGAAGAGGTTGAAAAATAAAAAGGCAAGCGTTCAATATTAACAATTTATTTTGGAGGTACAGAAAATGTTAGCTGTAATCGAATGGAACAATCTTATTATTGAGCCGGTCACCCAAATGTTAACCAGAATACTGGCCTATCTTCCTGTCCTGCTTGGCGCCTTAGTTATTCTGATAGTAGGCTGGCTTATAGCCAAGGCAATCAAACGAATAGTTGACTGGCTGCTTAAGTTAATACGCTTCGATACGCTGGCAGACAAGGCGGGCATATCAGCAATTCTAAGGAAGGGCGATTTAGAAATTTCCGCCAGGGAAGTAGTAAGCAACATAGTTTATTGGCTGATTATGATTATGGTGCTTGTGATGACTGTTGATGCTTTGGGGCTACCCAAGACTTCCGATGTTCTTGCAAGCTTATTTGCTTACGTCCCGAATGTCATAGCAGCCCTGCTTGTTCTGATAGTTGCTATGTTTCTGGCCAGTTTTGTGTCAGGAATAGTTCGCACGGCTGCAGGCAATGCCAATTTGCCCAAACCGGAGATATTTGCCGGCATAAGCCGCTGGGCGATTATAATTTTTGCAGTGACAATTTCGTTGGAACAGCTTGGAATTGCCCCTCTTTTGGTAACGGCTACATTCAATATTATCCTTGGCGGCGTTTGTCTTGCATTGGCTCTTGCGTTTGGATTAGGCGGTAAAGATGCCGCGGCAAAGTACCTTGAGGAATTAAGGAAAAGACGCTCTTAGAAAAAAGCTGGTTGCCTATAGATTTAGTTATTAGTCGTTGGTATTATGAGGTCGACTTCCATCCTCTACAGACCTCCTCTGCTTCTTGCGAAGCGGGAGAGGGGGACAGAGGGTGGATTGTCGATATTTGTTTTAATATATATGAAAATAATTTATATACCCTTAAGGTTCCAGGTCGGTCAGTTTGAGTTAATGGATAAAACGGCCTTATTCCGGCAAGCCATTGGTAGATTATTCTTTTTATTTCTCCTCTCGGTTTTTCTGACGGGCTGTGCGGCGCCAAAAAGAGCCTGTCCGCCGCTGACTACGGCGGCAGAGGCAACGGCGGTTTTAAAGGAATATTCAGCTAACCTTAAACCCTTAAGGGCAACGGGCAACTGCACACTGAATTACACAGATGGAAAAGGACAAAAGGTAGCGCAGTCTTTTCCTGTCAGAATCTGGTTCCAGGCAAGCCATAAATTCTGCCTTTACGGCGATGTTGCGTTTGACCCCAAGGCGGTATGCTTTGCTATAGATGGCTATGGATACTGGACTTACGCAAAGCCGTTAGGGAGATATGTCAGGGGGAAAATTAATACAGCAACCAATGATTACTTTTCAAATCCTGCCATATTAGTTGATTTCTTAGAGCCTCTTGATTCGGCTTGTGATAATATTTCCATACTAAATTCCAATAACAAAAATAATATTCTGGCCTGTCAGGACAGGCAAGGCTGCAAGCGGAAAAAGATTTTTATAGACCGATGCAGCAGGTTTGTGAAAAAAATCGAATATTTTAACTGTTCCGCCTTCGGTAAACCTATTGCGAACAAGTCCGAAAATCCCACTCTTGTTGTGGAGTCGGATGAATATAAAAACGTAACCGGAGAAAAATTTTCATTTCCGCACAAGTTAGTTTACAGGCGTTTTGAAGGACAAAAAAACATTGACCGGATGCAGATAAAACTTGACTCTGTAAAAGTGTGGCAGGCAAATCCTGCGCAGTTAAAGGCACTTTTTACTCCGCCGGATGCAAACAGTTTTCAGAAAAATCCCGAAAACAAGGAGACAAAATAATGGCTAAAAAAAATCTCAAACAAAAACTGTCCGAAGGCCTTTTATTCCTCGACGGTGCGATGGGAACGCAGCTTATGGCCAAAGGAATTAAGCCGGGCAAGTGTAATGAGTATCTTAATATAGAGTCGCCGCAGATTATAATGGATATTCACCGTTCATATTTTGACGCCGGGAGCGATGCAGTTTTGACAAATACGTTCGGAGCAAATGAAATTACGTTAGCCCGGCATAATCTGGCCGACAAGGTCGAGCAGATAAATCTCGCTGCGGTGAAAATTGCAAGACAGGCGGGTTCGACAAGCTCACCGCAGGCGGCGGGCAAAGATAAATACGTCATAGGCGATATAGGGCCTTGCGGGGAATTTTTAAGGCCGCTTGGAAGCCTTGAGCCTGCAAAGCTTAAAGGAGCATTTGCGAAGCAGGCAAAGGCGCTTTGCGATGGAGGTGTGGACGGCTTTATCATCGAGACTTTCACGGCAGTTGACGAGGCAAAAATTGCAGTGGAAGCCATAAAATCAGTTTGCTCATTACCTGTTTTTGTATCATTCGCCTTTGACCCGGCAGGGGCCGATTTTAAGACGATGATGGGAGCAGGTGTTGAAACGATTGTGTCCGAAATTTCAGTACAGGGAGTCAGTGCAATCGGTTTTAACTGCGGCACATTGAAGATGGAACAATATCTTGCTCTTGCCGAGAAATTTGCAAAGCTATTGGCAGGGAAAAATATCCTGCTTTTAGCGGAGCCGAATGCAGGAAAACCCGAATTAGTTGACGGCAGGGCGGTATATAAGATTGGCGATAAGGAATTTGCCGATTGGGCTGAAAGAATTTATAAGGCAGGTGCGGCGATAATTGGCGGCTGCTGCGGAACAGGGCCGGAACATATAAAGGCAATGACAAAAAAACTTAAAAGTTAATCCGCCTTCGTCCCGATTTAATCGGGACTTCGTCGCGACGCTGCGCGAAGCCAAAAACTTAAAACCAAAACTAAAAATTTAAAAATAAATATTGTTCGATAGGAGATAAAAAAATGAAAGCGATAACAATAGGGTTGATGAGTTGTTTGATTATGCTGGCGGTGTGCGGATGCGAGGTTACACCCAAAGAGCCGGAGGACAAAGCGGTGCTGGTGGCGGAGGTGGATGAAGCTATCGCTGTTATGAAGGCAAAAGACCCGAGCATCCAGGAATTCTTTGATAAGTCTTACGGATACGCAATGCTGCCGAAGATTTTCAAAGGCGCTTTCATAGCAGGCGGGGCTTACGGCAGAGGCGAAGTCTATGAGCAGGGGACAAGGATTGGCTACTGCAATATGAAACAGGGGTCGCTGGGGGCTTCAATCGGAACAGAGTATTACCGGGAGATAATCTTTTTCGAGGACAAGGAAGATTTGGAAAAGTTCAAGTATGAGGATTTTACATTTTCGGCACAAATAACGGCTGTGGCCCTTACCTGGGGCAAGGCCGCCAAAACGAATTACCACTCCGGTATGGTTGTATTTATTATAACAGATACGGGAATGATGGGCGATGTATCCGTAGGCGGACAGAAATTCAACTTTGAGCCAACGTATGTTTTAAGAAAAGTTCAATAAACAAGCGGAGACTTCAAATGAACAGGATTTTAGCGGCCAGTGCCGCAGCGGTTGTTTTTTTGACTTCGGCGGTTATGGCAAGACCGGCGGACAAATTTGACAAAAAGCTTGCTGAAAAAGTCGCCGGCCAGGCGGCATTACTGTGGGCGGCAACAGCTATGCTGAAGCTGGACCAGTAATTTTCAACTAACGATTTTTTTCTCTTTAAGTAAATTAATAATTGCGGAGATACATTTTTCTGTTGCGCCCTGGTTTTGTTTGATGACCTGTTGGCCATTGCGGGCAATTTGCTGAGCAAATTGCGGCTCATCGAGGCATTTTTGAATTGTTTTGAAAAGTTTACCTCCATCTTTCACTTCAATAGCGCCTTGTGCCTGCAAGAGCGATTTGACGGTTTCCTTAAAATTGAATGTATGCGGGCCGAAGATTGTACATTTGCCCATTGCAGCCGATTCCATCATATCTGAACCGCCCATCGGGACGAGACTTCTGCCGACAAAAACGACAGTCGCCGATGAATAAAACTTTCTCAAATCACCCATCGTATCGCCGAGTATTACGGTGTTCCGCCATAGCGGACAAGCCTGATTCGCTGCTTTTTTTTCACCAGACTTTATTTTACTGTATCTTACAAGTTCGAAACCTGATTTTTTAATGAGTTTTTCGACTTTGTCAAATCTTTCAGGTTTGCGCGGCACAATAACGAGTCTTAAATCACTGTAGTTATCCTTTTTTTTCAGTTTTTTGAAAACGTCGAGTATGATTTTTTCTTCCTTCGGTCCTGTGCCGCCGGCAACAAGCAGGTGCTTGTCTGTAATGTTCAACTGCCCTGCGAGCAGGTCGGCTCCTTCGACTTTTTCAGTTATCTGGGCGGTATCATATTTCAAGCTGCCGGTGATAATCGTTGCATTTTTTTTGCCGCCAAGCGAGGTGAAACGCTGGGCGTATTCCTCACTTTGTGCCAGAAAGAGCGAGACTTTTTCAAAAACGGGTTTTATAAAAGGCTTTATGAGATTGTATTTCGGGAAACTCCTGTCGCTGATTCTGCCGTTGACGACCACGACGGGGATTTTTAACTGGTGTGCCTTTGATGTGAAATTCGGCCAGACCTCAAGTTCCATCAGCAAACAGATGTCCGGCCTGATGTTTTCAAACGCCCTGTCTATCACGGATGAGAAATCGAACGGGAAATAAAACACTTTCAATTCCTGACTGTAAAGTTTGCGGGCCTGTTCGATACCGGTATCGGTTGTTGCGCTTAAGATTATTTCGAATTCGGGAAGATGTTTTTTAAGCTCGGTGATTATGGTTTTTGTTGCGTTGACTTCGCCGACGCTTACGGCGTGAATCCAGATGCATTTTTTGTCGGGGGAATTTCTGCTTACTTTGCCGAGTCTCTCGCTCCAGTCCTGCCTGTAACGGTTCTGTATTATGACCCTGTACAGGATTTTAGGGCTTATGACAATAAGAGCAAGAATGTAGATAAAATCATTGAAGAGTTTCATATAACGCGCCCGGCAGGATTCGAACTTGCGACCTACGGATTAGAAATCCGGCGCAAAACAAAAGCGAAAACACCACAACCATTTGCGAACAAAAGACTTACAATAGCCGCATAGATATATCGGCAAATCACTTTGCTCCCAACTTGCCCTCTGACCTGGCAAGAGACCCAGATTTAGTATCCGTCATTGAAACCTGGCCAAACCTGCCGGAACATATCAAGGCCGCCATCAAAGCCCTAATTCAAATCCAAGATACGGATTGCTCCCAGCAGTCAGGTGACAATTCTACTCCATCATTCAGTTCTAAACAAGAAATAAACCCCAAAAGGACGTTCGGACGATATCGGCGCGTTGCCGGTAGCAAGTAACACTTTTTTTAAAGGAGTACAGCAATGAAACGATTAAGAAAAAGTTTAGTGTTGATAGTCATACTGGCTATCGGGATGTTTGGGCTCAGTGGTTGTGATACATCATCGGCCCAGAGAATTGCTGCGGTGCAGTCTGCAATCTTAGCAGCCCAGCAGATTAGCACCTCGTACGACGCGCAGGTAGGCACAATCACAGCCTCGATGCCTGGACTTGAAGCGGCAATGTCGGATGGCAATCTACCACCGGCGATGCGACAGAAAGCGATTGATACTTTGAATTTACTCAAAGGCAAACTCGCAACGATTCAGGCTGAGAAGCTAAAGGTCGATACTGCTATCGCCAATTATCAGAAAGCAATTAAGAACATCGATACGAACTCACCTACACTTGCAACAGAGTTACAGATTTACGGTACTGGTATGACGCAGATAGCTCCTGCCGCTGGGCCGTACGCCGGTTGGGTTTATCTTGCCGGACTTGGACTAACAACCATCGGCGGCATCGGCGCTGCTGCAAAGAAGGCTGCGGACGAGAAGAGAGCAAGAGAAGCACTCGACCAGGTCGTAACCGGTAATCAGATTTATATGGATAGGAATCCCGATAGTGCTCCCGCGTTAAAAGCTACGCAGTCGCAGGTTCAGACTAAGAGTACGATTGCTGCTGTAGAAGCAATCAAGATGTCATAAGAAAACAAACGCTGCTTTAGGAAGCTCTGCCTCTGCGAAAGTGGCGGCAGAGCATTTTTGGAGGTTAGAACAATGGCAATAGGATTAAAATACTTAAACCTCAAAGGCAAAAAATATCAGTTAGCAGATTCGATGATGGTGTTCATCCCAGAGTTAGTAGGGCTACCGGATATAACACACGCTCCTTTTGTGCGAACATACGGCGGTTGGCTGGTTATCTTAGCCGGTTATATGTGGGACGGTGCAACCGGTGTCCCGAACAATCCTGACAACATGCGGGCAAGTTTATTCCATGATGCTCTGTATGAGTTAATGCAGTTGGGCTTACTCGATAGAAAATATAGAGATGTAGCCGACAAGTTGCTACGTGAATTATGCCTCGAAGATGGCATGGATAAATTTTGGGCTGACCAGTTTTATAACTTCGTTCACGCTTTAGGCGAGAGTCATACACTGCCGCCGAAACATTCTAACGAGATAATTGAGATATAAATACGGAGTTAAGAAACAATGGAAAAGAAAATATTAGAAGAAAAGCGAAAAGCAGCGATAGCCAGACGCCGCGAAGGCATATCGGTACTGTACCGAGCGACCTACGACCGAGCGGTATCAGGCAAAAGTTTGCGTGCTGCTGTAAATGCTCAGTGTTTGGAGTGTGTCTGTTGGCAGCGGATAGAAATTACTAATTGTACCGACTTGGCTTGTCCACTGTATGCCTACAGGCCCTACAGAATTTCTGCGGCTGGCCGTAATGAGCCGGCGGAGCGCGCAGAATCGACGAGCCAGCCTGTACCCTTATCAGGATAGGGGGTCGGACCGTAATGTCGCCTTAGGCTTTCAAAGTGCCCGTAAGGAGTATGTATTGTGAAAATTTTAAGGCATAGGAATTTGTTATAAAGAAGGAATAAAAATGAAAACCAAGACAACAGATTTAACGGAACCATTATTCAAGAAAATCCGTCTCAGCACAATAAACCCTGCCGAGTACAATCCACGAGTGATTTCTGATGATGCGTTGAAAGGACTTCAGAATTCTCTAAAGCGGTTTGGGTGCGTTGAACCGATTATCGTTAATATCCGTGACGACCGCAACGTGATAGTTGGCGGGCACCAGAGGCACAAAGCGCTCACAGAACTGCATGGTGGTAATTATGAGTGCACGTGCATCGTGGTCGACTTGAGTGCGGCAGAAGAAAAAACGCTCAACGTGACTCTCAATAATCCACACATCCAGGGCGATTTTATAGATACCTTATCTGAGTACATCGAACAACTCAGAGGCGAAATCCCCGAACAAGACTACCTCGACCTGGCGATTATTAAGCTCAGAGGTGAAATCGCTGCAGTCGAGGGATTGACCGATGAGGACGCAATTCCAGAGCCGCCGAAAGTCGCGGTGACCAAGCCGGGCGATTTGTATCTGCTCGGTAAGCATCGGTTGTTATGCGGCGACAGCACAAAGGCAGAGGATGTCGAGCGGTTGATGAATGGCAAGAAGGCTGACATGATTTTTACAGATCCACCATACAATGTAGCCTACGTGGGTGGCACCGAAGAGCAAATGACCATCAAAAACGATGCCATGACTGAAGCTCAGTATATCGCATTCATGGGTGCGTTTTTTACGCAATACAAAGAGAGCGCCTCCGATAATGCGGCCATATATATCTGTCATGCATCGCAATGGCAGCGCGAAACAGAATCTGCGATGTTGGCAGCAGGTATAGAGGTCAGGTGTCAAATCGTATGGGTCAAGAATACATTTGCATGGGGCTTCGGTCGGTATAAGTTCAGGCACGAACCCATCTTTTACGCACACATTAAGGACAAGCCAGACAATTGGTATGGTGACAAGACGCAGAACACCGTATGGGAAGAGAAGAAGCCATCTGCAAACCGACTACACCCAACGATGAAGCCAGTTGAAATCGTAGAGCGGGCTTTGGTGAATAGTTCGAAAGCGGGGGATTTGGTCCTCGATTTGTTCATGGGGTCGGGCACCACGCTGATTGCGTGCCATAAGAACAACCGTATAAGTTACGGTATGGAGATCGACCCCATCTACTGCGATGTGATAGTCAAGCGATGGGAGGAATTTACTGGCAAGAAGGCACAGAGAATAACATGTAACGACAAAACCCCAACCGTTGCGGATGGGGTATGTCAGGAGCAAAAATAGTGGTCACATCACTTAGCCAATTCAAACTTGCCTCGCTGGGTTTTACGGAACCGGGACGCTTCGCCTTTTTCTTTAATCTCGCGGATAATCGCGCTGTAGATGGTAGCGGCAGGGGTCTTGCCATCGGTCTTCCAGTAGCCTTTTTCCAGTATCCGCTTAATCATCTCCTGACAATTGAGCGGCTGGCCCGCTTCTTGAAGAACCTTTACCGCCGCACTCAAACCGCCTGTCTTGGCTACGGTGCGTTCTTTCTTGGCGGTTGCCTCATTGCTTGGCTTGGCAGGTTTCTTTTTGCCCTGCGCCGCCGTGGTGCGTTTGACATGTTTGATGTCTGTTTTCTTCATGGTACGTTTCCTTACAAAAAAAATGTTTTATTATCTGCTCTGGACAACCGTGATTTGAAATTCACTGCCATCGCTGATTCGGACTACGAGTCCGGCGTCGCGGGTGAGCATCCCGGCTTCATCATACGTCATTACCGACCTAACATCGTCCTGGTCGGCCAGCGCTTCCTGTATCGTTTCGGTCATTATTTTTTCGTTAATAATCATGGTACTGCTCCTTTAATCTTTATCGGTTGTGCAAAAAAGGATGTCTTGGAGTTGTTTACGGCGGCCCAGCAACTGGGCCATGTCAGTCTTATCGATGGGTCCGATGCCCGCGTCCCGCCGCAGGGCCAACATGTCCTCTTGGAGCAACTCAAGATGGAAAGTGCAATACTTATCCAGCCACTTCTTATCTATTTTCGTCCGTTCCTTTGCCATTTTTTGCTCCTTTCAAAAGTTATTGTTATTTGCTTTCGAGCGAATCTTCGATTTGTCTTTCTGACATGCCGGACAGGGAAGCGAGCGTTTCTATGAGCTTGCTGCGTGTATATCTCAGGCTTTCGCTTTTGTCCCATATTATTTTATCTTGCCGCTTGTTCAATGTCTCGCTGTGGTACATTCCCCAATTCATTTTGTCGTGCTGCTTTGCCAATTCGCATTCGAACCATCCCAGCAGGTTGGCGATGTCTTTTCTCACCGTCTCGTATGCTTCCTTTGTTTCGTTTTTCTTTTCTGCGTTTGCCATTTTTTATCCTTTCAAAATTTATGTTCTATGTTGGTTACATACATCCATTTTGGCGAAAGCATAGCAAGTCAATTAGATTATTATTTTTGAGAATATGTGAGATTTTTTTATGAACGAATCAAACGATGTTAAACCTGTTAAACCACAGCACAAGAGCGGACACGATGCAACACGTGCCCCCACGTTGCGAGCAAAAAAGAAATGGGGTGGTGTGTCGCAATTTACAAATGCCGCCCAACGTGCGCAAACGTGTGCGGTTTATGGGAAACGAATTGGTTCCTTCGCCAGCGATAATCGAAAAAGCCCAAGGCGGAC
>Ga0315275_10002116_pt1 | contig 17768 bp, 11 predicted proteins | sample YL17G03_0_MG_FD_205557 | JGI IMG/M metagenome (GOLD analysis project Ga0315275, IMG submission 205557) | Sediment microbial communities from Yellowstone Lake, YNP, Wyoming, USA - YL17G03_0 | ecosystem: Environmental > Aquatic > Freshwater > Lake > Sediment | place: USA: Wyoming | collected...
TGAACCATTCAAGATGCCCGCGAACAAATCGCCTCAGAAAATAAGAGGCGAGATTAACGTCTGGGCATGGACCATTGCCGCAGGCAGCCTGCAGAAGTTACTGCCCCTGTTTAACGAGAAATACCCCGATATCAAGGTAAATATAAGCAAGACCGGCTGGCAGGTGCAACAGCGTATTCTGCTTTCACTGTCGGCAGGAGTGGGTGCGCCGGATATAACACAACTGTTAGGAATGGAAACGCAGAGATATACTTTTACCGGCCAGCTTATGGATTTAACCGGCGTTGCCGGACAATACGAAAAAGACTTTGTCCCTTCAACCTGGCAGAACTGCCTTTATAATGGAAAGTTGTGCGCAATTCCGTGGGACTTCGGTCCATGCGCCGTTTTTTATAAGCGGCATATTTTTAAACTCTACGGCATCGACCCGAACAAAATCGAGACATGGGATGATTACATTGCAGCGGGTAAGGTCATTTTTGAAAAGTCAAACGGAAAGACCAAGATGTTTCATCTGCCGACAGGTATGCTTTTTGAGGTATATTTAATTCTCATCCAGCAGAACGGCGGGCAGCTCTTTGATGACCAAGGGCGAATTGCAGTTAATTCTGACAAATCGCTGCAAGTGATGGCCCTGTTGAAAAGAATGCTGGATTCCGGCGTCACGGTCAACGACCCCCTTTACACCCATGCTCATTACGCATCGTTAAGAAGCGATAGCGTTGCCACGTATCCGATGGCGGCCTGGTGGGGTGGAACAATCAAAGACTACGCCCCTGAAACAAAAGGCGACTGGGGAATTTTCAGACTTCCCGCTTTGGAGCCGGGCGGACTTCGCGCCAGCAGCTCCGGAGGGTCGGTTTTAGTCATTCCGGACCAGTGCAAAAATAAAGAGGCGGTTTGGGCTTTCGTGGATTTCGCCTTATGCAATACCAGGGCACAGATAGAGCAATACAAGAATTTTGATTTGTTTCCGACGTGGCTGCCGGCATATAAGGACCCATTCTTTGACGAGCCTGACCCATTCTATGGAGGGCAGAAAGTCAGACTTTTATTTGCCCAGGATATTGAAAAGATTCCGCCGCTGAACCGAACAAAGGATTGGCCCGAGGGCCAGGCATATTTGGCACAGTCATTAACCGGATGGGCATCCCGTGGAATGGGCGAGCCCGAAAAAATGCTTGCTGAACTGGAAAAAAAGCTTTGCCGCCGGCTGAGTCGTGAAATCGCCCCGACTTCACTAAAATTTACCCGGAAAAATTAATATGAATGCTGCTGTAAAAAAAACTTTGTTTTCAAAAATGTGGGAATACAGGCATTTTTATTTATTTATTTCGCCATTTTTTATTCTATTTGCTGTCTTCGGACTTTATCCTCTTATTTTCTCGATGTACCTGAGCTTTGTGGAATGGGACGGGCTGGGCGAACGAAAATGGGTGGGAATGAACAATTTTATTAATATGTTTTACGATGACATTTTCTTCAAGTCCCTGTGGAACACTTTAGTTATTGGTATTATGCATATCCCGCCGATGTTCATCGGAGCTTTTGTGTTTGCCTTGATTCTGAACTCCACATGGCTGAAGCTTCGCGGGTTATTCCGCGCAGCCTTTTTCCTGCCTTGCGTAACTCCTATGGTGGTTATCACTATCGTTTTTGCATTGTTTTACGGGCAGGACACGGGCTTTTTAAATTATCTGATTGCAAAGATTGGCGCCTCATTCCCCTGGCTGCATTTGAAGCCTGTTCCCTGGCTGGTCAGTGAGCAATGGTCGAAACCTTCAATTGCCGTTCTGCTAGTCTGGCGGTGGACGGGATACAACATGGTTATGATGCTGGCCGGGCTGCAGGGCATTTCAACAGAGTATTACGAAGCCGCTAAAATAGACGGGGCCAGTACGCTGCAGCAGATGTGGCATATAACTTTGCCACTGATGCGGCCTATTTTTGTCTTTTGCGGGATAATGTCATTAATCGGAACAGTCTTTATGTTCGATGAGGTCTTTGTATTGACAGCGGGCGGGCCGGGAGTCTCATCAACCAATTTCGGTCTGTATCTCTTTAATACGTCCTTCACCGATTTCAGGTTTGGCCGGGCATCTGCTATGGCATATACAGTATCGCTGATTGTTCTTGTTCTTTCACTTGTAATTTTGAAGTTCAGGAAATCAGCGACGGAGTAATAATATGTTAAAAAAACAAATAACTACCAGTAAGTACGAACGATTATTTCAAAGGCTGATTATTTATATCTGCCTGGCGATAATGGTTGTTATCTTCATATTTCCATTTTACTGGCTGTTAATTTCAGCCTTTAAAACCAAGGAACAGATATTTACGATTCCGCCGCAGTTTCTGCCTCATCCCTGGAATCTGGGTAATTTTATCAGGGTTTTTAAAGAAACCAATATTCTTCGATGCTTCTTTAATTCTATGGTTATTGCTGTGGGCTATTGCACTCTTGCCTTATTTTTGTGCTCTCTTGGCGGATATGCCTTTGCAAAATATACCCGCGCGCCCGGCCACAATAAGCTTTTCGTTTTCGTGCTGGGAACAATGATGATTCCCGGTGCGGTAACGTTAATTCCTGTTTTTATGGTCCTTTGCAAATTGCATATGGTCAATACTTACTGGGCTATAATAATTCCCGGAGCCGCAAACGCATTCGGGATTTTCTGGATGCGTCAATATATCGGCAGCAATCTCCCCAGCGACCTGATTGACGCTGCGAGGATTGACGGATGCGGTGAATTCGGAATCTATTGGCGAATCGCCCTGCCTGTCGCAAGGCCGGCGTTGGCAGCTTTGGGCATACTTTTCCTCATCGGAATATGGAATAATCTGATGTGGGCATATATCGTGCTGCGGACGGAAGATATGTACACTCTGCCGCTGATGATTTATCTGCTCAATGGCGAACTGCGAACACCTTATGAGCTGATTATGGCGTCAGGATTGGTCGCTACCCTGCCGCTTGTCATAGCCTTTCTGCTCTTTCAGAAACATTTCATCCAGGGCATTATGGCCGGCTCTATTAAAGCATAAGTTACGGCCCTTAATAGGCAGCGATTATACTGTTATATGATTTTGGCGTCAATGTTTAATGAAAATACATCGTTGCCGTGCCCCTCGACTCCTTCGGCAAGGCTCAGGACAGGTCTGCTCGGGACAGGCTGGCGACGGCTAAACAAACCAGGTATAAAAATGGAGTTTAGAATATGATTCCTTTAACGCAAAATATAATGGCGTGGGGCTCAATCGGCTGGGCAGAATTGCTTGTAATATTGATTATCGCTCTTCTTATCTTCGGCAAGCGTCTGCCGGAGGTAGCTCGTTCATTAGGCAGAAGCCTTACAGAATTCAAAAAAGGAATGAATGAGACCAAAGACCAGATAGAAGACAAGACCAAGCCCGATGAAGACAAGGAAGTAAAGAAATAAGAAAAGGACAAACGGCTTGCCTACTTCACCCTTTAGGACGGACTAAGACATCTATCAAAGTTTTGAGAGGAACAAAAACATGCGTCAGAAATTTCGACAGAATTGCAGTAAGATATTGCTTGCGTTTACAGCTTGTTTCATACTCTTTTTTGGGGACGTGGGCTGTAACAGCCATAAAAAAGCGGTGATTTCGGATAAATGCAATTATGATAAAGTGCTTTTGCACGGTCCACTTGTCAACCTGGAGGCCAAGGACTGGTTTCTTGTACGCTATGACGAGTATGATATTGACAATAAAAGGCTGGTTAAAGAAAAGGCTGAGATTGATTTTGTTTTTCTGGGAGACAGCCTGACTTATCGGTGGAATCTCGACTCGCACTTTGCTGATCATAGCTGGCGTATGGTCAACCGCGGTGTTCCTGGCGATACGAGTTGGAATATGATCAGTCGGTTTGAGATAGATGTTGTGCAGCTTCATCCGAAAAGCTATCACCTCTGGGTTGGCATTAACGACCTGTTCAAGTTCGAGGAGGATATAGATAGACGCTGGCCTGAAGTAGTTGAGAATGTAAGAAAGATGGTTCATGTCTGCCAAGGCAACGGCATGAAGCCCATAATCGCCTCTGTTCTGCCTATAAATAAAAAAGTAAAAGTATGGGATAATGTTTCCGGCAGATCTCCGCTTGATAATGCGATACCCAAGGTGAATGAAGAATTAAAAAAGGTTGCGGCACAAGTTGGCGCCCTGTACATAGACTATTATTCTGCGATGGTTGACGAGTCAGGTTATAAATTGCGCTCGGATTTAACCAAAGATGGTGTACATCTAAATGAAAATGGTTATAGATTGCTCACAGATATTTTTTGCGAAGCTTTAAAGTTAAAGAAATCGGAAAGATGATATAGTCATTTGCCATATTTTTTGCGGTATTCCCGAAGACTTATACCTTTTGCTTGTCTAAAGTACCTTGCTATATGTTCAATCCCAGAGAAATTTAGATTTTGTGCTATATTGGCAATAGATAAGTCTGTCTCTAACAGCAAGCGAACAATACGATCTATGCGGATTTGTCTAATCTCACTAAGCACTGTTTGCCCGACCGCTTTTTTGAAGCGGTACTCGAGGACGCGTCGTGAGAGTAAAGCTGCATCGCCTACGTCATCAACCCTGATGTTTTCATCTGCGTGTCCATTGACTCTATCCTATTGAGCTACGGGCGCTTTAGCTTTCAACTGCTTTTAGCATAATATCTTACTACACATTATGCTAATATGTAAAGCTCTAAAATGATTAAAAAAAGCGTGGCAGCCCAAAAGCCGCCACGCTGATGAAAAACTTTCTGAAAATATTTTTAACCTTGCTAAAAAGTCAAAGGGTTAGTCATATACTTCCCCCTCGACATTGAAGTTGTCGTACTCGGCTGTTCCTTTATAGGTGCCACCAATGTTGCTACTGTCAGAATGCAGACCGAATTCGCTGATATCACCGGACAGGTCAGAGCCTGCTGTTGAGCCCCTGGCTGCTGTTGCACGGTTTAGCGTATCCCAGTTATTCTTGTCGGTGGTGTAGTCAAGCGTTTTGGTAACAAAGGTTGTAGTGGTATTGGTCCACTTGGTTTTCGAGACATACCAGGTGCCGCCGACCTTGACGGTTATACTGACCTCCGGCGTTGTGGTATAGTACGAGTTTTTGCGCAGGTCAACCTTAAACCTTATAGCCGCGTACTCTGAAACATCAACGGTGTACTCATTGGTGTCGATAATGTTTTCACAGTCGGCTTTATGATAGACCCATGCGAACTTCGGGCTGTCGGATTCAATGCCGGCGGTACTACTGCTGTTGAGGACTTTTCTCCAGCCTACGGCATTTACATCACTGTCAGAGGCGACCGTGAACTGTTCTTCATAGAGGTCGCTATAAGAAATCCCCTGGACCTTGAAGTTGTCGTACTCGGCTGTTCCTTTACAGGTGCCACCAATGTTGCTACTGTCAGAATGCAGACCGAATTCGCTGATATCACCGGACAGGTCAGAGCCTGCTGTTGAGCCCCTGGCTGCCGTTGCACGGTCTAGCGTATCCCAGTCGTTCTTGTCGGTGGTGTAGTCAAGCGTTTTGGTAACAAAGGTTGTAGTGGTATTGGTCCACTTGGTTTTCGAGACATACCAGGTGCCGCCGACCTTGACGGTTATACTGACCTCCGGCGTTTTGGTATAGTTCGAGTTTTTGCGCAGGTCAACCTTAAACCTTATAGCCGCGTACTCTGAAACATCAACGGTGTACTCATTGGTGTCGATAATGTTTTCACAGTCGGCGTTATGATAGACCCATGCGAACTTCGGGCTGTCGGATTCAATGCCGGCGGTACTACTGCTGTTGAGGACTTTTCTCCAGCCTACGGCATTTACATCACTGTCAGAGGCGACCGTGAACTGTTCTTCATAGAGGTTGCTATAAGAACTCCGCGTCTGCGTTGTTGTATCATAAGCTTTCTTAAAATCATAATAGGCAGCGCTGGTAATACTGCTGCTGCCGCTGGTCAGACCTGATGCTGTAGCAGTTACCGTAATGGTACCCGGCTCTGTCAATGTCCTGACAAGAACCGATGCGATACCGGCTTCGGCATCCACCGAAGTAGGATATACCAGAATAGCCGGCCCAGTAACACTGAATGTTACCGTATTGTTAGCATCAGACACCACGACATTATTGGCATCCAGCACGGAAGCATGCACGAAGAACATATCCTCACCGTTAGCATATACAGTCTGGCCTTCCGTGTCGAACACGACAGACAGCTTATTGGCGCTGGCGGGAGTTTTAACGACATGTGTCGCCTTAACTACACCGCCGATAAGACCTTCTGCCTTCAGTTCACCGGCAGAGTAAGTCAGGCCCGTAAACGTAAACGGAGGTTGAGCTATATTGGTGCAGTTGCCGTCGGTATTGGGGCTCCGAATACCCTGGTTGACATCATTGATGTACAGCTTAACCTGGTCGCAGTTGCTGTAGACCGTTACATTGGTAGTCGAATCTGACTTCCAGTAATTGGCTATGTAAACCATCGGCCCAAGGTTAACATCTGCAACGCTGGTAACATTCGGGTCACGCTGACTCTGATAGAAGTAGTACGAGAACTTAGGCAAGCCTACCCTATCAATAAGTCCTGACTCATACGTGCCATAATCGTTAAATATCCATACTCCATCGGCACAAAGGTCTGATACACCGCGATTCAAGTTATGGGCTTCCTGGTGGTTAAATGCCTGCTGCAGCAAATTAGCTTCACCGTCTCCGCGATGAACATCACTGGTGCTGGCCGTACCGCCGTAGTCCCAGTGGCCGTACTCACTGATTATCAGGGCAGCAGAACCGCTGTAGTCCCTGCCGGGTGCATGGTGAGGTGTAGTAACGAAAATATCATACACACCATCGTTTTTCCAGCCGCTGATATAACTGCCGGGATACTCCGTGTGACCAATACTGACAGCGTTTTCAGCATATGAAGTGGGGAACTGGGTTTCGCTCATTGACAGTTCCCAGGCTATTACGCAGGCGTGGTTCCTGTCGCGACGCATCATATCTGTAATCTGCTCATAGGCACGCGAAACGAATATCGGGTCGTTGCTCCAGTAATGACCGCTGGGAGCTACCTCGTCCATAACCGCAATACCCAGTTCGTCACAAGTATCAAGGAAAGTCGGATCCATCTGGAAGTGAGAGCTGCGCATATACTCCATCCCTCCCTTTTTCATCTTTATGGCATGTGTTTTCTGCCCGAAGTTCGACATAGCCATACCGATATACGCCCAGTCCTGGGACCGGTTTGTTCCGCGGAGTTTGCGAGAGACATCGTTAAGCTTAAAGCCGGTGCTGTGTGCAAAGCTTACTTTCTTTATACCAATCTTCGTATCGACACGGTCAACCAGTGTGTTGTCGTCATACACCTCCGTCCAGACTGTGTACAGATACGGATTCTCCGGAGTCCACAGACAGATGTCACTGATGGAGTCGGACAGCGTAAAGGTATGTGTCCCGGATGCGCTTATACTGTACGAATCCGATAGATAAAAATCATTCGGATCTACTAAATCACCGTTGGGGTCAAACAGGTAGTTCCTTACTTTACAGGTCTTGGCCGAGGCATATTCATTTTTCACGTGTGTCTTTACCTGGATAGTAGCTGAGCTGGAACTAACATCCGAGAAGGTAACAAATGTACCTCCACTTGCAGTCACATTTGCGTCAACTGCATCGGTAACGTGCAGCTTATCGGTAACATGCATCCAGATGTCTCTGTAGAGACCGCCGTAAATGTACCATGTGCCGGCACCAGGAACTAAATCATTTTCATAGTTGTCAAGTTCGACAGCTATAACATTTTCCGTAGTACCGAAGTTGGCAACAGATGTGATATCAATGGTAAATGGCAGGAATTGTCCGTAGTGGGCCTTCATATATGTACCATTGACCCAGACGCTGGAAACTATGCTGCCACTTTCAAACTCAAGGAAAATCTTTTTGCCGTAGTAAGAATTGGGCAATGTAAAGTGCTTTCGGTACCAGTGATAGCCCTGCCAGCTTAGGTTATAGTACGGCGCCCACATCGGGTCAATTTTCGGATGATGCGGCAAAGCCACATCGTCCCAGGTATAATCGTCATAAGCAGTACCGTTGGCACCGGAAACATCGCCTCTGCGGAACTTCCAGTCCTGGTTGAAGGTAATCTTCTGCCTGACATAATTCGGCTCACTGACCTTGAAACACCAGACGTTACCTTTCCATGTATGACTAGTGGCATCGTTAACCTCATCAACGCGCCAGTAATACTTTTCGCCGGCTACAAGACCTGTCGGAGTATAGCTGTTAGAATCTCTGGTGCTCTTGTACTCACTTGAACCGGTATTCGCATCGTTGACATCGTCAAAGGATGAGCCAATGAAAATGTCATGGCCGTTTGTGTCAGCTACACTATTGCCTTTCGCCCATTTGAGTGTAACCGACGAAGAAACACCGCTGTCACCGGCAGCCGGGTCAGGACTGTAAGCAATGTTGTTATCAGCAGTAGCAGTTACCGTGGTCTTGCCGGAATGGGTGACATTATAGTTATAGACAATCTTGCCTCTGCCGCCGTAAGCGGTCAGGTAGCCTTTTGCCATGTATTCTTTAATTCGAGCGGTTGCATCACCGTTGATTACCAGTGTTCCTGCTGTAATATTAATTGTACCCGTACCACCGACACCGGCCTTAACGTCAAGTCCGGCATTGGCAATATTTGCACCGGCATTGATGGTTCCGCCGGTCAGGTTGACAGTACCAGTGCCTACACCGGCAGGAACAAGCAACTTACCGTCAATGTTGAGCGTACCGCCGCTGACGTTCAATGTACCTGTGCCATTGAAACCAACAAGCATATCAGCCGCGACATTTGCGGTACCTCCACTGAGATTTACAACACCGGTAGCACTCGGTCTGTTGCCGATTACGAAGTTGCGCGGCGCAGTATAGACTGAGACCTTTAAAGTGCCGCCTTTCACATTAAGATAGCAGGTGCCTGTATCTTTTCCAACCTCCAGGCCGTCGCAGACCGCATTTGTTCCGGTGTTAATCTGGCAATTGGAGTCTGCAATATTAATGTAAACGGTATCGACGACACCTGGCACTTCATCTTCGACCCAGTTGTTCAAATTGGACCAGTTGCTGTCGCCTGCGGCACCGTTGTTCCAGTTATGGTCGGTTGATGTTTCACCGGTAACGGTGGTCTTGCCGGCATTGGTGATGTTGTAATCGAACCTTACCCTGCCGCTGCCGCCCTGAGCAATTAATGCTTCATCTTCGATCAGGTCGATTATCTGCGAATTCGCATCACCGGTTATCTTCAACGTGCCGCCGGCAATGTTCATCAAACCGTAAGGACCTATTTTGAGGCTGTTGTTTACATTAACGGTGCCGCCAGCCAAATCAAACAGGCCGACACCTGAGCGAGCAACCGTAACATTTTCGACGGTTACCGTGCCGCCGTCCATATCAATGGTACCGTTGCTGTCTTGCTCCAGACGGCCAATTATTAAATAATTCGATATCGTCAAAGTGCCGCCGTCAATATCCAGAATGGCATCCGAATCCATATCAGAGACTATAAGGTCGTTGCACTCGGCGGTCATTCCAGTATTTATCAGGCAGGTCGTGTTGATATTAATCAGCGCATACGCTGTACTGTTGGGCACACCATTTGGATTCCAGTTGTTCGGGCTGTCCCAGTCACTGTCGCAGGGATCTCCATCGTCCCAATACACAGCTGCCGAAGCCGAACCTATCGACCCCAGCAATAAAACAAAAAATGCTAAATATAATATTTTAGTACACATAATTAATTCTTCCTTTCATTTATATACAAGATACTATCCCCATAATTCCTTTACATTCCTTTCGCTTTATATGCGGCCCTCCTTTCTTTAAGAAAACTGGTTGAGTTACTGCGAATATAACAAAAAAACGCAGGCCGACGGTTTAATGTCACTGCCTCCCGAAAAGCTGGCCTCCTGCATATTTCCCTCACTTCTCCTATAACAACTGCAACCAGCATAACCTGTATATTATCGGAACTTGCTACTAACTGTCTATATACTTTGCCCCCAAGTAAACGCCATTTTGCGTTTATCTTTAACCATTTTGCGACACAAGCTTGACTTCGGATGCCAAACACTCGAAGTTGGGGGTAGGTACGGTATGATCTCCATAGCACTCTATCTGAGGACTCATATCCTCAGCGACCACGAGTAATATATTCATAGGTTTAGAACGGTGTATTTCTCTTTTGAGAGCGCGCCGAGCATCAAACTGACTACAGCCACCGAGAATCATCAGTGCAACCCCACTTTCCCCAATCATAGACAAAAAGTTACGACGTGAATAACCTGTCGTAATTCACCTCCAATTTTGTGGATTCTTATTTTTTTATTTATGGCTCACGGTATTGTCAGAACTGTTTTTATGTCACTTCTTTTTCCTTCAGGCACTCTTTCGAGCATAACACTCTGAATTTCCAATGCATGCGGCAGGGACTTCATGCCGCGTGGGAATTTTGAGGTTAACGAAATCTGCAATCCCTCGATATCGCTAAGCGTCAGTCTACTAGAAGCGTTCGTTGTACCTTCTAACCATTTGGAAAATCTTGGCCAACCCCTAGGTAGCACAGCAACTTTCGTGGGCTGAAGAATTGACAATGGAATACGAATCTCCTGCCAATGTGTAGCGACCGGTATCGACGTACCCCAGCCTGTTCCATCTTTATCAATCAATGCTATGCTAAATTGTGTAGTGGCTTCTGTGCCAGCACGGGCAGTGATTGAAAGAGTATTGCAATAATTTATATCAATGTGCCGGCTTTCAATTTCCGTTACAAACGTACTTCGCCATACAAACTCCTCCGTGTCTGATGCCAGCTGAGTGATGTCAACTCGAAGGGCCAGATTAGAACCCCTTACGCCTGGCACAAATGCCTTATTATAAGGTGCGGTACCCCACGGGTGAGGGAATAAGACCTTGTGGCGATCGCGTTCCGCATCGAAAAGCACAATTGGCGCGTCATGATTGACGACAAGAGCGTGCCACAACGTTGTTTCTGGAAAGTCCCAATCTCCCGGTCTGGCAGCGACTTTTGCTGGAAATGATTGTACAGTTTGGTCATATTCAATCGATAACGAATATTCTATCAACCCTCTTTCTAGTGAATCCCCAGGTATCTTAGTATTGTATTCGTATCCTTTGCAACGATTCATGTTGTATCGATTGAACTGTTTTTCACCAGCTCGACGCATGTAAAGTGCCACCGCTTTAGGAAAAGTTGAAGAAACGACTTGCGCTGTGACTAACCAATCTCTACCGGCAACGATTTGGTAGGGAGGCTTATGGACAATTATCGGTACCTTGTGCAACTCAGGGGGAGCTACAAACTCACCAAGCAAGAGGTGCCCAAACGGTGTTGAGGCCCGCCACGTTGATGAATTAGCGTCTTCCCGCCTCAGTAAATATACACCGGGGTATATCATGAACGCGCCGTTTGTCATTTCTGTATTAAAGTTGTTACCCTTATCAATCGGCTCGACGGTGAAGGTCTGTCCCAAATCCGGCAGGTTAATTTCCATTGGCCAATTGCGCCAGAGAACACGAGAGACCTCGCGGTCAAGACGATGTATGCCATAAGGATCATCAACCCAGACAGCATCGGGATAAACCTCCAGCCGCCACAAGCCGTTTTCAAGTTTATCAAGGAAGTAACTGCCCGTTCCTTCATACGAAACAACAGGCGAACAACCACAACCGACAATTCTTGTGAGCATATTAGGTTTGGGCGGCATGGTCTGTGTATCATTGGAATACATAAACGCCGAGTCACTGACCATCTCGCTCAGGTCTTTATCATAATCGACCCTGAACGGCCCAAATACGGTGTCTTGGGGATATTTTCCATACGATTTTAGTCGAGGCAGGTTATGAAAGGCCTGGGCAGCAATGATGAAGCTGACTGCCTTGTTAGGGGTGTAAACCAGATTCAGATAATGAGTCTGAAACTCGATATTAGTGGATGCAATAGTCAATGGGTCGTATGTGAACATCGCAGCGAATTGGGCGCCTCCACTCCGAAAGGTGCGTGCCATCGCGGGGTACATATACGAATTGGATACATCGGCGGCGTCAAATTCATAGACTATCTTCGCCTTAGTCGCCAGCGCGGGGTCGCGCATCAAAGGGTAATCGTCAACATAGGGAAGGAAATTACCGCGCAGCGACCAACCGGCAAGAAGCTCTGTAGGGTACCACCCGAAAGTAGCACCATCCGCCATAGAATCGCGGATTGCTGCGGCGATTCGCATGTCCTGACTCACATTGAAAAAAATAGGCTTATTGCAGGGCGTATCGCAAATAGCTTTGGCCAGAGTGTTTATGTATTCCGTCACCCCAGGAGGCAGATATGGCTCGTTCACCAGTTCAACTGCCAGTATCGCAGGGTCATCTTTATATGCCAGTTTTGTATATCGATTAACATGCCGCATAATCTGGCTCAGATAGTTCGCCTGTATCTTTATTCCGTTTGGGTCTGTGCCTATTTTTGAATCTCGGACTTTACCATAGACTTTTGAGAAACCGTCAATTGGACTACCCATAGCATCCGGCCATCGTGAGTCATACAGGATAATCGGGGACAAAAGCATATAAATTCCACGTTCTTTGGCCTTATAAATCAGATAATCAAGCAAACGAAGATGCTCGTTGTCGATAAGATTTCCATTAGCGTCGGCGCATTCCCAATCGCCCCAGAAACTCAGACGTATGCCATCCAAACCCATACGGGCAAAATGCGCGACATCCTGGTCGATTGTTTGTTTATAAGACGCTCCAACTCTTGCGGCCATTCGATATGCACTTGCGGAAGGCAGACAATAATTGACTCCGAATAGAGCGACTTCTCCATTATCGTCCTGCCATCGCATAACGCCTTGTTCATCAACTTTAATTAATCTGTCTGCTTGTCTCGCAGATAAATTTGCCGCTGTACTTAAAATCAAAAAAAGTATAATTTTATTTTTCATATTTCAAAACCATAACGCCATAAGGCGGAACTTCGATTTTACCTTTATGCTTTCGGCCGGTAAGCAAATCCGTCGCGGATTGAGTAAGCGTTAATGATGCCGGACGATTTTCAAATTCAACAACGATTAGACCTTCACCTGCTTTGCCATTCCGGTGCACAACAAGAAGATTAGAACTTGCCTGTGCTGCCGGCTTAATTCCCGCTTCTTTGCACACTGATAACAGCAGCTTCTTCATATCTTCCTCTCTCGGCATCGTACCTAACAAAATAATCTGCCCTTTGCCAAATTTCTTTCGCACAACAGCGGCAAGACCCTTGAACGGCTGTTCGGTATAAGCCGCCAGAATTTCCGCCCCTCCGGCCTCAAATCCGTCATACCAGATTGAACCGCAGGATTCGCTTCCATCAGACCAACGAAGACCAAAATCGTGCGGGTCGCCCGGAATTTGGTAATTACAATATGTTTCTGTCCATTGCTCCAGGGAACCGAAAGGCGAATGAGTGAACTTTGCGGCATCAATGGTAAGATTATCTGATAAGGGTCCAACAATCCATATACCGCCGGCTTTGACCCACGCCTTGATTCGATGACGCAAATCAGCCTCGTCCAGTGCGGGCAGAAATGGTGAACAAACAACCCGATAAGAATCCAGCGAAGCCGCAGGGTCAATAACGTCAGCCCTGAACGATGCATCCATTAGCGACCGATAGAAGCCGGTGAGTTTGTCGCTGTATTTGAAACCATTGACCATGGGCTCAAACTCAAACATCAACCATGCCAGGCAGGAAAAATGAACAGCCAGACCTGAATTGACAGGTCTTGTTCCATTTATAAACTTGGCCGAGGACTTGAAGCCGGCCGCGATTTCTTTCACTTCATCAATTATATGAAGAGGTCGGCCGCTGCTGGAAATCACCGAACCGTGCATCAGTTCCTGACCGCTCCAGTGCGCCCGCCATAACCAATAAAGAACAGCCTCTCCGCCCAGCGCTATCGGAAGCCACGAGTTAGCCCGGCAAAATCCAGGTGACCGATATTTATTTGCGGTGGTAGAGCCCGGCCAGCAGGTTGATGTCTCTGTATTCCAAAAAGGCGTGTCTTTAACTGACCTTACCATATCATACCAGAAAATGACCCGCCACAAATCTGGTTCCTGATGATAATTATTAACTTGAACAATATCTAAATTTCGATGGATTTTATGATAGTTGATGCCGCCCAGACACATCATATCTGTCCCGACCGGCTGGCGGCATAGTTTGTGCAGGATTGCCGCCTGATGCTCGGTAAAATCTATATAAGAGTCCGATTGAAAGTCCATCCACGCCGTCAACAACGAAGGATGATGCCAGGTATCAGACCTTGGAATCGGCAGCTGCGAAAATGATTGATACGTCTGGCTCCATAAATCCGTCCCCCATGCCTTATTGAGAGCTTCGATACTGCCGAATCTTTTGTGCATCGCGTCCTGGAATTTTTTGTGACAGACCGGGCAGCAGCAGCCTCGGCCGCCGCGAGGTTCGGGATAAAGTTCATTATCTATCTGCCAGCCGATTATATTTTCGTCCTTGCCGAATTCTTCCGCCAATTTCGTTACAATTTTAGCACAATAGTCGCGATAAACAGGATTGTTGGGACAGGCATGTCTTCGTCCGCCATGCTGAGAGATTTGACCATTATCTTTAACGACGAGAACCTCCGGATATTTTTCCACCAGCCATATCGGCGGCGTACAGGTTGGCGTACCTATAATCGAAGCAATATTCTCATGGCCCAGTTTATCAACAACAAGATGCAGCCAATCGAAATCGAATTTGCCTTCACGAGGCTCCATTCGACTCCATGCGAACTCGCCGACTCGCATCACATTCATCCCTGCCTGCTTCATCAACGCAATATCTTCGTCAACCTGCTCCGGCGGCCAGGCTTCGGGATAATATGCCGCACCAAGATACGGCCCTTCAAATTGCTTCATAAGTCTCCTGTGTTCGTATCCTTTAAACAATTTAACATAATTTTATAATTATTACTTTAGTAAGGGATTATACCTTTTCCGATGAGATTTATAACGCCCTTTTGCGTTTTTTTTTTAACCATTTTGCGACAGGACAGAAGTTCTGCCAAGTCACACTCTTATATTTTTGCCACTTTTGGCATAAACAAAGCATGGCGGGTTGTCGTATTCTGCAGTACCTTTAGCCAAATTCTGTAATGTCACCAGACAAGTCTGATGAGGCAGTTGAACCCCGGGCGGCTGTTGCTCGGTCCAGCGTATCCCAGTTATTCTTATTTGGGTCATAGAACAGTGTTTTTGTGGAAAAGCTTGTGCTGGTAGATGTCCAGATTGTTTTCGATGCATACCAATTCTCCCCGACCTTCACTGTTATGCTAGTCTCTGGCGTAGTGGAATAAGAACTGTTTCTTCGCAGATCAACATCAAACCTGAGGCAACTGTATTCAGAAACATCAACAGTAAACTCATTAGTATCTATCAGGTTTTCGCAGTCGGCATTGTGGAACACCCAGGCAAAGTCCGTAGCTGCAATACCATCCCATCGCCAAAAATACCCGCAGTGCGTACATCGGGCAACGATATTGATGGTGCAATAAATAATAAGCAAAAACCAAATAGAAACCATGGCCTTGTTCGCATCATTTTGCCTCCGTGCGTTTAAGCCTATAATTTTCTATCATCTTGGAAAGTTCTTTGACCGTTTTGGCATATTTAGCTTTATCAGCAATATTGACGGTTTCCTCCGGATCTTTGCTATAGTCGTATAATTCCGCCGCTACAGCTTTATTATTGTTTTCGCAGTCCTGCCATTCTATATACCGATAACGGTCTGTCCGCACAGTATAACCCATAATGGTATCGTACGGCTCTTCCCAATACTGCCATTGAGTGAATGCACCCTTTTTCCACGGCCGACTGGGATTTTCCAGAAGCGGCACCATACTCTTACCATCAAGATAGTCCGGCACCTCAAGTCCGCATAACTCTGCAAGCGTCGGATAAATATCAACAAACTCAACGAGTGCATCTGTTTTCTGCCCCGCCGTCTTCTGACCGGGCAGGCTGATTATAAGCGGCACATGAGTCGATTTTTCGTAATTGGTGTGTTTTCCCCAGATACCCTGATCGCCAAGATGCCAACCGTGATCACCCCAAAAAACGATTACCGTATTGTCCCGAAGCCCGAGCTTATTAAGCTCGTCAAGCAGCAAGCCCACCTGGGCATCTGCAAAACTAACACACGCATAATACCCATGAACCAATTCGCGCGCCGTCTCTTCAGAGGGTAATCCTTTTTGAGGCATTCCATAATACTCACTAAGTTCACTCCATATATACACATAATCCGGCGACCCCTTAACCCTGAAAGGATTTTTTGCCATTTCAATGTCGCTCTCCTTATAATAATCCCAGTATTTTTTAGGACATGCAAACGGCAAATGAGGTTTTACAAATCCAACCGCAAGGAAAAATGGTTTATCTTTAACTCGCCTCATAACCTCAATAGCCTTAAGAGCAGTCCTGCCGTCTCGGAACTGGTCATCCGGCAAATCTGTTATCTCCACAGGCCTGCCATTTACCGAAGAATACCAGCCTTTTTTGCCACGTTCTTCCCAAAGTTTTTGACGAAGCTTCTCAGTCTCCTGACTTACATAACCATTCCACTCACTCAACGGATCCAGCCATGGCTCTTCACTCCAGGATTTCAGGTCGGCTCCTTTACCATGATATATTTTGCCGAGCGAGACTGTGTAATAACCATTTTTATAAAATATCCCGGGTAAAGACAGTTTGTCGGATACCATCTCCGCCGCCCTTTCACCACCAGGATGCTGTCCAAACGCATCAGGCCGAAGACCGCTAAGCAGGCTCGCCCGCGAAGGCCCGCATACCGGCCACTGGCAATATGCATGCTCAAAAACCATACCTTGCTTCGCTAGACGGTCAATATTAGGGGTTTTCATTTGCTTTTGACCATAACAGCCAAGCTGTGGGCGAAGGTCATCATCCACAATAAATAACACATTCATTTTATTGCTATCTTTTTTTACAGTTGCAGTCATAGCCTCCAGCGGACTGCTACACACACCAACCAAAGCTACAGCTACTGCCGCCCCACCTGCCACCATACCCAAAAAATCACGACGACTAAAATTGCTCATTGCATATCTCCTATGTTAAATTCCAAAACTTAGCTAAACTTTTCTGAAAGAACTCATATTGATTTTGTAATACTTCCACTTCTCAGGCCAACGTTCATATCCAAGAAGCACGATGTATGATCATAACCAACCTCAAGCATGTTGCACAATGCAGTTACACTTGAATCAATTTCACAATGATAGGTTGCTCTATTAACATAAGCGTCATCTGAAATTACCGGTACAGTTAACTGCCACCAGTTATCTGGGGTGCTCCACAAATGGTTGCTGGCGTTGGCATCACTCCACCAAATATCTGAGGCGAGTACATTACTTGTTGCAAAAAGAAGCCAAAGCACGATCCATAAACATCTTAAACTTACTTTACACATTTGTATACCTCCTTCTTAAAGGTGACCTGATAAACATTTATAGCCAGCGTACAGCCGGATTTTTCACTTGAGTGAATCAGAGAATACTCCCATGAGATTTTGGCAACAACGGTCATACTGGTTCCTTATAATACTCCCACTTTTTTGTTCCGCCTTGGTGCAATTCAACCTTAATTACTACATCCAA
>Ga0315275_10002117_pt1 | contig 17767 bp, 14 predicted proteins | sample YL17G03_0_MG_FD_205557 | JGI IMG/M metagenome (GOLD analysis project Ga0315275, IMG submission 205557) | Sediment microbial communities from Yellowstone Lake, YNP, Wyoming, USA - YL17G03_0 | ecosystem: Environmental > Aquatic > Freshwater > Lake > Sediment | place: USA: Wyoming | collected...
ACCAACCCGCCTGAATTCGCGAGGTCATTGAAGTTATGCGTGAGATCAAACGAGACCGAATTCCCCTCCTGTCTAAGTCGCGTTTTATCGCGGGACTTCAATGTCACAAGCGTCTTTACTTGGAGTGTTTCGACCGGGACCTGGCTGATGCTGTGGACCAACAAACACAGGCAGTCTTTGACGCCGGAACCGAGGTGGGGATCGTCGCGAGAGGGTTGTACCCCGGAGGCCCGCTGGTTTCCGAAGATCACTTCCACCACGAAGAAGCCATGGCGTCCACCAATCGGCTGTTGGTCGATCCTGCAATCCCGGCCATTTTCGAGGCGGCGTTTCAGTATAACGATGTCAAGATTCGAGCGGACGTCCTCGCGCGTACCGACGACGTCGCTTTCGATCTCATCGAGTTCAAGAGCACTACGAAACTCAAGGACGAGCATATCCCCGATGTCAGCATTCAAGCCTACGTTCTAAATGGTAGCGGGATAGACCTGAGACATGCCTGCATGGGGCATTTGAACAACACCTATGTCTACAAAGGCGGGGATTACGATCTTCGTCAGCTGTTCAAGATCGAGGACGTCACCGACCAGGTTCGGGAGATGCAGTCACAGATCCCATCGCTCCTGGACGAAATGAGACATCCGCTGCACAGCGCCGAACCCCCAGATATTGAGCCCGGAAGCCAGTGCTCGGCACCTTACGTATGCCCTTTTTTTGGGCACTGCAACGAAGAACTACCGGAACACAGCGTTCAACGGCTCCCCAGGGTCAGCGAGAAGTTGCTCCAATCGCTGGCCAGTGCGGGCATCGACGACATACGACGTATACCCCCGGACTTTCCCGGGCTTAGCCCGGTGCATCGACGAATTCGTGATTGCGTAATCGATGACCGCGTCTATCTATCATCCACAATCCGGAAGCACTTGGGACAATGGAAGTTCCCAATTCACTTCCTGGACTTCGAGACCTTCAATCCGGCGTTGCCGCTCTTTGTCGGCACGCGCCCATATCAAATGATCCCTTTCCAGTGGTCCGATCATGTACTCGAACATGCAGGCACACTGAGGCACGAGCAGTTCTTGCACGACGGCTCTGATGACCCTCGCATCCCGTTTGTCGAGATCCTCTTGAAAACACTCGGCACCAAGGGCTCCATCGTCGTGTACACCAGTTTCGAGGCGACCCGTATTCGAGAACTTGCCGAGGCGTTTCCGCGCTTTAGGCCCGGGCTCTTACGTCTGGTGGACAGCCGCCTTGTAGATTTACATCAACTCATCAAGCAGAATTGTTACCATCCAAAGTTTCACGGCTCGTTTTCAATCAAAGATGTTTTGCCGGCTCTTGTACCGGATCTGGGTTACGACGATTTGGACATCAACGACGGAGCCATGGCGTCGCTTGCGTATGCCGAAATGAGGCGGCCCCAGACAGAACAGGAGAGACGTCGCATGTTAAGAGACGGACTGCTCAAGTATTGCGCACGAGATACGGAGGCCGAGGTACGGCTCTTCGAAACCCTGAAAGGAAGGTTGCGATGATGTCTAAGGGTGTTCCTCCTTCGTCCGACGAAATGCGCGCAGAGACAACTGTGTTCGACGCCTTGCTGAGACAACTGAAACAAAACAAGCCGTTTCCACGATATGCAGCGGAGAGAAGAATCGACATATTCATCAATATCTTTCTCGAAGCCATCCTCTCCCACGGTGGGAACAAGGTAGTATTCGTCGCACCTGAATTTCCTTTATGGGACGATAGAAGAGGCAAAGGTTTCTTCCAGCTGGACTACCTCTGCGCGTTCGAGAGCACCAACCAGCCCGTGTTCGTCGAGCTCAAGACCGACGCATCGTATTTTCAACCGGACCGGGCAAAAGACTATGTGCGGAAGGCAAGAAGCTGGAAGTCATGCATCGAGGAACTCAAGACAATCACCAGCGGAGAGAGGCACACATCGCACGAAGATAAGTACTTGCATTTGGTCAAGAGCTTGCATCAGACAGGATTGATTGACTTGTCAAGCGACGCCCTCCAGATTCTCCGTCAGGCATCGGATTCAGTTTCGGAACACTCCTTTCGGCGGGAAGACACGTCACGAATCTCTGAGGCGCTCAGGGACATTTCTAGAGGCATGGGAGTCCACCATGATCGCGCAGCCAAGCTGATTTACATCGCACCCGATGACGACGACATCAAAAGCAAATTAGACTCTTTAAGAAAAGACAATGACTTGGAGATTGAACTTCTCGACTTCACGTACATTGAGGCCACATCAACTGATGTTGAAACACCGTTCCCTGGGGAGCTCCGCCGGCTGGCCCTGTTCCTCAAGAACCTTTGACGTCTATGCCCAAGCGAGACTTCGCGCTGATAGACGTTCGCTAAGAATGCGTTAGCCGCAACGCCCTCTCGTCGGCACACCTCCTGCCCATCTCCTCTCTCGCAGCGTTCACGTCGTGACCCGCACTGCCGCGCGGGGCACGATACGGCCTTGTGGCGTCCGTATGCCTTCTCCGAGGTATCGCAAATTGAGGCGTCTTTCACTTTCCAAAGCCCTTTCCCGATTGCAACTCGCACGTTCTCCCCTTCCCTACTTGACCGGACAGTCAAGGCTGATGCTCGTCTTCGTCGTCCTGACGATCTCCCTTTTCACCCCACACTGGGAGTTATCAGCCGCTCCAAGCCGTGAGGCGACTCCCAACCCACAAGCAGCGCCGGGAGACCATCAACAAGAGGGTGAAGCGATCACAGTCCACACCCGGTGGCTCCCGAACGGCGTCCGGGTGGTGACGGTGACGGGCCCCTGGCCGGGGGAGATGGTATCGATTCGTCTCTTGATCGCCGGCGGGCTGGCGACGGCGAAGGCCCCGGAGAAGTACAGCGTCCATTTTTTGGAGCACCTCGTATTCCACTATAGAAAGAATGACCAGCACGCGTTCACAACGGCCGGCGAGGGCGGCGGGTGTTCGCGCGCGTACGTTAGCTTGGCTCATCAGATGCACGAGCACGACGTGGCGGTGGCCCAGGCGCGGGTGATTCTTCGCGGGATGGTCTCGGAGTGGGAGCGCGCTGCCTTCGACGTAGTGCATGTCGAGACGGAACGCCGCCGGCTGAAACACGAGCTGGGAAGTTCGGGGTATCATCCGTTCCTTATCGCCTTGGCGAACGACCTCCAGCCTCTCGGAATGCTGACGTACTCGAACGCCGCCGAACGCGCGTTCGTGGACACGGTGAGCGCCGTTACGCTTCGCCGCCTTTTCAACGAGCGGTACGTCGCGGGGCGATTGACGCTCGTTGTCGCGGCAAATGCGCATACGCTGTCCACACTGGAGGACGAGATCGCGAGCTTCGCGCGGATTCCCGCCGGCGCGGGCGACACGGATTCGGGCGATCTGTCGTGGCTTTCGGGGGATGTCCGGACGGCCGCCCCCTTCGGAGGCACCGGTCACGTCGGGTTTCGATTCCGAAACCCCACGGACGTCTCTTCGCGGATACGGGACCTGATTGGCGGAGCCGTCGCCGAGCGTTGCGCGGAAGTGTTTGCTGAAAACGCTTGCGAGGCGGTGGACCCCGATGTGGAGGACCACCGAACGCCGAAAGAGGAAGTCTGGGTGTATGCGGTGAACAATACCGCGTGCATGGTGGACGACGAACCTGCGGCCTATCGGATTTTCGAGGAGAGCCTGGAGTACCTCGCCACGCCGGCGGCGCTCGAGTGGTGGAGGAAAGCGATCGAGAAGGACACAAAGGAGAACGATCTCCTCGACGACCGGTCGGACACCGTCGCGGACATGGTCGTGTGGGCTTTCATCGGCAGCGCGCAAGAGACCGCTGCCCCGTCCTGGGGCGATTGCGCCGGGCCGATCGATCCCGACGAAATCGTTCAGGCGGCGAAACGATTGCGAGAGAGCGCGGTCGTCTTTCGCGTGTACCGGGACAAGCGCCGGTACGATCTCAAGTACGCCGACGATGCCCTGACGAGTTCCGGCGGGGAGAGCGGGGCATCGAAGGATCTCCTTGCGGACTTCTTGGCCCTCGAGACGGGCCGTGATCCGGCTTGGCCGGCGGTCACGTTTTTCTCCGTGGTGATGACGGCTTCGGCGGCCTTTGGATTGGCCCTGACAGGCGTGGTCCGCCGTGCGAAAACACGGGAGACGAAGATCCGGTCGCGGTTTGCCTTTTCCAAGAAGCGAGGGCGAGATGAAGAGTAGGGACCGCTTTGGACTCGTTTCCCTTGCCGTGGGCGGCGTGCTGGTGTCGGTTGGTCTTGTCGGTTCCGGGTGGGCCGCCACGGGACCAGTCGAAGTGACGACGCTCGGTAACGGTCTCGCTGTCTACACATGTGCGGGGGATTATCCGGAGAAATACGTTTCGGTCCGGTTGGTCGTGGATCCGCCTCCAGCGCTACCCGGGTCGCGCGATTACAGGGAGTTTCAAACGCTTGCCTACTCGGTGTTTCGGGCCGACAGCGCGGGCGACGATCTTTTCAAGTATCTCGAGGAACGGGGATGTAATGCCGACGTCTGGGTCGAGTATCGGGAGGCCGTTTTTGAATTCGACGTCTTCCCTGAACATCTGGATACGCTCTTCGTACGGATGGCGCGACAGTGGGACAAGGGCCTCGCGTCGGCGCAGGTCTCATTGGGCTCGGATGGGCTGGAAGAAGCGTTTTCGGATATTTGTGACCCGGTGATCGAGCGGCTGGGGTGTCTCGCTCGCGATGGCGTTCTGGATGGCCATTACGCCCGGGACTACAACATCCCCTACCTGTTCACCACCCGCTTGCGCGGCCATAACATGTCGCTCGTCCTGGTGGGATCGAAGAAGAACGTCGATCGCGCGCTGGCGGCGGCGAAGGTCCTCGAACGGATCCCGGTGGGGCAGCGGGCTTTGGTGTCTCCGTTAGACGCGCCTCCTGGATTCCGTCTCACGGTGCCGGCCGTGACCGTGGTGCCCCCCTTACTTCGATCGTTGGCCGAGGTTCACGCGACCTACGAAGACTTGTTGCGGGGTGACGTGGAGTGGGATGCCGAAGGCCCGTGGGCGATCGCTTTGGTGATCAACGGCGCGAGGAGGGCGGGGGATATGGGCGGCGGCCGCGATGGGGACCGCTCCGACGGGGATGGCGGCGAAGGCAAAGGTGCCGACGGGTGCGATGAGGACAACGGCGACGGCCTGAACCCCGCCGAGACGGACTTCTACTACGAGGCGCTCCACAACCGGCTCCGCGATGTCGTTTCGTTCCGTTATGGTTCTGCGTACGCGGTGGGCGGAAGCGTTTACTTAGGCGCGACGGAACACGTGATGGAGTTCTGGCCCTGCGTCGACAAGGAAATCGTCCGCTACGACGATCTCGAGAAGGAGATGAAAGCCGTCGCCGCCGAGTTGGCCGACTCGGCTTCTCTTGCGTGGTGGCGCGGGTACGTCGAAGGGCAGGCTCACACAGAGTCTTTCTACGGGTTGCACGCCGCGGACCCCTCGACCGTCGCGGATGGTCTCGTCGAGCTCGTGACGTTTGCTCGGATGCAGGGGCGTGAGGATATTGGGAGCCCTTACCTTCCGTCGGCGGAGGAGGCCCGCCGTGGGTTTGCCCGCATGCTCGAAAGCGCCGAGTGGTTTGTTATGGAACCGCCGGCGCCGTCTTGGGGCTCGGCGGTCTACGCGTCCGTGGCTGGGGCTACTGGGTATGTCTACGGGAACCTCTTCGGACCGGATGAGCGGACGAGGGCGCTTGCGGTGATGTGCCAGTGTTTGCTGGCGCTTTTGGTGCTGAGGAGAGTGGAGGGGAGGATGAAACGTGCGCGCGCTAGCGACCATCAGTCCGTCTCCTGATCGGTGATCGTTCTCACCTTTTTCGACATAAATCCGCGCGCCCGGCGAATCTGTTCGCGAGGCGCTGACAATGGACGGACTGACGCGAGATCCCCTTCTCCTGGGCCGCCGCCGGAACGTCCCTATTCTTCCAACATTTCTCCTTGATCGTTTTCGCACATCGGACGCAAGATCTTCATGAACAGCTTTGGAGGGGACACTCGTGTCCGCTTTCTCATCTCCTTTTCTGAATTGCGCCTTTCACCCGGGAGCCCCGGGGGGATACTGGAGCGCTTCATGAGTTCCAGAAACGACGGCCCGTTCAACGGGCCGTCGCCTTTTGTGGGCTCACGGTGGGGGCGCATCGCGGTTGGCTTCTTTCGGAAGGAGTGAACCCATGTGGAGTTACCTTCGTGAGTTCTTTTGTTGCCGTTCTGGGCCATCCTCTAACGCATCGGGATCGAGGAGGGTCCAATTCGTTTTGTTGTGCTTCTCATTGGCGTTGATTACACCCCTTTTCGCGGGACCCGCATGGGCTGCGTGGATCAACGACGGCGTGCCTGTTTGTACTTCCGCCTATTCACAACAGCAGATGCAGGCTCTATCGGACGGCGCTGGCGGGATAATCATGGTGTGGAGGGACGAGCGCACAGGCACGAACTACGACATCTACGCCCAGCGGGTGAGTGACAGAGGCCAACCTCTGTGGACAGGCGAGGGGGTGGCAATCTGCACGGCCGTCAATACGCAGGAGTACCCGCAAATCGTCTCCGACATGGCAGGTGGAGTGATTATCGTGTGGCAGGACCTCCGCGGTGGTTCTTACGACATCTATGCCCAAAGGGTCAATGGATCGGGAGTTCCACTTTGGACACCAAACGGCGTGGCGATCTGCACCGCCCCCAACACACAGCAGTTCCCCAAACTCGTTTCCGACGGCGTTGGCGGCGCAATTATCGCATGGCAGGATGATCGAGGGGGCTCTCAGGACATCTACGCCCGGCGTGTGAGCGACTTGGGGGTGCCGCTTTGGACGACGGATGGGGTTGCGATCTGCACCGCGGCATCCAACCAGGTCGTGCCGCAGCTCGTATCCGATGACGCCGGGGGCGCGATCATTACGTGGAAGGACAGTCGAAGCGGTCCCGACGACATTTACGCACAAAGAGTGAGCAATGCGGGTGTTCTGCTGTGGCCCGCCGATGCAGCAGTGTGTACGGCGTCGTATCCTCAGTCTGAGCCACAGATCGTTCCGGATGGCTACGGCGGAGCGATCATTGTTTGGCAGGACGTCCGCACCGGAAGCACTAACGACATCTATGTCCAGCGAATCAGCAGTGGCGGCGCGCCCATGTGGATCGCGAACGGCGTAGCCGTTTGCACAGTTTACAACGAACAAACAGAACCCCAGTTGGTTTCCGATTCGGCCGGAGGTGTCATCATCACGTGGCAGGACCTCCGCGACGGAAACTACGACATTTACGCCCGGCGTGTGAACGGATCGGGCGCACCCATGTGGACGGCTAATGGCGTGGCCATATGCACGGCGACCAACTACCAAGAGCACCCTCGACTCGTGCCGGACGGCACCGGAGGTGTCGTCATTACATGGCAAGACAGACGCAGCAACTACTACGACACCTATGCGCAACGGGTGAACGCCGTGGGCACACCCCTTTGGAGCACGAACGGCGTGGCCGCATGCGGCGTCTCCAACGATCAAACCAACCCCCGCATTGTATCCGACATGCTGAACGGAGCGATCATCGCGTGGCAGGATTTCCGGAACGCTTCCAACGACGATATCTACGTCCAACGCGTCGAAAGCGTGTTTGGCGCGTGGGGACGGCCCGAACCCACGGTCATGTCGGCCGATGACAATCCTGGAGACCAGGGCGGGAAGGTTGCGCTCGACTGGCTTGCGAGCGACCACGACATCCGTTACTACAACGAGATCACGTACTATTCGATTTGGCGCGCCACCGACGAGGTGAGCTTCGCCAACGCGGATCCGGCGTTGGGTCCGCTGCGCGACATACCGATTGTCGACGCCTCCGACGTCGGACCCGACTTTACCGGTCCCGCGATTCGTATCGGTCAAATCGCCGAGACCACGTACTACTGGGAGTGGGTGGGCAACCAGAACGCCCGCTCAGCCGCCGGGTACAGCTTTCTCACCGCCACGCGACAGGACTCGACGGCTGGCGTGCCGGCCGTGCACTATTTCCAGGTGCTCTCGCACACGTCCGACCCCTACAAGTTCTGGGAATCGAACGTGATGAGCGGATACTCGGTGGATAATCTCGCTCCCGCGCCACCGGTCATGCTCAGCGCCGAACGCGAGGGACGAAATGTCCTCCTTACGTGGCGCTCGTCCGGCGAGAATGAAATCGACCTGCGGGATTATGCCGTGTACCGATCGACTTTCCCCGGAGTCGAGCCCACACCGATCTTCTTCCTCGCAAACAGCGCCGACACGAGCACGGTTGACCCATCCTTACCCATGGGCGCTGGTTACTACATCGTCACGGCCGTCGACGTTCATGGAAATCAAAGCGAACGATCGAACGTGGCCGTGGTCGACGGCTTGGTCACCGGTGTGTGGGATGGCTGGGCGACACCCGCTCGGTTCACTGTGCTTGGGAACGCGCCGAATCCATTCGCGGGGACTACCAGGGTGATGGTGGGGTTGCCTCGCAATTCGGATGTGACGTTGGAAGTGTTCGATGTCGCCGGTCGGAGCGTCGTCTGGCGCGGCTACCCGGAGCTCGCCGCAGGTTGGCAAAGTCTCGCGTTCAACGGCCGAGACCGTGCGGGGCGTTCGCTTGCGAGCGGGGTGTATTTCTATCGGGTGACGGCTGGAACCGAATCGCAGACTCGTAAGATGGTCATCCAAAGGTGATTTGGAACTAGTCGGTGTCAAGTTCCGACAACTCGTTGCGTGCGGGAAAAGTTCGATTTTTCGGGGGTCGTCCGACCCGGGGCCAATCTACCCGCGCTTCCCCCTTTTCATCCGTTCCCAAAATGACCGGAGGCTGACGATTTTCACCCCCTGGTGCTCGCCCACCGAGAGAAGATCATCGTCTCCGGTGCGGTAGACGGCTGTGTACCTGCGGATCGACTCCCGGATCAGATTGCTCACGGGTATCCGTTCTTTCTTACTAATTCGTGCCAGGGCGTTGCGGAGCTTGTCCGGAAGTCTGATCGTTAATCGACGGTTCATAGCCTCGCCTCCTGTGTTGCATCGTAATATGAACGGAGACCGTTGTCAGGCTCGTCTTCATCCCGTTTTGGGACTCGGAGTCGCTAGAACCCGCGTGCTGCGCGTCGTGCTCACGCGGACCCTCATTTTTCCCGCAAGATTTTGTTGAGTCATTTCCTTGGATACGACAAGCTATCCTACCAGAAGAGGTTTTGACGTATAGAACGATTTTGGAATTCCGCGTCGGCGTGAAACCTCCAAGAACGAGAACGAAAGGACCCTCGTCCCGTGAACGTGAAAGAGAACTCTCCGAAACCCCACCGCACTCACAGATTCTCGTCGGGCGCCTACCAGGTGTTCATGCTCGTGCTCTGTTCGTACGCGCTGGCCACCCTCGGTTACGGGGTGATCGCCAAACCCAGCGAAGAAATAAAACAGGTGCTGAAGTACTCCGATTACTTCGTGTGCGCGGTGTTTCTCATCGATTTCCTCATCAGCTTTGTCAAGGCTCCGAACCGCTTGCGGTATCTCTACACATGGGGCTGGATCGATCTCGCCTCGAGCATTCCCGTCGTGCCGTGGCTCCGATGGGGCCGTGTCGCTCGTATTCTCCGTGTGGTTCAGCTGTTTCGCACGGTGCGGGCAACGAAGACCATCACCCGGTTTGTGCTCGAAAAGCGCGCCCAGGGCACCTTTCTCGCCGCGGCGCTCCTCTCTATACTTTCTATCTTCCTCGGCAGCGTGGCGATTCTCCAGGTGGAAAAGGTCCCGGGATCGAACATTCACGGGCCGGGAGACGCCATTTGGTGGGCGTTCACGACGGTGACGAGCGCGAATTACGGAAGCCACTTTCCCGTGACGACCGAGGGTCGTTTGATCGCTTCACTGCTCACGCTCGTCGGAGCGGCCCTTTTCGGCGCCCTGGCCGGCTCGGTCGCGATGTGGTTTTTCGCGCCTTCGCAAGAAAAAGAGCGAAGGGAAGTCGGGGACCTTCGCGAGGATATCGCGGAGTTGAAGCGGATGATTGAGGCCTCAAAAAACAATCGGACGGTTTGATCGATGGGTCTACAGTTTTCACACGGGCGAACAAACCGCGCTATGGCGCGGACTACCCTGACACTCTGCATCCCGGCGGCGCTCATTTTTCTCTGCGGCTGCGCCACGAACGCCCCCTGGCTCCACCACGCGGACGACAAACCTTTCTACGAATCCGCATACTTCCGCGTGGCCCCTCCCCAGGGAAGCGGCTGGAAAGGGAGTGAAGAACGCCCGTCTTCCACGCTCAAGAGCCTGGGCTTCGCATTCGAACCGGACCTCTTCGACGAGTTCATTCCCGCGCGGATCTGTTTCGAAAAATACACGACGGCGGACATGGTGCCGCACGGGCCGGGGGGAAAGTGTTTCATCGAGTGTTATTCGACCGCCACCCTCCCCGATAGTTTCCACCACGACGCGCGGCTCCTCGCCGAGGCGGAAAACCGAAGGACCCTCTCGAATGCAGACGCCGGCACAGGTTCGCGGTCCAGCCTCGGGCGGGGTTCGCCGGAGAGGGGGGTCGTGACGATCGGCGGGAGGGAGTATCACGAGTTTGCCACGGTGATCGGCGGCTCCGGAGAGCGCCTCCAGTATCTTCTCCAATACATCTCGTTCCCGAAAGACCTCGACATCGCCTTCGTCGTGAACGTTCGCTCCGACGGGGACACTCTCCCGGAGGACGCGAGAAGAATCATGGAGGGCCTGGAGCCTTCCGACGCCGAGCGTCCCCCGGTGGCGCTTGCGATGGAAAGGGCCGCGCGCGCCGTCTACAACCTGACTCTGACACGAATCGATGGGCGCCCCTCGGACGAGAACATGGACGACCTTGAAAAAGAATTGGCCGACATCCTGAAGTCCGACCCTCAGCAGGCGAAAGCCCACCTCTTTTTCGGCGCGACGGAGCTTCTCACGGAGGAACCGGGACCCGCGTTTGAGGAAGCCAAGTGCGAGCAGGTGAAAATGGGGCTGTGGGACTTTTTCTGCGTGAGCGACAAGGGGATTCTTCTTCACTCTCTCTTTGACGGATATTCCCCCGCGGAGAAAGCGATCGAGCATTTCGACGCCGCGGCGCGCGCCCATCCGCAGTCGTTCTGGGCGAACTACTACCTCGCGGGACTCTGCATACGAAACGGGGAATACACTCGCGCCGAGGCCTGCGCGCGCGCTCTCACCGAGCACTACCCCGAGAGCGCTCTCGCATGGTACGCGCTGGGGATGTCTTTGAAGCGAAACGGGAACTCCGCCGCCGCCAAGACCGCGTTTTCCACGGCGCTCTACAACAACCGGGGAGAATTCGCCAAGCTCTGGTGGGGCACATTCAGAGGGAAAACCATCATCGACTGGCAGCTCAACACGCTGGAAGGCGGGAGATAGGAGGGCTCGATTCCCTGCTGCAATGCGCGCCGCTTGGGAACGCCCCGCTCAAGAACACGGTTAAAAAACACCGCCCGGCATGGTATAATCTCACTACTTCTTACGGGAATCTCGGCAGTCGGGAGGGGTCGGAACGACACCGGCGGTCGTCCGAGAACGCCGCGTTCGCAACGAACCTGGCCCTTGTCAGAAGGGCCGCGTTCGTGCAGAACGACGCGTTCCCGAAAACACATCATCTGCCACGCATCTTCCCTTCCCAAACCGCCGATACCTGAATCCAACAGGCCGTTGAAGACTTCCGCACTTTTTTCAGAGGGAGGCTTGCAATGATCGTTAAGAGAATGCTCTTAGTGGGCGTCGTGCTTGTGGGCGTGTGCTCCGAAGCGTGGGCCGCTCCGATGACGCACGGATGGAGCAAGCGGTTTGGCGATATGAATCAACAAGAGAGCCGCAGCGTGGCGGTGGATGGATCAGGGAACGTCTTCGTGACGGGACAATTCATGGGCACGGTGGACTTCGGGGGTGGGGCGCTGGCTAGTGCGGGCGGATCCGACATCTTCGTTGCGAAGTATGACGCAGCCGGTAATCACGTCTGGAGCAAACGATTCGGCGATGCGATGTCGCAGTGCGCTAACAGCGTGGCGGTGGACAAATCGGAGAACATCGTGGTGACCGGGTATTATTATGGCAGCGTGAACTTCGGAGGTAGCAACCTCAACAGTGCAGGCACCGAGGACATCTTTGTTGCGAAGTTCGACGCAGCCGGCAATCATCTCTGGAGCAAACGATTCGGCGACGCGAATAGCCAGTACGCCTACGGCGTGGCGGTGGACGGATCGGGGAACGTCGCCATCGCGGGACAGTTCTTCGGCACCGTGGACTTCGGGGGTGGAACGCTCACGAGCGCGGGCGGCGACGACATCTTCGTCGCGAAGTTCGACGTTGGCGGCAATCATCTCTGGAGCAAACGGTTCGGTGATGCGAATTCCCAGTTGGCCTATGGTGTGGCGGCTGGCGGATCGGGCAACATCGCCCTGACAGGGACTTTCTGGAGCACCGTGGACTTCGGGGGTGGCACGCTCACCAGTGCAGGCAACGACGACATCTTCGTCGTGAAGTTCGACGCGAACGGGAATCACCTCTGGAGCAAACGATTCGGCGACGCGTCTTTCAGCCAAAACGCCTGGGGCATTGCAGCCGATGGATCGGGGAACGCCGTCGTGACGGGAAGTTTCTGGGGCACCGTGAACTTTGGGGGCGGAGCGCTCACCAGCGCAGGTTTAAACGACATCTTCATCGCGAAATTCGACACGAACGGGAATCACCTCTGGAGCAAACGCTGCGGCGATACGTCCCAACAAGAGGGCCGCGGCGTGGCGATTGACGCGTGGGGAAACGTCATCATGACAGGACACTCCAGCGGCACGGTGGACTTCGGGGGCGGCCCGGTCTCGAGCGCCGGGAGTTACGACGTCTTCGTTGTAAAGTATAACGCGAGCGGGAATCATATCTGGAGCAAATGCTTCGGCGACATGTACGCGCAGTATGGCCAGTGTGCGGTGGCGGATGGGTTGGGAAACGTCATCGCGACGGGATACTTCGACAACACTGTGAACTTCGGAGGTGCAACGCTCACGAGCACGGGCGGTTGGGACATCTTCCTCGCCAAGTTCTGGCGGGCGGCTCCGGTCATTCATGCGGTGCGCGACGTTCCCGGGGACCAGGGTGGGTTCGTCAACGTCGCCTGGGACGGTAGCGGTTGTGACACGCCCGTGGAACACGTGATCACAAAGTACACCGTTTGGCGGGCCATAGATCCGTCGCTCGTCTCCGAACTCGTGGCGGGTGGGATGCCTCTTACGACGAGTCCCTTGGATGCGGGCGCGTGGGAATCCGGAACGCCTTTCATTCGAGTCGAGCACATGGGAGCGACGACCTACTACTGGTATCTCATTGCGTCGGTCGACGCGTACTATTTGCCGGGGTACTCGGCGCCGGTGCCCACGCTTTTCGACTGGACCACTGAGACGCAGGAATACCACTACTTCCAGATCATCGCGCACACATCGACGCCCTACGTGTTCTACACATCGGATCCCGATAGCGGGTACTCGGTCGATAACCTCGCCCCAGCACCCCCGCAAGGACTTGCCGGCGAACAGTCGACTGCACCGAGTGGGCTCGCGCTCACGTGGCGGGCGAACCATGAAGAGGATCTCTCGCACTATGCGGTCTACCGCGGGACGACTCCCGGATTCGTTCCGGGTTCGGGCAATCTCCTTGAGACACTTCCGGACACGACGCTCTTCGATGGCGGTTGGCGCTGGGACAGCGGCTATTATTACAAGGTCTCCGCGTTCGACACCCACGGAAACGAGGGCGGGTTTGCCGTGTTGTCGCCCGACGGCGTCACAGGCATCGGGGGCACTCCCGTACCCACGGCGAGCTACCTCGAGCAAAACACACCCAATCCGTTCGGTGCGGCGACGCGGATTGCATTCGGGCTGAAAGAAGCATCGAACGTGTCGCTTTCTGTCTACGATGTCTCCGGGCGGCTTGTTCGTGTGCTCATGAGCGGGTCGAAAACCGCTCAATGCTACGAGGTCGTGTGGGACGGCCGGGATGAACACAACCGACCCGTCGCGAGCGGGGTATATTTCTTGAGCCTGAAAGCGGGACCCTTCACGCAAACGAGGAAGATGGTGGTCGCGAGGTGAGATCGTCGGAGAGGAAGAGGCTGTTTCGCGAGTAGCGGTCCCCTATTGCTGAAACAAAGAAGCCCGGTCATCGCGTTTGCAGAATGCGGTGACCGGACTTTGGGCCGTTCGTCGGAGAGGTCGTCAGGAAGGCGGGCAGGCGTGAAGCGTATTCTACTTGACAACAAAGTCGTCATTTATCATGATATATGACGATGTCTCCGACACAGAGAACACCGAGGACCCCCGAGTTCATCCCCCGAGCGTTGGATCTCTCATCGCTGGTCCGGCGAAAAACGCATTTTCTCTTCGGCCCCCGACAGACGGGCAAGAGCTTCTTGATCCGTTATCAGCTCCAGGGAACGCGCGTCTATAACCTTCTGGATACGGCCACGTTCCTGGCCCTCAGCCAGAACCCCGGCAGGCTGGGCGAGGAGATCGGCCCCCACGATAAGCTTGTCGCTATCGATGAAATCCAACGTCTGCCGATCCTGCTCAACGAAGTCCACCTCCTCATCGAGGAGCGCGGAGTCCGTTTCCTTCTCACCGGCTCGAGCGCCCGCAAGCTGCGCAGGGGTGGCGTGAACCTTCTCGGAGGCCGGGCCCGCACCATGTACATGCACCCTCTGACGACGGCCGAGCTCGGCGAGCGGTTCGATCTGTCACGGGCTCTCCATCGGGGACTTCTCCCCTCCATTTATTTCTCCGACGACCCGGAAGCGGATCTCGCGGCCTACGCGGGCACCTACTTGCACGATGAGATCGTCGCTGAGGGCGCGACCCGAAACATCCCCGCCTTCAGCCGTTTCCTCAAGGTGGCCGCCCTGTGCAGCGGGACCATGATCAACTTCACCAACATCGCGAACGACGCCCAGGTTCCTCGCACCACGGTCCACGAGTACTTCGAAATTCTGCGCGACACTCTGCTCCTCCACGAGCTCCCCGCCTGGCGGAAATCGGTGAAACGCAAGCCTATCAGAACTTCCAAGTATTACTTCTTCGACGTGGGTGTGGTCCGCCACCTTCAAGGACGCACGCTTGCGCCGCGAACGAGGGAGTTCGGCGAGGCATTCGAAACCTTCATCATGCACGAACTCGTCTCCTGGCGGGATTACAGATCGGGCGACGCCCTTTCGTACTGGCGTTCGGCGTCGGGCTACGAGGTTGATTTCATTCTTGGGGATCACACCGCCGTCGAAGTCAAGGCGAAGGAGAACGTGTCGCCGGACGACCTCAAATCGCTGCGGGCGATCGCCGAGGAAAACAAGGTGAGGCGCTGCATCTGCGTGAGTCTCGAGCCGCGAACCCGCCGCGTGGGTGGTATCACCGTACTCCCCTATCGCGAATTTCTGGAAAAATTGTGGAGCGGGCAATACAAATGACCCGGGCGCTCAACGGGCGCTGAACCGAATCACCCTCTCCCGCTCACAAAGCTCTCGAAAACGATTCCCTCGATTTCTCGGGCGAGGGTGCGCGCCTCTTTCATTGGTCCCGGAACCGCGATGATCGTGACGCAATCCCCGGCCTGCCATACCACGTAGGCCCGTTTCCCGCTCCGGTCGTACGTCTTCATGGAATGCTCCGGACCGCCATCCGCGCCCGAGAGATTGTTTTCGAAATGCATCACGCGGATCTTCGGGAGCGTGCTCGATTTCCATTCCCGGTAGAACTCGCTGGCGGCGGCAGGGCTCGAGAGTCTGACGACCGTGACCGTGGCTTCTTTTCCCGCTCCCCGATAGAGCGCCGCCGCCGCTCGAGCGCCGGTTCCGATCGCCACATCGTCGACGGAGGAGACGGGCCGGTCACCGCTTTTGCGATGTCCCCGCTGCGTGGGCCGCGCGGGGAGGGAGTGCGCCAGAGCACGAGAATGATGTACGCCAGGGCCGTTCCCGCCGTCACCGTGAGTGCGAGACCCGGCAATCCCGGGAAACGCCCAAGCGACAGTCCCGCCACTTCCCTTGCGGCAATCCGCATCACCACGGCCGCCTGGAAGGCGAAAAAAAGAAGAACGCCCGCGCCCACAAAGAAAAAGAGGCGTCTGGTTCGCGACACGAAGCGCTGCCCGTTCGCCGGCTTTTCGTCGCGCGTTGCCTTTACCCTCGTAAGGGCGCCTTCGCCGCGCGCGGAAGATCCGTGTCTTGACGGCCGTGACCGAGATTCCGAGCACCTCGGCGATCTCGCGGCAGGAGAGTTCTTCCTGCGCTGAAAGCAACAGTATCGACCGGTCGTCCTCCGGGAGCGCCCGCAACGCCCGCCACGCCGCCTCGCTCTCCTCGTCCCGTATGAGCTGCGATTCAGGATCCGCGCCCCCCGCCATGGGCACCATTCCCCTCTCTTCGAGATCTTCAAGCGATGAAGATCGTTCATCGCGTTTCTTCCGGTCGAGGTAGAGGTTCCGGGCGATACGAAGCAGCCACGTTTTCATGCTCGAGTCCCCGCGAAAACCGTCGAGGGCGCGCATCGCGCGGTAGAAGGTCTCGCTCGTCAGATCCTCGGCGAGGTGCCGGTCCTCCGACATCCGGTGCAAGTAACCGAAGACCGCCGCCGAGTACCGCGTGAAAAGCTCTTCCCAGCTTTGCACGTCTCCCATTACATCGTTCTTCTTCCGCGAGCGCGCCGCGTGCTAGACTTCCACCCACACCTCATCGAAAGAAGAACTAAATATGAACGCTTTGAAAACCATCGGTGTCATCGGCGCCGGCTCGTGCGATGAAGCAACCGCCGCGATGGCCTACGAGGTCGGTAAGGGAATCGCCGAAGCGGGGTACACGCTCGTGTGCGGCGGGCTCGGCGGCGTGATGGAAGCGGCCTGCCAGGGCGCCCATGATGCGGGCGGGCTCACGGTGGGGATCCTCCCCGGGGACACGGCCGAGACAGCGAACCCATACGTCAAGATCCCGATCGTCACCGGGATCGGTGTCGCAAGAAACGTGATCATCGTCCGTTCGTCGCGGGTTTTGATCGCGGTGAGCGGCGGGCCGGGGACGCTTTCGGAGATCGCTTTTGCGCTCCAGCTCCAGGTCCCCGTGGTAAGCCTGAAGAGCTTTTCCGTATCCGAGCAGGTGATCCGAGCGAGAGACCCCGAGCATGCGCTTCGCGAGGCGTTGCAGCTTGCGGAGCGGTGACCTGAGCAAACGCCGATCATCTCGAACAGCCGGTGGGGTTGATCCATGCAAAACGAAAAAACCATCGGCACAACACGAATCGTTACCCTCCGGGGCGACATCACGGAACAAGACACCGACGCCATCGTGAACGCGGCGAACTCGTCCTTGATGGGCGGCGGGGGTGTGGACGGCGCGATCCACAGGGAAAGAGAGCCCGAGCTTCTCGCAAGTGCGTACAGAAATTCCCTCGCGGTCGCCCAGTCGAAGAACATCCGGACGATCGCCTTCCCCTCCATCAGTACGGGCGCCTACGGGTACCCGGTGGAGAAAGCCGCCATGATCGCTCTAACTACCGTCGCGGATTTCGTGAAAAAGAACCCTTTTGAGGAAGTCCGGTTCGTCCTTTTCTCTGAAAGCGATTTCAAAACGTACTCGGATGTCCTCTCCCGGCTCTCTTGAGGCCTCCGCCGACGGCCCCTTTTTGCCCCCCCCGGGTCCCCGGGAGGCCTGCCCGGCCCACTTACTCGGCATCCACCCCCCCCGGGACG
>Ga0315275_10002118_pt1 | contig 17760 bp, 13 predicted proteins | sample YL17G03_0_MG_FD_205557 | JGI IMG/M metagenome (GOLD analysis project Ga0315275, IMG submission 205557) | Sediment microbial communities from Yellowstone Lake, YNP, Wyoming, USA - YL17G03_0 | ecosystem: Environmental > Aquatic > Freshwater > Lake > Sediment | place: USA: Wyoming | collected...
CGCGCACAAGCTCTTCCTCGATTTTCTCCACGTCCTGATGGACAAGAAACGGATCATGTTCGCCCGCGATATCGCCGAGGCCTATCGGTATTTGTACGAGAAGCACAAGGGAATCGTCCAGGTGAAGGCGATCACGGCGGTGCCCCTCGATGATCCGCAAAAAGAGAAACTCGTCCGCAAGCTCGAAGAACAGACAAAAAAGGCGATCCAACTGACGCACATCGTCGACCCGAACATTCTCGGGGGCATGATACTCAAGATGGAGGACCGGCTGATCGACGGGAGCCTGCGTTATCAGCTCGAAGAGCTCAAACGCCGGTTGATGGAGACGAAGGTAATGCGAGCCGGCGCTCCGCCGGCGGACGCCGGAAGGTGACGGAGGTTCGGCCGCCTTTGAGAGCAGGCGGCGGCGGGCGCGTCGTCGCGAAACGAATCCACAGGAGAACGAAACATGGCTTTTAGACCGGAAGAAGTCAGTTCGATCATTCAGAAAGAGATCGAAGGGTTCGAGACGAGTCTCGAGACCGAATCGGTGGGGACGATTCTTCAGATCGGCGACGGGATCGCGAGGATCTGGGGGCTCCAGGACGCCATGGCTGGCGAGCTCCTCGAGTTCCCCGGCGGGATCATGGGGATAGTTCTGAATCTCGAGCAGGATAACGTGGGCGCCGCTCTCTTCGGCCCGGACTCGAACATCAAGGAAGGCGACCTGGTCAAACGAACCGGAAAGGTCGCCCAGGTCCCCGCCGGCGAGGCGCTGCTCGGCCGCGTGGTGAACTCCCTCGGACAGCCGAAGGATGGGAAAGGGCCGATCGCCGCCCACGATTTCAGGCTGGTCGAATCCATGGCGCCGAACGTCGTCCAGCGCCAGCCGGTGAAGGAACCCCTCCACACGGGACTCAAGGCGATCGACTCGATGATCCCCATCGGGCGCGGCCAGCGCGAGCTCATCATCGGCGACCGGCAGACGGGAAAGACGGCGATCATCATCGACACGATCATCAACCAGAAGAACTCAAACGTGATCTGCATCTACGTCGCCATCGGGCAGAAGGAGTCGACGGTCGCCCAGATCGTCAAGGTTCTCGAAAGCCACGGCGCGATGGAATACACCATCGTGGTGAGCGCGACGGCGAGCGAGCCCGCTCCGCTCCAGTTCCTCGCCCCGTACTCGGGGTGCGCGATGGGCGAGTATTACAGAGACACGGGCCGCCACGCGGTGTGCTTCTACGACGACCTTTCGAAACACGCGCAGTCATACCGGCAGCTTTCCCTTCTTCTCCGGAGACCCCCGGGCCGCGAGGCGTACCCCGGCGACGTGTTCTACCTCCACTCGAGGCTCCTCGAAAGGGCGGCGAAGCTCAGGGACGATCTCGGCGGTGGTTCCTTGACGGCGCTTCCCGTGATCGAGACACAGCTCGGGGACGTCACGGCGTACATCCCGACCAACGTGATCTCGATCACCGACGGCCAGATATTTCTCCAGAACGATCTCTTCTACTCGGGGATCCGTCCCGCCATCGACGTGGGAATATCGGTCTCGCGAGTCGGTAGCAACGCCCAGACGAAGATGATGAAACAGGTGGCGGGGCGTTTGCGACTCGACCTCGCCCAGTACCGCGAGCTCGCCGATTTCGCCAGGTTCGGGTCCGACCTCGACAAAGCGACGGTCGCGCAGCTCACGCGAGGCGAAAAGATGGTCGAGGTTCTCAAGCAGGACGAGTACGTTCCGATGCCGGTGGAAAAACAGGTCATGATCATCTTCGCGGCGACGCGCGGGTATCTGGACGACATCCCGACGGGGGCTCTCAAGCGATTCGAGAAGGAGTTTCACGAATTCATCGACGCCGAGTACCCCGACGTCGCGCGCGAACTCGCGCAGGAGAAGAAGATCAGCGACCAGATGGAGCAGGAGCTCTCGCGGGCGGTCGACCAGTTCAAGGCCCGTTTTGTAAAGACGCTGTAGCGGGCAGTTGGGATCCGGGCGGGGCTTGAGAGCCACCGCGGGCCCTTTCGCGGGAGCGAGCGAGGATCGCCCGCCGCGGATCCTGTCGCGGATATCCCCGCCCGTGCTCGCAAGCTGCGCGCGGCGCGGGGGCCCTATCCGCGCCACCCGAGGCGGGAAGCCGAGCGAAGCGGAGCGCTGGGCCCGCGGTGGCTCTCAAGCCCCGCCGGCGGACAGAAAAGGCAACAAAGGAAAACGAAGTGCCGTCACTTCTCGACATAAAGGCTCGACTCAAGGCGACCGAGAACATCAGGAAGATCACGCGGGCGATGCAGCTCGTTGCCGCCGCGAAATTCAAACGGTCCGAGGACCGCGCGAAAACGGCGAGGCCTTACTGCGAGGAGTTCGACCGCGTGCTCCGCGTTCTCGCCGGGCTCATCGACGGCGCGGACCGGACCGCCGGTTCGGAATCGACCATCGAGATGACCTTCGAACCCGGCAAGCCCCCGGTCGAAATCGAAATGGCGAGGATCTTCGAACACCGGGGCGAGCCGGAACCGAAACGCGTGGCGCTCGTACTCGTCACATCCGACCGCGGTCTCTGCGGGGCCTTCAACACGAGGCTCATCCGCGCCGCGAGCGAGTTCATCAGTGCGCACCCGGGGGTGGATGTCCGGCTCATCCCGGTCGGCAGAAAGGGCTACCTCTACTTCAAGATCCGCAATTTCCCGATTCTCTTTTCGGAGGAGAAGCTGAGCGACAGGCTCGAGCTAGACGAGATCGGGCGCATCACGCGGAGGCTCGTCGCGCTTTTCGTCTCCGGTGAAGTTGATGCGGTCTACTTCGTCTACCCGCAGTTCAAGACGGTGATGACCTCCACGATAAGGGTGGAAAAGTTCCTGAGCATTCCACGCTTCGAGAAGAACGAAGGACAAGAGACGTACCTCCTCGAGCCCGATCGGCGGTCGGTGTATGAGAGACTCCTGCCGCTCTATGCGACAACCAAGGTGTTTGCCACACTCGCCGACTCGTTCGCCTCCGAATACGGCGCCCGCATGACGGCCATGCAGCTCGCCACGACCAACGCCGAAGAAATGCTCGGGACGCTTACCATCCAGCGGAACCGCCTCCGCCAGGCGGTCATTACAAAGGAGCTCGCCGAAATCGTCGGCGGAGCCGAGGCTTTGAAATAGAACGGAGAGCATTCGAGCCCGGCCGTTTTCGCGCTCACAGGGCGCATCGAACAAACTCCGGATAGCGACCCGGAAGGAGCGACGCGAATGTCAACCGAACGAAACATCGGTAAAATCGTACAGGTGATCGGTCCCACGGTGGACGTGGAGTTCCCCTCGGATAGTCTCCCCCCGATTCTGAACGCGATCAGAATCAAGGACGATGAACGCCACCTAGACATCACCGCCGAGGTCGCCCTCCACGTGGGCGACAACATCGTCCGTTGCATCGCGATGAGCTCGACGGACGGGATCGTCCGCGGAATGCCCGCCGAGGATCTCCGCGGTCCGATCACCGTGCCGGTGGGGACGCAGTCGCTCGGCCGGATCTACAACCTGCTCGGGGAACCGATCGACGGGAAAGGACCCCTTCCCCACCCCGACAAGCGCTACCCCATCCACCGCCCCGTGCCCACACTGGAGGACCAGGCGACGGAGACCGCCCAGCTCGAAACGGGGATCAAGGTGGTCGACCTCCTCGCCCCGTTTCCCAAAGGGGGCAAGATCGGTCTCTTCGGCGGCGCCGGTGTAGGCAAGACGGTCATCATCCAGGAACTTATCCGCAACATCGCCACGGAGCACGGCGGGTTCTCCGTGTTCGCCGGCGTGGGAGAGAGAACCCGGGAGGGCAACGATCTCTACCTCGAGATGAACGAGTCGGGCGTGATCAACAAGACGAGCCTCGTGTTCGGTCAGATGAACGAGCCGCCGGGAGCGAGGCTTCGCGTGGGGCTCACAGGGGTGACGCTCGCGGAGTACTTCCGCGACGAGGAGAACCAGGACGTCCTTTTCTTCATCGACAACATCTTCCGTTTCGTCCAGGCGGGCTCGGAGGTTTCCACGCTCCTCGGGCGGATGCCGTCCGCCGTGGGATACCAACCGACTCTCGGCACCGAGATGGGGGCGCTTCAAGAACGGATCTGCTCGACCAAGAAAGGATCGATCACCTCCGTCCAGGCGATTTACGTTCCCGCGGACGACATCACGGACCCGGCCCCGGCGACCACGTTCACCCACCTCGACGCCACCACGGTGCTCTCCCGCGCGATCTCCGAGCTTGGGATCTATCCCGCCGTGGACCCGCTCGCCTCGACGTCGAGGATCCTCAGTCCTCAGGTGGTCGGGCGCGAGCATTTCGATGTGGCGCGCCGGGCGCAGGAGATCCTCCAGCGGAACAAGGAGCTCCAGGACATCATCGCGATCCTGGGGATGGACGAGCTCTCCGAGGAGGATAAGCTCGTCGTCCGCCGCGCGAGGAGGATCCAGCGTTTCCTCTCGCAGCCGTTCTTCGTAGCCGAAGTGTTTACCGGCCGCCCGGGCAAGTACGTCAAGGTCCAGGAAACGGTGAGGGGATTCAAGGAAATCATCGAGGGCAAACACGATGGCGTACCCGAACAGGCCTTCTACATGGTGGGGACGATCGAGGAGGCTCTCGAGCAGGCGAAAGCGCACGCGTAACGAGAGGGCGTACCGTGGAGCCGACTTACCGGTTCAAGATTCTCAGCCCGAAAAAACAAGTCCTCGACGCGGATGTCGTGTCGGTCGTCGCGCCGGGGGAGGCGGGGTATTTCGGCGTTCTCGCCAATCACGCGCCTCTCATCTCCACGATGAAGCAGGGTGAAGTGGAAGTCAGGCTTCCCGGCGGAGAGGAAAAGCGCTTCCACATCACGGGCGGGATATTTCGAGTGGAGAAAAACTCGGCCGTTTTGCTCGCCGAGGCCGTCGAAGAGGTCCCCGTAACCGGTTAGTCTTTCTTGGTTGCGGTCTGATGGAGTTCGTTCGCGCCTTCTCCTCTGGTGGTGTCGTTTTTCGCCTCGGCGCGGGAATCCGCTGCGGGCAGGTTCTCCAGAAACACCTGCTCCGTCTCGAGCGGCAGCGCGACCATAAACGTGCTCCCGCTCCCGTACTGGCTCTCCACCCAGAGTCTTCCCCGGTGGAGCTCCACGATGTGCTTGGCAAGCGCCAGACCGATCCCCAGCCCTCCCCATTTCCGCGACGAGGAGCCGTCCACCTGGCGGAACGTCTCGAAGATGTGGGTGATCTCGTCCTCGGGGATCCCCATCCCCGTGTCCTTCACCTTTACCCATATCTCTTCTCCCGTGAACACCGTCTCGACGTGCGCCGATCCTCTGGGATCGGTGAACTTGATCGCGTTCTGGATGAGACACGAGAGCACCTGGACAACCTGACTGTTGTCGAGATAGGTTACCGGCACTCGCGGGTCGGGCGTGAACGAGAGAGTGATGTTTTTCGCCTTGGCCTTTTGCAGCATCTTTGGCCATACGGATTTTATCACGTCGTGGATGTGCGAAAGAGACATGTTGAGGGACTGCCCAGACGCCTCCAGCTTGGAGAGATCCAGAAGATTGTTTATCAGCTGGAGCAGGCTGGCGCCGTTCTCGACGATGACGTCGATGAACTGCCGCCTCGTGTCGTCGGGCAGGGACGCGTCTTTCAGCGACTCGGAATACGCGATGATGATGGAGAGCGGCGTCCGGAGTTCATGGCTTATGTTGGCGAGGAACTCCGTCTTCATCTTGTCGACGTCGGTGAGTTTCTTGTTAACCTCCTGAAGATGCCGGTTCTGCTTGATGATCTGCTGCTCGAGCATCCTCCTCTGGGACACGTTGTGCACGATCATCTGGACGAACACGCCGTCCTGGAGCTTGATCAGATTCGCGTTGATGTCGACGAACACATGGTTTCCCTCGCGGTTGACCATTTTCCGGTCGACAAACGTCATCGAACCCTTTTCGAGCAGGCTCATGAAGTCGCGGCGCACCTGGTGGCGGTCCTCTTCCGTGAAAAGATCGAAATAGAACCGGTTGATGAGGTCGTGTCTCGAATAGCCGAGAACGCTCTCGCACTTGCGGTTGACCTCGACCAATCTCGCCGACCCTTTGTCGACGAGCATGATGAGGTCGTTGGCGTTTTCGAGGAGCGTCTTGTACCGCCGCCCGAGTTCCTCGGCCTCAAGGCGAAGCTGCGTGTGATCGATCGCGATGCTGGCGAACTTAGCGCAGTTCTCGACGACCTCGCGGTCGGCTTCGGTGAAGGCGTCCGGCGTGTAACTGCCGATGTTGAGCGTCCCGATGAGATCCCCCCGGGAGACCAACGGGACGACCATATCGCTTCGGAGCGGTTCCTCGCTCAGCACCTCCCTGAATCTCTCGCCTTTCCGTATGTCCGGCCGATAGACGGATTCCCTGTGAAGGACCACCCACCCGATCAACGAATTCTCGTTGATGTGTATGAGACGGCCTTCGCCGAATTTCTCCGCGGTGATATCACCTTTGTGAATGTTGCGATGAACGAGGGATTTCTTGTCGGCCGAGAGGATCGCGACGCTCGACACGTCGAAGTCGACGAGCCGCGACACCTCACGCGTGATCGCCGACAGGATGCGATCGAGACCCGTCGCTTCGACCATCGCGTTCGCGATCTCGACGAACGCGAGGACTTCCTCGGCCCGCGTGGACGAATTGGACGATTCCGCGTCGTTCGCGGCCGCTCCTTTGGCAGAATCCTCAGATTGCATCGGATCCACGTCGATCAACCTCAAAATTGCATGGAAACCAGGCGGGGCCGAACGGTAACACGTTCGTACCTCGTCGATTAGAACACGCGTAGCCGGGGTGGAGCAGGAAGCGTTCCAAACCGCGCCGCCCGGGAGACCCCCCCAAGTCGCACGGGTGCGGAGGGCGGGGTGGCGTGCGCCAAGCGGGGCGGTCGATCGCGACGGCGAGCCGAGCGAAAAACGGAGCGCAAAGCTTTTGATCGTACGCCTAACCTGCGGTATAATATCGAGTTCTTGAGGCCCGCTCCGTCGCGAGAGCGGTCTGGCTACCCAATCGAAATATGGCCAAGCACAACCGGAAGAGAACGCTCCAAGACATCGGAGCGCGGGAGACCCAACCGCGCCGGTCGATCCATGAGACCCTCGCCGCCCGGAAGGGGCTCGCGAAGAACGAGCTCAAGTACATCGGGCTCGTCCTCGTGATCGCGCTCGCCGTTCGCTCGATCTTTTTCTTTATCAACAAAAACACCAATCCTCTTTTCTACCACCCCGTGCTCGACGCGCTCTTCCACCACGAGTGGGCCCAGGAGATCCTCGCCGGCGACTTCTGGGGCGACGAGGTGTTCTTCCGGGCGCCGTTCTACCCCTATATGATCGCGTTTCTCTACAAGCTCAGCGGCTCGAGCATATCGTTCGCGGTGTTCGTTCAGCACGTCATTGGATCGTTGAGCGCGGTCCTCGTCTACCTGCTCTCCCGTCGGTATTTTTCGATCCGCGTGTCGATCGTCTCGGGGTTGATCGCGGCGCTCTACTGGCCCCTGATCTACTTCGAGGGAGACCTGCTGTTCGAGACGCTCGTTGTGTTCCTCGATCTCGCGCTCCTTCTTCTCATCGCCCTCGCGATCGAGCGGCGGTCCCGCGCGCTTTTCATCGCTTCGGGTCTCGTCCTTGGACTTTCCGCCGTCACGCGTCCGAGCATCCTCATTCTCGTCCCCGTCTTGCCGCTCGTTTTCCGCCATACTCCCGCGGCGAAAAAGCACGGGAACGCGGGCCGGGCGTGGCTAAGGCAGACCGCCCTCGTCGTGGCCGGGTCGCTCGTGTTCATCCTCCCGGTGCTGGTGAGGAATTTCGTCGTCGGGCGCGACTTCGTCCCCATCGCGTCGCAAGGGGGCGTCAACTTCTACATCGGCAACAACCCCCAGTCGAACGGAAGCCAGGCGATGGTCCCCGGAGCGCGGGCGGACTTGTACGGGACCTACCAGGGGGCCATCGAGCTCGCCGAGAAGGACGCGGGGAGGAAGCTCAAGCCGTCCGAAGTGTCGAACTACTACACGCGAAAGGCGCTCGATTTCATCCTGACGGAACCCGGGGACGCGGCGAGGCTCTTTTTTAAGAAACTCTATCTCTTCTGGGCGGGGATCGAACGTTCGAACGACAAGTACATCCAGTTCTTCTGGGAGCGCTACGGGCTCGGCAAGTATCCGCTTCCGGGGTTCTGGCTCGTCGGTCCCTTCGCGTTGCTCGGAGGGGCGCTTCTTCTGCGGCGCTGGAAGGAACATTCTCTTCTCTATCTCTTTGCGCTGAGCTACATGCTCGGGGTCGTCGTATTCTTCGTCAACGGCCGTTTCAGGCTCCCCGTCGCGCCGGTTCTAATCATCTTCGCCTCCTACGCGATTCTTTACGCCTTTTCCGCCGCCCGGGCGAGAAGCGCCGAGACGGTCCGCATCGCCGCCTTTCTCGCCGTGTTCGTATTCGCCGTCGACTATGATTACATCGCGTTCCGCGGCGTGAGATCCATCGACGAGGCGGTGTCCCACTACGAAATCGCGAACGCCTGCCTCAAAAAGGGAGACAAGGACATGGCGCTCTCGCATTTCGAGGAGGCCGCCGCGATCCAGCGAAAATATCCGACGCGGAGCTACGCCCAAATCGGCGGGACCATCGATTTCAACCTCGGGATGATCTATTGGGAGAGAGGGCTCTACTCGCGCGCGATCGAGGCGCTCGAGCGGATCCCGGATGCCGACCCCAGGGCGTTTCAGGCGAAGGCGCTCCTCGGCGATTCGTACGTCAGGAAGGGGCGTCCCGGCGACGCGATCGCCCTCTACACGAGGATGCTCCGGGCGAGCCCGGACGATCCGCGTGTTCTCTTCGGGCTCGGCGTGGCGCTGCGGACAGCCGGCGACTTCGATCGCTCGCGGCGGACGCTCGAGGAGATTTTGAAGAAACACAGACCGCCCGACGGCAGCGTAAACCTGGAGCTCGCGCGAACGCTCGAGCTGCAAGGCGATGTCGAAGGCGCGGTCCGCAACTACGAAGCGGCGGCGGCGAGCCCTCCGCAGAAACGAGACGCCACGATCGAGCTTGCGCGGCTGCTCAAGAGGATGGGAAGGACGGACGAGGCCCTCGAACGTCTGACGCAGCTCCGGGCGGCCTATCCGGACGATCGGGCGATCGAGATGGAGCTCAACGCGCTCCGCTCGGGCCGTTAGACCCCCGCCCCGGATCCATGGCGAAAATCGAAAAGAAGAAACCGGCCGGTCAGATCCAGAAAGGGTCGGTTGTCGCGAGACTCGCGAAGCCGGACGCGTGGAGCCGCGCCGACACGCGGGGCGCGGCGATCGTTTTCGGCGTCGCGCTCATCCTCAGGATGATCTTCTTCTTCCTCAACCGGCACAATAACCCCCTCTTCGATTATCCGATCATGGACGCCAAGTACCACCTCGAGTGGGCGCAGAAGATACTTGCCGGCGACTTCTGGGGCGATGAGGTATTTTTCAGGGCTCCGCTCTACCCCTACCTCCTCGCGCTTCTCTACAAGATCGGCGGGGCGAAGATCGGTTTCGTCATCGTCTGCCAGCACGTCATGGGCGCTTCGAGCGCGGTCCTCGTCTATTCCCTCGCGCGCCGGTTTTTCGCCGGTCGAGTCGCGCTCGTCGCCGGTTTGCTCACCGCTCTCTACTGGCCCCTCGTCTATTTCGAGGGGGATCTGCTCTTCGAGACCCTTTTCGTTCTTCTGACGCTCGCGCTGCTCCTGAGCCTCGCAGTGGCGATGGAGCGCCGTTCGACCATGCTATTCCTCGTGTCCGGCGTCCTCCTCGGGCTCGCCGCGATCACCCGTCCGCCGATCCTCATTCTCGCCGCCGTCCTGCCATTCGTCTTCCGTTATACCCCGGCTCCCCGCACCGAGAAGGGATCGCCCCCGCGCGCGTGGATCCGACAGACGAGTCTCGTCGCCGTGGGCGCGCTCGTTCTCATTCTGCCCGTGACGGTGAGGAACTTCGCCGTGGGGCGCGATTTCGTCCCAATCGCCTCTCAGGGAGGCGTGAACTTCTACATCGGGAACAACCCGCAGTCCGACGGACGGACGGCGATCGTCCCCGGCACGCGGTGGGACTGGTGGGGCGGGTACGAAGACTCGATCCGCATGGCGGAGAAAGCGGTGGGGCGCAAGCTCAAGCCGTCGGAGGTCTCCGATTACTACTTCAAGAAGGGGTTGAAGTTCATCGTCACCGAGCCCGGCAAGTCCATTCCCCTTCTGGCGAATAAACTCTACCTCTTCTGGGCGGCGGGGGAGAGATCGAACAACAAGTACATCTATTTCTTCTGGCACCAGTCGGGAATGGGCAAAGTGCCCCTCCCCGGTTTCTGGTTCGTCGGGCCACTCGCGCTCCTCGGCGGAGTGCTCCTATGGCACCGGCGTCGGGAGCTTTCCCTTCTCTATCTTTTTGTCGCGGCGTACACGCTCGCCATCATCGCCTTCTTCGTCAACGACCGGTTCAGACTCCCCGCGGCGCCGGTGCTCGCCGTCTTCGCCGCGTACGCGGTTTGCCACCTCTGGTCCGTATGGCGCGGCAACAAACCCGAGGTTTGGAAGCCGCTCGCCATCCTCGCCGCCTGCGCGATCGTCGTCAACGCCGATCTCGTCCGGTTCGCAGAGAACAAGATCGAGGAGGACGCCCTCTCGCACTACACGTTGGGCAACGCCTACCTCAACCGCGCTGACACGGACAAAGCGATCTCCGAATACGAGGAGGCTCTCGAACGGTACCGGAGGTACAAACGGCCGGGGTTTCTCCTCGTGGCGAGAAACGTCGAATACAACCTCGGCCGGCTGTACTGGTCGCTTAAGAGCTGGTCGAGAGCGATCCCCCACCTGGAAAAAGTCGGCGGCAACGATCAGTACGCCCTGCTCGCGCTCGAGATGCTCGCCGAATGCTACGCGAACGAAAAGCGGTACGCAAACGCGACAGAGGCGTACCGCGTGATCCTTCGCGCCGCCCCGCAAAACAGAAAGGCGAAACTCGGACTCGCCCGTTCGTACCGCCTCTCCGGAGATCTCGATCGGGCCGAAGAAGCGTTGAACGACTTTCTCGCCGGGTATCGTCCGCCAGGTGGCCGCCCAGCGGAGTCACCCGAGGCTCTAGCGGAGAGCGACGCGATACGGGCCGAGACGGAAGCGCTGCGAAAGGCCCGGGGAGGAGCGGAGTGAAATCCGGGATACGAGTCGCCCTCATCGAGATCGGGACCAACACGACAAAGCTCCTCATCGCCGACACCGACCCGCAAGGTTACCGGATCCGCTATGCGGCGCGGCAAACGACGCGGATCGGCCGGGGACTCGCCGGCGGGGGCCGCATCGATCCGAGGGCGGTCGCCGCCAACATTGCCGCCATCGAATCGTTTGTGAGAACGGTTCGCGACCGCCGTTGTAACACGCTTTTCGCCTATTCCACGTTCGCGCTTCGACGCGCATCGAACTCATCGGCCGTTATCCGGCGGCTCGAGAAGGCGCTCGGAGCGCCACTATGTGTTCTCTCGGGACGCGTCGAAGCCCGATTCGCCTATCTCAGCGCGAAGACACACGTCCTTCTCCGGCGCCCTCACACGGTTCTCGTGGACATCGGCGGCGGATCGACCGAGCTCGTCGTGGCGAGAAGAGGGGCGGTCGTTTTCGCGCGATCGATCCCCCTTGGCGCGCTCCACCTCACGGAGCGTTTTATCCACACCGACCCCATCGATGAAGGGGAGTTCGAGGCGCTCGCCGATCACGTGGATCGTAGGGTCGCGTCGGCTCTCGGAACCGCCGGTGTCGACCGGATCCGACCGCGTGACACCGACCTCGTCGCCTCGGGGGGAGCGATCGGCGCGTTATCGTGGGTGATCGCCGGTTCGCTTTCCAGCGGACGTCCAGCGGCGAGCCGGCTCCCCAGGGAGGTTCGGCTCGGAGAGGCGGCCGCGTTCCTGGATCGATGCCTCTCACTCCCGCTCGCCGACAGACGGAAGATCCGCGGTCTCGAGCCGGAACGCGCGGACATCATCTGCGCGGGGCTCGCCGTTGTCGTCTCCGTCATGCGACACACGGGGAAACGCGTGCTTCTCGCCAACCCGGGAGGCGTGCGGGAGGGAGCCCTCATCCATCTCATTCAAAACGGGCTTCGATGGTAGATTGGAAAAGCGTCCACGGGTGGACGTCGGGCGGCGGCGCGGAGAGTCGTACGCGCGTATCCTGGGTCGGATGTTTGATGTCGAGGACGCCGGCGTGGAGCGCGATGGTGCGGTCGGCGAGCACGCCGGAAGACCCGTACTTGATATCGCCGACCACGGGATGTCCGATTTCCGCGAGTTGGAGTCTGATCTGGTGGTGCCGCCCGGTTCGCGCCTTGAGTTCCACGAGGCTCAAACCCGATTTTCGCTCGAGCACGCGGTAAGACAGCACGGCTTCCTTCGCGTGTTCGCTCTCCGGCCGGGAGATCCTCGCCTTTTTGTGGACCCTCTCGATGTACGATACGAGGTCGCCTTCGTCTTCGGCCGGTTCACCGAGCACCACGGCGAAGTAGGTCTTCTCGACGCGGCGTTCGACGAACTCCCTGGTCAGACGCGAGGCGGCTTTCGATGTCCGGGCGTAGAGAACCACGCCGGAAACGGGCCGATCGAGCCGGTGGACGAGCCCGAGAAAGACGTTTCCCGGTTTTTTGTATTTCTCCTTGAGGTAGGCCTTGGCGAGGTCCATGAGCGTTTCGTCCTTGGTCCGGTCTCCCTGAACGAGAACACCGGCCGGTTTGAAAACGCCGAGAAGATGGTTATCTTCGTACAACACGCGGAGCGCCGTCGTCCCGACTTTGATGCGCTGGGGAAAGGTTTTTCGCATCGCCGATTCTCCGGTTCTACTCCCCGGTGTGAGGCGCCTCGTCCGCGAGCGGCACGGAGTCGGCGCTCGACCACATGTACCACGTCCCGATCGTCCTGTACGGACGCCATCTTTCGGTGACGGCTTGGAGACGCCTCGCGTCGCGAAGACCGTCGAACCCGTAGTGAGCACCGATCGCTTTCTTGAGCCCGAGGTCTCCCGCCGGAAACACGTCGAGGCGGTTGAGCCCGAAAATGAGAAACATCTCCGCCGTCCAGATCCCGATGCCCTTGATCTCCGTGAGCATCCCGACGATCTCGTCGTCGGCGAACCGCTGTATCGTTCGACCGGGGAACCGCTTTTCCTCGAAAAACGCGGCGAGTCCCTTGAGATAACCGATCTTCTGGCGCGAGACCCCCGCCTTCGTCAGCGCCGAATCCGGGGCGCGGGCGATATCGACGGGACGCGGACGGGAGTTACCCAAGGTGTCGAGAAGTCGCGCGTGTATCGAGCGAGCGGCTTTCCAGCTGAGCTGTTGCCAAAGAATCGCCTCGGCAAGGGTGAGAAAGTGGTCGTTCGAGGGAGCGAGCGTGCACGGTCCCACACGCCGGACGACCTCACGCAAGATTCTGTCCTTCCGAACGAGAACCTCGGTCTCGCGAACGTATCGCGTGTTCGTCGCAAGTCCCATCGTCGTGATCCGATTGTCGGTCGGGCCTCCGCGCCCCATCATAGCGGAAAAGAGAGCCGCTTAAAAGGGCGGTCCGATCGATGTGGGAGAATCGCAGTGCGGGAAACTCAGACCGGTCTTCGGGGTCAGCGGTCGTCGTAGAGGGACTTGATCCCGCCCCAGGTCCGTTCTTGCGTGGGCACGGTCAGGTCTTCCATGAGAAAACCGACCGACGGCTCGCCGTCGAACACGCGGTTGCCGTTCTTGTCGGCGTACACGATGATCCGGACGTACTGCGCGCCGAGCCAGCGAAGTTGGAACTGCAGACGGTCGGAATAGAATCCGTTGCCGGCCGGCGTCGCGATGACCAGCTGTGGAATGTAATACCGGAGACCAACGACACGGACTCCGTCGACAAAAATGTTCGGCGACGAAGTGGGTGGGAACGGTTGGAACTCGACGTAGATGTCGTTGAGCTGTCTCGGATACTCCGAGAACCCGTCGACGCAAATCGTCGCCAGGTTGCCGGCCATGTAGTATTCATTACGGCCGGTGGCGGATGTTTCGAACCCGGAGATGAACTGCGCGCGGTAGACCTCGAACGCCACGCGGTTCTCGGGTCTGTTCCACAGCATGGATCCCGACACGGCGTACGCGGGGTCGAAGTTTGGATCCGCCGGTTGCTTGACCTCGTAGTCGGCCGGGTCGTAACGGAAAGTGACGTACTTGGCGGGGTAGACGAGAAGCCCCACGTCGGCCAGAGCCGCTCCCTGACCGAGAACGACGAGAACCACCAGGATCAGTGCTGCGATCGAACGATGCCAAGAACTCATAGCTTTTGGAAACGGTAACTCCCGGTGCCTTTGGGGCTCCCAGGGACAAACGCTTTCCGCATGCCGCCCGTTTTCCTTTTCAAAAAAGCGTGACAACCAGAAAATCGGCGCGGCACCCATTGCCCTTAACTTCTTGTAAGATTATAGCATAAGGACGCGTTAATTCAAGGTTTTTTATTCCGGGGCCGCCGCGCGGCCGGACGGATGGGGCAACCACGGGCTGGCGACGGCGGCGGACTCAAAAACAAGCAATATTAAACTACTTTAACGACTGCATGTTACAGCGATGGGCGCGGCCATCGACGCAGAGCGGCCGCGCGGCGGCCCCCCAACAGAGTGCCATCGCGCCGCTTCTCGCCGGTCAGCGCTCCACCGGGTCCGCGCCACCCAGATGGACCGCCGTCGAGACGATGAGCTTCGTGACCTCGACGAGAAACTCGCGCGTAAGAACTGCGGGTGTGTCTTTTGTGGTGAGATGGTAAGGGTTGTGGTCGTAGCCCTCCCATATCGAGATCGCCGTCTGCCCGGCGCGCCAGAATGACACGTGATCGCTGTTCCCCGTCGAAACGATCGCCGTGTCGGCGATGAGACCGGTTGTCCGCCTCGCGTTCTCAATCACCTCGATGGCGAGCGGGATCGACTGGGGGTTGGCGAACACGACGATGTCGCGTGGCCCGTACTCGTCGTAGCCCACCATGTCGACGTTGATCACCCCGCGAAGAGGAAGGTGCGCGGCCAACACCTCTTCGGCAAACGTGCTCGAGCCGATGAGGCTGTCTTCTTCTCCGCCAAAAAAGGCGAGCGTCACGCGCGGCCGGATCCCCGACGCGACGAGAACCCGTGCGGCCTCCAATAGCACTGCGACACCGCTCGCGTTGTCGTCGGCTCCGGGCGCGATATCCGACCCGTCCTCACCGCGGCTGTCGTAGTGCGCACAGATGATGAGCGAGTTCTTGCCGGGCGCCGACCGGGAGAGGTCTCCGAGGACGTTGGTGACGACGACGCCCTCGCCGCCGTGCGAGGCGGTGAAGCGATGGTGTTCGACGGGGATCCCGAGACTTTCCAGACGGGTCGTGATGAAGCCCACCGTCGCGGCCGCCCCGTGCGACGCGTACCTTCTCGTGTACTGGTTGGCGAGAAATCGCACCGTGCGCAGCATGCTGTCCGGCGAGATCCGTTCGAAGACCGCCGTGAGATCGGAACCCGGCGAAGACGCCGGGCGCGTCGCCTCCTCGGGCATGCGAAGCGAAAGCCCGAGAACCAGCACGGCGACGACGAACACTTGAACGGCCAGGAGCACACGGTTGGTGTTCACGAAACCTGCCACGCAGAATCGAACCACCGACGAGCGGTCTGTAAAATCGCAGAGTATGTTATGGTCGCCGAGCGAGCGCGTAAAGCAAAATCGCGCCGCACACCGGGTGAGCGCTCACGCGAGCGAGCCCGCACCGGCCCCGCTGGAGGGAGCGGTAATCCCCCGCCGCTTTTGGCTTTACAAATCGGAGCCGATGATCGATAGTTCGGTCAATCCGAGCTTTGGCGGGATCCCACTTACCGGCGCGGCGGGAAAGCGAATGTTCACGAGCGGAGGCATACGGCAGATGGTTTTTTCGAACCGCTTCAGAGTGGTAGCGTTTGCCGCGCTGGCGGCCCTTCTCGCGGTGTCGTCGTGCGGCGGAGGCGACAAGAAATCCGCCCGCAAGACCGAACCGGCCGGAGAGACGGGCCGCCCGACACCGGGGGGTGTGGTCTACCGACACCTCGAATCCGACTGCAAGACCCTTAACTGGGTGCTCTATACAACCACCTACGAAAACTACGTGCTCAGGTACCTCTACGACCGTCTCCTCGACTACGATCGGAACATGGACATCGTCCCCGTGCTCGCGAAGAATTACGAGGTGAGCAAGGATCATCTTCGCATCGCGGTGACGCTGAGAGACTCGCTTCGCTGGCACGATGGGGCGCCGATCACCGCGGAAGACGTGAAATTCACCGTGGATAAGATCCTCGACCCCGCGGTTCCCGCGGTTAACAAAGAGGGGTGGTTCTCGCGGCTCGACCGCGTCGACGTGACCGGCCCTCTCACCCTCGACTTCGTGTGGAAAGAACCGTACGCCCCGAGCGTTCACGCGCTGACCCAGCTCGCCCCGATCCCCAAACACATCTACGGCGATGGGGACTTTAACGAGAACCCCGCCAACCGCTCCCCCGTGGGGAGCGGGCCTTTCAAGTTCGAGGAGTGGCGGACGGGTCAGATGATAAGCCTGGTGAGAAACGACGACTACCACGGCCGGAAGGCGTATCTCGACCGGGTGATTTTCAAGATCATCCCCGACGGGTCCGTCGCCTTGAACGCGCTCAAGACCGGCGAGCTCGATGAGATGAGAATCACCCAGATCCAGTGGGAGACTCAGACGAACGACCCCGAGTTTCTTGCCCGATTCGACAAGAAGTACTACAACGTGCCCCAGTACAACTACCTCGCGTGGAACTGCCGGTCGGTGTGGTTCGAGGACCGGCGCGTGCGGCGCGCGATGACCATGCTCTTCGACCGGGAGACGATCAACAAGGAGCTCTACTCCGGTTTCGCCGAGATCGTCACCGGCCCCTTCTACAAGCGCTCCTGGGCGTACGATCCCGCGGTCGAGCCGATCCCCTTCGACCCCGCGGGCGCGATGACGCTCCTCGACGAAGCCGGCTGGACGGACGCCGACAACGACGGCGTTCGGGAGAAGGATGGGGCGAAGTTCGAATTCGATTTCTTCATCGTGAGCGGGAGCGAGACCGGGCGGCGACTTTCGGAGCTCTTCCAGGAGCAGTGCCGGAAGGCGGGGGTCATCGTCAACATCCGGCAATTCGAGGGAGCGACCTTTTTCGACAAGATGTTCAAGGGCGAGTACGACTGCACCGCGAGCGCCTGGCGTCTGGAGAACGATCCCGACGTGTACGATACGTTCCATTCGAGCCAGGTGCCGCCGATCGGATTGAACCATACGTTTTACAGCAACCTAGAGGTGGACACCCTCCTCGAGAGGGGGAGAATCGAGTTCGACCACGGGGCCCGTAAGGCGATGTACCACCGCATCCACCGGCTGATCCATGAAGACCAGCCGTACACGTTTATCAATTCCGTTCCCGAAAAGCGGCCTTTCAGCAGGCGGATCGGAAACATCGTCATATCGCCGAACGGCCCGTTCGACTTTTATCCCGGCGCTGCTTACTGGTACGTGAAGGAAGACACCTCACAGGCGTCGAAATAGATCCACGGTAGAGTATGCTTTTCTACACGCTCCGGCGTCTCGCGTACCTGATCCCCACGCTTCTCGGCATCACCGTCGTCACTTTTTTCATCATCTCGCTCGCCCCGGGGAGCCCCGTCGACCTTATCCAGTCCGGCGCGATGAGCAGCGCGATCTCGATGGAGGCGTAC
>Ga0315275_10002120_pt1 | contig 17752 bp, 19 predicted proteins | sample YL17G03_0_MG_FD_205557 | JGI IMG/M metagenome (GOLD analysis project Ga0315275, IMG submission 205557) | Sediment microbial communities from Yellowstone Lake, YNP, Wyoming, USA - YL17G03_0 | ecosystem: Environmental > Aquatic > Freshwater > Lake > Sediment | place: USA: Wyoming | collected...
GCGAAGATACATCCCTTTACAGAGGTTTCGAAGCTGAAAAAACAAGATCTTAAAAACATATACAGGTTTTTAAAGGACGTGCTTAAAAAATCGATCGTTCTTAAGGGTGAAAGTTTTTCCGACTTCAGAACCCCTTCTGGAGAAAAAGGAGGGTTTGACTCCATAAGAAAAGCCTATCAAAGGGACGGGGAAAAATGCTCCCGCTGCAAAAGCATCATTAAAAGAGTAAAAATGGGCAACCGGTCCGCTCATTTTTGCCCTAAATGTCAAAAATTATGATTATTTTTCTTTACGGACAAGATACCTACAGGTCTCATCAGAAGCTGAATGAAATAATTGAGAGCTATAAAAAAATCCACAAGAGCGGACTTAATTTAAGATATGTCGAAGGAGGAGATTTTAACTTTGAAGACGCCAAAAATGAGACTCAGACCATTTCAATGTTTGACGAAAAAAAGCTCATAATCTTTAGAAATACCCTGGACAGCCTTAAGGAAGAGGATAAGTCTTTAGATTTTTTGAAAAAATTCATCGACTCAAAAGACATAATTGTCGTTTACGAAGAAAAAGAGGCTGACAAGAGGCTTTCCTTGGTTAAGTTTTTAGAAAAAGAAGCAAAAGCCCAAGAGTTCCAGTTCTTAGATGGTCTGAAATTAAAAAGCTGGGCGAAAAATCAGATCGAAGAATATGGAGGAAAAATTGAACCCTCGGCCCTGGATAAGCTTGTTGAATATGTGGGCAGCGATCTTTGGTGGCTGAAAAATGAAATAGAAAAGCTGGCCAATTACAAAAACGGAAAAGCGATCAGTACAGCAGATGTAGATCTTTTGGTTAAACCGAAAATTGAGCCGGAAATTTTTAAAACTATTGATGCCATAGCTTTCAACAATAACCAGTGGTCGGGAAAGAAGCAGGCCCTAAAGCTACTTCACGATCATTTAGAAAAAGGAGACCATCCTTTATATCTTCTTTCCATGATTAACTTTCAATTCAGGAATCTGCTGATAATCAAGGACTTGATGGAGAAAAACGTTCCATATTATTCCATCCCCAAAATGACCAAAATGCACCCCTTTGTAGTTAAAAAAACCTACGAACAGGCCAGGAAGTTCACCTTTCAGGAATTAAAAAAAATCTACCAAAAGATTTTTCAGGTAGATTTGTCCATTAAAACGGGAAAGATTAATCCGACCGCCGCCCTTGATTTTTTAATAGTTTCTCTCTGATTATTTCGAGCTTTTATTAATTGACTTGCTGATTCTTGCTTTTTTCCGCGATGCGGTATTTTTTTTAATCAATCCGACCTTGGCGGACTTGTCCAGTACTTTATAAACCTTAGGTAAAAGCTTTTTTGCTTCCTCTGTTTTATTTTGGGAAACTAAAATCTTCATCTCCTTCAAGAGGGTTCTTAAATTCGTCTGCCTTCTTATATTTATCCTTCTCCTTTTTTTGCTTTGGCGGAGAGATTTTTTGGCTGCTTTGGTAATTGCCATATGTAGCAGTATGTTAGCAAAGATTAGATTTTTTTTCAATACTTTGCTTTCTTTTGGCCGAAAATAAGCTAAAATGGAAAAAAATGAAAGAGAAGATTAAAAAATTTATTCCTTCCTTTTTGATCGACTGGTACCATTTGTCCCTTTCCTTTTTGGGCGCTGTGTTATATGGATTTCCTTCGAAAAAAATCAAAACAATAGGAGTTACGGGAACAAACGGGAAATCAACAACCGTTGATCTGATTACCAGGATACTGGAAGAAGCGGGGCACAGCGTTGCTTCTATGTCTTCGATAAGATTCAAGATCAAGGACAAGGAGTGGGCCAATGAATTAAAAATGACTATGCCGGGCAGATTTAAAATCAAGCAGTTTTTAAAACAAGCAATGAAATCAGGATGCCAGTACGCCGTGATAGAGGTGGCGTCAGAAGGTATTAAGCAGCACCGCCACCGTTTCATTGATTTCCAGGTTGCGGTTTTCACCAACCTAACCCCGGAGCATATCGAGGCTCACGGAGGATTTGAAAACTACAAAAAAGCCAAGGGTAGTTTTTTTCAGGCGGTTAAAGATACTCATATTGTAAATATTGACGATAAATATGCGGACTATTTTCTGAGCTTTCCCTCGAAGAAAAAATATGTTTACGGGATAAGCAGCAAACCCGAAGGTAAAAAATGGGGGCTAATAAAAGCTGAAAAAATTAATTCTTCAAAAAACGGAATAAGCTTTTCGGTGGACAATGTCTCCTTTAACTTAAAGCTTTTAGGGGAATTTAACATATATAACGCCCTAGCTGCAATATCTGTCGGAATGTCGCAAGGAATAAAGGTTGAAATCTCAAAAAAAGCATTGGAAAGAGTTGAGGGCGTGTCGGGAAGGATGGAAGAAGTAATTTCTTATCCTTTTAAGGTTTTTGTCGATTATGCTTTCACGCCCAACGCCCTGGAGAAGGTTTACCAGACAATCAGGGATGGTTTTAATCCTCCCAAAATGATTTGCGTTTTGGGATCTTGCGGAGGGGGCAGAGATAAGTGGAAGCGGCCGGTCCTGGGTGGCATTGCGGAAAAATACTGCGACCAGGTTATTGTCACCAACGAAGACCCCTACGATGAAAATCCTTTGGAGATAATCGATCAGGTCGCCAGCGGGGCGAAAAATAAAGCTGAAAAGATTCCAGACAGAAAAGAAGCGATAATCAAGTCCATAAAATCGGCCAAGCCGAACGACGTGGTAATTATTACGGGAAAGGGCTGTGAGCCATGGATATGCCTGGCCAACGGCAAAAAGATTCCCTGGGATGACAGGAAAATAGTGCAAGAGGAGTTCGATAAAATAAGCATTTGACGAAATTTTTTTATTGTATAATATACGGGTTGGAGGTAGAGAACTTTGACATTACACACAGAGACCGGAAAGGGAGTCTTAAGAGAGGCTTTGAGAAACATTGAGTGGTACAAAAAGAAGATAGAAGATCTGGATGAAGAGCAGGTATCTAATTTTGCAACAACAATTCTGCTTCAAAGGTCGACTATTTTTGTCGCAGGGAGAGGCAGGTCGGGACTGGTGGCCAAATGTTTTGCCATGAGGCTGGCTCAGATGGGCTACAAGGCAAGGTCTTTGGCGGAAGAAACCGTTCCTCCTATAAGAAAAGGCAATCTTTTCATCATTGTTTCCGGAAGCGGGACCAACCTGGTCAACGAGGCCAAGATAGCCCAGGAGGAGTTAGGCGCAAAAATCCTTGTCATCACTTCTCGTCCAGATTCGCCCTTGGCAAAGATAGCTGATGCCTTCCTTATTCTTCCCGGACGGGAAGAGGAGGATTCGGAGGTTACTTACGACGAAAGAATGATCAAAGGGGTGGCGGTACTTCCCTTAGGAACGGGATTCGAGGCTCTTACCCTTGCAATCTGTGACGGTCTGACCGGATACGAAGCTGCTGAAAAGCACCTGAGCGAAAAAGACATGCAGGCCAAGCACGCCAAGCCTTTAATCAGCTGATATTGCCGAGAAAAATTCTCGGCCTTTTTTTATTCTTGTGATTAAAGGCGAAGCTGGACAAAAGCCGATAAAAAGATTAGAATCAGAAGACATTAATGCTTTACTCTTTAGCGAGAAAGCTTTTTAATTGTACCGTTAACCGTTCTAATAGTTTTTTTAATAATGGGAAGAAAAACAATGCCAAACTCTATGCGCAAGCACATTCGTCTGGAAAAAGCCCGGATCCGCCGGCAGGTTTTGGATTTGAAGGAACAAAACAGGCTGATTGACGAATTGTATAAAAAATTAGCGCCCAAAAAAAATGAGAATTAATGAAATCTACAACCTGGCGATAAATAAAGGAATAGAGGCCGATTTCAGAAGCAAGGAAGAGATAGCCAAGTTTTTGGGAAGAAAAAAACAGAAATATGAAAAGCTTTCCGACAAAGACAAGGAGGGCTTTGACAAAGAAGCTCTGGAAAACCCTTATTTAGACTCAAGGGTTTATTTTATTTCCGAAGACAGGGACATTAAAAAAGTTTTGGTCGGAATAGACATCGAACCGGCTGAAATCCTGATGGCCAAAGAACTGGGAGGAATAGACCTGATTATAGCCCACCACCCCACCGGCAAAGGGCTGGCCCACTTGGCCGACGTGATGGATTTACAGTGCGACGTTTTAAATTATTACGGAGTTCCTATTAATGTTGCCGAAGGACTGATGAGGGAAAGAATAGACGAGGTGGCCAGGGGAGTAAATAGGTTAAACCATCAAAGAACAGTTGATGCGGCCAGGCTCTTGAATATGAGCCTCATGAACATCCATACTCCCGGCGACAATCTGGCAGCTAAGTTCTTAAAAGATTTGATCGAAAAAGAAAAGCCGGAAAGGATTTCCGAGCTTATGGATTTACTTAGGCAGGTTCCTGAATACAAGGAAGCAGCAAAAATCGGAGTTGGCCCAAAAGTTTTTGTCGGCTCGGAAGAAAACCGGTGTGGCAGGATCACTTTAACCGAAATTACCGGAGGAACGGAAGGGTCTCCGAAGCTTTACGCAAAGATGTCCCAGGCCGGAATCGGAACAGTGATAGGAATGCACATATCCGAAGAGCATAAAAAAGAGGCGGAAAACGCCAATCTCAACGTTGTTATCGCCGGACACATATCTTCCGACTCTCTGGGAATGAATTTGTTTTTAGACGATCTGGAAAAACAGGGAATCGAGATAATCCCTTGTTCCGGCCTGACGAGAATCTCAAGGGTAAAGTGAAAAACTATTCTTCAAAAAGAGTAAAAAAAGGAAAAACAGCTTATCGCACTCCGAGCAGATTTTTAAATTTTCAGCCCAGAAGAATTGCGGAAAATAAAGCGGGAGGGAAAAGAGGTCCTAAATGTTTTTAACCATATAAGCATCCTCCAGCTTGTATCCCAATTTTTTGTAGTAATCCCTTGCCCCAACGCCGGAAATAACGGCGATTTTTTTTACCTTGAATTCTTTTTCAGCTGTTTTTTCCGCCTCTTTTATCAGTTTCTTCCCCATTCCCTTGTGCTGGGCCGATCTGTTTGATTTTGACTCGCCGATTGAAACAAGTTGTCCGTAGGTGTGGAGCTCGCGGATTAAAGCTTTACCCTTAGAGGAAAGGCGCAAGCGGACCAAACTGTAAAGCTTTGTTCTCTCTTTGTTTTCAAGGCTTAAAAATATTTCTTTTCCGCCGGAAGCAAAATATTCTTGCCTGAAAAGAAAAACCTTTTCTTTTCTGTCGTATTTTTCCTTTATTTCCCGGCACCTTATGCAGCGGCATTCCGACTGTTTACTGATCTTCTGGCGGAGGTTGGAAATCTTGGTCGCTCCGGCAGCGATCCTTTGGGAGGGAATGTCCCTGGTGATCCTCTGGATTCTTACGTAATAAGGGATTTTCTTTTTTATTCTTTTAATGATTTTTTCCAGCTGTTTTTCTTTGTAGGGACGGAATTTACCCTTTTTCCATTGCTGATACAAGGGAGCTTCTTTTAGTAGCGCACAAGGGTAAATTTTTAACAGATCGGGCTGAAAATCAGGGTTTGAAAATAATTCTTCAAACATTTTTTCATCTTGCTTCAAGTTCGAGCCGGGCAGGTTAAGCATCATCTGGTAAAGTATTTTAAAGCCGGCATCTTTGAGAATCCTCGTGGCCCTAACGGTTTCTTTTATTTGGTGCCCTCTTCTGTTTAATTTTAAAACATCATCATATATTGATTGGACTCCCAGCTCAACCATTGTTATGCCCAGGTTTCTTAAGCGCTCCACCTCCTTTTCGTCAATAAAATCAGGCCTGGTTTCAACCGACATCCCAACTATCCTGTGCTTAGCTCTTTCATTAAGCTTTTGAGCCTGCTTCAGGTTTCCGGCATTTTTTTTAAGGCAGGCGTCAAAGCATTTTTTGATAAACCAATCCTGGTATTTTTTTGGATAAAAAGACCAGGTCGCCCCAATTATCCTTAATTCAATTTTATCGGTCGGGTGTCCTTCATTTTCAAGCATTTCGATTCTTTGTTTGACCTGCAGGTAGGGATCAAAGCGCAGTTTTTTGGCCCTTTCAACGGCCGGCTCGCCGGAAAGATAGCTCTTGGGGATTCCTTTTTCGGTTGGGCAGAAGATGCATTTTCCCGGACAAGGATAGGGCTTGGTCAGAACCGCCACATTAACGATTCCGGAAAGGGACCGGACGGGCCTTGTTTTTAGTAAAAGCTCTATTGTCTTTGAGAGTCTTATGCTTTTATCTCTTAAAAGTTCGTGGTAAGTTTTAAGTAGAGAGATATTATTGGGAAAGGGAGATTTGTGCTTTTTAGCCAGCCTCCTCTTGGCCGAAGATAAATCAGACGGAGAGCCCGCTTTGATTTTAATTAATTCTTTAATAATGTCTTTATTAAAATTATTCATTTTTTTCTGAAATTATGAAAAAAGAATACGCTATTTATCTCCTCGATAAAACCAAGGAGGACTATAACCTGATTGCTGATGATTTTTCAAGAACCAGGAATAAAAACTGGGAGGAGTTGAATTTTTTGGCAAAAAACGTGGTTACTAATACTAGGATTTTGGACCTGGGCTGCGGGAACGGCAGGCTATATGAATTGTTCAAGGATAAAATTGTCAGCTACTGCGGGATTGATATTTCGGAAAAACTGATTGAAATCGCCCAAGAACGCTACCCTGGGGTAATGTTTCGGGTGGGAGATGCCTTAAATCTACCATTTTCCGATAATTTTTTCGACAAAGCGTTCGGGGTGGCTGTTTTTCATCATATCCCCTCAAAAGAGTTTCGCCTTAGGTTTTTAAGCGAGGCCAAAAGGGTTTTAAAGCCGAAAGGCCAGCTATTTCTAACTGTTTGGTATCTTCCTCCCGGGAAAAAAATATTATTAATTATTAAAAACCTGCTTTTAAAGATTATAGGGCTGTCTAAGCTTGATTTGGGCGATAGTTTTGTTGATTGGGGGGATAAAACCCGGCGCTATGTCCATTATTTTTCCCAGTCCGAGTTTAGGGATCTTGTCGAGCGCTCCGGACTGAGAGTGAAAGAAGTAGCAATTTTAAAAAGACCCAAAGGCGAAGAAAGCAATATCGCACTGGTGGCTACAAAATAGATTTCGCCCCCGTAGCTTAACGGATAAAGCGCTTCCCTCCGGAGGAAGAAATATAGGTTCAATTCCTGTCGGGGGCACAGTATGATTCTATGAAAAACCGGATTTTGCCGGTTTTTTTATTTGTTTGACCGGACATGTTAATTGTGTTAATTTTATTAATCCCAATATTTATTATTGGAAAGATGATAGGACATTAAAAATGAGGCGATAGCGATGGGAGAGTGCGACTCTGAAGGATCAGGCGATTGTAAAGACCAGGTCGAAATCAATTTTCATACAAGAGAAAAAAAGAGCGATTGTAATTGCGGGTCAGAGAAATGCGATTGCGACGGCAGTTGTCCTAAATTCGACAAAGGAAAATCTGTTTTAGATGTTTGCCGCCCCTATACCAGGAGGGAAAAGGTAAGGATGATGATTATTCTCCTCTGCGTAATTGTTTTTTGGGCAATTATTTATTATCTTAGTTTGTCATAGGTCCTACGGGGCCTCTTTTTATTGTTAATAACCTGTGGATAAGCTCTAATGGTTTATTGAGCCTTAACGGGTTGACAAGACCTTTTCTTATTTCTAAACTGGAATCCGAGGGGGTGCGGGATATTATTCCCTATGGACAAACAGTTTTTAACGGAGGAGGCTTACGCAGCTGCCCGGTTAATGTCCAATCGGACTTTAGTAAACGTCAATTCCATTAAGAATTGTTTCTCCCTCAAACATATATGGGCGATTTTTTCTGCCCATATATTTTTTTTAGAAAACCTGTTAAAATATATGCATTATGGACAATAACTTAAAAATCGCCGTTTCCGGCGCAGCTGACCTGAAGAACTGCCCGAAAAAAACTATAAGGCTGGCCGAACAAGTGGGCAGAGAGATCGTCAAGCAGGGCTGTGTTCTAATCACCGGAGCAACCACCGGCGTTCCCTATTACTCTGCCAAGGCAGCTAAAGCTGCGGGCGGAATTTCCATCGGATTTTCTCCTGCTGCCTCCAAGCTGTCCCATGTAAAGGCCTACAGGCTGCCCGTAGACGTTTTTGACGTAATTGTCTATACCGGATTCGACTACGCCGGAAGAAATCTTTTAATGACCAGAGCGTCTGACGGCATAATTGTCATTTACGGAAGGATGGGAACCTTGAATGAATTCACCATTGCTTTTGAAGATGAGAAGCCAACAGCTGTTTTGGAAGGGAGCGGAGGAACAGCTGATATGATAAAGAGTCTGTTGAAAATGCCTTCAAGGAGCAAAAAACACATTATTTATGATAAAGACCCTAAAAAATTAGTTTCAAGACTGATCCAGGCAATTAAAAAAGGTCGCGCTCGTAAAAAGAAAACCTTAAAAAATGCCAAAAAATAATTCAAAAAAAGAAAAATTAATTGGCAGAGTAAGTCATTACTTCGGACACATCGGGGTTGCGGTCCTTGATCTCAAAGACAAACTGGAAGAAGGAGACGAGATCAGGTTTGTCGGAGGAGAGACCGATTTCACCCAGAAGGCCAAATCAATGGAAGTTGACCACGAGAAGATAAAGAAAGCCAAGAAGGGAGATTCGGTGGGGCTCAAAACAGAACAGAAAGTAAGGGAAGATTACAAGGTTTACAAGGTTTAAGGGATTTTAATTAAATATTTCAAGAATCTTGCCTTAATTTATTAAAGGCAATATTTCGATGTTTATTGCGGATTTTCATATACATAGCAAGTATTCCAGGGCCACTGCCAGGAATATGGATTTGGAAAATCTGGATAAATGGGCAAAGATCAAAGGAATCAAAGTTCTTGGTACGGGCGATTTCACCCATCCGGAATGGTTTAAAAATTTAAAAAAAGAGCTGGAACCTGCTGAAGCAGGTTTATTTAAATTAAAAAAAGGAAAATCTGAAACAAGATTTATCCTTACTTCAGAGATAAGCTGTATTTACAAGAAAAAAGACAAGGTCAGAAAAATACATGTCATAATTTTTGCCCCGTCTTTTGAAGTTGTAGAAGAAATTAATATCCGGTTAAACCTGATCGGAAACATTAAATCAGACGGCAGGCCGATTCTCGGACTGGACGTGAAAGAATTATTAAAAATTGTTTTAGAAGCGTCGGAAGACTGTTTGTTTGTCCCAGCGCATTGTCTCACGCCATGGTTCTCCATATTCGGCTCTAAGTCAGGGTTTGATTCAATTGAAGAATGTTTTGATGATTATTCAAAATATATTTATGCCCTAGAAACAGGGCTTTCCGCGGACCCGGCCATGCTCTGGAGGGTTCCTGACGGCAGAAAGGTGGCTTTGATTTCAAACAGCGACAGCCACTCTCCCCAAAAAACAGGAAGAGAGGCAAATGTTTTTGATACGGAAGTAAGCTATCAGGCCATTATAGAAGCTATTAAAACCAAGGATCCTAAAAAGTTTTTATATACAGTTGAGTTTTACCCGGAAGAAGGAAAATATCATTATGACGGGCACAGGGTTTGTAATGTGCGCTTATCGCCCCAGGAAACCAAGAAATACAATGGGATTTGCCCTGTTTGCGGAAAGCCATTGACCATAGGGGTTCTGAACAGGATTGAGGCAATAGCTGATAAAGAAGAAGGATTCAAGCCACAAGGGGTAATCCCCTTTAAAAGCCTGGCTCCTTTGGAAGAAATCATTGCCGATGTTTTAAGCAAAGGAACCGGGACCAAGCAGGTTGGAAAAGAATACAATAATTTGATTGAAAATTTTAATTCAGAGTTCAGTATTCTTTTAGACGCTTCTCAAAAAAAACTGGCAGAAGTCACTTTACCTGAAATTGCGGAAGGGATAATCAGGGTAAGGGAAGGAAGGGTTTTTAAAGAACCAGGGTATGATGGAGTATATGGAAGAGTAAGGGTTTTCTCTAAGGGAGAAGAGAAAAGCTTAATAAAACAAAAAACCTTATTTTAAAAATGATAGAAGAATATAAATTCGGTTCAATTACAATTAACGGAAAAAAATATGACCACGATGTGGAGGTTTTATGGACAGATGAGGTTGTGGAATGGTGGAGGGAAGAATCCCACGTTATTTACCTTGAGGATATTGAAGAGGCTGTTGAATTGAATCCCGATACGATCATTATAGGCACAGGAGAATCAGGGGTGGCCCAGGTAGATGAAAAAGCCAAGAAGCTTATTATCGATAAAGGAATAAAGCTTATTATTGATAAAACAGAAGATGCGGTAAAAACTTTTAACGTAATACGTGATGATTCAGAAGAGGAAGAGGGAGAACAGAATAAGGTAATCGGATTTTTCCATTTAACTTGCTAGATCGGGAATCCAGGAGATTACATTTTCTTTTATCTCAAATTTTCCATTTAAGAATTTTTCAATTACTTGAATAATTGCCTTGGAATATTCGGTGATCTCTGAGGCCGAAACCCTGCTCTTGCCCTCTGCTAAAGCGATAAATGGTAGAATCTGGTCAGTCAGATATTTATCCAGGCAAGCATTGGTTTTTGATTCTTTTAATAATTCCAAAGCAGCTTCTTTTCCCACGTCCTCTGCTCTTTTTCCCAACCTCCCCAGATTATCTGTTCCTATTGTTGTATTTTCAAATTCAGCTATCAAACAGATCTGGCTGCCCAGACAAAGGGTTTGATAATATTCAATTTTTTCTTCAACAGGAAGTTTTAGCTTGCCCAAGACTTCCCTCACCCCGGCCATTTGCCTTTCCGCTATTTTTTTCTCTCTTAAAGATTCTGAAGCGCCGGAAATAACCTTAATTATTTTAAGATTACCTCTATTTATTAAATTGAGGTTTCTTAATTTAGAAGGGGAAATAGTTGCTTCAACGCTGGCTCCGCCTTCTGCGTAATAGCCTCTTTTAATGATGTTTATCTCTACCTTAACTCCCATCTTTTCCAAGGTTTTTAAAAAAATATAGGTGAAATAATCAATTGTAGGAGAGAAGAAGGTATCAGTAGCCCCTCCTTCAAAAACAATCTTCAAGGGTTTAGAAAAGAACATGATAGGAAGGATCAAAGACTGCAGGGACAATGTAATGCTATCAGCCATTTCATTTTTTATATGAAAAGAGGACTGGTCTTCAATAAATTTATCAGGATAAAAGGATATTTCCCTGCTTCCCAATTTATCTCCCTCCATTTTTGCATTGCAGATTTGAGCCAAAGTTTTAAGTCCCAAAAGATGACGAGGCATTAATCCTGGATTTTCTTCTTTATCGTTAATATTAAAAAAATGACAATCTTTTTTGGTGATTGCCGAAAGAGCAAAAGCTGTCCTAATGGCTTGCCCGCCCTCTTTTAAGCTTGAACCGTCTATTTCTATCATTTTTTCATTTTAACTCCAAAAATCTTAAAACAAAACACCCCCATTTCTCCGCACCCATAAATCGCCTGAAAGGCGATTTTTTGATAGAATAAAGAAGCAAAAAGGTATCGTAAACAGATAAATAATTATGGAAACTAAAATTTTTAACGGAAGAAGAATATTAATAAGAAAAATATCTCAAAAAGACTTGGAAAACGTCAAGAAATTCTAGGTTTTTATCAATTTTTTGATTGAAGAAGATGCTAAAATTTTAAGGGATAAAAAGGTTTCCCTGAAAGAAGAAAAGGAGTGGCTTAAGGGGTTGCTGCAAAGAATTAAGAAGCGTGAAGAGGTTTATCTATTAGCTAAATTTGACGAAGAGATTGTTGGAACCGCAGCTATTAAATTAGGACCACATCGCCAAAATCATGTAGGAAATTTTGGGATATCAATAATAGATGGTTATAGAGGAATAGGGCTTGGAACGCATATAATGAAAGAGATAATAAAACTAGCCAAGAAAGAATTAAAGCCGAAACCAAAAATTATTAAACTGACTGTTTTTCCCAGAAACAAATCAGCCCTGGCTCTTTATAAAAAATTAGGATTCCGGAGGGTAGCTAAGATTCCGAAACAATTCCAATATAAAGGTAAATTAGAAGATGAAATTGTGATGCTTTTATATCTATGATTCCTGATTTTATCACCTTAAATTTATGAAAAAAATTGAAATATTAGCAAGGGCATTGATTCAAAACAAGGGGAAAGTTTTGGTTTGTAGAAAAATAGGAAGTGGTTATTATTTCTTTCCTGGCGGACACGTTGAATTTGGAGAGGAGTCAGAAGAGGCATTGGCGCGGGAATTAAATGAAGAATTAGGCCTTAAAATTAAAAAATGCTCTTTTATTGGTGGATTAGAACAGGTTTATCTTGAGAATAATAAAAAACACCATGAAATTAATTTAATTTTTGACGTTAAGGTAAGCAAAATAACCACCAAAAGCAGAGAAAAACATCTTCAATTCTTTCTTTTTGATAAAAAACAACTTGCAAAAGAGAATATTTTACCGGTGACTCTAAAAGAATCAGCCCTAAAATGGTTTAAAAACCAAAAACTTTTTTGGGTTAAATTAAAATAATTTTATTATCAAATGATAAAAGCAAAATTTCCAAAAAAACTTAATAAAGGTTCGGGAATAAGAATCATCGCTCCCTCAAGATCAATAGCTATTATTTCGGCAGAGAATCGGAAGATTGCGAATGAACGACTTGCTGGATTAGGGTTTAATATAAGCTTTGGCAAACACATTGAAGAGTGCGATGATTTTTTATCATCGAGCATCTCCTCGCGCATTACAGACTTACATGATGCCTTTTGCGATGACTCTATCGATGCCGTATTCTCAGTCATAGGAGGATTTAATTGCAATCAGCTTTTACGTTACATTGATTGGGGTCTTATAAAAAATCATCCCAAAATTTTTATTGGCTATTCAGATACAACTGCTTTGCAAAACGCCATGCTAGCGAAAACAGGACTAGTTACCTACTCGGGGCCGGCATGGTCTACTTTTGGACAAAAGCTATATTTTGATTATTCGATGGATTACTTCAAGAAATGCTTAATGAGCAATAATCCCTTTGATATTGAGCCTAGCGAGAATTGGAGCGATGATGCATGGTATGAGAATCAAGAGAACAGACATCTTATTAGGAATAAGGGTTGGCGCGTAATTAATAAAGGAAAAGCGGAGGGAATAATTATTGGGGCTAATCTCTGTACCTTAAATCTATTACAAGGCACAGAATACTTTCCAGACCTAAATAACTCAATCTTATTTATTGAAGATGATGAATCTTCAGACTCCTCATTATTTGATCGGGACCTTCAATCGCTAATCCACCAAAAAAGATTTGGTGGAGTTAGGGGGCTAATAATCGGAAGATTTCAAAAACAAAGTAAAATGGAAAGCCATTTGCTCGATCAGATAATTTTATCGAAAAAAGAATTGTCCAAAATTCCAGTGATTGCGGATGTTGATTTCGGCCACACAAGCCCGATAATAACTTATCCAATAGGTGGAGAGGTGAAGGTGGTAGCTGACGCTAAAAGGTCAAAGATAGAAATTTTTAAGCATTAAAAGCATTTTTAGGATAATGGCACCTAAAAGACAAAAATGAAAACAAGAGTTAGGGCAGTAATAATAAAAGACGGGAAAATTTTGCTTATTAAGAGGATTAAGGCGGATATAACTTATTGGGTTATCCCTGGTGGTGCCGTAGAAAAAAATGAAACAAACGAACAGGCCTTAATTCGTGAAAGTAAAGAAGAATTAGGCATAGATGTAGCCATAAAAGACTTATTGTTAAAAATAGATTCGGAAAAACCTGAAACCAAAGGCCAAGTAGAGCTTTTTTATCTTTGCGAAATTATAGGCGGGAGAATGGGATCAGGAAAAGGACCAGAATTTCAAAAAGATTCTGGTTATGCGGGGCAGTATGGTACAGAATGGATTAAGATAGAAAATTTAAAGAAAATAGACCTAAAACCGAAAGATATTAGCAATCTGATTTTTAATAAACATAATCAACGGCAAGATGGGTAGGGTTGAAATAATGAATAAATGAAAAAAAATAACTTAGGGGACTTAAAAAATAAAATACAAACACTGGCTAACTATATAGAGATAGACATGTCGTTGCTTAAAAATTTATCTGAACTTGAGGCAGAAAAAGAGTTTCTTATATCTATACTAAATTTATGCACACTATATAATAAAAACAACAAAATTTTAATTCCTCATCATATAAAATTTGGGCGGAATAACAGTCTATTAATTTCAACAAGAAGAACAACATCTCTCGCTGAAATTTTTTTTAAGCACAATGCACCAATAATTCTATTTTTATCAAAATCATTAACGCTTGCCATTAAAAAAAACTTTAAAGAAATTTCTTCATTAGAAGAAAAATTATGTGGGCAAGATATTCTAAAAAAAATAATTAACGCAACGTTATCCCACTATAAACTATATGATATTAATGATAAGTTAATTATTCCTTCAGTTTTTCTCATAAAAAACAGCATCGAACCTGTGGAGTTTAATCCTATATTCAAAAGTCCATTATCCCTAGCGATTATTTATGCAAAACATATTGGAGACGTCGAAATAGATCGAGGATTATTATTAATAAGAGATTTATCAATACTTAAGGTTCCATTAAAGCTAGCCTCCAGGGCCATAACCCCATATACCTTTGGTAATTGTACGCAGGGCTGCAAATTTTGTTACATCAATAGCAGATTGTCACCAGTAATTATAAAAGTCTTAGAGGAGTACGATTCGTTGTCTGGATACGGGTTACCACAACCCCGATTCGCTTTTATGGATTGGGAGCCCACCAACCACAAGGATTTTTTTAAAATCCTAGAGCTAGTAGCAGGAAGAGAAACAGACAAGCAAATTCCTATTATTACACATGGCGGAAATCTTAATAATAAATTTTTATCCAAAATTGCTCGCAATCCACTTTTAAAAGATTTAGTATTATTCCAGGTTTCTCTTAATAGCGCATCTAGTGAAGTTCGATCGAAAATCATGCGTGGCGCAACAGAAAAACAAAATCAAGTAGCAATAAATTCTATTAGGATTATGCATAATTTAGGAATAAAATATGACATATCTATAGTTGCATCAATCTCCAATAAAGAACCTAATAAATGGTTGCCGATAGATGATCTAAAAGAAACAATCAAATATTTAAATAATTATCCACCATATTCATACGTGAGAATAGCCCTGCCAACAGGTACTGGGGGTCATAATCCAGAAATGATTCTAAGCTCTGACGAATTAAGAAGTCTTGATAGGCACATCAGATCTCTAAGAAAATTAACAGAAATTCCCTTAATTATAACAGTCGGAATGTTAAGTAGGCGGTCATTGCTTTCTGAAATTGAAGGCATAATGCCAAAATCAGATGCCCAAAAATCTGGGTTAAAAACAGGAGATATTATAGTATCGATAAATAATAAATTTCCTCGATCCAGAACAGAAGCTACTTCTTTACTCCAAAAATATTGGGATCATAAAATTCCAGCAAGGTGCAAAATAAGGCGCAATGGTGAAAATTTAGAAATTACCCTAAAGCGCTCCGTTCGTAAAAAATTAAGAATTGCTGGAGAAAAAACCATAGGCTTCTTTGGGATAATTATGTATGATGATATCGATTTTGAAATCCTAGAAAAGATAAAAAGACAAACATTCCTTCACAACCTTAAAAAACCATTACTTATAACTAGCAATGCTTCATTTCCTATTTTTAAAAAAGCCATTTCTCGCCTAAGGAATGAAGAAAAAATACCCGGGTTAAAAGTAATCTCATCAAGTAATAAGTTTTTTAATACGCCCACAAACAATCAAAACGTCGAGGGAAATGTCAATATAGCAGGCCTATTAACCTTTTCTGACATAGAGGAGACTCTTAAGCTCATAAAACCAAAACAATATGACTGCATAATAATTTCAGCCCACATGTTAACGGGGTCAGAAGATTTGGCTGGAATAAATATCAATGATTTCGAAAGATCTATTGGAAAACCAGTATTTGCAATTCGCGCTAATACTGGCTCAATATAACAATATATGAGAAAAAAAAGAACACACTCAGAATTTAGTAGGGTAAGAGAGGAGCATGGTTACGGAGGAATTAAAGCAATTGGTATTACTTGGGACGGAGAAATAGTAATAGAAAAAAAAGATGAGCTAGATTTTCTTATTAATCATCCATCAATTATTAAGACAAATCCTGTTTCTGATGCCCTATCGGCACCTATTAAAGTATTTTTTAACCCATCTCTTCGTTGTCCGATGAAGTGCACAATGTGCTTATCATCAAGATCAGAATATTCTTGTATTAAGAATACTCCTCACCTCAATCATGAAATAGTTGAAGAAATTGCTAATCAAATAATAAAGTCTGGTGTTTTATGGGTAAAAATTGGAGGGGGAGAGCCATTATTATTTGAATATTTTTTTGATTTAGTTAAAAAACTTAGAGATGCTGGTATTTATGTATCTACGAGTACGTCTGGTTTCATGATCGAATCAATTTCTAAGAAAAAAATTGCTCTACTAAAAAAATACAATGTAAAGATTTCCGTAAGCATCGATGGGGATGAAAAATTTCACAATAAGCTTCGGGGGAATAAGAATCTTTACAAAAAGGCCATCGCTGGAATCGAAAGGTTGATAAATAATGGCATAAATACTGAAATCAGAAGCACCATAAACAATACGAGGGAATCATATGAACAACTTGACCACTTAATATTCTTAGCTCATAAATATGGCAAAAGGGTAAGAATAAGAATAACGAAGCCAGTGGGAGATGCCTTAAAAAATAATCTTTCTATTAGTTATCCAACTATTGAATATTGGAATTTCTATAAAAAGGCGAGGTCTCATATTTCTGACCCTTTGTTATCGTTTGATGAAAATATTGCATATGATCGTGAGGCACCATACTCTAAATTTGAAAAAGGATTAGACTGTGCTGGTGGCTCAAGAAAATGTTTCATAAACTGTTTTGGAGAAATTGTTACGTGCGATTTTATTAGCTTCAAATTTCCTTTTAAAGCAAGCATTATAGACAGAAAAACAACATTGATAAGGGAGTGGAGAAGCGGCAAGCAATTTAAGTTAGTAAGAAATTATTATAAAAAAGAAAACATGAGGTCTAGATGTAGAAATTGTAAATATGTAAACAACTGCCAAGGTGGTTGCCCAGCTTTTAGGCTTCGCAATAAACTTGATCGCGAATTACGTTGTCCTCTATTCGCTGACGTATATACAAAGCTTAAAGATGGCCAGTTTGCTAAAATTACAACCGGAAGCAAGTTCACTTACATAGATAAAAAAGATAAGAAATATATTGTTTTTACGGCAGAAATTGGTAGTCCGATAGTTATTGGCACTCCAGGCGGAGCCATGGATGGGGCCAAAGACTTTACATTACAGGACACAATCAAAAGAGAAATTTTTGAAGAGATTGGCATTAATAAAAAAGATTTATTTGTTAGTGAAAAACCGATTATAATTAAAACATTATCTCATAATAATCAAAAAAGTTTGCTAAATATCTTTGAAGTTCATACTTCGAAGACCCCTATTCCCACACCAGAAAACCCAATAATTATCTTAATTAGCCAAGAAAGTCTCAAAAAAATTAAATCAAATAATCCAAAGAACTTAAATAATTTAAAAAAATTAGGATGTAAAATTATAACAAATGAGAATATTAAAATCAGAAATCAACCAGTAAGATTTATAGGGGCAGCCGATGCTATCATTAATGATTGGGCGTAGTAGGAGGA
>Ga0315275_10002121_pt1 | contig 17751 bp, 20 predicted proteins | sample YL17G03_0_MG_FD_205557 | JGI IMG/M metagenome (GOLD analysis project Ga0315275, IMG submission 205557) | Sediment microbial communities from Yellowstone Lake, YNP, Wyoming, USA - YL17G03_0 | ecosystem: Environmental > Aquatic > Freshwater > Lake > Sediment | place: USA: Wyoming | collected...
GATTCAGCTTCATCAGTTGAAACTGGAGCGCCCTGCCCTCCTCCAGTTTGCCTGCCGCCCCTAAATCATAAAGGCTGCAGCAAGGTTCAGGAAAGACATCGGCCAGCGAGAGCACCCCTCCGACCGCTCCCATCAGCAGCCCAGTGAAGAAGAAGTTGGCGGAACCTGCCATGAGTGAAAATCCGGGCCGGGCATTCAGGATATAGGCGCTCAGGTTCCCCGGCGAACTGTCTTTCATGCCCACGATTTTCGGATGGGAGGAGATTTCCTTGATGACTGCGGTCGACATCGTGATTCCCGTCACTCCCGGATTGTTATAGAGGAGCACCGGGATGGGTGATTCTTCGGCCACCTGGACGAAATGGCTGATCAGCGCCTTATCCGACATCTTCTTGGCAAAAAAGAAAGGGGTGATCAGGCTTCCGTAGTGGGCCCCCCTTTCGGCGGCCTGACCGCAGAGTTCAATCGACGTCCTTGTGGACTCCCCCCCGGTTCCCGCCATGATCACTTTGTCGGGCGAGGCGGCCTGCACGACGGCTTTCAGAACGTCCATCTGCTCCGCTTGAGAGAGGCTTCGAAATTCGCCATTGGTCCCCAAAACGAGGTAACCGCGAAGCCGGCTCAGGTTGAGCTTCTGAATATTTGAAATCATCTTCTCCAAAAGAATGTTCCCCCGCTCATCGAAGGGCGTGGTGACCGGGGCAAAGACTCCGGAAAGTTTTTCTCGATGCATTGTTTCCTCCCGCTTCTGGATCAAGACCTTCAGACTCTGACGCCCATGTAGGGGATATTGGTCAATCGTCCGTTTGTTATACAATAAGCGTTTTCTCCATTCTCTGCAATAGAAAAAACTGAGCGGCTGAATCCCTCTCCAGTCTCGGGTGGCGGGTGGACCCGTGTGGCCCCTCTCCGAAGCCCTGCATGGCAATTTTCAGCAAGGAATAACTATGAGACGCATGGAACTCCAAGTACGATCTGAAGGCGGTTCACCCGCCGTCCCCTCACTCCTTCGCCTCATAAAAGTCGGCGGAGAGAGGCGGGTGGGTGAAAAACTCAAGATAGCGGAAATCTGCCGATGACCGGTTCACCGTCGTATGTTTTTCTCCCGCAGGAATGTGCAGGATGTCCCCCGCCTTGATCGGGAACTCTTTTCCCTCGATGATCTCGATGGCTTCTCCGCTGATGGCGATAATGATCGATTCCCGTTGTTGATGGTAGTGATAAGGGACCTGGCTGCCGGGGATCAACAAGCCAAACATTCCCCCAAGCGTTTTTGCCTGCTGATCCCCGGTCAGGATTTCAGGCCGATAAGGTTTGCCGGGAGTTGGGTTTTCCATCTTGATATAGTCTTCTTGTTTAAACACGTTCATCCCTTTCACACTCCTCTCTCACTTGGACAGAACCCGAATTTCGATATCGGAGATGCCATGCCCTGTCGCCTCAATGACGAGATTGATTCTACCGAAATCGTCCGTTTTGTCAAGCCCGGTCCTCCACGGACCCCACTTCCGAAACAGACACACCCGGGTTGATGATCAGTTTGTCCTACAAATACTCTTGACAGGGGATTTCGTTTTATGATAAGGTTTCGCGACAGTTCTGCGGGAATTAAATAGGATGGAGGTAGCCATGACATTACCTCGAGACCTTTCATGGCAAAATCTTGCTCTCCAGTATCGGTCGAGTATTGCGAATCAGTTTGCCCGCTATGCACTAGCCTTAAAGTACGAAGACTTGCCTCACGAGGTCCTCCACCAGGCGAAACGAAGCCTCTTGGATGCGCTGGGGTGCGCCATAGCCGCCTGCCGCGCCCCCGGCCGGCCGATCTGCGAGGATGTCATACGGGAGTTGGGGGGTACGGAAGAAGCCACCGTGTTCGGCTCTGGGCTTCGCACCAGCGCACCCAATGCGACCCTTGTAAATACCTTCCTTATCTGTTTTCTCGACTATAACGACGTGGGCGGTGGAGGTCACAATAGCTCTGCCATAGCGGGTATCCTTGCCATCTCTGAACGGGAAAAAGCCGGCGGACGGGATTTCCTCACCTCTCTCGTCACCTCTTACGAACTGGGGGCCAGGGTGGCGGAATCCATCCAGGGTCCGAACCTGGAAGACAGGGGCTGGAACTACGACCTCAGGGCTGGGTTGAGTATGCCGCCCGCCTTGGGACGGCTCATGCGACTCAGCGAGGATCAGATGGCGAATGCCATCGGAATCTGCGCCAGTCATAGCCTACCGCTCGGTGTCTTGGATTGCCACCGGGAGGAAAATACGATGACGAAGAACCTCACCTTCGGCTTCGTTGCCTACGATGCCATCTTGTCCTGTATGCTTGCCCAAAAAGGCTTCACGGGACCGGTCCGCGTGGTCGAGGGCGATTCGGGGATATGCCAGACCATCCTGAAAGGCGATATGGATCTGGATCACATGACAGACTTCAGCGGCTGGCGCATCCTGCGAACGTGGCATAAAACCTTGCTCGCCAATCCCTCGCTCTTCTGGCATGCATCCGCTACTCTCTCGATTGTTACGGAGCATAATCTGAAACCTGAGGACATAGCCGCGGTTAGGATCAGCACCAATCCTCGAGTATGGAATCATACGACCGCCCTGCCGAAGAAGTACCCGCGGAACGCGGAAAGTGCAAACCACAGCGCATTCTTTGCGAATGCCATTGCCATCAAAGATCGAAAGTTCGGCCCTGATTCATTCTCCTCTGAGAAATTCACCGACCCGGCAGTGCTTGACCTCATTGAGAGAATCACCGTGGAACCGGATCCCGTTCTGCCGAAGTACGTGGGAATATCGGAGATCGAGACCAAGGATGGTCGGAGATTCAAGAAGAAGGCGGAGATCCCTCATGGAGTGGCCGAGGATGCTTTGACCGATGATGAGATAGAGGACAAGTTCAAGACGATGGCCGAAGGGTATTTCAGTCGTGGGCAGATGCAGAGGATGATCGAGACGGTTTGGAAGGTAGAGAGCCTGGATGACATGGGAAAGCTGGCAGCACAAATGGTCTCTCGCCGAAAGGTAACCTAACCACGCGGATGGGCCGGTGCCTTTTGTCCTCCTGACGGAGTAGGAGCGAGTTCACCAGTCACCTCACCTTCCACGCTTGGGACGGAAAGAGGTCTTCCTCGGTGGTCAAAGAGAGCTTCCTGGTCTCCCAGGAATTTTCTTGATAGGACCTTATGATTTAGTTAATTTGTAGGATAAACTGATCATCATCTTATCCTATCGTCATTTGCAAGATGACGGTGTGAAGAAGCAGCATTCGGGAAGGCCATATTTTACCGAATGTGAACATAGAGGATTGAGGCTCTTTTTGACCTTGTTTTGGATCCAACCGTAAGATCTTACATGAAAAGGAGGAGAAGGGATGAAAAAAGGAGTGCTTCTAAGCGCATGGGTGTGTTTGATTTTATGTCTCGTTCTGCCCCAATCAGGTTTGGCTCAAAAAAGGGGAGGAACCTTCACGTTCTCCGCCGCTGCCGATCTCAAGAACCTCGATCTTCATAAGTCATTCAGCGGAGGAGATTATGAAGTGTTATCTGTGAGCGTCGAAACCCTCGTTGGCCCAAACGAACTGGGAGATCCTGCACCTTGTCTGGCCGAATCCTGGGAATCATCGAATAACGCTACCGAGTGGACGTTCCATCTGCGCAAAGGGGTTAAGTTCCATAACGGTCGCGAGATGACGGCGAAAGACGTGAAGTGGAACATGGACCGGATCATGGACCCACAAACAGCCGCAGCCCGGAGGGCTTCCTTTGACATGGTAAAATCGGTTACCGTGATCGACCCGTACACCATCAAATTCAGTCTGAAAAGACCTTTTGCCGCTTTCCTCTCTTCTCATTTTGAGAATACTGGACCGCAAGCCTCCATCCTCGCCCCTGAGTCGTTGAACAATGATGGAACGATCACTCAACCCATCGGCACCGGTCCCTTCAAGTTTGTGGAATGGAAACCCGCAAATTATGCGAAGTTCGTAAGGTTCGACGATTATTGGATGAAGGGCCACCCCTACCTTGATGCCGCCATCTTCCGGCCCGTGCCCGATGACACCGCTCGGCTCACCGCGGTTTTGACGGGCGATGTGGATTTGGGCTGGAAGCTGCCCCATGCCGACGTGGCCCGCCTGATCAAAGAAAAACCTAAGGGCGTGGAGCTTGCTTTTGGCTCAGGGTACAATTTGATTTTGTGTTTCAATATGGAAAAAGCCCCCTTCAAGGACGTGCGGATTCGACAGGCGGTGGCTTATGCCATCGATAAGAATGAAATTAATCTCGCCGCAACGATGGGGCATGGTTTAATCCTTGACCAAGAGTATGCCAGAACAAATTCTCCCTGGCATCTGGAAGGTGTCAAAGACTACTCGCGTGATGTGGCCAAGGCGAAGGCCCTGCTTGCCGAGGCGGGATACCCGAATGGACTTGACGCGGGAACCCTCTTGGTGAGCAGTTCCTTCCTGGATTGGAAAATGCAGGCCGAGCTCGTGCATGCCCAGCTGCAGGAAGCCGGGATCAACCTGAAGATGGAAGTCGTCGAACATTCGGTCTTTACGGACAGAGCCATCAAAGGGTTGTACGACATGCGCTCCTACTGCATCGATGCGACTCTGGACCCTGACAGCTTATACCGGAAGGTTTACGTGCCGGGCGCCCCCTACTCTCAGATTTTCATCAGAGGTTGGAGCAACGAAAAAATGGCTGACTTGGTGGAGAAGGCCGTTCAGACCACTGACAAAAAAGAGCGCCTCAGGCTTTATGCCGAGATAAACAAAATCCAACTCAGTGAAGTCCCGATGATCAGAACGGCCCTGCAACCCACCACCTACGCCTGGAAGTCTTATGTGAAGGCCTACGAGGTCACTCCCATCAAATTAGTGGGCTATCCAGGCAAGGCGGGGATCCAGAATATTTGGTTAGACAAGTAAACTCATCCTAGGGATGGTCCGGTCTCCAGAACACCGGACTATCCCTCACCCCGGGCGCTTCCCGAATTGTCCAAGGCGTTTTCTGGGTACGCGAATAGCCGCGAGGGGTAGCTCTTTGGCGCTTCAGACCGTGAGATTAGGATGGTTCGTTAACGTCTGGAAAGAATATGACGAAGCTTCCTTTGTTGGAGATTAACGATCTGAGGACGTATTTTCATACTCCCTACGGTGTGATCAGGGCCGTGGACCATGTGTCACTTTCGGTGTCGCGAGGGGAGGTTATCGGCATCGTCGGCGAGTCGGGCTGCGGGAAGACGGTGCTCGCTCGATCGATCCTGCGACTGATTCCCGACCCACCGGGTCGGATCGTTTCCGGCAAGATCCAGATGGACGGCAAGAACCTTCTGGAGTTATCCGAGAAGGAGATGCAAGGGGTTCGCGGAAAGCTGGTGTCCATGATCTTTCAGGAACCGATGACCTCGCTCAATCCGGTCTATACGGTAGGAATTCAGTTAGCCGAAGTCTTTAGGAAACATCAGGGATTGAGCAAGAGAGATGCTCTTGACAGAGCGGTGGATGTGCTTCGGATGGTTCAGATGCCCTCGCCTGAGTCGAGGGTCCACGATTATCCCTTCCAAATGAGCGGTGGAATGCGTCAACGGGTGATCATTGCCATGGCTCTGATCTGCAGACCCCAGCTCATCCTTGCCGATGAGCCGACGACGGCGCTGGATGTGACCATCCAGGCCCAGATTTTACAGCTCATTGAAGAACGGGTACAAGAACTAGGCACGTCCGTGATCCTCATCACCCATGACCTGGGCGTCATAGCCCACACGGTGAGCCGGGTACTGGTCATGTATGCAGGCAGGATCGTCGAGGAGGCAGGTGTGGCACAGCTCTTCGATCGTCCGCTCCATCCATACACGGAGGGGCTCATGGGGTCAGTGCCTTCGTTAGATGAAGGGCAACACAAGGGCGCCGTTTCTCTGAAGGAAATTCCCGGAACTGTACCAGACCTCCATAGACTTCCGAAGGGTTGTTCCTTCTACCCTCGCTGTGCGAGAGGCAAAGAGATGTGTTCGAAGCTTGCTCCGGAACTGGAACAGGTTCAAGAGGGCCACTGGGTCAGATGTTGGCTCTATGTTTAGAACTGGCACTGGATGTTAGCAGGAAAGAGCCATGGAGCCATTGCTTAGAGTCGATCATCTGAAGAAGTACTTCCCATTGGCTCGTGGTCCGCTAACAGCCAAGCACGGACAGGTCCACGCCGTGGACGACGTGAGTTTCACGATCAACCCGGGGGAGACACTTGGGCTGGTGGGCGAAAGTGGCTGCGGCAAGACCACGGTGGGCCGGTGCCTTCTGCGACTGATTGAGCCGACGGCGGGCCAGATCCGGTTCGAAGGCACAGAGATCGCCGGCTTATCCCGGATGGCGATGAAGGGGTTGCGCCGTAATATGCAGATCATCTTCCAGGATCCTTTTGGCTCGTTGCCCCCCCGGATGCGACTGAGAACGATTCTCACGGAGCCACAGGAGGTGCACGGTGTGGGGAGCCCCCCGGAGCGAATGGAAGCGGCGATGGCCATGCTTCAAAAAGTAGGGTTGTCCTCCGAGCATATGCACCGGTATCCTCATGAGTTCAGCGGCGGCCAGCGTCAACGTATTGCGATCGCTCGGGCACTCATGCTACATCCCAAACTGGTCATAGCCGATGAGCCGGTAAGTGCCTTGGATGTGTCGATCCGAGCCCAGATCCTGAACCTCATGGTTCGGCTCCAAGCGGAAATGGGGCTCAGCTATCTGTTCATTTCTCATGATCTCTCGCTGGTCAAGTACATGTCCGATCGGATTGGAGTCATGTACCTCGGAAGGATTGTGGAGCTAGCCGGTCGCGAAGAGTTGTATCGAAGGCCACTGCACCCTTATACCGAGGCCCTGCTGTCGGCCATTCTGGAGCCCAAGATTCAGCCGAAGAGAAAGGGTCTTTATCTGGGCGGCGAAGTCCCCAGTCCTATCGCCCCGCCCTCAGGGTGTCATTTTCATCCTCGATGCCCTTGTCGGGCTCCTGATTGCGAAGAGATCAGACCTGAGTTGAGGGATGCAGGAGGGGGGCATTGGGTGGCCTGTCACCCGAGATAGGAAAAGAGGATGCTGCGATATATCACTCAACGAACACTCCATTTGATTGCCGTCTTGTTTTTCATGTCAATCATCGTCTTCTCGCTCATCAAACTGATCCCGGGAGATCCCGTGGGCTACATCCTTGGCGAGCAGGCCACGGCCGAGCAGCGCGCCATGTTGAGGACTCAGCTGGGGCTTGACAGACCCCTAATCACTCAATACCTGGAATGGGCCGGAAAAGCCATCACGGGCGACTTCGGAAACTCGCTCCTCTATAACAAGCCTGTCATGGATTCTATTAAGGAAAGGCTGGGGCCCACCATCCTCTTGGCGTTTGCATCCCTTCTGATCTCGGTGACCCTGGGCATCTTTGCGGGTACCCTTGCCGCGGCCAATAGAGGTACCTGGGGGGATGTCGGCGTCCTGTTGTTCAGTCTACTGGGCGTTTCCATTCCAGGCTTCTGGTTGGGGATCATGCTCATCCTGCTGTTCGCACTGAAATTGCCTATCTTCCCGTCGATTGGTTATGAGAGCATGTTCACCAACTTCCTGGAGTGCATGCGCCACTTGACTTTGCCGGCTATCACCCTGGGGGCCGCCAGCACCGGATCGATCGCCAGGTTTACCCGCTCTGAGATGATTGAGCAACTGTCCAGAGACTACATCACGACAGCCTGGGCCAAGGGGTTGAGCCGACCGGCCGTCATCTTCCGACATGCCTTACGAAACTCATTGGTCACGGTGGTCACGCTGGTGGGCTTGATATTGGGTACGCTGCTGAGCGGTCAGGTCATTGTCGAGCAGGTCTTTGCCTGGCCAGGATTAGGACAACTCATCATCGCAGCGGTGTTTGGCCGGGACTATTCACTGGTCCAAGCGATTGTCCTTTTGACGGCGGTCATTTTCATCGCTCTTAATCTCCTGGTGGACATCTCCTACAGTTTTTTGGACCCACAGATACGCCTCGGGAAAAAGGGTTAATCTTGGTTGACCAGGATAGGACGGAAATCATCATGAGCGAGAGTTCCCCTCCAGGGTTCCTGACTGCAGGCGAGGTCAGCCGGTGGACGATCCTGGCGGCGAGGGTCAAAGCCAATAAGAATCTCGTGGTCGGAGGCGTGTTGGTCTTGATCTTCGTGTTCATGGCCATCTTCGCCCCTTATCTCACCCGCTATGACCCAAACAAGAGGGACTTCTCCGCCCGGTTCGCCCAACCCAGTATGCATCACCTGATGGGGACCGATCATTTTGGCCGCGACACTTTCTCCCGCATTCTTTTCGGGACACGGATATCCTTCGAAGTGGGCATCGTGTCTGTTTTGATCGGCATGATCATCGGAGTGATCATCGGTGCGGTGGCCGCCTATTGGGGTGGTTTCATTGACAGCTTACTCATGCGGATGATGGATGGGCTGTTGGCGTTTCCGCAACTGCTGCTGGCCATCGCCTTGGTGGCCTTCATGACTACAAACTTGGGCACGGTATCCATTGCCATCGGCGTGGTGTTTATTCCCCGCTTCGCCAGGGTAATGCGTAGCGCCGTCTTGGTTGAAATGAAGCGGGAATATGTTGAAGCGGCTAAGGCCATCGGCCAGTCCGGGTTCAAGATCCTGTTCAGACACATCGGGCCGTCCACGATTTCTCCGGTGGTGGTGTTAGCAACCCTCGTCTTTGCGTTTGCGGTCCTGACAGAGGCAGGGTTGAGTTTCTTGGGCCTGGGTCTGCCTCCCCCGAACCCGTCCTGGGGAAGGATGCTTGACGAGGCGCGTCATTATCTGAGCGCCTCGGGCTGGACGTCCTTCTTTCCGGGAGTGGCAATCTCCTTGGCGGTGTTGGGTTTCAACCTCTTGGGCGATGGGTTCAGAGACTTTCTCGACCCCAAGATGTCCGGAGCGGTTGACATGGGAAAGAGGGAATCCTTGGGCGATTGAATCTGCCGATGATAGATCGGGAGGGTCCATCATTTTGTCCATTACTTTTCGTTGAAAATTGTGCTATGGTACAAACGGCATCAGAGGTTGCGTTCGTTTGAATTCATCCTTAACTCTGATTCGACACAGAAGAGAAGAAGATGAGAAGAGGATTGATTGGTTTAAGTCTATGGCTTATCGTTTTAATGGTATGGACCCAAGTCGGATTAACGGCGGACAGGCCGGCGTTATCGATGGCCCCTTTGACTGGCAGGGGCTTTTGGGAATTGACCCCGTGTCTATTATCAGCCCTGATAAATACATCATCACCGCCGGCTCCACGGTGTTTTGCTTTGCCTATCATCCGGACCTCATCCCAAAAGAACGAGTTCCCCGAAAGTGGGAAGATATGCTCGATCCTTATTAATTATTATAGGGGAAAATTCGTGGTGGTCACGTGTCTCCAGGCTTTCACTGGCCTTTACCCACATTGGGGCAAGAAGAAGACGCTCGATCATTGTCGGGCATTGGTGGGCAATGACCCGATCTGGATGAGCAGTTTTGATGTAACCATCGCAGGTATTGCCGCAGGAGAATTTCCCATAATTGTCGGCGCAAACGTGACTGACATCCTGGGTTTCCTCGAACCCGACCCGATCGCCAAGCTCAAGATGGCGATTCCCACCGAGGTCCCGGTGAATGCCTATTTTCACACCATTATCCCAAAAGAAGCAAAGTACCCCAATGCCGGGCTACTTTTGGCTGGTTGGTTTGCGGCCCCCGAGGGTCAGAAGATGTTCGACACGGTTGTTCGCTGGGGCTCCCCAATGGTGGAAGGAACGGAAATGGCGCAGATACTTGAAGCCTCTGAGGCCAGAATCTATTACAACAGCTGAGAATTTACGGCAGAGATGGTGGAACGGACCTCCAAGGAGGTCATCGAAGCCTGGGGTTTCCCCGACCCCAAGGAAAAAGTAAAACCTAAGAAAGGAGGATAACATGCTTCGACACACGGCACTCTTCATGTGGCGCGACACAACCAACGACGCACAAAAACTGATCATGAAGAAGGGGTTGGCATACTTGAGGTATGGGTGCTCAAGCCCCCGCGAAGTGGACTTCGGAGAAGATCTTTTTGGGGGTAGCTCGATACTGCATCAGGTCAAACCCTACAAGCGCACTCCCTTCTGGAAGGCCAGGGAAATAGGCCCCATCTGCAACTTTGACGTCACCCTCAATCTCGATTTCGACAATGCCGAAGGACTTAAACAATACAATCTCGACCCGGTTCATCATGAGGTCGGGGAATATGATGCCTCTGTTTGCCGGCCTGAGAGGACGGCCCGAGTGGACTGGTGGTACGAGGGGCCTTCTCTTGTCCACCGGGGCTGGATCCGTCATACAGCTCTTTATCTTTGGGCAGATGGGGTGACCGATGCTCAAAAGATGTCCTTCCGGGAAGCTTTGCCGTCATTAAAACAATCGGTGCCCGCTGTTCGCTCACTCGTTGTCGGCGATAACATTGGCACGCTCACCACCGATTACGACCTGATCCTCGATGTCCAGTTCGCTGACATCAAGGATGCCCAAACCTATTTCGACCATCCCGCTCAACGGGAGGTTGCGGCCTTAGCCACCAAATGCATGATGAACGAATGGACGGCCCGGATCACACATCGAATGCTGTCAGGCTAGGGTATCGAGGTAAGTAGGAATAGATCTGTAGCTAATGGCATCACATCTTCTAAGAAGAAAGGAGCATAGCCATGAAAGAAAAAAAGATTTCGAGAAGACGGTTCATCAAGATGACAGGGGCGGGTCTGGCCGGTGCGGCCGCGGGGCCATTCTTCCTGCGCCATGGACAGGGGGCGAGCAAAGGGGAAGTTGTGGTGTGTTCCTATGGAGGGGCATACCAGAAGATCCTTCGTAACGCTTTCTTCGATCCTTTCGAGAAGGAAACAGGGATCAAGGTCATTGACACCTCGTCCCCACAGCTCGCAAATGTCAAGGCTCAGGTGGACGCCAAGCACGTGGAGTGGGACGTGATCGAGGGTGGGACCCCGTGGTATCCAGCTTTTGTCAAACAGGATCTGGTGCAACAGATCGATCTGAAAAAGCTGGACACGAGCGACCTCATCCCCCGAGCGGCGCTCCCCTACGGCGTGGCTCCCCTCGTCACCAGCATGGCGATGGCCTACAATACGAAAAAGTTTCCAAAGGAACACCCCAACACCTGGATGGATTTCTGGGACGTGAAGAAGTTCGAAGGCCCCCGTTCGTTCCCAGCGGAGTTTTCTTACGTTACGGAATTCGCCTTGCTGGCAGACGGCGTACCTGCCGACAAATTGTATCCGATCGATCTGGATCGAGCCTTCCGGAAGCTCAACGAGCTCAAACCTTCCATCAAAGTCTTCTGGAAACAAGCCGATCAGCCAATCCAACTTCTCTCCCAAGGCGAGGTGGTCGCGTCGCCTGCGTTCAACGGGCGAGTGATCGCCGCCCAGGAAAGCGGCTTCCCTCTCACGCTGACCTATAACCAGGCCGCGTACGTTTACTCGTACCTTTATATCGTGAAGGGGGCACCGCATCCTGACGAAGCGCACGAGTACCTCAAGTTTATCTGCAAGGCCAAGCCGCAGGCTGCCGTGGCCATGGAGATCCCTTATGGGCCAACCAACAAGAAGGCCATGGATATGATTCCAGCCGCTCGCCAAAAGCTTCTGCCAACGTACTCTGAGAACCTGAAGAATATGTGGGCGTTGAACGGCGAGTGGCTCGGTGAGCATTTCGACGAACTGAATGATCGGTATCAGAAGTTTATGCTGGGTTAAGGTCGGAGAATATTGACAATGTCTCAGCCGCGGAGGGGTGCAGAGGTCCGGCTGGAGGGCTTAGTTAAGACCTATGGTCCGGTGAGGGCGGTGGACAGCGTCTCCCTCACCGTGTCCAGCGGTGAATTTGTAACCCTCCTCGGGCCGAGCGGGTCGGGAAAGACGACGACCCTCATGATCGTCGCAGGCTTTGTGGAGCCTGACGAGGGCGCTGTGTACATCGGCGGTGTGCAGGTCACGGAAACACCGCCCCATCGCCGAGGACTGGGCATGGTCTTTCAACATTACGCCCTTTTTCCCCATATGACGATCTTTGAGAATATTGCTTATCCCCTCCGGGTTCGACATGCTCCGAAGGACGAGATCCTCCAGCGGGTTCAAGCGGCCCTTGAGCTGGTGCAGCTCCCCGCCGTCGGAGCTCGTTACCCGCTTCAGCTCAGCGGTGGCCAGCAGCAGCGGATTGCCGTGGCCCGAGCATTGGTGTACGAGCCGGTGGTGCTGCTGATGGACGAGCCCCTCGGCGCCCTCGATCGGAAGCTCCGTGAGCAGATGCAGGTCGAGTTGCGGAGTCTGCAACAGAACCTCGGCATTTCCACGCTTTATGTGACTCACGATCAGGAAGAAGCCATGACCCTTTCTGACCGAGTGGTGGTGATGAGGGCAGGCCGGATCGAACAGGTGGGTACACCGGAAGACCTGTACGAGCGGCCCCAAAATCATTTCGTGGCCGACTTTATCGGAGCCTCGAACTGCCTCGAAGGTGAACTGAGGACCCAAGGAGACCGCCTGGTTTTCGCAGCGGGCGAGGGTTTACGTCTGCCCGTGGCGCCTCTGCAAGCAAAAGCCAAACATGGAAGGGTACGCCTGATCATCCGGCCGGAACGGATCCGTTGGGCAGAGGACGGTTCCACGGAGGTCACGGCGGCAGGGGTGGTCGTCTCGTCGACCTACCTGGGGGAGCGGGTCCGATATGTCGTTCGTCTCCAGGGGGAGCAGACGCTGGTTGTCACTCATCCCAACTTAGAATCTTCAGCCAGGCCCAGAGAGGGGACCGCTGTAAGGATCGGATGGAACTATGCCGATGCTATTATTCTCTGAGGAGAGCGGTGTGGCTCCACCCGCAAGGCTCCTGACGCACGCCCAGAGGGTGGCGCGTCGTCGAGCGCTCGGATATTTCTACCTGGTGTTGCCCCTGCTCGCGGTCATGCTTGGGCTGTTCGTTTTCCCAATTCTTCAAATCCTCGCCAAGAGCATTTTCGAACCGAGCTTCACGCTCGCAAACTATGCCCGGGCCTTCAGAGATCCCATCTATCTACGGGTCCTCCTCATCACGGTGAAGATCAGCCTTCTGACGACCCTGGGATGTCTCGCCCTTGGCTATCCGATGGCCTATCTGATGGCCGAGGCGCCACCTCGCATCCGAGGTATCCTGGTCGCCCTGGTGGCGCTTTCACTTTTCATGAGCCTCCTCGTAAAAAACTACGCCTGGACTGTGCTTCTTCAGGACACGGGAGTAATCAACACCTTTCTTCTGCGCTGGGGTGTAATCCACAAGCCTCTCCACCTGATGTACAACCTCTTTGGTGTCCTGGTCGGCATGACCCAGATGCTGCTGCCTTTCATGATCCTGCCCCTCTTCAGCGTTTTCTCCGGTATGGATCGAACGTTGCGCCGGGCTTCCAGGAGTCTGGGAGCGGGCAGTCTGAGAACGTTTCTGCATGTCACCCTGCCACTCACCCTCCCCGGCGTGGGCGCAGGAGCGCTTCTGGTCTTCATCGTCTCGCTGGGATACTTCATCACTCCTGCACTCCTCGGTGGGTCGAGCGAAATGATGCTTTCGAACCTGATCGAGAACCAGGTTCACCAGACACTCAATTGGCCCTTCGCTTCGGCCCTGGCAACGCTCCTCCTGAGCTTCACGACGGGAAGCTACCTCGTCTACCATCGGTTCTTCGGGTCAGAGAAGCTGTGGGAGCGTGTATGAAGGTCTTCGCAGCCATTTTCTGTGTGTTGCTCTTGCTCTTCCTTTTAGCGCCGGTCTTGGTGCTGATCCCGATGTCGCTCGGATCAGCCAAGATGGCCGAGTTTCCGCCCAGGACCCTGTCACTTGACCAGTATCGGGCGTTCTTCCACAGCCGACCCTGGATCCAGTCTGTCCTCACGAGCCTCCGGATCGGGCTTGCGACGATGGTCTTCGCGACCACGCTGGGGACGATGGCGGCCTTCGGCCTCGTGCGAGGGGAGTTCCCGGGTAAGGCTTCTTTGAGCGCCTTTCTGATGGCACCAAGGTTCGTCCCTGTCATCATTACAGCCTTGGCATCCTATGCACTCTTCGCCAGGCTTCGCCTCATTGGAACGGAATGGGGGTTGATTCTTGCCCACACGATTCTGGCCTGTCCCTTCGTGATCATCATTGTCTCGGCGACCCTTCGAGGATTCGATCGATCCCTGGAGCAAGCCTCCCAGATCCTCGGTGCAGCGCCTTTGAAAACAGTGCTTCGGATCACCCTACCCCTCATCCGGCCGGGGATCGTGAGCGCCGCACTGTTCGCCTTCATGGTGTCATTTGATGAGATCGTGGTGGCGATCTTCATCTCCGGGACACGCACGGTGACCTTACCGAAGCGCATGTGGGATGCCCTCACGTATGAGATGGAGCCCACGTTGCCTGCGATCTCGACCCTGATTCTCCTGACCACGCTGCTGGTCTTCGCGACAGCCGGGTGGGCACAACGGGCTGCCTCTCGCCTCAGGGCAGCCGAGGCTGGGCCAAAGGGACAGGAGAAATAAAGACAACCGGGAGAGCGTCACCAAGAATTCGGCCTATCAATTCATCGAGCGTCTCATTCACGCTGTTAAAGGGGCAGGAGGGTGTGGTGACTCCCGATCGTTGCTGACCGGTGAAAAAGGCCACGCAGCGGTTTTCAGTTGAAGATTGCTCATGCATGACGTTGCTCACAAGATTTCGATTTCCGAATAGACCATGTAAAGGAGGTATGTGCAATGCCCCAGATTCAACCGGTAAGAATCGCTATCATTGGTACAGGAGCCTGGTCAGGTTCTATCGGTAACACAATGAGGAAGAGCCAGAAAGCTACGTTGGTAACCTGTTATGACGAGATCCCTGCAAAAAGAAAAGCCTTCAGTGAGAAGTTTGGGTGTGAACACGATGATAGCTTTGAGAACGTCTTAAAGAGAACAGACATCGAAGGGATCCACCTGGCCACACCCAATGTCCTCCATCCTGAACAAGCGGTACTGGCGGCCCAGCACGGGAAACACGTTTTTGTCGAGAAGCCCATTGCCAATACCCTTCCCGAGGCAAAAAGAATGATCGAGGCATGCCAGAAAGCAGGGGTAGTTCTCATGGTGGGCCATCATATGAGACGGCTGAAAGGGATCCGAAAATTAAAAGAACTGATCGATCACGGGACAATCGGGAGGCCGGTCCAGATGGAGGGGAACTACTCCCAGAACCTTGGGTTCGCCCTGACGCCGGAGAGCTTCAGATGGAAGGGAGATGACACAGGGTGCCCGGCGGGATCACTGATGACGATGGGGATCCATCATGCGGAGGTTTACAACTACCTGCTCGGTCCCATCAAAACCGTCTTCGCTTATTTCAATAGACTTTACATCCCCGCGCCGGTGGAAGATGTGACCACCACGATCTTTCAATACGAATCCGGGGTTTTGGGTTATCTAGGATCCAACTATGCCTCACCCAAGGCGATCTGGTTCTATGTCTACGGCACGGAAGCGAACTTGCTGTGCACGGTCACGGCCCCGGAACTGCCTTTCGAAGAATATCTTCTCTGGTGGCAGGCGTGTGATCGTGATACCAAGGTACAGATCTTCGAGAAAGGGAATACGGGTGCAAGAGACATCCCGATCACGATGGGAAACCCCATCCTGGAAGAGATCGACGAATTCGCGGATTGCATTCGCACGGGTAAGAAACCTGAGACCGATGGAGGAGGCGCGTTGGCGGCTTTGGCTTTGATCAGAGCGAGCATAGAATCAGCCAAGACAGGGCAGCAGACCAGAATTGCCGTCTAGTGACATCTTGTTTCTTCGCGAGAAAAGGGCCGATCCAAATATCAGACAGCGATTTCAACTACCGTTGGACTGCAAGGGGGCAGACGTTTTTTTGCGTGCGAGTCAACTAAACAATCCGCTCCATGCTTCACCCTGGAAGAGAGGAATAGCCTTGTGTCGGGGCCTTTTTGGATTCATCACGTGAACAAGAGATCTTGCCAAAATGGTCTCTCTCCTGTCCCAACCCGAGCAGGTGACCCGCAAGACATGATATATCTTCGTGAGATACCCTCAGAACCCTTTCACCTGTTTGGGAAAATAATCTTTGCATTTACCCTCCCGATAAACATCTGCCGTCGCGCAATGCAGACCTTCCCCAAATGCAGCCACGCCCCACATCGGAACCGGGATGACTTCGTCGAAACACGTCTTCTCTGTTCACTGCCGAAAATTCGCCTTTGGTGCGTAAAATATATGAAAAAAAGAAGGTAATGTCAAGTAGATTCGATTACATGGAGACTCTTTCAGGTTCGGAATCGTTTCTCATGGCTTGGAACGTTCGGTATCAGACCAGGGATTACATCTCTTTAGGGCGCTGGGAGGCCAGTTTCGAAACACCCAACGTCTCTTTCTTCCCGGTGTAAGTGATGAAGACGAACTGCGAGATCTTTGAAGATTCTTCATCCAGAGGGCATCCATTTAGTCAAGAGGGCAGAACGGTCGCTATTTCTTCTTTTTGTCCGGCTTCTCCGTGGCTTTTTTCAATTCTTTTTCGCTTCCCTTTTTGATCCGGTAGACAGGTTCGGTTCGTTCGAGCATATATACCCTCTATCCTTCAACTTCTTTAAATGCTGAAAAACCTGCCGGCTTCGGATATTAAGATTCTTCCGAGCTTCCCGAGCGTCCAGACCAGTCGTTAGCATTTCGTCTAATTTTGCCCCGATCGTATTCAGTCTTGACCCGAATTCATTTACCTTTGCTTCTGTAAGATCTTTTCCCATCTCATCTTCTCCTTTCTTGTTTGAGTTTAGAAATCTTATCGGCTTCTCCTCTAAACTCTGTACAATAAGAACAAGATTAATACAGAAAATCTTAGAACAGGATAGGGTTGAAGGCACGTTTTTTTGATGGGGACCGTTGAGGAAATGCGGTTTTTAAAGAGATTTCCCCTGCCCCTGTCGACTTATATAGGGGAGGGATTCTAACCGAAAATCGCAGGTTATAGAGCGAATTTTGTTTGAGGGAGTAGAGCGAGAAATAGAAATCCCCAGTCAGTCAATCTTGAAAGCTAACTGGGGAGAGTTTAGGGAGAGTGTTTTTGATAGCGAACCTATTGAAAATATTGGTGCCGAAGGGGGGATTTGAACCCCCACGGGGATTACCCACCACCCCCTCAAGATGGCGTGTCTACCAATTCCACCACTTCGGCATTGAGTCTCGATAATCTTCCTGGTTCAACCTCCCCAAAGGGTGGCCCTATTTCGTTGTCTCAGATCAGGGTGCCTGTGGCTGCACTGGTACGGTTCCTGGAGCTGACTGAGCCGGTTTTTCCCTGACCACGGATGAAGCCTTCCGAGTGGAGGCAAAGGCCAGTAGGAGGGATGTAATCATAAAGATGACTGCAGCAATCGTCGTCAGCTTCGTAAGAAATCCCATCGCTCCTGCACTACCGAATAACGTTTGACTCGACCCTCCGAAGGCTGCACCCATTTCAGCCCCCTTCCCTGCCTGGAGAAGGACAATCATAACGAGAGCAATACAAACAAGGACGTGTATCAAGGTAATGGCGGTAAGCAATTGAACGCTCCTTCCTCCATCCCGGTTTCGAATGGAGCTTCTCTTAAATATTTGAAGCCCCCCGGCCACATGCTGGGGCTTCCCGGAAAGGAAGTATCGTTTTCAT
>Ga0315275_10002122_pt1 | contig 17747 bp, 16 predicted proteins | sample YL17G03_0_MG_FD_205557 | JGI IMG/M metagenome (GOLD analysis project Ga0315275, IMG submission 205557) | Sediment microbial communities from Yellowstone Lake, YNP, Wyoming, USA - YL17G03_0 | ecosystem: Environmental > Aquatic > Freshwater > Lake > Sediment | place: USA: Wyoming | collected...
ATCGCCTTCAAGGAGACGATGAACCGGCTCGAGGTGCCAATGCCGCGCAGCGATCCGGCATTCACTGTCGAGGAGGCGGAGAGGATCGCCAAAGACCTCGGCTATCCGGTCGTCATCCGCCCCGCCTACACCATGGGGGGGACCGGCGGAGGCATCGCCTGGAATGTGGAGGAGCTGCGGACCATCGCCGCCCGGGGCATCTCCTTCAGCCTCGTCGGGCAGGTGCTCATCGAGGAATCGGTGCTCGGCTGGGAGGAACTAGAGCTTGAGGTCGTGCGCGATGCCGACAACAAGAAGATCACGGTCTGCTTCATCGAGAACGTGGACGCGATGGGCGTACACACCGGTGACAGCTACTGCGTCGCGCCGATGCTGACCATCGCGAAGGACCTCCAGCAGCGGCTTCAGGAGATCTCCTACCGTATCGTCGAGGCCATCGGGGTGATCGGGGGGACGAACATTCAGTTCGCCCATGATCCGAAGACCGGCCAGGTGGTGGTGATCGAGATCAACCCCCGCACCTCCCGCTCCTCCGCCCTCGCCTCCAAGGCCACCGGCTTCCCCATCGCCCTCATCTCCTCCAAGCTCGCCGCAGGCCTGACGCTGGAAGAGCTGCCCTACTGGCGGGAGGGGACACTCGACAAGTACACGCCCTCCGGCGACTACGTAGTGGTGAAGTTCTCCCGCTGGGCCTTCGAGAAGTTCCCGGGCGCGGTGGACAAGCTGGGCACGCAGATGCGAGCCGTCGGCGAGGTGATGAGCATCGGCAAGACCTACAAGGAGGCCTTCCAGAAGGCGATCCGATCTCTGGAGATCAACCGCTACGGCCTCGGCTTCGCCAGGAACTACCATGAACTGCCGCTGGAGGAGCTGCGTAAGCGTCTCGCCGAGCCGTCGTCCGAGCGCCAGTTCCTGATGTACGAGGCGCTCCGCAAGGGGGCGACCGTCGAGGAGCTGTACCAGCTCACCTTCATCAAGCCCTGGTTCGTCCAGCAGATGAAGGAGCTGGTCGAGCTCGAGGAGGAACTGCTCACGCACTCGTGGGCCGACCTGCCCGACGAGCTGCTCGTCCAGGCGAAGAGGGACGGCTTCGCCGACAGGTACCTGGCGCAGCGCTTCGGTGTGGGGGAGTGCGAAGTCCGGACGCGCCGCCTGGCGCTTGGGCTGAGGCAGGCCTGGGACGCGGTGCCCGTGAGCGGCGCCGATGCCGCCTACTATTACTCGACCTACAACGGGCCGGACAAAGTGCGCGTCTCCGACCGCAAGAAGATCATGATCCTGGGCGGCGGCCCAAACCGCATCGGACAGGGCATCGAGTTCGACTACACCTGTGTGCACGCCGCTTTCACGCTGCGGGACCTCGGCTATGAGTCCATCATGGTCAACTGCAACCCGGAGACGGTTTCCACTGACTATGACACCTCCAACAAGCTCTACTTTGAGCCGCTGACCGTTGAGGACGTGCTGAGCATCTACGAGAAGGAGAAGCCCGAGGGGGTGATCGTCCAGTTCGGCGGCCAGACGCCGCTGAACATCGCGATGGAGCTTGCCGCCGCGGGCGTGAGCATCCTGGGCACCTCGCCGGAGAGCATTGATCTGGCGGAGGACCGGGAGCGGTTCGCGGCGGTGATGAAGAAGGTCGGCATTCCCCAACCAGAGCACGGGATGGCGCACTCGATAGAGGAGGCGCGCCAGGTCGCGGCGCGGATCGGCTATCCCCTCATGGTCCGGCCGTCCTATGTGCTGGGCGGGCGAGGGATGGAGGTCGTCTACGACGAGGAGATGCTCGCCAAGTATGTGAGTTCGGCTGTCGAGGTGTCCCCGGAGCGCCCGATCCTCATTGACAAGTTCCTGGAGAATGCGATCGAAGCCGAGGCCGACGCCATCGCGGATGGAGAGCAGGCATTCGTCCCGTCAGTGATGGAGCACATCGAGCTGGCCGGCATCCACTCGGGCGATAGCGCCTGCGTTATCCCACCCCTCACCATCCCGAAGAAGCACCTCGACGCCATCGAGGAGTATACCCGCCGGATCGCGGTCGAGCTGAACGTCGTCGGGCTGATGAACATCCAGTATGCGATCGCCAACGATGTGGTCTACGTGCTGGAGGCAAACCCGCGGGCCTCGCGAACGGTGCCCATCGTGTCGAAGGTCACCAATGTTTCGATGGCCCGCATCGCCACCCAGGTGATGCTCGGCGCGAAGCTGCGGGACATGAACCTTCGGCCGCGGGTCTACCCGCACTTCGGAGTGAAGGAGGCGGTCTTCCCGTTCAACATGTTCCCGGAGGTTGACCCTCTGCTGGGGCCGGAGATGCGCTCCACCGGCGAGGTGCTGGGGATGGCCGACTGCTTCGGGCTCGCCTTCTACAAGGCCTACCAGGCGGCCGGGCTGAACCTCCCCAAGGAGGGCGCGGTGTTGGTGACGGTCGCCAACCGCGACAAGCCATTGGTTCTCCCCGCGATCCGCAAGATGTCCGAGGCGGGCCTCACCATCCTGGCCACGGAAAGCACGGCCGCCTTCCTCGCGAGCAACGGCGTCGCGGCGAGGACCATAAAGAAGGTGCATGAAGGCAGGCCCAACATCCTGGACGCACTTGCCAATCATGAGATCCAGTTGGTCATCAACACACCGGCGGGCAAGGAAAGCATCTACGACGACAGCTACATACGGATGGCGGCCATCAAGCACAAGGTTCCCTACATCACCACGCCGGCCGCCGCCGTCGCCGCCGCCGAGGGCATCCGCGCCGCGCGAGAGCGGCCAACCACGGTGAAGTCCCTCCAGGCGTACCATCGAGAGATCCGGGAAACGGGAGAGGCAGGAGCATGAGGTGGCAGCCTGCACATCTGTTCGTCATCTTGGTCGCGCTCGGCGGCTGCGCCGGCCCGACTGGTGCAGCCGCCCCCGAGGCCACATCGCAGCAGACGAAGGAGTTGAGTGTCATGCCGAATGGTAAGAGCTACGATCCGTCGTTCTGGGTGTTCGGCTACGCGCACGCCGAGAACCTGCAGCTCATGAAGGACCTCGGGTTTGTGGGCGCGGGCTTCTGGGCCGCCGACCGGGATGGTGAGAGTATCAACTACTACTTCAACTCGCCCACCCTCCGGCGGTTCGACTGGGCGCGGCAGTCCCAGGACCGCCCCAACCTGGCCGACTACGCTGCCCAGGCTCGCGCGGCCGGCATGAAGGTGATGGCCAACATGGAGGGGGTGAATCCGTACCATTGGGAAGCGGGCCGGACGAAGTGGACGCCTGAGATCATCGGCGCGGTGGCCACCGACCTACACAACGACGGCGCCGACCGTTGGTTCACCGAATGCGTCGCCGGGTGGCCGCCCCTCTTCCTCGCCCTCGCCGACACCGGCCGCAGGATCGGGCTGGAGTACCAGGAGGGAGATGACCCCTCCTACCTCCACCACTCCAACGCCGAGACGGGGCAGAGCTATCCCACGCTCTACCGGCGCGCCCAGATGGTGAGCATGTACCACTATCAGTACCGGCGGGACGAGATGGGGAAGCTGGCGAGTCTGGCGGAAGAAGGATCGCTCGCCTACGGCTTCGCCCGCGGCTGGGGCCTGCCCACGGTCCTGGTCTACACAGTCGGCCATGACTGGGGCGAGCTGCCCGAGTATTGGGAGGGCATCCTCAAGCCCAGCGTCCTCATCCGCGCCCTCCAGTTCCGCGTCAACGACATCATGCTCATCGGGGTGGACGAGGAGAAGGCGCGCAGAGCCGACGTCTCCGGCATGAAGCAGCAGATAGCCGAGCTGGTGGCGAAGAACGCGCAGGAGAGGCGCCCGCTGCTCAACGTTGTCGTCCACCTGCGAGTGGGTGAGGACGCCCATTGGCGCGACTATGCCAGCTCCGGCGATGCCATCACCTCCGGCGCCTTCCACGCCGGCTGGGATGTCGTCTCGAGCACCGAGCCCCTGCCCGATGCCGACGCCTACTACCTCTACACAACCGGCGCCGACGAGCACGGCACGCTCGACCTGACGCCCGAGATGGCGCAGCTCTTCGCGAGTGAGAAGCCGGTCTTCCTCCAGCTCGGGTTCAACATCCCAAGCGGCGGCGGCCTCACCGCCAACTGGCGCAAGGCGCTCGCCGCCTGCGGCGTTGACCCCGAGGCGACCTTCAGCGATGGCGACATGCCCGCCGCCGGCACCTACAAGGACTCACCGTTCAGGTACACGGGCGTTTTCACCGCCTACGAGTTGACCGAACGCATGCACGGCGCGCTCATCCCACGCTCTGCGATCACGGGCACGGTTTCGGCCGAAGGGGACGGCGTCCCGCTCATCGTGAGCAATGGGAACAAGCATCTGATCCCCGCGAACTGTATCCGGTGGCAGATGATGGGGCCGATCAGCGATCTGCTTGGTCACTGTGGCGTTAGCGCCTCCTCCGACGTCTGGGGCATCGCGGGCGAGAAAGTGACGGTGCTGCTGGCCACCCACGATACGGAGCTGAACATCGTCATCCCGAGGCTGCCGAAGGGGGCCGAGGTCCGCGTCACCCAGCGGGATAAGCACTACCAGCTCACGTATCAGGACACCGTCACCTACACTGGCTCGTTCGGGCGGGCGATGAAGCAGTTCGACTCGATCGTGATCGAGGCTATGGAGTAGCGCGGCAGGCCCGCCGCCCGCGGCGCTCTCCCCCTGTAGCTCACGATAGGGCGTAGTGCCTTCGGCAGACATCGTGTCCTGGGGTCTGTGGCACAGTCCTGAGACTTCGGCACTTCCGGAGGGATGCAGCTCCCGCTCTTCACCTCCGATTCCGCCCCAAAACGGCCTTCTGGCCCTCTCTTTCTCTGTTTCCATGGGACTCGTGCGAATCCGTCCGATACAGAGAGGAGCAGGCGAATGGCTGCACCGGAGGGGGGAGGAAACGAGCCATACTCTAAGCAAAGCCATGCTGACTCCATCAGCAAGGGTGCCTCTAAGGACATAGTCTGCATTGGGATTGCAGCAAGGTTGTTACAGCTTTGCCAATATCAACAGCTCTTGGGCATGGGTTGAGATCAAACCAGTTCTGCCCCTTCTCTGTAATAGAGTAACTGGTGGAGACCAGAAGCTCTTTGCATTGGGCAGGGGTTAACTGAGGTTTGATGGATTTCAGAATGGCTACAAATCCCCCCAACACAGGCGAGGTGGAAGACATAGAGAAGAAAGGCAGGTCGTCTCCACTCCGTATATGCTCTCCTCTGGCGATCTTCTCCAAATACGCCTCACATCTGCTAACCATGATGGTGTTGTAGTCGTGGTGATAGATGTTAACATCAGGCTCTCTGGTGAAGTCACGATTGTCTCCACTATCCTTGGAGTACGGGAGACACGCGTAGGGCCAGAGATTGTCCTGGTGATCGTTATGAATAAAGGTGGTTGTTACGCCATCTGAAACCGCTTTTGTGATAGCATCTCCAACAAGCGGTCTACAACTTAGCGGCACTTTGGCCTGCGAATATGTGAGAACGTCAATCCTAGACTCTATGGCCCATTCAATAGCCTGAATGAGATGGTGGCTTCTACGCTCTCCGAGTTGTTCGTAGCTCACACCCTCTTCATACGGCACTCCGTTTATGGCTATGATCTCACATTCAGGGGCTATCTCCCTCAATGTGATGGCCATCCATAATCCATGACCTTTGCCTTCATGTAGCCCAGGTGGAAAGCCGGTAATGTCTACACTATCGGCATACAACGACTGATTATCATCCACGGCAAAACGCCAGTCTATAATCCCTACCTTAACACCTTTGCCTCTGGCATGCTTATGGGCTGCTTTCACATTATGAACGGTGAAGTAAGTGTCCCTGGAGTTAGCATTGCTGAAGGTTAGGATGTCCATTCAATGCCTCCATTCTATGGTCCGAATCCGCAAGGCCTTTCGCTGAGCAAGGACCCGTTCCCTGCGGTCGAAGTAGACATCGTCGGGAGTCACGTTCCTGAGCGCCTCGTGATAGCGTTCGGCGCTGTGGTAGGTCACGAAGCGGCCGATCGCCTCGCGCAACTCATCGGGCGCGGTCGGGACCACCAGTTCCACCGACGCACTCATCCACAAACTCGCCGACCTCGTCCACAGTCGGAGAGTGTTTGTTCATGGGTGCAGTTTCCTCCCCTGCTTCCTCCAGCCAGATCACTCCGGCGTTTCTCCTCCCCTCTTCGTAAAGACAGTAGTGGGGCAGTGCTCGGCCCACGCAACCGAAGCCGCGCCCGACATCCACCGGGAGACTGTCTTTGCGGAACCCACCACACGGCCGGCGGGCAAGCCTACCGGGCCCTGAATCCATGTCAGCCGTCGAACGCTGCCGCGAGGTCGCGGCCCTGCTTGCCAGGGGCTTCCTTCGTCGCCGGCTGAGGTCGGCTGCCTGCCGCTATTGACGGACCACGCGACCTCCGCTAGAATGCGCCGTGAGTTGCGGCTTCCGCCTTCGCGGGCGACGGAGTTCCGCTTCGGCGGACGAAGGCGTCGCCGCAACGAGGCCGCCAGGGGCGGCCTGGTCACGCGCAGAACGCGTGACAGTTGGTGTCGGGGAGAGGCTGGGTGGCCCACAACATGGCCAGGCCATCTCCCCTTTCGCGTGCCTCTGCCGCGCGCTGCTGGAGGTCACCCCCTCCGCCGCGCCGACAGGGCGCGATCCGTACTAACAGACGGAGCAGGGGTCTTGGACAACCAGTACGCCTACGTCGTGGTCTTCGCACTTGTCGGGACCGCGTTCGTGATAGTGACGCTCGTCATCGCTTGGGCGCTGCGGCCGAGCAGGCCCTCCCGCCAGAAGCTTGTCCCCTACGAGTCCGGCATCATCCCCACCGGTGATGCCTGGGGGCAGTTCAACGTCCGCTACTACATTTTCGCTCTTCTCTTCGTGCTGTTCGACGTGGAATCTGCCTATCTCTTCCCCTGGGCCGTTCGCGTCGGCAAGCTCGGTCTCTACGCAGTAAGCGAGATGGCGATCTTCCTGGCGATCCTCGCTCTCGGCCTCGCCTATGCCTGGCGGAAAGGGCTGCTCCAATGGGAGTGACCGGCAGCGGCGCCGCAGCGCCTCAACCGCCCCCGCCGCGCTCCCAGGAGACGGCGAAGACCCTTGCTCGCCGGCTCGCCGACATGGTCGTGCTGGTCCCCGGTGGCGAGTTCATCCTGACCAAGGTTGACTACGTGCTCAACTGGGGGCGCGCCTCCTCCATTTGGCCGCTCACCTACGGGCTCGCCTGCTGCGCTATCGAGATGATGTGCACCGCCGCCTCGCGCTGGGACCTCGACCGCTTTGGCGTCATGTACCGCGGGACCCCACGGCAGTCCGATCTGATGGTCGTCGCCGGGACCGTTACCAAGAAGATGGCCCCGGTGCTGCGGCAGCTCTACGACCAGATGCCCGAGCCCAAGTATGTGATCGCCATGGGCGGATGCGCCTGTGCCGGTGGGCCCTTCCATGACTCCTACTTCGTCGTCCAGGGCGTGGATCAGATCGTGCCCGTTGATATCTACGTGCCGGGGTGCCCTCCGCGGCCGGAGGCTTTCATTGATGGCATCTACCGGCTCCAGCAGAAGATCCACCAGGAATCGCTGAGGGGGCGCAAGTGACTCCAGAAGACCTCAAGGCCCAGTTCGGCGATGACGTGGAGGCGGCCGAGCAGGTGGGGCGCGAGCTGCGGCTGCGCCTGCGGCCGGCGTCGCTTGTGGCGTGCTGCCGGTTCTGCAAAGAGCGCGGCTACAGCTACCCCGCCGACATCACGGCAGTGGACACCGGGGCAGAGATGCGCGTCGTCTACCGGTTGGTGTCGCTTCAGCGGGGCGAGCACATCGTCATCAGCGTCGGTGTTCCCCGCACCGGCGGGTCGTTGCCATCCGTCGTCGGGGTGCTGAAGGGCGCCGACTGGCCCGAGCGCGAGGTCTTCGACCTCTTTGGCGTGCGCTTCGTCGGACATCCCGACCTTCGCCGCATTCTGTTGACCGATGACTGGCAGGGCTACCCGCTGCTGAAGACAGCGCAGCCGGCCAAAGGCAGTTGAGATGAGCATCGGGCTCACGCCAACCGAGCATGTCGTACTCAACATGGGGCCGCAGCACCCCAGCACCCACGGCGTGCTGCGGCTCAAGCTCACGCTCGATGGCGAGGTCATTCTCGGTTGCGACCCCGTCATCGGCTACCTCCACCGCGGCATGGAGAAGATCGCCGAGAACCGCACCTATGCCCAGTTCCTGCCCTATACCGACCGCATAGACTACCTCAGCAGCGCCTCCAACAACGAGGCCTTCGTCCTCGCGGTCGAGCGCCTGGCCGGCATCGAAGTGCCCGAGCGCGCCCAGTACCTGCGCGTCATCCTGCTCGAGTTGAACCGCATCGCGAGCCACCTCGTCTTCGTCGCCACCTTCGCCAACGATCTCGCCGCTACCACCGCTTTCCTCTACGCGTTCCGCGAGCGCGAAGTCATCATGGACCTGTTCGAGATGTGGACCGGGGCTCGCCTGACCCAGAGCTGGATTCGCATCGGCGGCGTCGGCTCCGACCTGCCCGACGGGTTCGAGAGAAAGGCGCACGAGTTCTGCCGGATGCTCGGCCCGCGTCTGGATGAGTACGACGGGCTGCTTACTGGCAACGCCATCTTCCGCCTCCGGACAGAAGGCGTCGGCGTGCTGCCGCCAGAGCTCGGGATTGACTGGGCCTGCAGCGGCCCGACGCTGCGCGGCTCCGGCGTCGCCTTCGATCTGCGGCGGGCCGAGCCATATGAAGTGTACGAGAAGCTCGGCTTCGAGGTGGTCACTGATGCCGCTTGCGACTGCATGGGGCGCTACCGCGTCCGCATGGAGGAGATGCGCCAGAGCGTTCGCATCATAGAGCAGTGCCTCGACCATCTCCCCCAGGGCGAGGTGCAGGCGAAGGTGCCGCGCGCGCTCCGCCCGCCCGCGGGCGAGGCCTACGGCCGGGTCGAGTCCCCGCGGGGCGAGTTCGGCTGCTACATCGTCAGCGACGGCGGCACGTCGCCGCTGCGCCTCCGTCTGCGGACCCCATCGTTCTTCCATATGGCCGCGCTGCCGCAGATCCTGCGTGGCTGGAAAATCGGCGACGTGATCGCCATTCTCGGCAGCATTGACATTGTGCTGGGGGAGATGGACCGATGACCGCGGCCTCGCCCACCGGCGGTGTCTACCAGAGCCTCATGCATTGGTGGCAGGCGCATGGCCTGCCCGGCTGGATCTTCGATGGCATCTGGATGGTGGTCATGGCGGCGGTCGTAACCGTCGTCATTCTTCTCTCCGTGCTCTTCCTGGTCTGGCTCGAGCGCAAGATTTCAGGCGACATCCAGAGCCGCGTCGGCCCCAACCGGGTGGGCGGCCGGTTCGGTCTGCTCCAGACCGCCGCCGACGCGCTCAAGCTCCTCATGAAGGAAGACATCATCCCCGCCGGCGCCGACAAGATCGTCTTCGTGCTCGCGCCCTTCCTCGTCTTTGTGCCGACGCTGATGGTCTTCCTCGTGGTGCCCTTCAGCGACCGCTGGCTGGTGGCCGACCTCAACATCGGCCTGCTCTTCGTCGTCGCCGTCTCCGCCTTCCCGGTCATCGGGCTCTTCATGGCCGGCTGGGCCTCGAACAACAAGTACGCCATGCTCGGCGCCATGCGCGCGGTCGCCCAGAGCATGAGCTACGAGATCCCGCTCATCCTCGCAATGGTGTGCGTGGCGGTGGCGGCGGGATCGCTCAAGATCGGCGACATCGTCAGCGCTCAGGAGCACGGACGTTGGTTCATCCTGCGCTTCCCACTCCAACTCGCCTTCGTTCTCTACTTCATCACCTCGATGGCGGAGGTGAACCGCGTTCCCTTCGACCTACCAGAGGCCGAGAGCGAGTTGGTCGCCGGCTACCACGTCGAGTACACCGGCATGCGGTTCGCCCTCTTCTTCCTGGCGGAATTCGGCCACCTGTTCTTCGTCGCCGCCTTCTGCGCGACGCTCTTCCTGGGCGCCTGGCATGGGCCGGTGCTTCCCCCCGTCGCCTGGTTCATCATCAAGACCTACGCGATGATCCTGGCGATCATGTGGATCCGGTGGACTGTGCCGCGCCTGCGCATTGACCAGATCATGGGCTTCGCCTGGAAGCTACTCATCCCCGCGGCGCTGGTTACGGTGCTGCTGACCGGCCTGATGTCTGTCCTATGACCAGCCAACTCGACAGGAAAGGCAACCACTTCGCCGACGTCGTCGTCGGCGCCTGGAGCATCGCCAGGGGATTGGCGGTGACCTTCCGCAACGCCCTCCGGCCGCCCATCACGGAGAACTACCCCGCCCGCCCGCCGAAGCTTCCCCCGGCCTGGCGCGGGAAGCTGGTTCACAAGCGGGGCGAGGACGGCCGGCCGCGCTGCACCGCCTGTCTTGCCTGCCTCAAGGCCTGTCCCACCGGCGCTATCTCCCGGATTGGGGGCGATGAGAAGAAGGGGCGGGAGCGGCGCGCGACGAGCTACGACTGGGACGCCTCTCGTTGCCTCTTCTGCAATCTCTGCGTCGAGGCTTGCCCCTTCGACGCCATCTGCCTGGGGCAGGAATACAGCATGGTGGGGGAGTCCCGCGAGCAGTCGCGATTCGAGCTGGCGGAGCTGCTCGAGCCGGCGGAGGAGGGTGAGCCGTGATCGCCGCCCTCTGGAAGGAGTTCCTCGCCGGAACCTTCTGGCAGCCCCTCAGCTTCGTGCTGCTCGCCCTCGGGGTGCTGCTGCCGGCGCTGGCGGTGGTCTTCTCCCGGAACATCGTCCATGCCGCACTGTGGCTGCTCCCTTGTCTGGTGAGCGTCGCCGGGCTCTTCGTCTTGCTCGGGGCGGAGGCGCTCGCAGGCATCCAGATTCTGATCTACTGCGGCGGTATCGTCGTGCTCATCCTCTTCGCCGTCATGCTCACCTACGGCGTTGGCGACCCGGACATCCGCGCCTTCAATCGCCAGCTTTGGTGGGGCTTGCTGGGAGCAGCGGCCTTCGCTGTGGTTGCGGGCTTCGCCCTGACAGCGCAGCTATGGCCGGGCCCGCCGGGGCCTGTCCCGCCTGATGTGACGGGCAGGCTGGCCGACGCGCTGCTCAAGCAGTACGTGCTTGCGTTCGAGGTCTCTTCCGTCATCCTGCTGGTGGCCATGGTGGGCGCGCTCGTCGTCGCCCGAGCGGAGCCGAAGGAATGAACTGGGTAACAGCAGTGCCGCTGCAGGCCTACCTTACGTTGAGCGCGGCGCTCTTCGCCATCGGGCTGCTGGGCGTGCTGGTCCGGCGCAACGCCATCGCCGTGCTGCTCGGAGTCGAGCTGATGCTCAACGCCGCCAACATCAACTTCGTCGCCTTCTGGAGATATGGTTCCAGCGCAAACATGGAGGGCCAGGTCTTCGCGGTCATCGTCATGACCCTTGCCGCGGCCGAGGCCGCCATCGCCCTCGCTATCATCCTGAACGTCTATCGCCGGTTCAAGACAGTGAACGTTGACCAGATCAACCTGATGAAGGGCTGACGGATGCCAGCGGGATCAGAATACCTGCTGATACCAGGCCTGCCGCTGCTGGCCTTCCTGCTGGTCGCCGCCTTCGGGCTGCGGCCACAGGATGAACGCGCCGCGCCCGTCCCCATCATCGCCGCCCTCTGCGGCTCCCTCTATCTATCACTTCGCGCCCTCGCTCACGTCGCCGCGGCCGGGCCCCAGGAGTTCTCCTTCCCCTGGCTCTACGTCGGCACCGTTCAGCTCGACATCGGCGTGCTCGTGGACAATCTCTCCGCGCTGATGATGGCCGTCGTTTCGTTGGTGAGCCTGCTCGTCCAGATCTACTCCATCGGCTACATGAAAGGTGAGATCGGGTACGGCCGCTACTTCGCCTACATGTCGCTGTTCAGCGGCTCGATGCTGGCGCTGGTTATCTCCGACAACATCGTCCAGACCTACATCTTCTGGGAGCTGGTGGGCATCTGCTCCTACCTGCTGATTGGCTTCTGGTATCGCCGCCCCTCCGCCGCCGCTGCCGCCAAGAAAGCCTTCGTGGTCACGCGCTTCGGCGACCTGGGCTTTCTTACCGCGGTGCTGCTGCTCTCCTCCTTCGGCCTCGGCATCTTCGGCTTCACCGATCTCGCCCACGCGGCCGAGCAGGGCGCGCTATCGAAGGGCCTCATCACCGCGGTGTGTCTGCTGCTGTTCTGCGGCGCGATGGGCAAGAGCGCGCAGTTCCCACTCCACATCTGGCTTCCCGATGCGATGGAGGGCCCGACCCCGGTCAGCGCGCTCATCCATGCCGCCACCATGGTCGCCGCGGGGGTCTATCTCGTCGCCCGCACCTACTTCCTCTTCGCGCTCGCCCCCGCCGCGCTGCTAGTGGTGGCGATCATCGGCTGCCTCACCCTCTTCCTCGCCGCCACCATGGCTGTGGCCGAGAACGACATCAAGCGGGTGATGGCCTACTCTACTATCAGCCAGTTGGGCTACATGATGATGGCGCTGGGGGTGGGCGGCTACACCGCCGGCGTTTTCCACCTCACCACCCATGCCTTCTTCAAGGCGCTGCTCTTCCTCACCGCCGGAAGCGTCATCCACGCTCTTCACACCAATGACATGTGGAGAATGGGCGGCCTCGGCAAGCGTATGCCCATCACCTCCATCACCTGCCTGGTGGGAGCGCTGGCGCTGGCGGGCCTCCCTCCCCTCGCCGGCTTCTGGAGCAAGGACGAGATCCTCTCCGCCGCCTGGTACTCCCAGCTGCCTGGCCACTGGGTCTTCTTCGCCCTGGCGCTGGCGACGGTCTTCCTCACCGCCTTCTACATGTTCCGGCTCTGGTTCCTCACCTTCACCGGCGGGGAACGCAGCGAAGAGGCCCGTCACGCCCACGAGTCGCCCTGGGTGATGGCCGCCCCGCTCGTCATCCTCGCCGCCCTCGCCGCCGTCGCGGGGGGCATGAAGGTGTCGGTGCCGGGGTCGGGTGAAGGGTTCGGGGAACTCATCCGTTTCGGCGATGAGCATGAGGCGGTGTCCCGCCTGGCAATGGCGCTCTCGATCGGCGCCGCGCTTGCCGGCATCGCCCTTGCCTGGGCCGCCTATCGCGCCAACCTAGTCTCGCCCGCCGCCTTCAACGCTAGGCTCCCCCGGCTGTACCGGCTCCTCAAGAACGCCTGGTATCTGAACCGCGCCTGGGAGCTGTTCGCCATCCGGGTCGTGATCGCAGGCTCCGTGCTGTTCGCCTGGTTTGACCGGCACGTCGTAGACGGCATGGTCAACGGCGTCGCCTGGCTCTGCGGCGCGGGGAGCCAGCAACTACGCCGGCTCCAGACCGGGCAGGTGCAGCTCTACGCCTTAGTCATCGCGCTGGGCATCATCGCCGCGCTCATCGCGGTTCTGGGCGGCGCCGCTCACGGCCTGACCTTCATCGGGGGAGGGCGCTAGATGCCGGTCCCGCACCCCCTGACCATCATCTTGCTCTCCCCGCTGACCGCGGCGCTGGTCATCATGCTCGTGCCCCGCACGAACCTGCTGGCAGTGCGCCTGCTCTCCGCCATCGCCTCCAGCATCACGCTCGTGCTCTCATCATGGCTCTGCTGGATCTACCTCAGCACCGGCATGCATGGACTCCAGTTCGCCGACCGCCTGAGTTGGGTCGAGGGAGCGGGCATCAGCTACTTCGTCGCCGCCGACGGCATCAGCCTCTCGCTCGTCTTGCTCACTGCACTCGTCATCTTCTGCGGCACCTTCGCCTCCTGGACCGTCACGAACCGGGCGAAGGAGTTCTACTGCTTCCTGCTCCTACTGGTGACCGGCGTCTTCGGTGTCTTCCTCTCCCAGGACCTGTTTTTCTTCTTCCTCTTCTACGAGATTGCAGTGCTGCCGATGTACCTGCTCATCGGCATCTGGGGGACGGGCCGCAAAGAGTACTCGGCGATGAAGCTGACGCTCTATCTGCTGTTGGGCAGCGCCTTCATGCTGGTCGGAATGCTCGGCCTCTACTTCACCGCCCGCCTACCCAGTGGCGCGCCCGCGGCCACCTTCGACCTGACGGTGCTCTCGCAGCTCCAGTACGAGCGGCACTTCCAGGTCTGGGCTTTCTTCCTGCTCTACATCGGCTTCGGCATCCTCGCCGGCATCTGGCCGCTGCACACCTGGTCGCCCGATGGCCATGCCTCGGCTCCGACCGCCGTCTCGATGCTCCACGCCGGCGTGCTGATGAAGCTCGGCGCCTACGGCATTCTCCGGGTCGGGTTCGGCTGTCTGCCCGAGGGAGCGCAAGCTTGGGCCTGGCTGATAGGCTGCATTGCTGTCATCAACATCGTCTACGGCGCCTATGTCGCGATGGGTCAGCGAGATCTGAAGTATGTCATCGCCTACTCGAGCGTGAGCCACATGGGGGTGGTGATGCTCGGGCTGGCCGCCTTCAACGATGTCTCCATGACCGGCTCCGTGCTCCAGATGTTCTCCCACGGCATCATGACCGGGCTCTTCTTCGCACTCGTCGGCCTGGTCTACGAGAAGACGCACACCCGTGACATCAACGCCATGGGCGGGCTCGCCAGGCGAATGCCCGGCATCGCACTCGCCTTCACCATCGGCGGGCTCGCCTCGTTCGGGCTGCCGGGCACCAGCGGGTTCGTCGCCGAGCTGCTCGTCTTCCTGGGAACCTTCCGCGCCCACGCGGAGAGCTACGCGCTCGGTGGCGTCCGGCTATTCCCGGTCCTCGCCCTGGTCGCCATCATCGGCATCGTGATCACCGCCACCTACGTGCTCCGTCTCCTCCAGCGGATCTTCCACGGGCCGCTGGACGAGGCGAAGTACGGCGATGTCCCGGACGCTCACACCACCGAATGGGTGACGCTGATCGTGCTCAGTCTGGTGCTCATCCTGGTCGGGGTCTTACCTTCGCCGCTCACCAACCTGATCGGCGGCAGCCTAGGGCCGATGCTCCCATGAGACCATGATCCCGGTAGAACTCGCACAACTGAAGCCGGAGTTGCTGACCCTCGGGGCGGCATTGGCAATCATCCTGGCCGACCTTATCCAGGGGCGCGGCCGCTTGCCCGCCGGCCCGCAGGCGGGCCGGCGCTGGATCGGTTGGTTCAGCGGATTGCTCGCAGTGGGGCTCGTCGCCGTAGTCGCTGGCCGATGGCAGCACCTGTCCTGGCCGGTGCAGCTCTGGGGCGGCGTGGTCGTGCTCGACCGGCTGGGGCTGATCTTCAAGGCGATCTTCCTGCTTGGCGTCGCGGTCGTCTCGGTGGGTTCCGCCGACTACGCGGCCCAGCGCTTCCGCCACGTCGCCGAGTACTACGCACTGCTTTTCTTCTCTGCGCTCGGGATGATGCTGATGGCCTCGGCGGGCGACCTGATCACCCTCTACCTCGGCCTCGAGCTAACCACGCTGAGCCTCTACGTCCTCTGTTCGTTCGCCAAGGACAACCCGCGCTCGGCCGAGGCGGGGCTCAAGTACATCATCCTTGGCGCCACCGCCTCCGCAGTCTACCTCTATGGCAGCAGCCTCATCTACGGGATGGCCGGGACCACGCAGTTCGCCACCATTGCCCGCACCATCGGGTGGTTCGGAGTCGAGACAGGCATGATCGTCGGAGCGATCTTCGTGCTGGCAGCCTTCGGGTTCAAGATCGCCGCGGTGCCGTTCCACATGTGGGCCCCCGATGTCTACCAGGGCGCGCCCACCCCCGTTACCGGCTTCCTGTCAACCGCCTCCAAGGCGGCCGGGTTCGCAGCCATCGTCCGCGTTTTCCTCGGCCCGATGCTCGGCGCCGCCAGTGCCTGGTTGGTCTTCGTCGTCGCCCTCTCGGCGCTGAGCATGGTCGTCGGAAACCTGCTCGCGCTCAGCCAGCGGGACATCAAGCGGATGCTCGCCTACTCGGGCATCGCCCAGGCCGGCTATGCCCTCGTCGGCATCGCTACCCTCTCATCCCTTGGCACGATGGCAACGGTGTTCTTCCTCTTCCAGTACCTGTTCACCAACCTGGGCGCGTTCCTGATCGTGACCGCAGTCGGCTCCACCGAAGGCGACGATCGCATCTCCGGCTACCAGGGCCTCAGCCGCCGGAGCCCCCTGCTGGCGGCCGCGCTGCTGGTGCTGCTGCTGTCGCTGGGCGGTATCCCGCCGCTCTCCGGCTTCTGGGCCAAGCTGTTCGTGTTCTGGTCAGCGGCCAGCCGTGGGCTCTACGGGCTGGTCTTCATCGGTGTGCTGACGAGCGTCATGTCCTTGTACTACTACCTGATGGTGGCACGCGCCATGTACATGGAGCCGCCGGGCGAGAAGCCGCCAGTCAGGCTGACCTTGCCCGCCGCCGCGGCTATCCTCATCTGCGTGCTCGTGGTGATCGGGCTCGTCTATCCCAGGCCGCTGCTCGACATGGCGTACGCAGCGGCCTCCGGCTTCGTCTCGAGATGATGCCTGCCATGGCGGCGGAAAGGGTTCGGTTGTTGCATCGGAGAATGATGGGCATGGAGTCCGCCCCGGCGGGCTCTTCCCAATGTCGGTAGGAGCAGACGGTGCTTAGGATCGTTGTCTGCATCAAACAGGTTCCCGATACGACGCAGGTCCGCATTGACCCGGAGACCAACACGCTGGTCCGCGAGGGCATCCCCGCCATCATCAACCCCTTCGACCTCCATGCCATCGAGGTAGGGGTGCAGTTGAAGGAGCGCTACGGCGGCACCTGTGCGATGGTCTGCATGGGCCCGCCGCAGGCGGTCGAAGCGCTCCAGAAAGCGCTCTCCTTCGGGGCGGATGAAGGGGTTCTCCTATCTGACCGAGCCTTGGTCGGATCGGACACGCTGGCGACTTCGGCCGCCCTTGCCGCCGCCATCCGTAAGCTCGACGAACAGCAGAAGGTGGACCTGGTGCTCTGCGGCAAGCAGACCATTGACGGCGACACCGCCCAGGTCGGCCCCGGCATCGCCACCCGGCTTGGCTTCAGCCAGGTGAGCTACGTCGGCCGGGTGGAGTCGGTAGACCTGGACAAGCGCACCGTCCGCGCCCGGCGCATCCTCGAAGGCGCGGAGGAGGTGGTCGAGGCCCCCCTGCCGGCCCTCCTCACCGTCCTCAAGGAGGCCGGCGAACCACGCTATGCCGCGCTCCCGGCAGTTATCAAGGGCCTCCGCACCAGCATTCCGGTCTGGGGGATCGGCAACATGGACCTCTCACCCCAAGAGGTAGGCCTCGCCGGGTCACCCACCCAGGTCCGACGGATCTTCGCCCCGCCTCAGCGGGAGCGGGGTGAAATCCTCGCCGCCGATGACGGCAACCCCGACCGCGTCGCCAAGGTGCTGCTCGACCGGTTGATCGCAGACGGCCTACTGGAGCCGAAGGTCTCATGACCACTCAGCACGACGGCGGGACAACTCCAGTCGCGATCATCGCCGGCGAAAAGTGCATTGGCTGCGAGCAGTGCGTGGCCGTCTGCCCGACGGGCGCCATCTCGATGAACGCAGACGACGTTGCCCTGGTGGACCTTGCGAAGTGCAACGGCTGCGCCAAGTGCCCGGCGATCTGCCCGTCCTCCGCCATCAGCATGAGCGGCACTCCCGAGAGTCCAGAGTCGAAAGCAGAAACCCCACCCCTCTCCCCTCCCCGCGCGCGGGGAGGGGGACAGGGGGAGGGGTTGGCCGAGGTCTGGGTGTTCGTCGAGCATACCGATGGCCGGCCGGCCCCGGTCTCCTGGGAACTGCTCGGCAAGGGGAGGGAGCTGGCAACCGCCCTCAATGGGCGCGTCTGCTCCGTCTTGCTCGGCCATCGCGTCGACGATCTCATCAAGGAAG
>Ga0315275_10002123_pt1 | contig 17745 bp, 7 predicted proteins | sample YL17G03_0_MG_FD_205557 | JGI IMG/M metagenome (GOLD analysis project Ga0315275, IMG submission 205557) | Sediment microbial communities from Yellowstone Lake, YNP, Wyoming, USA - YL17G03_0 | ecosystem: Environmental > Aquatic > Freshwater > Lake > Sediment | place: USA: Wyoming | collected...
TCGGCCTCGAGCCACGAGCCGATGGCGCGGTGCGGAGCGGTGTTGGGGATCCGCGGACCGGCCGCCACCTGGTACTCGACCCAGCGGACGGCCTGTGCGCCGTCGAAGCGCGGAGCCTGCGTCGAACCGCCGCGGCACGAGACCGCCAGGCCCAGAAGGGCCAAGGCTGCCGAACGCGTCATCGGATCTCTCCGGCCGTGAACGCCACCGTCACGGACGCCGCGACGACCCACTGCGCGAACTTCCGGTTCAGGTGCGCGTCCTCCGTGACAATGTAGCTGACGCTGACGCCCGCCGACACGTTGGGGGGCATGTCGGTGTCCATCGTGAAGTTGATCTGCCGGCGGCGCGAGTCGGTGATGGCAACGCACGTGGTGTCCCCCGCCCGCAGGACGCACCCGTTCGAGACGCTCGTCGCGTAGCGGAACGCCGTGCGCACGTCCGAGGGGAGCGGCAGGATCTCGTGCGGCGGGCGGAACGTGAACGTCAGGTCGGCCGACATCTCCGAGCGGTCGGTGCGCGTGAGGTTCCCGGACCTGCGGTCCTCGGTGCGGTTCTCCGAGGCGCCGAGGGTGGTGATGACGCGCGGCGCCCAGTTCACCGTGAACGAGAGCGGTACGCTCGTCGTGGTCTGGCCGCCCTGGATCGCGTTACCGCCCTCCTCCAGTCCGCCCGTCACGGACCCCGCCGTCTGCCGGCTCTGGGTCTCGCGGACGCGCCAGCCGGCCGTGGCGCTGACGCTCGCGACGATGCCGCGGATCAGCCGCTGCCGCGGCGACCAGATCCACCGGCCGGTCACGTTCGGCCAGCTCTGCTCCGTCTGCTCCAGCGCCGACTGCCCAGCGCCCCGCCGCGCCCAAGACGATGTCGTCCGGCGCTGGAACTCCGTCGTGGTCGAGATACCGAGCGGCAGCCGGACGCCGCCGGACGCCCGCATCTCCTGGGATTCGAGGGCGGCATCGGCGAGTTGACCATCGAGCATCCGGAAGGCGTCGGCGCCGCCGAGCGCCAGCTGATACCTGAGGTCGGGCGTCACGCCGCGCCGGCTGAACTGCGAGCGCCGCTCCAGACGCGAGGACAGGTCGACGACGTTGAGCCGATCGAAGAGCTTGGTCACAAACGCCGAATCCCGCGCGAGGCCGCGGACCAGGCGCGAGAAATCCAGCGACGCTCCGAGTTCGGTCGAGCGCTGGTTCTCGAACGCCAGCGGGATGCGGAACGCCCCCGCGGAGTCTCCCCCTTCGCGCTCGGCGTCCCTGGCGTTGGGATCGCGGGTCAACCCGAACGAGGACGTCAGGCTGGCGCGGGGCCGCAGCCAGGCCGCGAGGGCCGGCTGGTAGAAGAGACGGGTCCCCACCGTCCGGCGGCGCTCGAACCCGAGGTTCACCCCTGCCAGCCGCCGGCTGTCCAGCCGCGCCAGCCTCCCGATCGTCGTCGTATCGCCGTAGTCCCGGAGGTCCCGGAGCTGCGTCCAGTCGAACGCTGCCGTCACCGAACGGAACGGCCGCAGCTCGATGCCGAAATCGTGCTGGAGCGACAGCGTGGTGGTCGCGACCGTGGTGGCCAGCGTGTCGCTCGCCGTGGCGATCGGGACCCGGAACGTCTGCCGCTGCGCGAAAGTCCTGTTGTACGAGTTCCCGAACCGGATCTGCGCCGGCGTCCAGCGCAGCACCGCGCCCTCCAGGCCGCGCGCGAAGTCGGAGTTGGCGATGAACGGCGGCAGTGCGCGGACCAGCCGCACGAAGAAGCCCGGCACATATCGGAAACCGTGCTCCCCCGGACTCGCCCGGTAGTCGGTCCGCAGATCGAGCACGCCGGACCGGTTGTCGCCGAGCTGGGTGGTCTCGGCGCCGCGGGACCCGGAGGCGTTGAACGAGAGGTTGTCCACCAGCAGCCGCTGCCACCAGCGTGTGCCCCGGCGCTGGCGACGGAGGGCGAAGCTGAAGCCGGACTGCGAGGAGTGCGGGCGCCGCAGCCCGGTGAGGCCGCCCGCGAGCACGTCCGTCCCCTGGAGGAAGTAGGGGTCCTGGGACGAGCGGTCGAGTCGCAGCGTCAGCGGCGCGCTGATCCCAAGCTGCTCGAGCCCGAACTTCTCGAGCCGGAGCGTCGAGCTGAGCGCCAACTGCGAGGAGCCCACGTAAGGCGGCTGCTCTCCGAGTTGGCGAAACTGCGCGTCGCGCTTCGTGAGGGCGAAATTCACCTCTCCCAGGTCCGCCACGAGCGCGCGCACGTTCACCGCCCCGGCATAGCCCGGCGTGTTCACCACCTGGCTGAGCCGGATGTCGTCCACCCACAGCTCGGCGCTGTCGAGCTGCGGGCCGCTGTCGCGCACGAATCCCACCGCCAGCTCGCGCACCCGGGAGAGGTTCGGCGGCGAGACGCCGGGGTTGCGGACCTGCACGACGTACGGGCCATCGCACGCAACGTACGCCAGGGTGTCGCCGCCGCAGGTCTGTCCTCCACTTGGCGCGTCGCCGCGCAGATAGCTCACCTCGATCCGGCTGCGGAGATTGAGCCAGCGACCAAAGTCCACCACCGCCTCCGGCTCCCAAGCGGCCGTGCGCGCCGGCGTGCGGAAGAGATAGAAGTTGTTCTCGTCCTGGGCGATCTTGATGTAGAACGCCAGCTCGCCGCGGTCCCAGCCGGCGCCGCGCCCGCGGGCCCACACGCGCAGCTGGCGATACCCGAGGAAGTTCCGCTCGCCCTCGGGGAAGCGGTAGAACGCCTCCGCCCGCTCGCCGCGGCGCACGTCGAACCCGATGAGCCGCAGTGAGCGCTCGTTGATCTGCACTTGGCTCACCTGCAGGTTGCCCGCCGTGCTCTCCCCTTGGTCCGTCACGCCCGGCGGCGACTCGTAGCCGAGGTCATTCCGGTTCTCCGTGCTCACCACGCTCGCGACGACCTCGCCGTGGCCACTTCCCTGGGCGCCGCCGAGGCCCCGGATCGGCGTGCCCGCGCGCTTCACCCACGGCGCGCCCACGAGCTTCACCCGGGCCAGCGCGAAGTAGACGGACCGCTCGGGGTCGCCCACCGCGGGCGGCACGACCAGCGTCAGACGCAGCGCCTGGACGAGCCGGATGTTCGGGAGACCGACCTGGAGCGTGTCGGAACGGAAGGGGAGGCGGTACAGCCGCCAGCGGCCGACCGACGTGGAGTCCGCGCCGGCCGCCGAGCCGCCCTCGCGGACGAAGTAGCGGTCGTCACCGATGGGGAACACGTACCGGACGAACGACTCCGGCACCGCGGTGACGAGCGTGTCGAGATGGCCGTCGCCGTTCAGGTCCTCCGAGTCCGCCTGCCCGTTGCGCCGCGTGCAGTGCTCGCGCAGGTCTCCCCAGCTGTACACCACGAGCCCGCGCCCCAGTTCCGACTGGCAGAGCGGCAGCTGGTGCTCCATCTGGCCCGTCGTGGTGTTCAAGATGCTGTCGGCGACGTCCCCGAGGATGCCGTTGTCGTTGCGGGCGGCGTTCCACGAGCCGGTGAGCGTGTCCCGCTCCGTGTCGAGGCGGCCCTCTCCCGCGCGCCGGCGGCCGCTGAAGACCGTGTCCCCCTGCCCCGTCGCCTGGAAGCGCAGCGGCTGAAGATCCACGGCGTCCTCGTACAGCCTGCCGAAGTCGAGGGCGAGCGTGGCGCCGGCGTTGCGCGCGGTGCGCTGCGCGTCCTCGTAGACCCACAGCTCCAGGTACTCGACCCGCGAGAGGTCCACGCCCGTCGCCGAGAGCGGCTGCGTGAGGGATCGCCAGCGCGGCCCCGGCGTGTGCGGCACATACCATCGCGACGCCCCCGTTTGGAGGTCGGGGAGACCGCCCACCGTGTCGGCGAACATCCTGAGCCACAGCACCTGCTCCGCCGTCTCGCCAGCACCCTGCAGGACGATCGACGGGTCGATGTCGCGCGCCTTGTACTGCACCACGCCGGTCGATGAGCCGATGAGGTTCTGCCACGTGAGCGGCACCACATCCTGGTCCTGGAATCCGGCCACGGGATCGATGCCGGCACGCTCCAGCCCGCGGCCCGACGACGGCCGGCTCCCGTACTCCCAGCCGCTCTCCACCAGAGAGAGGAACTGGCCGCCCTCCGACTCGAACGTCTCCACGTAGGCGACGCCCACCTGGTTGGGGGACGGTCGCGAGGTCGCGAGTTCCGCGTCGATCGTGATCTGCGAAGGCGTCTCGGTGCGGACGAAGGGGAGGGCGTTCAGCAGCCGGGTGAGCCCGTCGGGCGCGAAGCGGAAGTTGCCCGCGACGCCGCCCACGAAGTGTGAGGAGGGCTCGAATCCGAGCGGCGGGCGGGTGAACGTGGTGCGCTGCCGCTGCAGCAGTCCCAGCGCCGTGACGGCGCCGTGCTCGCCGAAGTCGTAGCGCGTCTGCAAACCATAGATGGACGTCGGCGCGATGGCGAACCCGGGCTGCTCCTCGTACTGGACGGTGACGCTGGTCGGGTCGCGGAACAGCGAATCGGGGGAGGTGAAGGTCACCTGCCCGATCTCGTAGTTGATGGTGTAGTCGGCGCCGCGCGTCAGCGGGCGGCCGGCGGCGGTGATCGTTTCGCTCCCCTCGCGGATCTGGAACGCGCCGAGCAACAGCACGCCCCGGTTGTCGCCGCCGCGCGCGTCGTAGTGGAAGCGCAGGCTGTACAGCGGCGTCGGACCCTGCGTCCGCAGCAGGTACGTCGGCGTCCGGTACAGCGAGTCGTTCCGGAATTGCGGCGGGAGCGCGACGCTGTCCGCGAACGGCCGGAGGTGCGGGAACACGACGAAGTAGTCGCGCAGCGGCGTACCGGAGCCCGGGTCGCGCGTCCGCGGGAAGAGCCGGTTGTATTGGTCGAACGCGGTGGGGTCGGTCCGCTGCGCGACGCCGAACGCCGCGAGGAACGTCGCCGCGTCGCCGGCGGGGCGCTCCGTCTCCCCGATCACGATGCGCAGCCCCGCGGATTCGCGGACGAGGTCGTTCACCGCGCCGACCCGGTAGACGTTCCGGAGTTCGGAGCGGAACGTCGGCACTTCCGGTCCGCGCCGCGGCTCGTAGATGAGCCGGAGCGAGTCCACGCGGCCCGCGAGCGCCGTGCCGGGGAACGTCCCCACGGTGTCGCCCGCTCCCGTCACATACGAGACGGCCAGGTAGTCGTCCTGGTCGAGCCTGGCCGCGAGCGCGAACCACAGGCCTGAGGGGTCGAGGTAGTAGTCGCGCCCCTCCTGCAGCAGTTCCCACGGGAACGGCCCCGCGCGCTGCGGGGAGTCGGGGCGGTCCGCCACCGCGCTGATGCCGCCCAGGTTCTGCTGAGCGGACCCCGTTTGGCCGAGGCGGCTGCGCCTGAGGTACACGCGGACCTGGCTCACCAGGTTCGCGGCCGGCACACCGGTCAGGTTCGGCTGCAGAACGTCCACGGCCGGATAGCCGGGGAGCACCTGCGGATCCACGACGAAGAAGAAGCGCAGCGGCTCGAAGTCGATGTCGGAAACCTCGCGGTCGAGGGGCTGCACCGACCGGTCCCCGACGGTGTAGGTGCGGCCCCGGACCACATTGCCCTTCTGCTGAGCGAAGATGCCCGTGAAGTCGACGGCGCCGACCTGCCCTTGCGCCTGGATGCCGAAGTTGTTGGCGGGGATGCCGCCCGTGATGAACCGCGACGCCGGGGCGGAGAAGGTCACATTGCCGACCTCCACCCGGCGCAGCATCTCGTCCTCGAGGCCCTGGTAGGACACGTGGATGTTATTGGACGCCTCGAACTCGCGCTTGCTGTCGTAGTCGACGTTCAGCACCAGCCGCTGGCCGACGATGCCACCCGAACGCACCGTGAACTGCGGATCGAAGCGCGGCGGATTGAACCCGCCCCGGCAGCCGGACCCCAGTTGATTCGCCTCGCCCGGGGTGCAGCGCAGGTTCCTGAGCTGGTCGAATCGCAACTCAAAGCGGGCGTTCACCTGGAGGTTGAGATCGGCGTAGCGCGTCAGGACGGAGGGGCGGGCGGCCGTCGGGGTATCCGGCGTACCATAGGCCGGCATCTGGCCCAGGGGCGCCGCGCCCTCCGCCGCGGCGGCGCCGTCGGCACCGACGAGCGCCGCCCGCCAGCGGAGCGCGGCCCGCTGCGCCAGACGCATGAGCACGGAATCGGCCCACAGCTGCGCCAGGCGCGCGGCGTCCGGGCGCGACGCCACCAGCCGCCCCGCCCCCACCAGCTCAAGCGGCAGGACGATGCGCAGCGTGTCCCGTCGGAGGCGCAGCTGACGCACCCCCAACACCGAGTCGGGATGCTGCGCGCAGAGGCGGAATGCGGGGAGGAGGACGAGGAGCAACAGCGCGAGAAGCGAGCGCGCCACCTTCGTCCCCGACGCGGGTAACACCAGAAGCTGATACGTTTCGCGAATATAGGGGCGCCCGAGAGGCCCCTCAACCCCAACGGAGGTCCGGCGCCTGGCCGTGCGACTGCTCACCCGCTATCTGCTCCGCGAGTGCGTGCCGCCGTTCCTCTTCGCCCTGGGCGCGCTCACCGGTCTGATGGTGCTCAATCAGATCGCCCGGCAGTTCGGCGACCTCGTTGGCAAGGGGCTGTCATGGGGCATCATCGGCCAGGTGTTCGGCCTCTCCGTACCGTTCATCGTCGCGATGACCCTGCCGATGGCGGTGCTGGTGGCCGTGCTCTACGCCTTCACGCGCCTCGGCGCGGACAACGAGATCACGGCGTTCAAGGCGAGCGGGATCAACCTCATGCGGATGGTCCGCCCGGTCCTGCTGGCGGGCATGGGCGTCTCGGCCGTCAACTTCGCCTTCAACGACCAGGTGCTGCCGCGCTCGAACCACAAGCTGCGCGTGCTGCTCGTGGACATCGCCCGCAAGAAGCCGACGTTCGAGCTCAAGGAGCAGATGGTCAACGCGGTGCTCCCGGGGCAGTATTACCTGCGGGCCGGCCGCATCGACCAGGCCTCCGACCGGCTGCGCGAGGTGGTCATCTATGACCTCACCAACAGCGCGCGCCGCCGCACCATCTACGCCGACAGCGGCTTCATGCGGTTCAACCGCGACCGCACCGACCTGCACCTGACCCTCTTCGACGGCTACATCCACGACTACGACCAGGCGCAGCCCGGCCTCTTCCGCCGCGTCTTCTTCCGGACCGACTACGTGCGCCTGCGGGGCGTCTCGAACCGCTTCCAGCAGACCGGCGACGACGCCTTCCGCGGCGACCGGGAGATGTCGGTGTGCGAGATGCACCGCACCGTGCTGGAGACGGAGGCGATCCTCGCCGGGGCCGACGCGCAGTTGATGGCCGCGCGCGAGAACGACGTGCGGGCGCTGCTCGGCGTGGTGCCTCTGATGGCGGCCCCGCCGACCCGCGCGCCGCCCACCTCCCGTTTCGGGTTCTCGGTCACCCCGTACTGCCGCGCCCTTGATGCGGTGGGGCGGTGGTTCACCCCGACGCCCGCCCAGGCCGACACCGTGCGCCACGGCGCGCCGGCGGCCGCCCCGGCGATCGACATCCGCGGCACGCGGATCCGCGAGCAGCGCGCGGTCTTCCTCGCCAACCGCGCCGCCACCCGGGCGCGCCTCTCCCGGTACCAGGTGGAGATCCACAAGAAGTTGGCCATCCCCGCGATGTGCATCACCCTCGTCCTGATCGGCGCGCCGCTCGCCCTGCGGTTCCCGCGCGGCGGCGTGGGCCTGGTCATCGGCGCGAGCGCCGGGATCTACGGCATCTACTACGTCGGGCTGATCGGCGGCGAATCGCTGGCGGACAAGCTCATCATCACGCCCTTCTGGGCGATGTGGACACCCAACCTGGTGATGATGGTCGTGGGGCTCGGGCTGTTCCTGCGGCTGGGACGCGAGCACGCGACAGGCCGGGGCGGCGAGTGGGCCGACCGCCTGGCCGCTGCCGCCGACTGGTGGCACGCCCGGCGCCGGAGCGGACGATGACCTTCGGGCGCCGCATCCTCGACCGTTACCTGCTGCGCGAGTTCCTCAAGATCTTCGTGATCACGACGCTCGGCTTCCCGCTGCTGACGATCCTGATCAACCTCACGGACCGCCTCGATACGCACCTGACCCGGAACGTCCCTGGCAAGGACATCTTCCTGGCGTACGTGTACAGCGTGCCGGAGAACGTGTTCTTCATCATCCCCGCGGCGGTGCTCTTCGCCACCGTCTTCTCCATCGGCTCCCTCGCGCGGCACTCGGAGCTGACCGCCGCCAAGGCGTCCGGCATCTCCTTCCACCGCCTCGTCGCCCCCATCTTCCTCGCCGCCGCCGCCATCACCGTCGGGGCGTTCTTCCTCGGCGAGTTCTCCCCGCTCTCCAACGAGAGGCGCGCCGTACTCCTCCGCGAGCGCGAGCGGGGCTCGCAGACGGTGCGCTACAACTTCGTGTACCGGGCCGACGGGGGACGCGTCTACGTGGTGGGCCAACTCTCGGTACCGGAGCAGGAGATGCGGGACCTCCAGGTCGAGCGCGAGGGCACCGGACCGGAGTTCCCCGGCTACTTCCTCATCGCCCGGCAGGCACGCTACGACCCCAAGACCGGCTGGACGATGAGCAACGGGGCCCTGCGGCTGCTCCTCGGCCCGGGCCGCGAGATCGCCTTCGGCTTCGACTCGCTGCGCCAGCGCGCCTTTTCCGAGCGCCCGCTCGATCTCCTCGCCGAGCCCAAGGCGCCGAACCAGATGCGCTACGCCGAGCTGGGCCATTACGTGCGCACCCTCGAGCGCTCCGGCTCCGACGCCAACAAGCTCAAGGTCGAGCGCGCCCTGAAGCTCGCCATCCCGATGACCGGCCTGATCATCGTGTTGTTCGGCGCGCCGCTCGGGATGCACAACGCCCGCTCCGGCGCCACCTACGGCATCGCCGTCAGCCTCGCCACGACGATCGTCTTCCTCACGTTGATCCAGATCACCAAGGCCGTCGGTGCCGGCGGCACCGTGCCGCCGCTCCTCGCGGCGTGGGCCCCCAACGCCCTCTTCGCGGCGCTCGGCCTCGTCCTCTTCGTGCGCGCCCGGACCTGAGGAGGCGCACCGACGCACCGACGCACTGGGGTACTGGCGTCGCCACCCACAACGCGAAGCCGCCCCCCTTGCGGAGGGCGGCTCCTCGCATCAGGGGTGCTACCGCTTACTGATTGAACAGGTAGCGGACGCCCAACTGCAACCGCCAGACGTCGCTCGTGTTCACGTTCTGCTTGAACGAGGTGGAAATCAGCTGGGCCGCGCCGCCGCTGCCCACGGTCGCCAGCCGGTACTGCGGGACGCCGGCGGTGGTCGGGGTCGTGGTGATCAGCGGCTGCGTCGTGACGAAGGACTGGCTGACGCCCCAGTTCTTGTTGATCAGGTTCCCGAGATTCAGAATGTCGAGCCGGACCTGGAGCCGGTTCGGCCGGCCCGCGATGTTCCGACGGATGTCCTGGGAGAAGCTCAGGTCGGCCCGCCACACCATCGGCAGGAAGACGGCGTTGCGCTTCGCGTACTGGCCGCGATGGGCGCTCAGGTACTCGTCCTGCTGGATGAAGGCGTCCCACGCCGCCGCCTGCTGCGCCGGGGTGAAGGTGGGGCCGCCCGTGACCGTGTTCGAAACGAAGTTCATCTCGCCGATGTTGCGCGGGATGTAGATGAGGTCGTTGCCGGTGACCCCGTCGCCATTCATGTCGCCGGAAAAGACGTAGCTGCCGTTGCCGTTGGCGTTGCCGTTGAAGTACACGCCGATCGAGGTCGCGCCGATGCCGAAGAAGTCGCGGCTATAGGTCAGCGCCCCGAAGACCCGGTGGCCCACCGAGTTCGCGGAGTACCCCAGCGCCGGATTGTTCGGGTCGGCGTACTGGGCGGCACTGCCCCAACTGCCGTTCGCGACGGAGCCCGGATCCACGGTGTTCTTGCTCACCCCGTAGGCATACCCCACCTTGCCATAGAAGCCGTGACTGAACGGCTTCTCGAGCGTCGCCGAGAAGTTCCAGGAATAGCCGATGCCCTGGTTCGTGAGCACGGTCGCGTCGGACACGGCCGAGTAGATCTGCCTCGAGGTCCAGCGCGGGCGCATGTCGGCGCCCGTGAACGTCGACTGCGGCGCCTTGAGATTGGCGTTGAGGTACGCGACGCCGTTCACGTCCTTGGTGTAGAGGAACTCGGCCGTGCCCGTCATGCCCCACGGCAGGCGCTGGTCCACAGCGATGTTGCTGCGCCAGACCTGCGGGAACTTGAAGTTCGGGTCGGTGAGCGCCAACTGGAAGCTGGTCGCCGGTGCGCCCGTGATGAGGGAGTCGGCAGGCTTGTACGCATTGGGGTTCGGGTTGAACGGGTACGCGGTGGTGTTGTCCTTCGAGATGAAGCCCGTGAGCACCCCGGTGTTGCCGACCTGGTTCGAGATCCACACATAGGCGGGACGGCCCGAGAAGACGCCGGTGCCGCCGCGAATCTGCGTGTTGTGCCGGCCCCGCAGATCGTAGTTGAAGCCCAGGCGCGGCGAAAACAGCTCGTTGACCGGAGGGAGCTTCCCGCTGTTGTAGCGCACCGTCGCGCCGCTCGCGTTGCGGAAGTTCATGGTGTCCGCCACCGCGTTGTCGTACGCGGTGTTCCCGAACTTCGGCCAATCGACCCGCACTCCCATGGTGAGAGTGAGGTTCGGCGCCGGCCGCCACTCATCCTGCAGGTAGACGCCGGCGTACGTCACGTCCAGCGGCTGGAGGGGCTCGACCTGCCCGGGGATGTTCGAATACCGGTACTGGAAACGGCGCAGGGTCACCGGCGAGACGGTCCGGGTCGGATTGGCCAGGTAGCCGGCGGCGTCGGTGTAGAAGTCGGCCAGCGAGTTGTAGACGTAGACGCTCTGCGCACCCGAGAAGAACACGTTGTCGGAGTGGTACTTCTCGACGCTCACCCCGAACGTCAGGGAGTGCTGCTGCAGATAGACGGTGAAGTTGTCCTGGAACTGGTAGCTGTGATAGCGCAGCTGATTGGCCGGCGTGAACGGCTCGAACCCGAAGGTGGTGTAGTTCGTGCCGCCACTCAGAATCTCCACCTCCGGGAACCACGGCGGATTGATGTTCGTGCGGCTCTCGTCGCTCGAGGTGTAGCCCACGATCAGGTTGTTGGACATCTTGGTGCCGATCGTGGAGTTCAACTCACCGATGATGGAGCGGATGTTCTCCAGAATGGCGTAGTTCGAGTTCGAGAAGTTCAGGGAATTCAAGCTGGTGCGCCGGTTGCCGAGCCCCAGCGACGAGGAGTTGGAGACCAGTTGGGGCGAACTCGAGTTGAGCAGGTTGTAGCGCAGGCTCAGCTTGTTGTGGTCGTTCACGTTGTAGTCGAGCCGCGCCAGGAACCGCGTCGAGGGGATCTTGAAATCGTACCCCTGATACGGGCCGGTGACATAGTCGAAGTTGTTCAGCACGTAGCTGCTCAGCGAATCCAGATCGGACGCGAGCACGCGCGTGACGTTGCCGGCCGCCGGGGTATTGTTGCCGGGGTTGGCCAGGTACGTGGTGCCCGGCGAAGTCTGGTTGTCGCTCTCGTAGCTGGTGAAGAAGAACAACCGGTTGCGGATGATCGGTCCGCCGAGGGTGACGCCGATGTCGTTGTACTTGAACGTGCCCGGATTGAACGTGTTCGGGCCGGCGCGGGTGCCGACGTAGTTGTTGTTGCGCGTATTGTAGAACATCGAGCCGCTGAACTCGTTGGTCCCGCTCTTGGTGACCATGTTGACGCCGGCGCCCACGAAATTGCCCTGGCGCACATCGTACGGCGCCACGTTCACCTGGATCTGCTCGAGGGCGTCCAGCGAAACGGCCGAGACGCCGGTGCGGTCGCCGGGCTGTCCGGCGAGCCCGAACGAGTTGTTGAAGTACGAGCCGTCGATCGTCATGTTGTTCATGTAGTTCAACTGGCCCGCGAACGAGTACCCGTTCGAGCCGGACGCGTATTGCGGGGTCAGCCGGAGAAGATCCTCGACCCGGCGGCTGATGGTCGGCAGTTGCTGCATCTGCTCGCTGCTCACGGCCGTCGCGGCCCCGGTCCGCTGGGAGCTGAAGACCGGATCGGTCTGGCCGGAGACCGTGATGGCCTCCAGCTCCACGCTCACCTGGCCCAGCATGAACCGCAGATCCGAGGTCACGCCAAGGTTCAGGAAGATCCTCTCCTGCGCCTGCCGCCGGTACCCGATGAAGTTCACGGTCACGCGGTACGGACCGCCGACGCGCATGCCGGGAATGGTGAACCTGCCGCCCTCCCCGGTTGTCGCAGAGTAGGCGGTTCCGGACGGCACGTGGACTGCCGTGACGTGGGCTCCCGCCAGTGGGACATTGGCGGAGTCGGTCACAACACCGGTGATCGCCGCCCTCGTCACGCCCTGCGCGAAGGCCGTCGAGACCGCCGCACACGCCACGAGGGCGAGCACGGCGAGCACGTGCGCTATTGCGCTCCGCACTGAGTCACATCGCATTGACCGACTCCTGCGCTACCTGGTTTGATAGAATTCGCTCCGGATCCTGGCGATGACACGACGCCGACTCCGACGCGGGGTGGGCAACCGCCCACGAATATACTGTTCTGAAGCGCACAAGGCGACCACTTCGGGGTATCAGGGATGACGCCGTCGGCCGTCAGCCGTCAGCTGTCAGTCCTCAGACTGCGCCACGAGGATGCCGCGCCACTCCAGTTCCGCGAGGAAAGGTGTAAATGGGATAATATCTATCGGAGATAACAGACCCCGTCGAGTGATCTGGCCAGACGCGAGCATCTGGGCCCCGATGCTCGCCGTGAACCCCACCAGCCGGCTCATCGCCGTCAGCCCCGACTCCAGGTCGCGCCGGTCCGTCACCTGCTGGACGATCCGCACGCGTTTCTCCCCTCTTGTCCCTTGCACCTCGTTCCTGATGACTGCGACGTCCCGCTCGCGCGGCCCGTACTGCAGCCGCGGCTCGAGCGCGGCGGTGAGGTACGCGATGCGGTCCACCACCACGCCATCGTCCAGCGCGACGGGCTCCTCGTCCAGCAGACCCAGCCCAGCGACGGTGTTCCAGAACCGGCAGTGCCCGGGGTAGCGCAGACTGTAGCGCCCCGTGTTCCAGAGCCGGGACACGTCCAGCCCGAGCATTTCCGCGAAGTGGACGGCGTCCCCGTTCGGGTAGGCCTCCAGCGTGCCGAACCCGGCGATCTCCACGTCGTGGACGTTGTCCGGATGGAACTGGGCGACCGGCGGAATCTCCATCACGTGACCGTCCCTGACGATCCGCGCGCCGCGGCGATACGCTCGGAGCACCCCGGCGAACGACCAACTCACCTTGTACTGGAGGGGGTTCCCGGCCGCCTCGGGCTCCGGGATCCCGGCGCCGTAGCTCACGACGTCGGTCACCTCGTCCAGGCTGCGCACCGCCTCGCCCAGCAGCACCAAGTCGATGCCGGGGTCCATCCCGAACTCGGGAAGTATCGCGACGCCCCGCGCCTCGGCCTCCGGACCGAGCGCCCGCAACTCAGGTGAAACGAAGAACGTGTTGACGAGGTGGACGCCGTGCCGTACCGCCTGCGTCGCGACCGCGGCCACGAAGGGAGACGGAAGCAAGTCGATGACGACGTCGAATCCTTCGCCCACCAACTGCCCCAGGACCGCGTCGTCCGTTGCGTCGAGCGCGCGGCAGCGCACCTTCGCGCCGTAGCCGCGCTCGCGCACCAGCGCCTCGAGGCCCCGGATGTCCCGGTCGGCCGCGACGATCTCCCTGACGGCCGGGCTCCGCGCAAGGTCGAAAAGCGCGGCCTTGCCCTGCATCCCCGTGCCAAGAAGGAGGACTCTCACCGGAGTCTCAGTCGCCCCCTCTTCCCTCAATTCCTGTCCAACCCCTGAACCGTGACCCCTGACCCCTGCTCTTACGCCAGATCCAGTAGGCGGGCACGCCGGCGGCGATCACGCCGAACGGGACCAACGCGTTGCGGTCGGTGAGCAGCGCGTTGCCCAGGATGAGCACCGCCGACAGGATGAAGAGCAGCGGCACCACCGGGTAGCCCCACGTCCGCACTGGCCGCCTGAGGTCGGGCCGGCGCCGCCGCAGCACGAAGACCGCCGCCGCCGCGAGGGCGTAGAACGGCCAGATGCCGAGGACGAAGGCGTCCGCGAGTTGCTCGAACGTCCTGAGGAGCACGAAGCCGATGCCCAGGATCGCCGTCATCACAATGGCCGTCGCCGGCGTGTGGTAGCGCGGATGGGCGCGGCCCACCGCCCGGAAGAAGAGCCCCTCCTCGGCCATGGCGTAGAAGATCCGCGGGCCCGTCAACATCGACCCCGCGAGGGTGCCGAAGGTGGAGATCATCACCACCACCGCCACGATCCCGACACCCAGGCGCCCGATGATCGCCTGCGCGGCATCGGCCGCCACCAGCGGCGAGGCCGCCATCTGCGCGATCGGCATCAGGTACAGGTACGCCGCATTGGCGGCGAGGTAGATGACCACCACGCCGAGGGTGCCGAGCACCAGGGCCCGCGGCAGCGTCCGCTCAGGGTCCTTCACCTCGCCGCTCACGAACGAGAGGTCGGCCCAGCCGTCGTAGGCCCAGAGGACCGACACGAGCGCCAGCCCGAAGAGCCCCACCTGGAGCTGCCCGCCCCCCTCCACGTAGTGCCCGAAGTCGCCGTGTCCCGCCACGAAGGCCAACACGACCAGCAGCGCCAGCGCCGTGTATTTCGTGGTGGTGGTCAGGTTGAGCACCAGCGCACTCCACCGGACACCGACGTAGCTGAAGAACGCCGTGAGCGCGATGGCCACCGCCGCCAGGTAGTGCACGGCGTTCGCGTAGGCCGGCAGCGCGGGGTCGAAACCGAGGGATCGGAGCAGGTACTCCGCGAACACCGTCGAGATGGCGCCGATGGCCGAAGCCCGCACGATGACCAACTCCGTCCACCCGAACAGGAACGCCGGGAACTTCCCGAAGCCCTCGCGCAGGAAGACCAGCACACCGCCGGTGCGCGGGAACATCGCCGCGAGTTCGGCGTAGGTGAGCGCCCCGCACAGCACCAGGAACCCTCCCAACACCCACACGCCGAGCATCGCGACGGGCTCGGGGACGCGCCCGGCGATCACGGCCGGCGTGCGGAAGATCCCGCTGCCGATCGTCGAGCCGATCAGCACGGCGATCGCGGAGAGGAGGCCGAGGCTGCGCGGCAGCCGCTCGCCCCACTGATCGGCGGGGCCGCGGGTCGGGTCGGTCGATGGCGATGGGGGCACGCGCCAAGATAACGCGCGACCCGCGGCCTCGCACCGCCCACGGCACGACCAGTTTCCCGAGCCACTTCCCGTGCCACCGCTGGCCTCGGCAGGTCCGCTTCGCTATCCTCCTATGATGCCCGACCGTCCCGCCCAGCCCCGCATCGTCCTTCTCGCGGACGACGACGACGATATCGCCCGGGCCTACACGCGTGCCCTGGAACTCCACGGCTACGTGGTGCATCGCGCTCGCGCCGGTGGTGAGGCGCTCGCGATGATCGGCGTGATGCCGAAGCTGGACGTGGCCATCGTCGACCTGGTGCTCCCAGGCGCCGGGGGCCTCGATATCGTGCGCCGGGTTCGCGGCGCCCATCCAGCCGCGCGGATCCTCGCCATCACGGGCCTCGACACCGAGGTCGTGAGCGACGCCTTCCACGCGGCCGGCGCCGACTGTTTCCTGAGCAAACCGATCGAACTCGCCGCGCTTCTCGCCGCCATCTCCGACTCGCCCGCCTAACCGTACCGCCGAGGGATCTCCGGCGTGCGTGGCCCACGGATCGCCGCTCGCTGCGTCCACTGCGGCCTCGACGCCGGTCCCGCACCGCAGGTCTCGGATTCCGGTCTCCTCTTTTGCTGTTCCGGCTGTCAAGCCGTCTACACCCTCCTCGCGTCGGCGGGGCTCAGCGCGTTCTACGAGACGGGAGGGCAAGGCAGCCTCGCGCCCCGCACCGGCCGCGTTCCAAGGCTGGATGCCGCCGCGCCGCTCCCGCCGGCGCTCGCCGCTCTGGAAGCGGGAGGCGCCGCGGATCTCGACGTCGTCGGGATGCGCTGCGCTTCCTGCTGCTGGCTGATCGAGCGCTACCTCGCCGGGAAGCCGGGCGTTTCCGAGGTGCGGGTCTCCTACGCGACCGCGACGGCTGCGCTTCGCTGGGACCCGGCCCGCACCTCCCTGCGCGAACTCCTCTCCCACCTCGGGCGCATCGGCTATCGGGCCCGCCCCGCGGACGCGCGCCTGAGCGCGCGCCAAGCCGAGCGCGAGGAACGGCTCCTGGTCGCCCGAACCGGCATCGCCGTGCTGCTCGCGATGAACGTGATGCTGGCGTCCCTCGGTCTCTACGCCGGGGAGCTGAACGGTATCTCCGCGGCCGCTCGCGAGGCGTTGCGCTGGATCGCCGGCTGCCTGGCGGCCCCAGTCGTCGTGTGGGCCGGGTGGCCGTTCTTTCGGGGCGCCGTCTCCGCGCTGCCCGCGCGGCGCGCCACGATGGACACCCTCGTCGCTCTGGGCGCGGGCGCCGCGTTCGCCGCCTCCCTCATCGGCCTCGCGACGGGCGGGCACGTCTACTTCGATTCCGCGGCCACGATCGTCGCCCTCGTGCTGGTCGGCCGTGCGATCGAGCAGCGCGCACGCCGGCAGGGGATGCAGGCCATCCGCAGCCTGCTGGCCCTGGAGCCCGAGACCGCCCGCCTCCTCGGGCCGGATGGTGAGTCCTCCATTGCCGCCGCCGAGCTGCAGCCCGACGACGAGTTCTCGGTGCGCCCCGGTGAGCGCTTCCCGTGCGACGGGACCGTGCTGGAGGGGGACTCCGAGTCGGACGAGTCCCACCTCACGGGGGAGTCCAGCCCGCGTCAGATCGGCCCCGGCGCCGCCGTGCCGGGCGGGGCGCTGAACGGCTGGGGCTCGCTGCGGGTCCGCGCGGACCGCGTCGGCGCCGACACCGCGGTCGCCCGCGTCGTGGCCGCGGTCGAACGGGCGATCGCCTCGCGCGCCCCGGCGGAGCGGCTCGCCGACCGGGTCACGGGAGTCCTGGTGCCGGCGGTGATCGTCCTCGCTATCGTCACCGGAGTGGTGTGGTGGCTCGCGACCGCCGATCCCGGCCGCGCGCTGATGACCGGCGTGGCCGTCATCGTCATCGCCTGTCCCTGCGCCCTCGGCCTCGCCACCCCGGCCGCCCTGATGACGGCGCTCGGCGGGGCGGCCCGCCGGGGCATCTTGTTCCGCGATGCGGCGGCCCTCGAGCGCGCCGCCGACGTCGGGGTGGTGGCGTTCGACAAGACGGGAGTGATGACAGAGGGAAGGCTACAGGTGACAGAGGTCAGAGGGGCGCCCCGGTGGACCGCGGATCAGTTGCTGGTTGTTGCCGCCTCCGCCGAGCGGCCCTCGGAGCACACGCTCGGCCGGGCGATCGTCGCCGAGGCACGCGCTCGGGGGTTGGCTACGAGCGCGCCGGAGCACTTCCGGAACGTGCCGGGCGGCGGCGTGGAGGCCACGGTGGAGGGGCACAGCGTCCTGGTGGGCAGCGAGGCGTTCCTGCGGGCACGTGGAGTCGTCGTGCCGGAAGGTCCGGCTTCTGATGACTGCACCCTTGCCGGCGTCGCGGTGAACGGGGCGTTCGCGGGCTTCATCGAGGCGGGCGACGCGATTCGGCCCAAGGCGGCTGGTGCGGTTGGGGAACTCGGCGCGATGGGCATCCGCTGCGCCGTCGTCTCCGGGGACCGGCCGGGCCCGGTGGCGCGGGCCGCCGGCGAGGCAGGGCTTCCGTTCGCCGCGGCGCTCGCCGGCCTCTCGCCCGAGGGGAA
>Ga0315275_10002124_pt1 | contig 17744 bp, 39 predicted proteins | sample YL17G03_0_MG_FD_205557 | JGI IMG/M metagenome (GOLD analysis project Ga0315275, IMG submission 205557) | Sediment microbial communities from Yellowstone Lake, YNP, Wyoming, USA - YL17G03_0 | ecosystem: Environmental > Aquatic > Freshwater > Lake > Sediment | place: USA: Wyoming | collected...
AAAGCTCTTCGAGAGATGATGGGCATCATAGATTCTCCCACAGCCACAGAAGAAACCTCCGAGGCTGCCGTCATCGAGGACAAGAGCCTGTACACGGTGCAAGAGCTGTTGTCGTTGGCGGTGTTCGCGTCCTCGAAACAGAAACCCGAGTACAGCGGGAGGTTCTGCTCTGTGTGCAACGCGACGACGGCGCACTTCAGACCGCGCGGTAACACGCCGGATTACGCGAAGACGATCTCGTGGTTTTGTTCCACCTGTTTTCTGCCGGGTGGATTCGTGTATGAGACAGTGAAGAGTCTGATCAACAGACAGGGAGAGAGACCGACAAAATGAACATGCCCATCAACTACGGTGAAATCAACAGCGGTGATCAGAGCTTCGGTGCTCGTCTGCCGTACCTTGTCGACGGAGACTTCAACCTGGAGATATCCAAGGTTCAGATCCGCGGACGCAAAGAACCTTTCTACATCATCGAGGTCGATGTGTTGGAGAGCAACGCGCCCGACCGACCCGCGGGCGCGAAGTGCGTGGCCATGATCGACCTCACGAAAATCGACACACGTGGCAAGCACATCTGCTCGTTCATCGCGGCGGCGTTTGGTGTGGACCCGCTGACGCTGCCGAAGAACTCCGTCTCGACGCCGTGGGACGGCCAGAGCTGGAACGCTTACATGGACTGGACGGCAAGCGAGCAGAACCCGATTGCAAAGCGCAGGGTCACCTGCAACGTGACCACGACCAAGACACAAGCCGGTGGCGACTTCTCGTTGCACACGTGGTCCGTGTTCGATCCCAACAAGAAGCTTCCGCCGCGCGTCGTGCAGCAGTACGCCCCGCAGGGTGCTCCCGCTCAGGGTGTCTTCGCGGCTCCGGGCGGCTTCCAAGCGCCGCCTCCGCAGCCGAATGCGGCGCCGCAGGGCTTCCAGCAGGGCGGCTTCCAGGCGCCCATGCCTCCGCAGGGTCAGCCGCCTCTTGGCGGTTTCGCGCCGCCCGGAGCGCCCCAGGGCCAGCCTCCGGCTGGTTGGGGTGGTGGTGCCCCTATGCCGCAGCAGGGCGGCTTCCAGCAGCCCCAGCAGGGCTTCCCGGCGCAGCAGCCGCAGGGCGGCGGCTTCCAGGGACCGTGGACCGGCCAGCAGCGCTGAGATGGCGTGACAGGTTGTGACGATACGTGAGCAGTTGTGACATCACATCTGATGGCAAGCCGTGTGGCCCCGAGCGGAACATCGGGGCGTCTGTGAACGGGGGGTTGTGATGCCGTGGCCGAGATTCAGCAGCAAGGAGCCCGCGCTCCAAAACATCCCGGTGCGCACCGAGCTTGGAAAGAAGCTTAGGGATGTTTTCCGCCCCGAGGCGGAGCGCGTCTTCATCGAGTGCGACTACGCGGGTTTGGAGCTGCGCGTGGCAGCCATGTGCGTTTTCTGTGAAAGACACTTTCTCAAAAAGGAAGAGACAACCGATGACACTTGATGAGACAAACACAAACCCGCATGATGGCAAGTGCATGCACATGTTCACGCCACCCGGCGTGAAACCTTTCCGATGTACGAACTACATCTTCGAGGAAGATGGCGAGTTCTGCGCTGAGCACGCCGTCTGCCGCGAAGAGGGCTGCTACATGCAGCGCGACCCGAACTCGCGTAACTGCGAAGAGCACGCCGAGAAGACGGCAGAGGCCCCGAAATGAGCGAAGCCAGCAAAAACTTCGTGGACCTCATCTTCAAGCTCTTCGGCACAGCGTACCGGGGCGGCATTCAGAAGTTGGCCGAGGGTACGCCCGAGACGATTCGCAACGCGATGGTGATGCTCGTCAATGAAGGACGCAAGCGCAGCGGCCTGCCCGCAGAGAAGACGCTTCGCATCTTGAAGGTGCTGCGCAACGTCCTAGACCATGTGATCGAGCAAGAAGACAGGTGACAACATGAAAGCCTACGTAAGAATCTCGTCCGTCAAGGAGTACGTGAAGTTCCGCGTCAAGGGCATGCGCGTAGCGGATGATGCGATCAGCGAGATCGACAAACGTGTTGAAGCAATGCTCGACTTCGCTCTCCTGCAAGCCGTCAAGTATAAGCGAAAGACGGTTCAGGCAGGAGACATCGCGGCAAGTCTGGGTCTCAAGCTCAACAACGGTGGTTGAGATGGGCAAAGAGCGCCTAGTCACGTTCGAGAACATCGAGGCCACAGCACACACAGACCTTGCTTTGCTCTGCATCATCGAGGGTGAAGAGGTCTGGGTGCCGCACTCGCAGATCGACGACGACAGCGAAGTCTTCGAGAAGGGTACTTCCGGCGACCTCATCGTAACGCGGTGGTGGGCAGAGAAGAAGGATCTTGTATGACGGAGGTAGAGAAAGAGGAACGCAAGGTTCTCCGTTTGGCGAAAGCGTGGAGTCGCGAAACAGCAGAGTACGAAGCTGTTCATGTGCCGTTGAAGCTTCTTCAAGCAATCGAAGAGCTTGTGGCGGCGGAGAAGCTGGCGAAAACATGCAAGAAAAAACAGCCGACGATCTACTGCGCTCTGTGCCGCAAGCGCCACCCCAAGAACTTCGATCACGTCTACTCGTCCCCCGCTCAACGCCGCAAGCGACCGGCGAAGGCGTGCAAGCACGACATCTTGACCAGAGGCAAAGGCGTTCGCTGCCCTCGCTGCGGGAAGATGCGAGACAAGCAATGACCAAAGAAGCTTTCTTCAACAGTTTGAGAGAGGCTCTCGTAGAAGAGAACCCCGAGGCGCTCCTGGCTGACGGCCTGGAGGACGCGCTGGTTGGTATCGCTCGACGCTGCGGCCAACCCACGCTCGCAGTCTACGATATACACAAGTGCGTGGACGTGCTCATGAAGCGCGACGGCATGACGGCCGAGGAAGCCGACGAGTTCCTGATGTTCAACTCCGTTGGGGCGTGGGCTGGCGAACACACACCTCTGTGGTTCTACGGCGGAACAACGGAAGATTTGTAATGCTGGCAGCGGACACCGAAACAGCTTTGATGGCCCCGGCGCTTCTGGCGCCGCCGCTGGCTTGCATCACGTACAGTGATGGCGAGCAGGACAACATCGTCCACTGGAGCGAGGGGGAGAAAACAGCTGTCTGGCTCCTCGAACAAGAGCTGACGACGGCCAACGGGTCTTACGACCTCGCCGTACTCTGGGCGCAGTACCCAGAGACGCGCGACCGCATCTTCGAGGGCCTCGTCAACGGCCAGTACCACGACGTTCTGATACGCCAAAAGCTGATGGACATCGGCGCCGGTTGTTACCGAAAAGTGTTTCGGCGCATCGCGGGAGCAGAAAAAGCTACACCTCTTCGTTACTCGCTCTCCGATCTGCACGCGCGCTACTTCGGCTCGCACATGGAGAAAGACGAGTGGCGCTTACGCTACGGAGAGCTGCGTGAGTTGCCTCTGAGCGCGTGGCCAGAGGGCGCGATTCGATACGCCACCTACGACGCAGTGGCCACAGCACGCATCCATGACCTTGAGACTGAAGCCGCGATCAAGCAGGGCAAGACCCACAACCTGCACGACGAGGCGGCGCAGATGCGCGCAGCGTTTGCTCTCTCTGTGGCAAGCTGCTGGGGCATCCGCTGCGACGTGAAGCAGGTCGAGAAGGTCATCACGCTCATCGACAGTGAGCAGCCAACGTTGGCAAAGACGCTTCTGAACGCCTTCCTGGTTCGCTGGGAGAAGAGCAAGGATGGCTACGTCCGAAACGAGAAGAACGCCAAGGCGATGATGTTCAAGGCTGTGGGTGACAGCGGCGAGTTGACCAAGACCGGATACGAGAAGGTCAAGAAGCGTGAGATGACCAAGGCGCAGGCTCTTGCTGCCGGGTACATCAAAATCGACGAAGAGTGGTGCGAAGCTTCGGGCGACCCGAACCTCGTCTCCTACTACCACTTCCGCCAGAACCAGCTTCTTCGCGCCAAGCTAGGCAACATCCACCTTGCGGCGAAGGCGGGTTTGCCGATTCAGACCAGCTACGAAGTGCTCATGGAGACGGGGCGAACATCGTCGAGTGCAAGCAAGCTCATTTGGAACTCGATGGCTCTCCAGAACCCGCCGCGCAAGGGCGGCATGCGAGAGTGCTTCTTGGCCCGGCCTGGCTGCACGCTCATCGCCTGCGACTATGGCCAGGCGGAGCTGGTGTCGCTGGCGCAGGTGACCTACGCCGCGTTCGGCTACTCGAAGATGCGCGACCTCTTGAACGCGAAGATGGACATTCACGTCGACTTCGGCAAAGAGGTCATGGCGACCCGCAAGGGTGTGAAGCTCTCGTATGAGGACGCCTGGGCTCTTCACAAGAAGAAGGACAAGGAGATGAAGGACTTCCGCCAGCTTGCGAAAGCGGCGGACTTCGGCTTCCCTGGTGGCCTCGGTTGGGCGTCCTTCCAGAGCTACGCGCGCAAGGCGTGGGGTGTCGAGTTGACGGCTGAAGAGAGCAAGCAGCTCAAGAGCTACTGGCTGCGCCACTTTCCAGAGATGCGCTTGTACTTCAAGTGGATCTCTGACTTGGTCGAAGCTGGCAAAGGTCTCACCGACATTCAGCAGTACATGTCGGGGCGCTGGCGTGGCAGGTGTTTCTACACGCAGGCCGCGAACACCTTGTTCCAGGGTCTCACCGCGGATGCCGCGAAAGCAGCTTTCTTCGAAGTCTCTCGTCTTTGCTACACAGTGAAGTCGAGCGACCTCTACGGCTGCCGCCCGCTGCTCTTCGTTCACGATGAGATCATCACCGAAGCTCGTCTTGAGCAAGCAGCCGCGGCTGCGAAGGAGATGGAGCGCGTGATGATCGAGGTATACCGCCAGTACACGCCTGATGTGAGAATCACGGCGGACGCGCATCTGATGCAGTGTTGGAGCAAGGACGCGGAAGCGACGTTCGACGAGCGCGGCAAGATGATCCCGTGGGAGCCGCCCGAAGCGGAAGACGAGCGTGCAGAGGAATGGTTGGTGGCGGCATGAATGACGATCACAGCGAGCTGTGGGCCGCTTTTGCCGACACGTTTTGTGCCGTGCCGCGGTTGTGGGAGCTGATGCAGAGGTTCAGCTTCGAAGCTGTACAGGCAGGTTTCAAGCACTACTCCGCTCGAACAATCTTCGAGCGGATTCGCTGGCACGAGCAGGTCGAGAGGCGAGATAACGAGTTCAAGGTCAACGATCATTGGCCGCCTTACTACAGCCGAGTGTTCATGTGGGCTTATCCGCAGTACGGGCCGAGCTGTTGGCGAGGTCACCCCTCGTCGCAAAAACCTTGGGGTGTGCACACACCGCTGGTGAACGACGGCTTTTTCGAGCTTCGTGTAATAGAGACGCATTTTGAAATAGAACAGACGTTGTTCAAACACTTCAGAGGGTACGCATGAACATCTACGACGAAGTATTCGCCCAACACGGCTACGACCCTGTCGCGGGTCAACCCGGCCTCTACAAGAGCCGTGAGACGGGTAAGATCGGCAACATCCGCGACCACTGCCCCGATCACTTCACCTTCTACTGCCAGGTGGAAGGTTGCCAGTGGAACCGCGGAAAACCCGAGGACGACCTCTACAACAAAGTTCGCTTCACAGCGAGCGGAGAGCCGTATTTCGTAAAATGACCACTCTCGCGCAAGCGAAAGCCGATTTCTTCGCCGCGGCCAGGCAGCAAGGCTCCACGTGTCCGTGCTGCGGCAGGTTTGGGAAGGTCTACAAGCGCAAGCTACACAGCTCGATGGTGGCGGTGCTGGTGCTCCTCAACCGCTTTCAGAACCTCGGCTACACCCACGTCCACACGTTGATCAACGCGACGACCTCTCCTGCCGTAGCAGCGGCCATCCGTGGCGACTTCGCCAAGCTCCGGTATTGGGGTCTCATCGAGGAGGGCCACGAGGTCGTCAAGGGCAGCCACGTCAGCAACGGCAAGTGGCGCATCACGGAGGCCGGAGTTCGCTTCTGCGAAGGTTCTCTTACGGTACAAAAATACGTTTGGGTCTACAACAGTGCGCATTTGGGCTTCCACGGTGAACACATTTCTGTATATGATGCGCTGGGCGACGCATTCCAGTATGCAGAGCTTATGGGACATACAACCGGCGCGTAAGCGTCTTTGCAGAACAGGAGATACAGGTAATGAAGGGTGATCAGATCAAGAAGATTCGTGAGGAGTTCGACATCTCGACAATCGAGTTGGCGACTCTCATCGGCGTACAAAACTCTTCTGTCTACCGCTGGGAAGCGGCTGGGCGAAAGGTGACGAAGGTCGAGGGTCTTCCGAAGAAGCTTTTTGAGCTGATGTCGGACCTGAAGCCGAAGGAGCGAGAGGTCGTCGTCAAGGCTTTGCGGCGTGGCGGCTGGATGTCGGGGCTCAACAGCCTGCTCACGATCTCAATGAAGAAAAGCAACTGACATGATCGACTGGGCGTTGGTTACGTTGTCGCTTGGTGTTGTCTTTCTAGTGGCACTGGCATTTTCATCTAAGAGAAAAAATGCCTGTGGCGCCTGTGGGCATCGCGAAGAAGAGCATTGCGGGGAGATTCAACTGGCGGGGCCTGAACCCATCTCCAGCGTGTGCCTCGGTGACGATTTTTGCTGCCCTTGCATGCAGTACCAAGATTACGTTTGAGGGGTGTTGCATTTCTCTTACGCTTCCTGTAAAGGAACAGACATGAACAAAGCTGTTGAGCAAGCAGGGTTGGAGAGTGAAGACGATTGACATCGAGACCTGGCGGGTAGTCATTGATCACTGGCGCAGCCAGGGCAAAGACCTCCGCCACCTCGAAGTTCCACCCGAGCTGGCGGCGCAGCTCGGTGTGCCGATGGACATGGCAGTAGAGCGCCGCAGGGAACAAGAGATCGAAACCGAAGATAGCGAGGATCATATGGTAAAGAAGAACACGAAGGTCAAGCAGGGCACCAAGAACAAGAAGGCGCCGCCACCCCCCAAGAAGAAGAGCAAGAAGGCGCCGCTGCCCAAACCGAAAACAGCTTCCGCAGAGCCGGTGCCTGTGGCGACCACAAACAAAGAAGGGTTTGAAATGCTTGATCGGCTTGCGTTGCATGCGCAGATCTCTGAAGCACCCGCAGTGGGCCAAGGGGAGATCGACGAACACGGCGGCGCCCTGGGCACAGCCAAGTGGAAGAAGCGTCGCGAGTTCGAGGGGGACATGTGTGGCTACGCTGGCTGCACCAAGAAGTCAGACGGCTACGTATCGGGCGTCCGCTCGACGAAAGAAGGCGAGCGAGACCGACGCTCGATGTGGTACGGCCCGGCCTGCGTGAGCTGCGTTCGCAAGTGGCACCCCAATCTCAACCCGGTAACTCTCGCGGCGCTGGCGCAACAACGTAACGGATCAAGCGACCTTGCTGCCGTGCTCGACATCGAAGTCGGCGAGGTGCACAAACGCCTGACCGCCGCGGGCATCGACGAGCGTGGGCAATCGCTGATGATCAACCAACCCAAAACGCAGTTTCAGGACAACAGCATGACACAGCGGACACCGAGCACGGCTCTCGCTCCTTCCGATACGACAGAGCAGCACAACATCTCGGTCGCCGTTCCGTACAGCGTGATCGGAGCCATCCGGTCGGAGATGGCGGCCACGGCGCAGGCTCTCAGCGATTTCGTCATCCGCACGCAAGAGCAGATGGACTACGCCAGCAAGTACATGCAGCGCGTGAAGGGTCTGCTCAAAGAGGTTGAAGACAAGCGCAAGGACATCGCTCGCCCGTTCCGCGATGTCATCAACAACATCCAGGCACACTTCAACCCGGTCAAGATTGACCTCCAGAACGTCGAGGAGATGATCAAAGCGCGCATCGACGAAGCCTACCGCTGGTCGCAGCAACAGAAGGCGCAGAGCTTCGTGGAGGCGCAAGGGGCCTTGGCCGCAGGCGACCACCAAGGGGTCGCTGTGGCGACGCAAGGCGCAATGGCGGCGGACCTGTCGCTCGCTAAGGGCATCTCGATGCGACCCAAGGTCTGTTTCGAGGTTGTGGACCCCTCGCAGCTGCCAGGCATCTACTGGTCGCCAGACCCCGCCAAGGTCCAAGCCTACCTGGACACGCTCGACCTCAACCAGTTGCAGCCAGCGCTCGCGGCTGGCTACGTGATCATCTCGGGCGTCCGCGTCTGGGTGGAGAACACCGTGGCAGCCCGAGCTGCCTGAAGACACTGTTATGCGGTAGAAGGAGACGCCGTGGGTTCATGGTGCGCAGGGAGAACCTGCGACGGCTCACACGTCTGGCCTTCGGGTCTTCTAGCTCATGAAACAGACCCACGTCGTCTCCTTCTGCCGCGTAGCGTAAAGGAAAAAAACATGCCTGATGTGAAAGACACTTTGCAACGGTACATCGACGCGGTGAAGCTCGACATGCTCGACTTGTTCAACAAGGAGAGCTTGAACGTCTTCGAGTTTCGTCGCATCTCTGAGATGTGCGAGATGATGATTCCTCTGTGCAACAGCGCGGCAGGCGGCGTCATCTCGCACAAGGTGATCGCAGATGCGATGTGGGAAGCCGAGGGCTGCTCGCCGACGTTGCACAGCGCTCTCGGCGGGCACATCTTCGACGCGGATGAGATGTTGCAGGAGAAGTACCGCGCGATGTCTCAGATGCACTCTGACCTTCGCACCAGGCTTGCTCTGGCGAAGAAAGCGGAGCTGGGCTTCGAGATGAACACGCGGGCCTTGGCCGCGCAGATCGAAAATCTGGAAGATGTCGAGGCTGGCATGTCAGCGGAGCGAAGACTGCTGGCAATGCGAAATGAAGACATAGACAGACGCGAGCTGGCCTTGACAGCGGGTGGCGGAGAGAAGCAGCTTTCGAGCGGTAAGGCTGAAGTCGTCGAGGAGACACAACCCGAGCCGATGCCTGAAGCGCCGCCAGAACCCGAACAACCCTACACAGGAGAGTAGCCATGAGTGGTCAAGGATGGGAATGCCCGAGGTGCGGTGAGGTCTACGGGCCTTCGGTCAAGAAGTGCGACAACGTGGACTGCAAGAAGACGCCGCGGGCGCAACCCGCAGCACGTGACTTCGGGGATGTTGGTGACGCCATCGACGGCGACGACTTGCACGACATGCTCTACCGCCCATCGGTCAATCAGTTCCCTGATGGCGCAGGCAAGAAGAAGCGTCGTGGCGGCGGAGGCGGTGGTGGCGGTGGTGGCAGCAGCGATGGAAGCACGGGGCTCTATTGATGGAAATCTTCATACCCGTAGCTCTGGGTCTCATCTTCGGCTTCTTGCTGGGGCGGTTCGCCGCTTCTTTCCTCAGAAAGAAGGTTCGTGCAGCAGGGCGCGATTTCTTTGAAAAACGAGAGAAAGAACAGTCGAAGAAGGCGCCGGGGTCGCCGCTGCCAGACTTCGATACGCAGATCGAAGCTCAGCGAACCGCAATCGACGGCCAGGACCCGCTTGATGCGTACTTCGCGTCGTCGGTGAACATGGCCGAGACCCACGCAGAAGCCGCGGCTCGTCAGCAACTAGAGCAGGAGATGTTCGGCGACCCAGAGGCGGTCGAGCGCCAGCGTGTCAGAGATGAAACAGCCGCGGCGTCAGCCGCAGACGTAGCGCTGAAGAGTCGGTACTACAAGGAAGACTGATGTTCAACCGCAAGAAAAAGCTTTCGCTGTGGGCGCGCATCAAAGCGTTCTTCGTCAGCGTCTACTGGAGGGTCAAAGGCGAGGCGTTGCATGCGCAGCTCCAAGACCACAGCTCTCCTCTTCGCACGGATGCCGAGCGAGCCGTCAACCGCATCGTCTACGAGACGCGCATCGCGCCGGATTGTGTCTCGGCGATGATCTTCCGCGGTGCTCCGAGCATCACGGTCAAGCACGACCCGATTGGCAATGGCGCGACGCAGACCGTCACCATCGGCAACACCTACGAAGAGGCGGCGGACAAGACGATCGAGTGGATTGAAGCGCAGGGTTTGGAGTTGACCTTCAAGGGTGCGACGAAGATCTCAACGAGCGCTCAACACCTCTTCAACAACAAGCGCAAGAAGATGGCCAAGGACGTGCGCCGCAGCAAGAAGCAGAACAACAGGGGACATTGATGGAGAAGCTGATCAACGAAGAGTTCTTGGATGAGAAGTCGATTCAGGTTGAGATGGCCATCCATTTCAACTTCGGCGGCTTCGAGATGTTGTTGGAGCTGATCGACACTCGCGGCGGCACCTTCAACATCTACAAGAAGGAGAACGTTGTGAACCACATGTTCCAAACAGGGTACAACGACGTAACCAACAAACCGACAATCGCTTGGGAGAAAGGCATCCCTGAAGACATCGACATCCGCATTGCAACAGACGTGATGGTAGCGAGGGTGTGCAGGATGCTGCGTGAAAACGGTTTCGACAGGAAGGTGTTCAAACAGGGTTGAGACATGGGGGACGCACTTGTACCCAAGAGGCAGCCGCCGATGCTGCCACCCAAGGGGGGTCGACGTGAGGCTGGACCGGAGGTCTGGCACTGTGGCTGCGGGGCGCAGACAACGCTCGACTTCGAGCGGGACAAGAACGTCGTTCCGATTGGTTGGGTGACGATGAAGCTTTGGATAGGCGGCGCAGGTGAGTACGGCGGGACGAAGATGGATGAGAAGATCTTGTGCCAGCACTGCGCACACAAACACGGCGTGGCACCCGCTCCAACGCAACAGGCGCCCATAGGGCCGATGAAGCTACTTCTACCTAAGAGAAAGTGAAAGGACACAGAACATGAAACTGAAGCCACTGCACAACAACGTCATTATCGAGCCGAACGCAGTCGAGACCAAGACCGCGATGGGTATCATCATCCCCGACAACGCGCAGGAGAAGGTCACGCGCGGCAAGGTGCTCGCTGTCGGCCCTGGTATCCAACACGACAACGGAGCCTCATACGGGCTCAGCACGAAAGTCGGAGATGCGGTCATCTACCGCAAGTACGTGGGCACCGAGCTGGAACACGACGGCAAGAAGCTTCTCTTGTTGGAGGAGAATGACATCCTCACGGTGGTATTGCCGTGAGCCGTAACGAACGACAACGAATAGTCTTCGAGTGGGCGGTCGCCACGTTCGGGAAGATCGCAAGCGACCCGAACGAACGCATCGACCGCTTCATCGAAGAAGCTTTGGAGCTTGCTCAAGCACACGGTGTGAACAAACACCGCGTACTAGACATACTCGAATACGTCTTTAGCCGCCCAGCGGGTGATGTGATACAGGAGATCGGAGGCGTGGGCGTGACGCTCATGGCGTACGGCGAAAGCGTGAGCATCCACGCAGATGACGCAGAGATCGTCGAGGTGGCTCGCATCTTGGCCGCTGACAGAACGAAGTTCCGAGAGAAGCAAGACGCCAAGGCCGCCGCAGGCGTGGGAAAACCTACTTCTGATGCGTAAGAGAAAACAGACGCTTGCTCAGCTCGATGCTGAGCTTCGAACCCGTGGCATCCATGCGGCGAACAACATCGAGTACCTGGGGTTGAAGCACGGACAGATCGTAAACGTGCGTAGCAAAGGCTACACAGGTCCGGCGAAGCTCACCGGCACGCCGCCGCAGGGGACAGGCATTTACGCAGTGACGCCGCAAGGCATGAAGCTCTGGCTCGATGGGGAAGAGATCAAAGAGGCAACAGAACCAACATGAAAATAGTGTATATTGCAGCACCTTTCCGCGCCAAGAACGCCTGGGAGATCGAAAAGAACATCCGCCGCGCCGAGGTGATTGGTTTCGAGGTCGCCAAGCTCGGTGCCATGCCGCTCATCCCCCACGCCAACACGAGGTTTTTTCACGGCACGCTGCCAGATCAGTTCTGGCTCGACGGGACAATGGAGCTGTTGCGCCGCTGTGACGCCGCTTTCTTCCTGGCTGGCTGGGAAAAGTCGTCGGGTTGCCGCGCTGAGAGGGAAGAAGCGGAGCGCCGGATGGCTGTCTTCGAATACCTGCCTGACCTGGAGCTGTGGCTGGCCGCACCTGAAGACGGAAAATGAGCAACTACTTCGTCAACAACGGCGACGCCGTCACCTGGCTCAATGCGCAGACGGCGGGCGTCGCCGACCTCGTCATCACAGATCCGCCTTACGAGTCACTGGAGAAACACCGCGCCAAGGGCACCACGACGCGCCTCAAGCAGAGCAAGGCTTCGAGCAACGAGTGGTTTCCCATCTTCAAGAACGAACGCTTCGAGGAGTTCTTCACCGCCGTCTACCGCGTCCTCAAGAACAACACGCACTTCTACATGCTCTGTGACGCAGAGACGATGTTCGTTGCGAAACCTCTCGCCGAGAAAGCAGGTTTCAAGTTCTGGAAGCCGCTCGTCTGGGACAAGCAGCGCATCGGCATGGGTTACCACTACCGCGCACGCTACGAGTTCATCCTGTTTTTCGAGAAGGGAAAGCGCAAGCTCAACGACCTCGGCACAGCCGACATCCTGGCGATACCGCGTGTGATCAACGGCTACGCCACAGAGAAACCCGTGGCGCTGCTTGAAGTGCTAGTGCGGCAGAGCAGCCAGGAGAACGAGTTGGTACTTGACCCCTTCATGGGGTCGGGCTCGACAGGTGTGGCGGCACTGCGAAACAAGCGCAAGTTCTGGGGCAACGACATCCAACAAAAAGCCGTGGCGCTGTCTAAGAGCCGTTTTCTCTTAGAAGACTGTTGACGATACGCGAAAAACAATATACGAGAATAGCTGCCACGGTAACACCGCAGAGGTGAAACATGTTTCTACGTCCCACAGGGAAGTTTCTCACAGATGACGAGCAATCGACGCTTGAAGACTTGAAAAGACGTGCCCACATAACTATGGAAGACGGCGCCGCGTCCTTGCTTCAGGAAGCGTGGCGGAAGATCGCAAAAAAGAGGGGTCTACCCCAACCTAACCGCCGCGACAACGGCTATGCGTGGAACAGGCTGACCGGCGAGATCATGCAGCTCAGCAAAGACGCCTGATACCTGCGCCCGCGGGCGCTACAACAGAAAGATAGAACATGAAGATCCGATTCGAGAAAGTGGAAATCGAAATCCCGCGCGAGTTCATCGACACCATCGGCAATGGCCTCCTCCGCCTCAAGTCTTTCGACACCGAGTCTCAACAACGCCAGGCCGGTGCACGCGAGTCGATGGTGCAGAACATCGTCCTGACGGCGATCGGCATGCTCCGTGAGGCGATGTCCAAGCTGGCACCCAAGACCGACACCGACGCCGACACCGCGCCCCCCAGCGAACAGGCAAAAAACGGGCAAGGTCAGGGGCAGTGATCTTCTTGTTGTTCTACGTCGTCGTGGCTGTCAGCTTGGCCGTCTGCGCCCTCTGGGTGTTGGCGGCCAAACCTGTCAGCTACACCGTGTTGGCACTCGGAGCGCCTCTACGCGAGGCTCTCACCAAGCTCCAAGACAAAGGCTACGGCCACATCATCGTAGACGACGGGACGCTCTTCTTGCAGTTCTTCATCAGGCCCGGCAGTCGCGAGATCACGCTCGACATCCCTGCGCCGCAACTGCAAAAGCTCGACTCCAATCTCAACCTCTTGGGTTTTCTGGGCTTCAAGAGCAGCAGTTTCAACCACATCGAGCTGCATCAGAAAGACGTGGCCACCGTAGAAGAAGCCGTTGTAGCGGCTGGCGAGGTCTTCGGAGCCTTGTTCAAGTGGCAACTTGACATCCGCGTCACGCTCGAAACTGATTTCTCCAAAGTGAGGCGACCGTGAAAACCAAGTACGCAGTGGCGGGCATACCGGACGAGAGTCGAATCTTGATCTATCCGACTGACGCACCGTGGGACTCTTCCACGGGCGAGAAGGACGACCTGCCGCCACCAGAGGTCACCGCAGGGCGCTTGCTCACCATCGAGGAGGCGAAAGACATGCGAGAGAAGCTGCGTGTAGCCATCGTTGAAGTAGGCGGCGGCATCGACTGCGTCGACGAAGATCTGTGGTGGAAGACATACCACCTGATGCTTCAAATCCGCATGCAGTCCAACGGCAACTCCGCTGCCACCGTGCTCGACCGCGCGCACGAAGATGCAACAGCTTTCGCAGACAGGCTTCATGGAAAACGCTCGTAACACCAACACCAACATCGAGGTCCACTTCTTCCGCGGCGACCCAGGCAAGGGTCAAGACCCGTGGATGTACTCGATCCGAGACGATCGCGGCTACCACCGCGGCCAGAGCGGGGGTGCGACGATTCTCGAAGCTGCCGTGAAAGCTGCTTTGGACGCGGAGCAGCTTGAAGGTGTCGCGGCGCGGTTCGAGGCTCTCGCTCTGCTCGATCAAGCGATGTACGTCATCGAGATCTCAGGAGCGTACAAATGAAAATCTTCTTCGAAAACTACGACCTCTTCATGCAGATGTTCACACCTCTGATTGGCAAGGAACTGGAGATGATCATCAGCGGCCGGAGGGAGAAGGCGCACATCCTCGGTTTCGAGAACGGTAACGGCACGTACGGTTTTGAGCTGCTCATCAACGAGGAAGTCCGCATCGTGTACAGCTACAGCGTATGGGAGATTCTAGTGCCATGACCAAAGTCTTCAGCGACAAAATGCCGATCGAGTTGGCGAACACACAGGCGAATAGTATTCAAGATGAGATCTTGTCGTATCCAGGGGGTGTGAACAACGGTACGATAGCGGCCGGGTACAAGATCCAACAGCTTGCCCGCTGGCTCGTTGATGCACAGTGCAAGAACGAAGCGCTGCACTCCGCCTTCAAGCACAACGAAGAGTGGTGGAAGACCTACCGCGCCGCTCTCAGTGGCCTTCGGGCGCGCTCGGGGAAGTACACCTACGGCGGCGGCCGTGACGGCGTCGAGTACAGCTTCGCAGAGATGAATGCCGAAGAAGCGCACGAGGCTGCTACGCAATCAGCGAATGAGGCACACGGCCCTCTGCGGGACCTTTCCCTGAAAGAGAACGTTCCATCTGAACCGGCTTTGTGATATAAGACAACACTCTAACGGAGGACAACATGGCAAAAGACGGACTCGACAAACTCTCGAATCTCATGAGCGGTGGAAGCAGCGCGCCGGAACCACGGCGCGGGTTTTCGTCCGAGGGTAACGACGACGCGGATGACGAGCAGCTCGTCGAAGACGTGCAAGCGGTGCTCGACTTCACCCTGACCCGCGTCAAGAAGCGCGGAGGGGACGGCATCTTCGACATGCAGGCATTGATCGAGAGCTGCTCTGAGGAGCTGATCACTCAGATCCGCGAAGAGGCCGAAGGTGAGTAAGCAAAACACATTCGAGGCGTTTGACGCGGTACTCCGTGAGGAGCTGGACGGCTCCACAACAACTACGCAATCCGCAGTTGACATCTTGCGCGTCTGCACCGGCCTGGCCAACATGCTCATCGCCAAGAACAAGGCGTATGGCGACAGCGCGCTGAAACCTCTTCGGGTGTTCTCGAAAGCCGACGCCGTGGAGCAGATCAAAGTCCGCATGGATGACAAGCTCAGCCGCATCATGCGCGGTGAGGCCGCAGGCGAGGACGCGCTGTTCGACCTCGTAGGCTATTGGGTGCTCTTGCAGGTCGCCGAGAGGCGCCAGCACCACACAGAACGCGCGTTCCAAGACGGCTTCTGTGTAGAGTGGGGTGAACGGGAGGAACAAGATGGCTCTACCACTCGCTGACGAAATCCACGGTTTGTTCCAGAATCAGGAGTACACGACCACCTACAAGATGCTCCAGGTGATCGAGCAGTACGCGATGTACCTGTCTGATGCAGATCAGAAACGCATGATCGCCTACAAGGTGCTCATCGAAGCGGGCCGCGGTAAAGACCTCGAACCCGCCGTCAAAGCCGACATCCGGCGCGTCTACATCTCCATACTCAGGGAGCTGAAGAGGCAGGTCGACGCAGAGCCGGTTCTCTCGCTCATCACCGTGCTCAAGGACCTGCTGACGGTTGAGAAGATGCTTTCGGCGGAAGAGAAGAAGTTCTTCAATGCCATTGCCCAGAAGGTCGTGAAGAAAGAAGTGGTCTCACAAGAGGAAACAGAAGCGCTCCTGCGCCTGTACACACGCAAAGGGTTCTGACGTGGCAGACGCGGCTTCCACTATCGCAATCGAAATCTTGAAGGCGGCACGACGCTGGGTTCAACACCGCGTCGTGCTACGCAGAATACTCGACAGCAAGAGAGCAACACCGCAACAGCTGGAGAAGGCAAAGAAAGACCACCACCTGGCCTCGGACGAACTTGAAGCGCTCGTCATGAAGCTGGAGAAGCACCTGCACTCCACAGGTAAGATTGTCTCAACCAAGCGCGGCTCACCTTTCCCCTGGCGGGAGTTCGCAGGCATGGTCGCGGCCGGTGCCAAGGCCGTTGAGAACGCGCTCGAAACAAACAACATACCGAGCGTGATCAAAGGGCAGGTCATCGACATGCCGAAAGATAAATGACGCTCGAAGAAGCCCTGGCCGCTCTGCGTGAAGCAGCAAACCACGACGTTGTCCGTGAAGACAACGGCCGCGTGAGAGCCTCGACAAGAATCGAGAACGCTGTGGCCAAGGTTCTGCTGGAGCTGGAGGCGCGCTCTCGTCAACCTGTGTTGAGCCCAGAAGACGCCTCCACGCTTGCCATGTTTCGTCCGATAAGATAACCTTTCTGATAGGAGACTACATACCATGTACCAGTTGATCCTTCAAGCCTACGGAAACCCGACCCCCATCCTGACCAAGTTCGAGACCTCGGGAGAAGCTTTCGCGGCGGCGCACAAAGCAATGGAGCAGGGCTACCACCGCACCAAAGGTCTCACTATCCTCATCGGGCCTGGCTCTCTGTTGAACGTCATCAGTGAGGAAGAAGCCCAGCTGGCGCAGCGCGAAGCTCAAGAAGCACAGCGCTCAGGTGGGCTCATCCAGACGGGTCGCAACACGGTCAAAGCAGAGGACCACATCCTGCACATCCAGATGGGTCAAGTCACGCTGCCGCCGTTGGCGTACAAGACGGAAGAAGAGCGCGATGCCGCCATTGAGAACGGCCTCAAGACGCAGCACATCGAGTACGTCTTCAAAGAAGGCCACGACCACTTCTTCATCCAGCTCGGCACGGGCGTCATGCTCATGAGCATCTCGGGAGCGTCGTTCATCGACCAACGCCGCAAGGCCATTGCCATGCAGCAGAAGATGCAGGCAGCTGTGCAGCAGGGTGAGGGTGGCGGCAGCAAGCTCATCCTGCCTTTCGGTCTCGGTCGAAAGTGAGCGCCCTAGACGGAGCCTATCGGAAGGGTTTGGCAGCGCATGTTGCTGGTGAACCTTTGAGCGCCTGCCCTTACAGGGACAAGCGCAAATGGAACGGTAAGCTCTCGTGGTCGAGAGCCTTCATCAACGCTTGGTGCGATGGCTGGGAGCACGCAAAGAGCAACCGCGAGGACGCTCTCATCACACTGAGCATCGCATCCAAAAACAGAGGACGCTGATGGACTACGAGATGCCCTACACGATTCGCTACGACGACGGCCGCGAAGAGCTGGCCCGTGGCATTCAAGTAGGGCGTTTCGGTGTCCGAAGGCTGCCGACAGAGCTTGAGTGCTGGGTGGTCGACCACATCCCCACCGGCCTGCGTCTCATTCAGCCGACCTCGTTCCAGAACGCGATGTTGCTTGCAGACGACGTAAGCAGGTTCGCTGTGGAAGACCCTGAAGCATCTGATACGAGAGTTTTGTCAAAACAACTTGGCGAGAAAGTTTGCACATGGGTCAATGAGCAGGTTGAGCGCTCAAACTCCGGCGCAGATCTTCAGAGCTACAGGAAGTTCTATGGCGAAGCGCCGCATGGAAACTGAGAT
>Ga0315275_10002125_pt1 | contig 17744 bp, 15 predicted proteins | sample YL17G03_0_MG_FD_205557 | JGI IMG/M metagenome (GOLD analysis project Ga0315275, IMG submission 205557) | Sediment microbial communities from Yellowstone Lake, YNP, Wyoming, USA - YL17G03_0 | ecosystem: Environmental > Aquatic > Freshwater > Lake > Sediment | place: USA: Wyoming | collected...
TTCCGGTTATGAGCGCCGATGCGGCCAGAAAAGATACGGCGGCTCTATGTGCAACAATATCAAAAAGCATCAAGAGCGCGATCTTTGTGGCCTTTCCGTCAACGGTCGGTCTGATTATGATTCGCCAGCCGCTGATAAAACTTTTTTTCGAACACGGAAGGTTTACTTCTCGGGACACAATCCTTACGGCTTCTGTGCTGGTATGTTATACTTTGGGACTGACCGGCTTTTTTCTGCAGCAGATTTGTTCGAAGGCTTATTATTCGACGCAGGACTCCCGCAAGCCGATGCGGACAACTCTGACAGCGGTAGTATTGAATTTAATGCTTAATCTTGTATTGATTTGGACGCCGCTGAGAGTTGCCGGACTTGCACTTTCAACGAGCCTGTGCTCGTATCTTCAGGTTGGGATTCTTTTAAAAGGTCTTGTAAAAAAATTCGGCAAAGAGATATTTAATGGTTTTGCCGTTGAGTTTGTAAAAACGGTGATAAATACGGTTATTATGAGTTTTGCTGCTGCTTTTTCGATGAAACTTGCCGCGCATCTGCCGCAGCTTGTTCAAGTGCTGATTGTGGTAATAACGGCAGCGGCGGTATATCTTATTGGGGCGGCTGTGTTGAAAATCCAGATGCTTTCGCTTATAACAGGTCGTAAGTTGCTGAAGTAAAATAGGTTAAAACCAAAATGGGGCAGATATGCCTGCAAAAATTGTCCCGGCAACATAAATACTTCATTTATAAACAGTTATAGCCGATATAAGGATTAAGCCTGATTTCAAATAGATTTAGAGAATGACCAAAAAAAAAGCAAAAATTCTGGTTTTGTTTCTTCTTGTAATTTTTTCTGTTGTTGGTGCCGCTGCAGCCGTTGAAACTGGCGCAGTTACCGATATCAATCTGGTAACAGGAACCGATACGGTTGCCGAAGCTGATACAGTTGCCGAGGTTAATACAGCCGGCGGGATTGACGTAAATACCGATATTGATACAACTGTGGTAGCTGCTGTTCGCAGCAGGGGGGAAGAATTACTTTCTCCGCTGACCGCGAAAACTTTTTACGATATCGGTTATGAGCTTTACACAGCCAAAGACGCCAATTTTCTTTCAGCAAAGCAGGCGATTATATTTTTCAATGCTGCGATTAATCTCGACAGCAGGGCAGGTTATGTTTTACCCGATATCATTAATATTGCCTGGCAGTATCCTGAAGAGAATTTTTCGGATGCCGTTAAACTGGCGCTTAATGAATATATCGGTCGTTCAGCAGACCTTGAAGTGTCGTCAAAGGCGGTCGGCTATCTGCTTGAGAGGCTTGACAGCAGAGAGCAGCGTCAGCAGCTGTTGACGAACCTGCTTAACCGGTTCCGGCAGAAAAATATAATGTTTGCGTCAGACATACAGACGCAGCTTGGGCTTCTGACTGCTGAAACCGGCGATGCCGTCGAGGCTCAGATATATCTTGCTCGAGCTTTTTCAGACAATAAATACAACCGCCTTGCCTTTGCCAAGCTTGCCGAGCTTACCGATGCGGGAGGCCAGTCGCTGCCAGATATTGCTTATCTTCAGAATCTTCGTTTCGCGGCAAGGGCCAATCCCCTTGATTTTGATTCTGCTTTTAGATTTGCGCAATACGCCCACATACTCGGCCTTTATGAGCCTGCCGCGGCTGCTTACAATTACTGTGCTGATTTGCTCAAGTATCTCAGCGGCCGCCAGTCTGTAGGGCCGGATATTTACAGGCCGTGGATTATTAATTGTTTTAACGCTCGTCAATACAGTCAGTGCCGTCAGATTCTGCAGGAGCTTCGTGACAAAGATATATTTGACATACAAGTAGAAGCGGTCGCCTCGTCAGCGGCGAAGCTTGGCAGCGACGAAAAAAATTATAAAGCAATACTTGATGCGATACAGGCGCGTGCCGATAAGATTCTTGCCGGCCGGTCGAAGGCTTCTTCAGCGGAGCTTGAGGACTTGACATGGTTTTACAGCTTCGTTGCCGATGTCAATGCCGACCAGGCTCTGGCCTGGGCGACCAAGGCGTATGATGCCGACCCGAATTCGCTCAACGCCGCTTCGCTTTTTGCTTATGCGCTTGTGATAAACGATCAAAACGAACTTGCCGGTTCGGTGCTGGAAAAAATCGATACTTCAACGCAGGCGGCGGCGATTGCAAAAGCGACGATTCTTCTGCAAAAACAGGATGTAAGTTCGGCGACGGACCTGTTTAAAAAAGTGGTTAATACCGCCCCGGGAAGTTTTGAAGCGCAAAAGGCAAAGGCAAAGCTTAAAGAAATCGACCCCAATTATGCATCCGGCATTGATGCCGCGGCGTTTATTACAGAGCTGCAAAGTGATTTCGGACAGACAATTTTCGGTCAATTTGTTGAGCCTGCAAAAATGGCATCGTTTCAGTTCAATATAAAAGGCTCTGAGTTTTCTTACGGCAGCGAAATCACAGGCAATCTTGTAATAATAAATAATCATTCAGAGTCGATGGTTGTATCTCCTGACGCGATGATAAAGGGCAATATAAGGGTCGATGCGAAAATTACAGGCGATTTGACCGAGCGGATACCGGCTCTTATTGTCAAAACTGTCAGGCCTTCTTATGAAATCAGGCCGGGCGACGCCCTGTTTATTCCTCTGCGGCTCAATACCGGCAAAGTAAAATGTATCCTCGACTGTCACCCGCAGGCTGAATTGAATATTGAATATACCGCATATATTGACCCGCAGACGGATGCCAACGGCCAGATAAGAAATGCGCTTCCAATAAAACCTGCGATTGTATCCTTGACCCGCCGCAAACTCGACCTCAATACCCGTTATCTGCAGCAAAGGCTCGATGCGCTCAAAAAAGGCCATCAGGGCCAGAAGACAAAATCCGCCGAGCTTTTTGCAGGCCTGCTTGCCGAACAGCAGCAGTTCCGCCAGACAAGCCCCGCTTACAGATTTATTTATGCCGAGCCCCAGTTATTAAGCTCGGCTCTTGCAAGGTGCCTGTCTGAAGATGACTGGATTTTAAAGGCGCAGACAATCGCTGCGATGTTAAGGTTTAAACTCGATTATCGGCTGACAGACGCCGTATCAGCGGAATTGGAAAATCCTAAATGGCCTGTAAGGTTAATGGCCGTTTTTATTCTCGATAAGGATCAAAGCCAAGAGTTTAAGCCTGTTTTGGATTGGACAGCCAAAAATGATGCGCATCCTATGGTTCGCCAGTTGGCCGCAATCCTTTCAGGCAATTTTGAACCTGTTTTGAGTACCGCCGAAAAAGCCGACAGCAATGATAGCAATCTGCAAATCAAACCAAAGGCACAGCAAGGACCTCCAGCGGAAGAAGAAAACTAAACCTGCCTTATATCTTTTTTGCATGTCGTATATATATTTTTAAATCTTAAGCGTTTTGATAATAAAGGGTTATGAATGCGAGTAGGCTCTTGTTTTTGTTTGGATTATTGGCATTTTTTTATTGCCAAAATAGCTTGACTGTTGTATTCTTTCGGCCTCAAATTGTGTACTTTATAAAGTGTTGTGTTTAAGTTGTTTTTGTGAAAGGGTTAATTTATGCCGGCAAAAGTAAAGGAAGAGAAGTGCACCGGTTGTGAGGCGTGTATTGATGCCTGCCCGGCTGAAGCTATAAAAATGGTTGACGGCAAGGCGGTGGTGGATCCTGAAACTTGCGTTGACTGCGGCGTTTGTGTTGACGAGTGTCCTGTTGAAGCGATAGAGATGGAATAATTCAATAAATTGAAGATTGAAAAATGAATATTGAAGATTTGTGGAACTGCCCCGCCTGCGGCGGGCAAGCTTTGGCGGGGTTTTTTATAGATATTCAATCTTAAATCTTCAATTACTTTGAATATGGCCCCATCGTCTAGGCCGGTCTAGGACACCGGGTTTTCAACCCGGCAACAGGGGTTCGAATCCCCTTGGGGCTAATTTTAATCAACTATGTTGATTAAAATAGAGCAGGAGAATAGTAGAAGGAGAACGATAAAACAGGAGAAAAAGAAAGGCGCATGTTTTATCTTGCTGACGTCAATACCATAATTTCTTTTGCCACGATGTCGGCAATAATAAGCTGCTGAGGCGAAGCCGGAGTCGGCGGCATTGATTTTATCTGTGCCGGTTGGGGTTTTATTTCCTGCCCGGGTGATTTTCTTTTAAGGGCCGCTATTTTTCTCTGCTGGGCAAGAATCTGCTTCGCCAGGTCAAGTGAAGGCATTTCGCCTGAACGGTCCTGCCGCTGCGAACGGCTTATTTTTTCGACCATCTGACTGATGAATTCCTTTTCGCTGGCACCGGCAACGGGTGGGTGTGCTGCTCCGTCGCTAAAGCTATGTAGCGTCGGCGACTGTATAGTTTTGTCTTTTAAGATGTCCTCAAAGGCAGGCATAACATGTAAAGAAGATTCCGCCTTGGACAAGTTTGAATTTTGCGGCAGGGACGATTTGTTCGACTGCCGAACGGCTTTTGAAACGTTTTGTTCTGTCCGTTTGTCGTTGTTTTCATCGTTTTCCATAAAAACCTCCATGTACTACTATTTTATCATAAAGCAGGGATTTGGCAAGAAAAAAATATTTATGAAGAGTTCTAAGTATATTTTCTATAGGAAGTTACGATTATTTTTCTGGGCCGAGGGAGAATTGCGTAAACGGCATAAGGGGAAATTCCTGCATAAGAGCCGTCAAATCATCTATCGTAACCTTCTTAATCTTTTCAATTTCCTCTTCTATTGGCCGATATTTTTTCAAATAAGTCCAGTTGATACCAAGCTCAGCCAGTCTTTCCATCGGAATTTCGTTTTTGATTGTAATTGCCGACAGGACCTTGTTCTTTGCTTTTTGCAGCTCGTCAGCGGAAATTTTTTCCCTATAAAGCGATTTGAAAATGTCTTCAACAATTTGCAGAACCTTTGAACAATTTTCTTCAGGAGTTCTAATATAACTGTAATACGCTCCAACACCGTCCATCGCCTCACAGTGCATTGTCGCAGTCTCGGCGATGGCCGTATCGACAAGCTGCCAGAAGAATCTTGAGCCTATATCATCTCCTATGATTTTAGCGAGCAGCGTCGCGGCATCAGCCCTGTCGTCCTGATACGAAACGGTCGGACTCATCAGGCCGATATGCCGGCAGGTCAGATTCTTTTTCTTCTGATGTTCTTTTTTCGCAGTGCCGGCGAAATATTCGGTTTTTCTATCGGCATGTTTAGGCTGCCAATCGGCACAGCCGGTTTCTAAATAATCGCAGATTTTTTCAAATTCGAATTTTCCTGCGATTACAACGGTTATATTGTTCGGGGCATACCTGCTTTCGAAATATTCTCTCATCTGTTTGCTCGTCAGGGCTTTTATACTTTCGACTGTGCCAAGAGCTTTTATGCTACAGGGATGTTCACCGAAATGTAACGCCTTGCAGTTTTCGTGAACATCGTAATGCGGCAGGTCTTGGTACATTGCGATTTCCTCGAGGATGACATTTTTTTCCATATTGAAATCATCATCCCTCAAAGCCGGACGCATAAGCTGACACCACAGTTGTGCGGTTTCATAAAGCTGTTCAGGCAGAATCGCGGCATAGTAAATAGTATATTCATCGCCTGTTTGAGCGTTGTATATCGCACCAAGTCCATCGAAACGGCGATTGACATCATAAGTTGAAAGTTTATCGGTTCCTTTGAAGAGCATATGTTCGAGATAATGACTTACGCCGGCGATGTTGTTCGTTTCGTCGCGCGGACCTGTCTTGACGAAGACCCCAAAGGCCGCTGATTGAGCGTCTTTGTTGACTTCAGCGATGATGTCGAGGCCGTTTGCGAGTTTTTTGTGTTTAAATTCCATTCTTTATACCGTTTTTATTTCCGAAGGCCCGATTGTTACCGAGCAGAATTTATCAAAGGGGTTTTTCTTAAGGAAATCGAGAACAGATTTAACGGTTATTTTTTCAATCTGCTGTTTTATCTCATCAAGAGTTCTGACTTTGCCGAGCATATAGAAATCCATCGCTGCGGCCTGCGCTCGCGATATGGTTGATTCGCTTTGCATTATAAGGCTGCTTTCAAGCCCGATTTTAGCCCTTTTCAGCTCATCGTCGCTGATTCCTTCGGCGAGCCTTTTAAATTCGGCTATTATCACATCGTAAGTTTGCTGAGCCTTATCGGGCGTTGTGCCTGCATAACAGCCGATACCCGCCATTTCCTTAAAGCTGTGATAGCTTGCGCCGACAGCGTAACAAAGGCCTCTTTTTTCCCTGACTTCGGTAAAAAGCCTTGAGCTCATACCGCCTGAAAGAACAGCAACGGCAACTCTTGCGTTGTAATAATCGATGTTTTGAGGCGTTACAGCCGGGGTCATAAGGCCGATATGGACCTGAGCGCCTTCGTGCCGGAGATAATTATATGCGAGGGATTGTGTTTTTATGTTTATGTCCTTTGATTCTCCTGGTTTTTGGCCTGCGAAGAGTTTTTCAAGCAGCGAGCACAGTTTCGGAAAATCGTATTTGCCCGCGACAGCGAAGATAATTTCGGAAACATTGAAATTTTCGGAAATTATCTGTTTAGACATTTGTGCCGTCAGGTTCTGCAGGTCCTTCTGGTTTCCCAGCGGGCTTCTGCCCAGCGGGTCGGGATAGAAATGCTGCCGCAGCAGGAGCATAGTTTTGTGCATAGGGTCGTCTTCAAGACTTGCCAGTCCCTGCAGGGCAAGCTGTCTTGAATATTCGAACTGCGACTCATCAAGGGCGGGCTTTTGGATAATGTCCGCGTAAAGCTCAATTGCACGGGTGAGATTTTCTGCCTCGAGGACTGCCGACAAGGCAATATGTTTTGATTCGATGCTGCTGTTTCGATGGATACCCAGGCCGTCGAGCAGGTCGGTAAGTTCCCTGCTCGTTTTACCGCCTGCACCTCTGAAAATCCAGTCTTCGATAACAGCCGGGGCTCCACAGCAGTCTTCAGGCATCAGAGATGCTCCTGCGGGCAGCAGAAAATCAAATGCGGCCGACTGCACCTGCCGCATGGGAATACCTAAAACAACCATTCCATTTGCAAATTTTTGTATATCGATTTTTTCTGTCATATCTTCTAAACATCGTCGCCGTGCCGGCGACGGCTAAACTTAGACGCTCTGGCGTTCGATTTTAGCGCCGACGGCGTTGAGCTTTTCTTCGATTTTTTCATAACCCCTGTCAATATGATAGACGCGGTTTACGATTGTTTGGCCGTGAGCGGCAAGGGCGGCAACGACAAGGGCGGCTGAGGCACGCAAGTCTGATGCCATTACCGGAGCGGCAATGAGCTTTTCAACGCCGCTGATTATGACGTGGGGGCCTTCCTTTCTCAGGTTGGCGGCCATTCTACTGAGTTCCGCAACGTGCATAAACCTGTCGGGGAAGATTTTTTCAGTTATTACGCTGTTGCCCTTTGCAAGGCATAACACAGCCATAAGCTGAGCCTGCAAATCGGTTGGGAAACCCGGGTAGGGCAGCGTTGTGATATCGGTCGGCTGAATATGGCCGTTGGAGGCGACTTCGCAGCCATCTTCATTTTCCTCGACGGTGACGTTCATACTTCTCAGCTTGTCAACAACAGCCATCAAATGTTCAAGCCGGCAGTTTTTTAGTTTTAGTTTGCTTTTTGTTATAGCAGCGGCGGCGAGGAAAGTGCCGGCTTCAATTCTGTCCGGTATAACGGTGTACTGGACGGGGTTTAAATTTTTTACGCCGTGAATTATTAGTTGAGGTGAGCCGATGCCGCTGATTTTAGCGCCCATTTTGACCAGGCAGTTAGCAAGGTCTGTAATTTCCGGCTCGCAGGCAGCCGATTCAATAACAGTTTTGCCTTTTGCCAGCACGGCAGCCGACAGGACATTTGCAGTTGCAAGGACACTTGAGCCGAAAGGTCCGCCGAGAAAGATATTTGCTCCTTTAAGTCCGCTGTTTGCGTTGGCGACGATATATCCGTTTTTCAATTCTATTTTCGCACCGAGTTCCTGCAGACCTCGCAGGTGAATGTCGACGGGCCTGTAGCCGATGGCGCATCCGCCGGGCATTGAAACTTCGGCATGGCCTTCGCGAGCAAGCAGAGGCCCCAGGACACAAACGCCTGCACGCATTTTGCGGACGATTTCATAATCTCCAAAAGGCTTTTCAATAGAAGCGGTGTCAATGGTGACAGAGCTTTTGTCGGTGGTTGTTTTACAACCCATATCTTCAATAAGTTTGCACATTACAGAGATGTCGCTGAGGTTCGGGATGCCGAGCAAAGTATTTTTACCCGGTGCAAGAATTGTTGCCGCCATTATCGGCAGAGCAGCGTTTTTTGAGCCGCTGATTATAACTGTGCCGTCCAGTCTGACAGGGCCTGTAATCTTAAATATATCCAGAGCCATATAAAAATCCTTGAAAAGAAAGGGATAATCTAATACAAAAAGGCGGTTTATGCAATAAAAGCCGGAGGTTTTTGTGTTTTTTGTGAAAATTTTGTTATCGGTCGATTCAGCAAGCCGGGGCTGGTATGCTGATTGTACGTCTGTTTTTATGATTATTTCGGCCCTGGCCGGTTTGGCATTATTTATTTACTGGGCGGTAAAAAACAGATTCGGCAAAAACAGCCTTGATAAAGCGGATTTTAGAGCCAATTTTATGCCTTATTATCTTCCTTTTGCGGTTATTTTCTGCTGGCTTGGACTTACTTTAACAGCTTCAAGTCTGGCGGATAACCTTACGGCCAGATTGCCTGACTGGCAGCAGAAATTTGCTCTTTTTTCGTTTTTAATTATAAATGAAATCATCATTATCGTGTTTGTCCTTGCCGCTGCGGGAAAATATTTTGAAGGGGGTCTGAGTGGTTTTGGCCTGCGGGCGAAAGAGATTTTTCGGGATATGGCCGCAGCAGCGGCGTATTTTTTTGCGGTCTGGCCGCTGGTTCTGGCGGCAATCTATCTGATTATTATAATCGGCAGGCTTATACAGGGACCTGATTTTCAGATGCAGCAGAACGAGGGGCTTGCTGTCATTCTTGAAAACGAGCAATGGAGTTTGCGGCTTTTGATGATTTTCTTTGCGACGATTTTAACACCGGTCTTTGAGGAAGTAATTTTCCGAGGGCTTCTGCAAAGTTATTTTCGGGATATCGGTTACAGTCCCTGGCAGGCCATTTTCATTGCCTCGATAATTTTTTCAGTGCTTCATCCGTGGATGCACCTGCCGGCGCTGCTGATTCTATCTATTGTTATGGGCTATGCTTATGAAAAGAGCGGCTCGCTTTCCCGCTCGATATTTATTCATTTTTTCTTTAACGGCCTGACGATAGCATTTGCACTTCTGGGAAAATAAAAACTAAGAAATTCGGATAAAAGGCCTGTTTTCGGCAATAATATGATAAAAACTTTTTTTATATTGACTTCCGATAGGAAATATCTATAATAGGGGCAGTTATTAACGGAGGCAGGCAGAAAATGCAGTTTTTACGGAGGATTTTCCGGTCGTTCACAATTCAGCGGTATCGCTGCGCATATTGCGCTAATAATAAATATTAACTTTTTGGTAAAGGAGAAGAAAATGAAGAAGTTAAGAGTTTTGATAGTAGTTGTGTGTATGATGGCAGCAGCGAATTTTGCTTCGGCTGACATTATACGCGGAATTGGGATGGATTTTGTAACCATCGGCAATGCGGGGAATGGTACGGACCCTGCAACTGGCAATTTGTATGGTGCAGTTAGTTCTAATTACCGTATCGGCAAATACGAGGTTACCGCTGCTCAATGGCAGACAATAAATACTGCCGCAGGAATTGGGGATTCAGGATATTGGAGCGGCAATCAGCCGACGGCTGCGATTTCATGGTATGATGCGGCCCAGTTCTGCAATTATTTAACGAGCGGCAATAAGTATTCAGGAGCATACAAGTTCGACATAAGCGGCAATTTTCAGGTAATCGACAGGGTTTCGTCAATTTCGACTTATGGAACAACTTACGTCATCCCGACCGAAGATGAATGGTACAAGGCTGCTTATTTCAAATCCAACGCCAGCGGCTATTCTACATTTGCCAACGGCACAGATACCGCCCCTGTTGCCGGTGTGAACTCGAATTATAACATGGCTATCGGTTCTCCCTGGAATATAACTAATGGCACAGTCGAGCAGAACGGCACTTTCGATATGATGGGCAATGTCTGGGAATGGAACGAAACTCTTATTGACGGTTCCAATCGCGGCGTCCGTGGTGGGTCGTTCCTCTACTACGACTACTTCCTCAGATCGTCCAATCGGACTACCTACGTCCCCCCGTACTACGTGCTCGACGATGTAGGGTTTCGTGTCGCCTCCGTCCCTGAACCGTGTAGTATAGCATTATTGTTAATAGGCGGATTAGCTTTGAGAAATAGAAAAAGGTAAATAAATTTCCCTTTTTACTTTTACACTTTTTCCCTTTTCGGGGGTACAGGGGCGGAGCCCCTGCTCGCGCAAAAATTTATTTTGAGACTGAATGAATCAGGAAAAACAAACCGGCTTAAAGGGCGATGTGCCTATTGTTTTGTCAAAGTGGTATGATGCCTGTAAGTGGATATTAGAGAAGGTTGACGCCTTTCCAAAAAATCAGAGGTTTATTTTCGGCACCCGTTTGGCTGACAGGTCGCTGGGGATTCTGGAAAAGCTGGTGGAGGCGGCGTATTCACAAGGCGAAATGAAAATCGAATTATTACAAACAGCCAACCGCGACCTTGCGATGCTGAGGTGGTTAATGCGTATGGCTAAGGACAGGCAAATAATCACCTTGAAGCAATACGAGTATAGTTGCGGTTTGATGTTTGAGTGCGGTCGTATGCTTGGCGGATGGATTAAGGATTCTCAGCAAAGGAAGAGGCCGTGAAGAGGTATAAAAATCTATTCGATTCAGTATGTTCCTTTGAGAATCTCCATGCCGCTGCGAAGAAAGCCCTAAAAGGCAAACGAGGCAAGCGTCCCGGTTCATCTTTTTTCGCGGAAATGGAAGAAGAGATCATTGCTTTGCAGGAAGAACTTCTTTCCGGAACCTATCGGCATGGCAGGTATCATTACTTCCAGATACATGAGCCGAAAAAGAGAACGGTAGCGGCGGCGGAATTTCGAGACAGAGTGGTTCACCATGCCATTATTCGAGTCATTGAACCATTATTTGAACGTCGGTTTATAGAAGACAGTTTCGCATGCAGAACCGGGAAGGGGACTCATGCGGGAATGAGACGAGCTGCGGAGTTTTCGAGGCGGTTTCCATTTGTGTTAAAATGCGATATACGAAAGTATTTTGAAAATATTGACCATGAGATACTTATGGCTTTGTTATCAGAGGTGATAGGCGACCGGCAATTGCTGGGTTTACTGCAAAATATTCTGGGCAGTCATGCTGATGGCGAGCGTATGATTGTTCCTGAGAACGGTCTGCCTCTGTTCGATTCTCGAATTGCACGTCGTGGACTTCCTATCGGCAATCTGACCAGCCAGTTTTCGGCGAATGTTTATCTTAATCCGCTTGACCACTTTGTTAAACACGAATTGCATTGCAAGGGATATGTGCGTTACATGGATGATTTTCTTTTATTTGGCGATGACAAAGAGCGATTGAGAGGCTGGGGTCAGGCAGTATGGAAAAAGGTTAATAGTTTACGTCTGGAGATTCATCCGGATAAATACAGGTTGATTCGCTGTGAGCGTGGAGTGGATTTTTGCGGATTTGTTATGTTTGGCAATGGACGGATCAGGGTGCGTCGAGCTACCGCTCGGCGGTTTCATAAACGATTTAAGCGAAATTTGCAGGCGGTTAATGACCGGACGGGAAATGTTGATTCTCTGTCGCGGTCTGTGGTCGCATGGGTCGGACATGTCAAACACGCACAAAGCTGGAATTTGAGAAAAGCGGTTCTATGTGGTTAAGAAAGGGCGGCGGGGATTATGGAGACGGTTCCAATCGCGGCATCCGTGGTGGGTCGTACAACAACAACGACAACAACCTCAGATCGTCCAATCGGAACAACAACAACCCGAACAACGAGAACAACAATATAGGGTTTCGTGTCGCCTCCAAGCCCCTATGAATTCTGTCGGCAAGAATCGTAACGGTTAAGATAAGCTGTTGCGGCAGTGCCGTTCAGGGACTACCCGTTTGTCCTGCGGCCTTGGTTAAGGCGGCAAATAAGAAGGCCTTTCTTGCGGCAAGTAGGAGAATTCCGAACAGCGCGGGAAAGGCTGATTTTTTATTTATAAATCAAATTAATATATCAATTCTACAGAGCAAACTCAAAATTGAAAACTTATTTAAGGCCCAGTACATCAGCCATTGAGTATCTGCCAGTTTTTTTGCCGGCAAGCCAGACCGCTGCTCTGATAGCGCCGGAAGCGAACGTATCTCTGCTGTGAGCGCTATGAGAAATGGTTACAGTTTCTCCTGTTGTGCCGAACATAACAGAATGTTCGCCGACCGTATCGCCAAGACGAATTGCCTGTATCCCTATCGAGCCTTTTTTCCGCAGGGCCTCTTTTCCTTTTCTGCCGATGTCGAGACAATCGGGAAATTTTTTGTTTGTAGCCGCCGCTATTTTTTCTGCAAGTGTCATAGCTGAACCGCTTGGCGAATCTTTTTTGAAGCGGTGATGAGCCTCGACGATTTCAACGTCGTAGTCTTCACCTAATTTTTGTGCTACTGTGCCGACAAGTTCAAAAAGCAGATTCATTCCGACACTCATATTTGTTGCCTGAAGACAAGCGATTTTTTTTGCTGCCTCATCGATTTTTTTGAACTGCTCGGCAGATAATCCCGTCGTACCCATCACAAGTGCGCAATTATTTTTAAGACAGTAATTCAGCACATTGTCAAAGGCCACGGGCAGGGAAAAATCAATTACCACGTCCGCCTTTGGCGGAAAATCCGAACTGATTTTGACATTGATAGGGTCGATTCCTGCCAGAAGGCCAGCATCTTTGCCGATTTCGGGACAGTTTTTATCCTCAATAGCTCCGATTATATCAAATTGTTTTGATTCGGCAGCAAGAGCGGTTATTCTCCTGCCCATCCTGCCGGCAGCGCCTACGATTATCATTTTTGGTTTCATTTTGTATCCTTTCGAGACCAGCGTAAGTATAAGCTAAAAAAGAGCTTTTGACAAGTCGTGAATTTTTGGGGCGATTACTCTCAAAAGAATTCTTGCATAGTTAAAAAAAGCCGATATAATACTGTGCTTTACATTTTAAGGTGAAAAGAGATGAAAAAGGACATACATCCTAAATATCAGACTGTAAAGGTCAAATGCGGCTGCGGAAATACATTTGAGACCCGCAGCACCGTAAAGGAAATCCACGCTGAAATATGCTCGATGTGCCATCCGTTCTATACCGGCAAGCACAAGTTTGTCGATACGGCCGGGCGAATCGAACGCTTCCAGAAGAAATATGGCCAAAGCTATATGGAAGGCGCACAAAAGGGCGAAAAGGCACCAAAGAAGGAAAAGTAGATTTTTTTGTTTACAAGTTACGCTGTTGGACCTAATCAAACAGGTTATGGGCCGGCAGCGTAATTTTTTTATGTATTTGAGCAGACCCTATGAGCGAGACAAATTCAATAGTTTTAAAGAAACTCGATGAGCTTGACGGCAGATACGCCCAGCTTGAGAGCCAGCTTCACGACCCTGCTGTAAATACGGATTCGACAAAGCTTATTGCCATTTCCAAAGAACAGGGCAAACTGAGACCTATTGTGACAAAGTACCGCAGCTATAAAAAACTCCTTTCGGACATCGAGCAAACCGGCACGATTTTGAACGATAAAAAGGCTGAAACCGACATGAAAACCCTTGTTGCTGAGGAGCTCAAACAGCTTGAAGAGAAAAAACAGGCGCTTTTTGAGCAGATAAAGGATTCACTTGTAATGTCTGACGATGAAGCGGTTGGTTCGGTCATAATGGAAATACGGGCAGGCACCGGCGGCGATGAGGCAGCTCTTTTTGCGCGAGATTTATACGATATGTATATGCACTATGCTGCTGATAAGCAGCACTGGAAAGTCGAATTGCTCGATTTCAGCGCAAGCGAGCTTGGCGGGTTTAGAGAGGTTATATTCAACGTAAAAGGCCCAGGCGTATGGACGCATCTTGGTTACGAGGGCGGCGGACATCGCGTTCAACGCGTGCCTGAAACCGAAACGCAGGGCAGAATTCATACATCCGCTGTTACCGTTGCTGTTCTGCCGGAGCCGACGGAAGTGGATATTCAAATAAATCCTGCCGATGTGGCCGAATATGTAAGCAGGGCAGGCGGCCCCGGCGGCCAGGCAGTCAACAAGCTCAACACCGCAGTCAGGCTCGAACATAAACCGACAGGCATAACGGTAAATATGCGAGAGGACCGCAGCCAGCACAAAAACAGAGCTAAAGCCTGGCGGCTGCTGCGAAGCAGGGTTTATGAGCATAATCAGAGCATCGAACGCGCAAAACGCGAAAAAACGCGAAAGACAATGATAGGCTCAGGCGACCGCTCCGAAAAAATAAGGACTTATAATTATCCGCAAAACCGCGTTACCGACCACCGGGTTAATCTGTCGCTTTATAATCTCGATAAAGTTATGGGCGGCGATATGGAAGAGCTTATCGCGGGATTGATTGAATACGATAAAAAACTTCGGCTTGAAAGTCTGTAATGGCAGCAACTGTCCAGCCTGTTTGTGCGAAGCAATGCCGACTGGCCTGGAAAAAAATATCGCTGCAAATTGAATTACAGAAACTGGTTCAATATTTTTCATCTCTTGATAATCCTTCAATTCTTGGCGGGGCTGAACTTAATTCCGAAAGAAACAGATACAGCTATTTTGCCGCTGAGCCTGTGGAGGTTTTTGAGTTTTTCGCTGGAGACAGCAAACCATTTGAAAAATTAAAAGCTGTTTTAAAGAAATATCGCATCGAAAAAATAGCCACGAATGAACACGAATATACACGAATTGATAATGATATTTTCACAGGCGGCTGGGTCGGCTTTTTCAGTTACGACCTGAACACTTTTATTGAAAATGTGCCCCCCTGCGGTGCTGACGATGTGAAATTGCCTTTAATCAGGTTGTGTTTTTACGACAAGGTTATATGCTTTGACCATTTACAGAATTGCTTTTATCTTTTCGCAATTGAACTGCCGGGTGATGAAAAAAATGGCGAAGAAAAGATTACACAACTCGAAAATATTTTAAATAAATTGGCAAATATTAAAGATGAGCTGGTTTTTAAGCCTTGCGATAATTTTGACATCGAACAGTTCAGATCCAGTATGACAAAGGATTATTATCTCGATGCGTTCGTGAAGGTAAAAAGATATATTTATGACGGCGAGGTTTACCAGATAAATTTTTCGCAGCGTTTCAGTGCCGATTTCAATTGTGAGCCATACAAACTTTTCCTTTGGCAGAATAAATTCAATCCAAGTCCTTATTCAGCTTATCTTGATGCGGGCGATTACCAAATCGTAAGCGCATCGCCTGAGCTTTTTATAAATATAAATAACGGCATTATTACAACCTGCCCGATTAAAGGCACAAGGCCGAGAACATATAATAAAGCTGTCGATGAGAAAAATTACAAAGACCTTGTTGAAAGCGAAAAGGAAAAAGCAGAGCTTGATATGATAATCGACCTTGAGCGAAACGACCTTGGCAGGATTTGCTCTTATGGCTCAATCAAAGTTGTAAAAAGACGCGATATAGAGACCTTTTCAACTGTTTTTCACGCGGTTTCGACAATTCAAGGCAGATTGCGAAAAGGTATTGATTCTGTTGACTGCTTAAAGGCTATATTCCCCGGCGGGTCGATTACCGGAGCTCCGAAAATAAGTGCAATGAAGATAATAAGCCAGCTTGAGCCGACAGCAAGGGGTCTTTATACAGGCTCTATCGGCTGGTTCGATTTACGCGGCAAAGTGTGCTTGAATATAGCCATAAGAACAATTATCATTAAAGATAATGTCGCATTCGCTCAAACCGGCGGCGGTATCGTTGCAGATTCCGACCCGCAGGCTGAGTGGAACGAAACGCTGATAAAGGCGAAAGCCTTACTTGCAGGAATAAAAGCGGTTAATGAGCCGCAGAGAAAAAAATGAACCACGAATTAACACGAATGGACACGAATAATGTCATTGCGAGGCCTTTGGGCCGAAGCAATCTCATTTTGTCATTCTCGCAAAAGCGGAAATCCAGAATATTTAGCCCGCCGTTTCACGGCGGGTTTTCCTGCTTTAGCCACAGAGTTCACAGAGAAATAAAATGATTACTGAAAAAACTGTTTTTATACTCGGTGCTGGGGCAAGTTGCCCTTATGGATTTCCTACAGGCGCAACACTCCGTAAGGAAATTTGTGATAATTTCAAGCAGGAGTATTTAAATTACGTTAACAGAGAAATTTCTAAGGTTCATCCAGTACTTAAAGCCATAGCCAAACATAAATTATGTGAACCGGTTAATCAATTTGTCGATACTTTTAACGGTTCCAGTACGAATCCTATTGACCTTTTTTTGGCAGAAAGTTCAAATCGGCTTAGGATAGGCAAATATATCATATCATTTAAAATATTAGACGCAGAACAAAAAAGCCGTTTTCGGGAACAATCTAAAATTAAAGAACAAGACTGGTACTCTTGGATATTTAACATAATGAGAAAATCTATTGGAAATGGAACAGAAATAAATAAATTTTCTGAAAATAACATCTCTTTCATAACATTCAATTATGACAGGTCGTTGGAACATTTTTTTTACGAAAGCCTTTGCAATTCTTTTGAAGTTCCTAAGCAAGTAATAACAACGATACTGAAACAACTTAAAATTATTCATGTTTACGGCACAATTGCTCCTTTGGATTGGCAAGATGGTAAGAACGGGATTAAATACGGAACTCAGATATCGGAAAATATCCTAAAAATAACTTCTCAAAATTTAAGAACGATGCGTGAAGAAAAACAAAATCCGGAATTAGATGTGGCAAAAAAGCTGATTGCAGAAGCGAAGAAAGTATTTTTCCTCGGCTTTGGATATGCGGATGAAAATATGAGGGTATTAGGACTGCCCGGAATAATTTCTTTCAATAACACAGTTTACGGCACAGCCCTTGGTTTTGAAACAAATGACTTAAATGGTATCTACGATAAAATCCGTTGTGTCATAAAAGGAATTATCAGGGAGACGATAAGCACAAAAATAGAAAAAGATATGGATTGTTTGAAACTTTTAAGGAATTATTTATTATATTAAAAATCTCTGTGTCCGGAGTTTACCCCGTGAGATGCCGTTTCGGCTATCTCATCGGGGTGTTCTCTGTGGCTATAATAAGAAGAAAACTCTGTGGCTGAAATGAATAAAGTTTTTTTAAACGATAAAATAATAGAAAGCTCTGCGGCACATATAAATTGTGCTGATGGTGGATTCCTTTATGGAGCGGGATTGTTTGAAACAATGCGGGCTTCAAACGGAGTTGTTTTTGCACTTGATGACCATTTAGACAGGCTTTTTGCCAGCGCAGAAAAGCTGAAAATAAATCTTCGCGGCGATAAAAAATTTATCGCTGATGCGGTATATCAGGCATTAAATGCCAACGGCCTTAAAGATGCCCGAATTCGTCTGACTGCTACCAGCGGGGCGATGAATGAAGATGAGCCTAATCCGACCTTACTTATTACCGCTGTTAAATTCGAACCTTATCCGAAAAGCTATTATGATAAAGGCGTTCTGGTTA
>Ga0315275_10002126_pt1 | contig 17741 bp, 16 predicted proteins | sample YL17G03_0_MG_FD_205557 | JGI IMG/M metagenome (GOLD analysis project Ga0315275, IMG submission 205557) | Sediment microbial communities from Yellowstone Lake, YNP, Wyoming, USA - YL17G03_0 | ecosystem: Environmental > Aquatic > Freshwater > Lake > Sediment | place: USA: Wyoming | collected...
GAGCGCAGTCTGGACCGAACCCCTGGATGAGGACACGCTCAAGAAGGGCCAGGTCGACCTGCTCATCTATCGTGCGATCGCCATCGACCGGAGGATCGCCGTGAGCAACGGCCGGCAGACCGATGATATCGCCAAGGTTTTAAAGCAGGCCGGCGAAGAGGAAAAGCCCAAGGATATTCTCTCCCGCTCGCTCGATACCTGGACCTATGAGCCCGACGCCCCGCACTTCACGCCGCGGATCAGCGGCTGTGTTCTGACGGGCGGAGCCGCAGGCCTGAGCATCATCAAACACCGGGAAGACGGAGCGCGCCAGGCCTCCTTTTTCTCCTGGTCCATCGAGCCGGGCAAAAGCAAAATGATCGCCACGTATGCCGGGCGCGAAGAGAACCCGCTTCCCTCATTCCGCGGCGAACCCGTCGAACTCTGCACTCGTGAGGACACGGCCAGAGAAACAGCCGAATCCATCTACGGTGCCCTGATGCCGAATGACCCCGCGAAAGACTATCGTGTCGCGGTCGCCTGCATCTCCGCCTTACGGGCCAACCTCAGGAACTACGACGTCCACATCATCAACCGTCGGGAAGGATGAGCGCTATGGAAAAAATCGACAAATCCGCTCGGCTCCAGTATTCCACAAAGGTAGCCGAGGATTTCCCGGAGAACCTCTCCTTCGCCGGCCGGGAATTCCACAAACGATTCGCGATGCGCTACGGAGAGAACCCGGGATATCCGGCCGCGTTTTACACCGAAAGCGGGGCTTCCGGGCCGAACATGGCCACTCTGGAGGTGTTGCAAGAGGGGACCAAAGGACTGAGCTACATCAACGTCGGCGACATGGACCTCGGCCAGAGGCTCGTTAGAAAACTGACCGCGATCCATCCCCAGCTGTCTGTGTGCGCCCTGGTCAAACACGAGATGCCCAGCGGAGTTGCCCTGGCCGAGACTGTAGAAGGGGCGTTCGAGAGGGCCTGGAGATGTGACCCGCTCTCCAACTTCGGCAGCGTGGACGTCCTCAACACCCCGGTCACCGAGTCTTTAGCGAGGCTGCTGGTCGAGAGCGCGCGCAATATCGAGGTCGTTTATTCTCCGGACTATACGCCGGAGGCGCTGGCGGTCTTGGCGACACGCAGAAGCCTCCGGGTCGTCAAGATGGGCGGGCGAATAGACGAGCCGTCCATCGACAACGGCCTGGAGTTCAAACGGGTGGCCGGCGGCGTCCTCGTCCAAAAGAGGTTCGAGTCACGCATCCGCAGCGCCCGGGACGTGGATGTTGTTTCGGTGCGAAAGCCATCGCCCGAGGAAGTCGAGGCCGCCGTTTTCAACTGGATCGTCGCCTGTTTCACCCGGTCCAATGCCGTAGTCATCGGCCAGAAGGACAAGGTCCATGGGATCGGCTCCGGCCAGCGCAGTCGTATCGACGCGGCCGATTGCGCCATCCGGTTTTCCAGACGGGGCTACGGTCCGGAAGGCTGCGTCCTGGCCTCAGACGCCTTCATGCCTTTTCCGGACGTTGTCGAGCTGGCGGCCCAGAACGGCATCACGGCCCTCATCTATCCTTTAGGCTCGATCAAGGACCAGGAGGTCATCGACCGGGCCAACGACCTCGGCTTGGCCATGATCATCACCCGCCGACCCGGTGAGACGGACAGCGAGCGGAGCTTCCTCCACAGGTAGGAACGTTCGAACGGACCGGATGATGCCGCTCAAAGAATACACGGAAAAAAGGGATTTCCGGAAGACTCCGGAGCCGCGGCCCTCGACAGCTCCCAAGAAGAGGGGAGACTTGGTCTACGTCATTCAGAAGCACCAGGCTTCGCACCTCCACTATGACCTCCGCCTGGAGGAGGGGGGAGTGCTGAAGAGCTGGGCCATTCCCAAGCTCCCGCCCACAGAGGAGGGCGTCCGGCGGCTGGCCGTCGAGACCGAGGACCACCCCTTGGGGTACGAGGAGTTCGAAGGCGTCATTCCCGATGGTGAATACGGCGCCGGAAAAGTGGAGGTCTGGGACCAGGGGACCTATCTTCCCCGGGAAACCGACCCGGCCAAACGCATCATCGAGATCAAAGGACACAAGCTCAGCGGCCGCTACGGACTGATCAAGCTCAAAGCCAAGGATCCCGGGGACAAAAACTGGCTTTTCTTCAAACTGAAAAGTCCGCTATAATACATCCCCGATTTTCTCTTAAGGAAAGCTCAACATGAAAAAAGAAGAAGAAGAAAAAATGGCCTGCCATGTTTGTCAGAAAATGATCCCCAAGGCGGCCGCGATGCACGCCGAGGGACAGGAGTATGTACTCCATTTCTGCAGCCTGGAATGCCTGGACTACTGGAACAATAAGGAAAAAAAGGAAAAGGCCTGAGGGGTCTCATAAAAGGCCATGTACCTATCCATCCTCTGGCATCTTCATCAGCCCGTTTACCGCAACCCCGAAGGTGGTGAATACCTCCTGCCATGGGTCAATTTCCACCTGACCAAGAACTACTATCAGATGGCTTTCCTGGCCGAAGAAGCCGGATTTCCCTGCACCTTCAACCTCGTTCCTTGTCTGCTCGAACAGATCGAGGACTACTGCAGAGGAAAGGCCGTCGATTCTATCCAGGGACTGCTGGAGGCCGATCCCCGGAAGCTGAACCCGACCGAACGCGAACGACTGCGCCGCTTCCTCCCCCCGGGGACGGCCCCTTCAGACCCCGGCAAGATTCAGATTCTCGCCCTCCGGTCTTTCTTCTCACCCGTCCTGAAAACAGGCCATGACAGGGAAACCCTCCTTGACGAGCAAATCAGAGTCCGGAAGAAGGTCATTCCTTACTACAAGAAACTCTGGCAGGGGGGCCTCGTCGAGCTGACGACCTCAGCCTATTATCATCCGCTGCTTCCCCTCATCTTCGACATCCGGGTGGGAGCGGAGACGTTAATGCCCGCTTTCCGTTTTGCCCACCCCGAGGACGGAAAGGCACAGATTAGAAAAGGTCGGGAATATTTTCGGCACGTCTTCGGTCGGCCACCCAGCGGCATCTGGCCCTCGGAAGGCGGCATCAGCCTGGAAGTCGCGGCGGCCATGGCCGCTGAGGGTTATGCTTTTGCCGTGACCGACGAGAACATTCTCTGGAAGACCTTGAAGAGGGGCCCCGATACGAACCTCCTGTATCGTCCCTATGCCAGTCAGGACCTGGTGCTCTTTTTCCGCGACCGGGAACTCTCCGACTTGATCAGCTTCGAGTACTGGCGCTGGCCGGAGAAAGACGCCGTCTCCCATCTCCTCGCCAAGCTGGAGGAAAAAGGAAGAGGTTGTCCCCCGGACGCGATCTGTGTCATTGCCCTCGACGGCGAAAACCCCTGGGCGGGATACCGCGAGAATGGCGTTCCGTTCCTGCGGGAACTCTACGGCCGGATCCTCCAGAGAGCTGACATCACTCCCATTTTTCTGGAGAAATATCTCGCCCTGTCCAATTCTCCAGCCGAGCTGGAAATCGTGCCCGGTACCTGGCTCGGCAGTTTTTCCAAATGGGTCGGGTCTCCGGCCAAGAACGCCGCCTGGGACGAGCTGACCCGGACGAGAGAGAAATGCGGGCCGAGCGAAGAGATGTATATCGCCGAGGGCTCGGACTGGTTTTGGTGGTTCGGGGAGGAGAATGTCGCCGAATTCGAGGCCTTGTTCCGCGGCTACATCAAGAAAGCCTGCCAAGCAAAGAAAAAAAGAGGGAGCGATGTCTGAGCCGATCTTCCTTTTCGCCGTCCACAACCACCAGCCAGTGGGTAATTTCCCGGGGGTTTTCAAGAAAGCTTTCCGGGACTGCTACGAGCCTTTTCTCAACGCCCTGGCCGGCCATCCGGCCATCCGCTTCACCCTCCATTTTTCCGGACCTCTTTGGGAGTACATGACGGCCAAGGAGAGACGGTCCTGGGACTTGGTCGCAGAAATGACCGGCCGCGGCCAACTCGAACTCTTGGGCGGCGGTTTCTATGAGCCGGTGCTGCCCATCATCCCTGAAGAGGACAGAAGCGGACAGCTCCGTCTGATGGGCGATTTCCTGGCCGAGAATTTCGGACGCAGACCGAGGGGTGTCTGGCTGACCGAGAGGGTCTGGGAACCACACCTGCCGAAGACGCTGGCCGCGGCGGGTATCGAGTACACCCTCCTCGACGAGGAACATTTCCATTACGCCGGCGTCAAGGACATCGAGCGCCCCTATATCACGGAAGAGGAAGGATCACCGCTGATCCTGTTTCCCGTGAGCAAAGCGCTCCGCTATCTCATTCCTTTCCGGACCATAGAAGATGTCCGCGCCCATTTCCGGGAGGTCGCGGGGAGGGGAGGGGTGGCCATCCTCGGCGACGACGGCGAAAAATTCGGCCTCTGGCCGGGGACGCACAAATGGGTTTATGAGGAGGGGTGGCTCTCCGGTTTCCTGGCCTTCTTGGAGAACGAGGGCGTTCGAACAATGACCTACTCCGAATATCTGGACAGCCGTCCTTCGCTCCAGCCCGTCTATCTTCCGCCGGCCTCGTATGAGGAGATGATGGAATGGGTCCTCGAGCCGGCTGACTTCGACCGCTTCCGTGCCCTCAAGCAGGAAGTCTCGCCCGCAGCGCGGCGGTTCCTGCGCGGCGGATTTTTCCGTGAATTTTTCCTCAAGTATCCCGAAAGCAACCACCTCCACAAGAGGATGCTGCTCGTCTCCCGCAAGGTGCAGGAGAGCCCAAGCCCGGAGGCCGCCCGCGAGCTCTATAAGGCACAATGCAATGATCCTCTCTGGCACGGAGTTTTCGGAGGGCTTTACCTGCCGCATCTTCGCGAATCGGCCTATCAACATCTGATCGAGGCGGAAAAGAGGCTGCCTCAAAAGCCCGGCTGGGAGATCCTCGATTACGACCTCGACGGCCGAGAAGAGCTTTTCTTCCGCCACGATCGATTCAACCTCTTGCTCAAACCATCCGCCGGAGGAGGCCTTGTCGAATTCGATGACCGGCTCCTGGCCCGTAACCTCTCCGATGTCCTGGCCCGCCGGCCGGAGACCTACCACCGCCAAATGGAACAAGGATCCGGCGAGGGCGGAAAAAGCATCCATGAGCAAGCGAAAAAACTCCCTCCGGAAGCCGCCTCTCTTCTGAGATACGATTGGCATTCCCGCTACTCGCTCCTCGACCATTTCCTCGATCCCCTGACCACGCTGCCTCAATTCCGGACGATCGATTATGGCGAGCAGGGAGATTTCGTCAACCAGGAATACGGATTCAGCCTGCAGGGGAATTCCGCCGTCCTGTTCAGGCAGGGTCATATCTGGCGCGAGGGAGAGCGCATCCCCATTCGCCTGGCCAAGCGCATCGAACCCCTAAAAGACGGAGTCTCGATCCATTACGAACTGGACAACGAAGGCGAGAAGGAGGTCCCGTTCTTATTCGGGATCGAATGGAATTTTTATCTCCTTCCACAGGAGTGGGAGGTCCGCAAGGAGATTCTCTCGCTTGTGGGGGGGAGATGGCTGCTGGAGTTTAGCGGCAGCCCCAAGATCTGGCATTTTCCTCTGCAGACGCTTTCCCAATCAGAGGAGGGTTATGATATAATCCAGCAGGGGATGTGTTTCCTGCCCCATTGGAAGTTCAGCCTGGCCCCCCGGCAAAAATTCGGGCTGACGATCACATTAAGAGAGGGACATGAAAGCTAGGCAATTTTCCCTGGTCCTGCACAGCCACATTCCCTATGTCCTGGCCCATGGCAGCTAGCCGCACGGCATGGACTGGCTGTTCTCCGAGGTGGTGATCCCTGATGGAAGAATTATCTGAAAAGACCCTGGTCATGATCCTCTGCGGGGGAAAAGGGGAGCGGCTCTACCCGCTCACCCGCGACCGGGCCAAGCCCTCAGTTCCGTTCCTGGGAAGTTACCGGATAATCGATTTCAGTCTCTCCAATTCGCTGAACTCGGGTCTCCGTAAAATCGCCCTGCTCACCCAGTACAAGTCGCTGTCCCTGGAAAGGCATATCCTATACGGCTGGAACATCTTTCACGCCGAAAGCGGGGGATATATCGTCTCGCTGCCGGCCCAGGGACGGGTGGCCGACCACTGGTACGAGGGCACGGCCGACGCCGTCTTCCAGAACATCTACACCATTCAACAGGAAAACCCGGCGGCCATCCTGGTCCTTTCCGGCGACCATGTCTACCAGGCCGACTACCGGAAGATCATCCGTTTTTTCGAAGAAAAGAAGGCCGAGGTCGTGATCCTTGCCAAGAGAATCCCTCACACCGAGGCCTCCCGCTTTGGAGTCATGGGCATCAACCGCGACCACCGGATCATTGACTTCCAGGAGAAACCGACAAACCCGCCCTCCTTGCCCTGGGATAAAAAAACCTCCCTCATTTCGATGGGCGTCTATCTCTTTCGGACGCCCATATTGATCAAGGCTCTCATCAAGGATGCCAAGACTCCCCAGAGCAGCCACGATTTTGGCAAGGATGTCATCCCGCGGCTCATCCCCAGGGCCCGGGTCTATGCCTATCTCTACGATGGCTACTGGGAGGATATCGGAACGATCGACGCCTACTGGAAAGCCAATATGGCTTTCCTTTCCGCCGCTTCGCCCTGTTCCTTGGACGACAGTGCCTGGCCGATCCGGACATACAAAACAAGATACGGTCCCTCCCATATTCAACATGCCGACATCAAGAGCTCCATCATCGGTTCGGGCTGCCAGATCCGGGGCGGGACCATCCGAAATTCCATCATCGCGCCGGGTGTCGAGATCGCTCCCAACGCCCGGATCGATGGAGCCATCATCTTCGAGGGAGCCAGGATCGGGCGGGGGGCCAGACTGCGCCGGGTGATTGTCGATAAGTTTTCCCGGATTCCGGATCATTTCGAGATCGGCTTCAACGCGAGGAAAGACCGGGCCAATTTCATGATCAGCGAAGGAGGCATCCGGGTCGTTCCCAAGAGCTGGAGGGACGAGTGATCGAGCGCTACAACCTCTTCCTCCACGAGTTTTCTCAGGAAGCATCCAAAGAGCTGCAGCTTTTCTCGATTATCGCCCAGAGCTTTTTCCAGCCCTTTTCGTTGATGGACAACCTGCTCGTCATAATGACCGCCCTAACCGCGGGCCATGGCCTGGGCTTCAACCGGGCCATGCTCTTTCTCACGGACGGAGACAGCCTCAAGGGAGAATTCTGGCTGGGGCCGGCTTCGGCCGCCGAGGCAGAGTCCATATGGCGGGTCCTGTCCACACCCGGGATCGGCTATGCTGAGATCATCGAGCACAACCGGTCGCTCTTGTCGAGTGAAACCGACACCCTGACCAAACGCGTCAAGAAGCTGAGCTATCCGCTGTACAGGGAGCAATCCCTCATCCCTGCCTTGACGGCCTCCGCCAGGCAGATGATCCTGGTGCGGGACGCCCGGAGCGAGCCCGCGGTGGACAGGCGTTTCGTAGAGACCATCGGTGCGGATGAGTTCCTCTGCATTCCGCTGTTGTCCCAGAAAGAGGTTCTGGGGGAGATCATCCTCGACAACGCCATCACCAAGCTCCCCATCAGGACCCGGGACCTCGAGCTGGCCTCGATTTGCGGGCTCTTTGCCGGCAACTATATCTACACCGCCAAGCTCCAGAAAAGGATCGTCGACATGAAGAGGGTGGCGGCCATGGGAGAGATGGCCATGTTCGTCACCCACCAGCTCCGCAATCCCTTGGTCACAATCGGAGGCTTCGCCGACCAGCTCCTCGACCCGCAGACGGGGGAGAAAAAGAAGAAGAGAAACATCCAGATCATCCGCAGCGAGATCCGCCGGCTCGAGAAGATCCTTCTTCGGCTGTCGCAGTTCCTCCGGATCGACGTCCGGGAGAAGGTCGCGGTCGATGTCCAGGACATGCTCAACGTCGTCCAGGAATCGATCCGGGCGAGGATCGCCGGCCGCCGGATAACCCTGGATATAGAGATTGAGGCAGGGCTCCGCGTCATCCTCTGCGATCCCACCCATGTGGGAGAGGCCGTCCGCAACGTATTGGACAATGCCGTCGACGCGGTCGGAGACGAGGGCCATATCGACTTGCGGGCCTACCGGGAGAACGCCGAGTGGGCCGTGATCGCCGTCCAGGACACGGGCAAAGGGATACCAGAGGCAGTAAAAGACAAAATTTTTGATTCCTTTGTCTCAAGCAAGGAAAAGGGTATGGGACTCGGCCTGGCCTACGTGAAAAGGGTCGTGGACGCCTGCGGCGGCCGGATCGAGGTCAAGAGCGCCGAGGGCAAGGGAACGACTTTCAAGCTATATTTCCAGACTCAGCCGAGAGAAAGGGGGGCTAAGCCATGAAAAAAAAGCTGCTCATTGTCGAGGACGAGAAGAACCTCTGTCTCCTCTATAGAGAAGAGCTGACCAAAGCGGGCTACAAGGTGACAGCGGTTGCGGATGCCGATACGGCGCTGGAGCAGATCAGCAAACAGACCTTCGACTTGATCGTCACCGACATCCGGATGCCGGCGAAGAACGGCATCGAGCTGATCACTCAGATCATGGCACTCCACAAGGACATCCCCATCATCATCAACACCGCCTACCAAAGCTACAAACACGACTTTATGACCTGGGCGGCCGATGCCTACATCGTCAAATCCGCTTCCCTGGACGAACTCAAATCCAAGATCAAAGAGTTGATCGGTTAGATCATGTCCGAGTTGCGCAAGGATATCATCAGCGGACATTGGGTCATCCTGGCCTCGGAGAGGGGGAAGAGACCGGATGACTTCCGGCCGGCCGGGCTGGAAAAGAAGGAAGAAGTCCCCGCCTTCTGTCCGTTTTGCGAAGGAAACGAATCGAAGACGCCTCCCGAGGTGGGATCGCTCCGGAAGCGCGGCAGCCGGCCGGACCAGCCGGGCTGGTGGGTAAGGACGGTTCCCAATAAGTTTCCCGCCCTGAACAGGGGGCTCCCTCCGGAGCGACATGATGAGGGCATCTTTCAGTGGATGGACGGGGTGGGCGTCCACGAGGTTATTATCGAAACCCCCGCCCATCTCCAAGAGCTGCCTGACCTCCCGCTTTCGCACCTTCAGGATGTCTTAGCCACATATAAGGAGAGGGTGAAAAGCATCGAAGAGGAGTACCAGTACAAGTATGTCCATGTCTTCAAAAATAAGGGCCGGGAGGCCGGTGCTTCACTCAGCCATCCCCACTCCCAGATCGTGGCCACACCGATCGTCCCCAAGCAGGTCAACGAAGAGCTGTATACCTGCGAGCGGCTCCATCGCCAATTCGGCGAGTGCATTTTTTGCCGGACGATCCGTGAGGAGACGCGGATCGGCCAGCGCCTTGTGCTACGGAACGACCATTTCTGCGTGGCCACTCCATTCGCCCCACGCTTCCCGTTTGAGCTGCGCATTTACCCGCTGCGCCATTCTCCCTGGTTTTCGAGGTCGACCAAGGCGGAGCTCCGGTCATTGGCCCAGACGATCAAGACGGTCCTCGAGAAGCTTAAGAATATCCTGGCCGACCCGCCCTACAACTTCTACATCCATCAGGCTCCCAACCCCAACCTGCCGCACGAGGCCTGGGTCAACTTGGCAAAAAGCTACCACTGGCACATGGAGATCATCCCGGTGCTGACTCGAGTCGCGGGTTTCGAATGGGGGACCGGCTTCTACATCAACCCGGTGCCGCCGGAAACCGCAGCCGGCTTCCTCAAGAGCTGAGGGCAAAACGGCGACGGCTCGGACGGCCGGGCGATCAAGTTGAGCCTGATCTCGAGCCTGGACCTGTTTATCTCGACCGTCCCGATTTTCTGTGGTAGTCTTCAATGGGATAAGAAACTGCTTTTCTGCAGGGCCGGCTGAATGAGCGTTCAGGCGCCGATTGTGCCTCATCCCATCGTTAGGGATGATAAGATGCAAAATGAAGATTATGAAAAATATTCGGCCGGAATCTCGGGGGCCATCAAGAGATCTTGATTATAACGGAATCTCGCGCTTGGCAGGCCGGACCGAGAGAGATGAACTCTCGGTTCCCTTGATTGTCACTGTTCTATCAGGTATAAAGATCTTTCATCCGTCGTCATGGAATACGACTTCGACCAGCCGCTCGACCGCCGGAACACTTGCTCTCTCAAGTGGGACTATTGCGAGCGGTTCTTCGGCGAGCCGGACGTCATCCCGCTGTGGGTGGCGGATATGGACTTCCCCGCTTCCCCGCCCGTCGTCGCTGCCCTCACGACGCGGGCCGCGCACCCCGCTTACGGCTATCCGATTGTCCCCGAATCGTTCTGGACATCCATCATCAACTGGCTCAAGGCCAGGCACGGCTGGAAGGTCAACCGCGAGTGGCTGACCCGGGGTCCTGGCGTCGTGCCCTCGCTCAATTTCTGCGTCCGTGCCCTGACGCAGCCGGGGGACGGGGTGGTCGTTCAAACGCCCGTCTACTACCCCTTCTTTTCGGCCGTCGAGAAGAACGGCAGGCGCCTCGTCCGCAACTCGCTCCGCTATGAAAGCGGCCGCTGGACCATGGACTTCGATGATCTGGCGCGCCGGCTTGATGACGGGGCCCGGCTCCTCATTCTCTGCAGTCCTCACAATCCGGTCGGCCGTGTCTGGACGCGCGGGGAACTCACCGAGGTCGGCCGGCTCTGCCGGGAACGGGACGTCCTCGTCGTCTCCGACGAGATTCACGCCGATATCGTTTTCAGGCCGCACGCCCATGTCCCCTTCGCGACGCTCTCGCCGGACCAGGCCGAGCGGACGGTCACCTGCTGGGCGCCGAGCAAAGCGTTCAATATCCCGGGCCTCAACACGTCGTTCGTCGTCGCCGCGAACCGGAAGCTTCTCGACCTTTACCGGCTGGAGTCCCAGCGCGCCGGGTCCGAGCTGGGGAATATATTTGGCCTGACGGCGCTCGAGGCCGCCTACTCGCGCGGCGCGGAGTGGCTGGACGAAGCGCTCGTCTATATTGAGGCCAACGTGGATTTCACGGCGGAGTTCGTCCGGACCAAAATCCCGGCCTTGGATTTCGTCCGTCCCGAGGGCACGTTCCTGGCCCTCCTCGACTGCCGCCGTCTCGGGCTTGACGAGAAGGCGCTCGAAGAATTCTTCGTACGCCGGGCCAGGGTCTATTTCAGCAACGGCTCGATGTTCGGCCAAGAGGCCACAGGCTTCGTCCGCATCAACGTCGCCTGCCCCCGGGCTGTCCTGTCCAAGGCCCTGGAGAGGATCGAGAGGGCCATCGCCCGACGCCTTTAGCGGGCTCTGAAGAGAGCCGTCGCCGCTTGTCAGGTTGATTGGAAATCAGTCTGCCTATCAGCGCCCGTCCGCGTCGGTAGCCGTGGAGCGGCTGGGGGGAGAAAAACAGGCTTGACAAACAAGATTAATGATAAATTCATCAAGCATTCATTAACGTTTAATTATTTGAGTTTAGAGATATGAAGTGGTCAGGAGGATTCGGACATGATTAGAGAAAAAGAGAAAATGGGACAACTTCAAAAATGGATTCTCGTGGAGGCCTACAAAAACGGACTGGCGCGCAAGAACAAAACTCGTGCGACCGATGAATTCGGGCGAAAAGAGTTGGGATGCTATTTTATTCATAGACACGATATCTATCTGAGATATTTCAAGCTACCGCATGATCAGCTCGGAAATGGAGCGGAGAACGGAAGCTCGGTCCGCACTTACCGCGAGGTTCGTCTGAGGAGTGCCGTCATTCTTTGTGAGTCGGTAAGGCGACTGCTGAGAAAACGGCTGATCCAGTTCCCTCTAGGTGGCGTCTCCAGCCAAAACCTGGGGGATCTTCTTGGGATCCATGGGGATTCCCTGTTCCTAACCGAAGCGGGGGCCAGGAAAGCAAGGTCGCTTTTGTGGGATAAGAAACTGCTTTTCTGCTGCGCCGGCTGAATGAGCATTCATGCGTCAATTTTGCCTCATCCCATCGTTAGGGATGATAAGATGCAAAAAGAAGATCATGAAAAATATTCGGCCGGAGTCTCGGCGGCCATCAAGAGCTCTTGATAAACGACCCGAGGCGGAGGAGGTCTCTCCGCCACAAACGTCAGCTTGAGGTGGTTGATGATACGATCGACCACAAAGAAATCAGTGAGGAAAGCAATGACCTTCATCTAAACGGTAACTTCAGGTGACCGATGATCCGGATGTGGTGCAGAGGCCGTCATAACGAGAAAAGCTACCACTGGCACATGGAGATCATCCCGGTGCTGACTCGAGTCGCGGGTTTCGAATGGGGGACCGGCTTCTACATCAACCCGGTGCCGCCGGAAACCGCCGCCGGCTTCCTCAAGAGCTGAGCCCAAAACGATGACGCCCCGGACGGCGGGGCGATCAAATTGAGCCTGATCTCGAGCCGAGACCCAATCCTCTCAACTGTCCCGATTCTTTGACGGTAATCTTCGAAGACAAATCCCCGCTCTCTCTCCTGGACGATCTTCAAAAAGGGATCGAGCTTGCCCCTGAGGTTTCGATAGCCGGCTTCTGCCCGAAGCTCATCAGGATAGGAAATAATAAGTCGGGTGGACGGCTCACCATCCTGATCCCGATAATCGGCGGCCACGGCGAAGATCTTGCCTTGGAGCTCGAAGACATCGCCCTCTCCAAAGGTGAATATGGACTCGAGAGCGTAGGGCCCCCGAATCAGGCGTTCGGAACCGGGGATCCTGCCTTCGAGCGGCAGTTCATCCAGCAGCGTCAATGGTTCTCCTTGGGGAATGAACTTCAACAAGGCGCGGGCGAGGTCGACCATCACCAGGAGAAGCGATTCTTTGCCCTCCGGATTATTGATATGGATGAAGGCTCGGCCCTTGAGGATCGTGAACTGAGTCCTGTCGCCCGAGTTCCGGGCAGGGACTCCTTCAATCGGGGTTTCGATTCCGCACTTCATGAGGTAGATCCCCAGGGCCGACTCTGAGCTCTCCATTTGATAAAGCTCCAGCACGATCTCGGAATGGCCTTTCCTGTAGTCTTGGACAAGCAATCTATCGAACCCGAATTCCAGGAAGATCTCGGCTCCTCCGTCAATGTAATCGAAGAGGTCCCCCTCCTTGAATTCTGAGGGCGGTCCCGCACTGGCCCAGCCGGAGATAAGGTGCTCGGGAAGAACGGCCGCCTGGAAAGCCGGGAGGACCTGGACAGAACAGAGGAGCAGGCCGAAGATGACGACCCTCTTCATTGCTCGCCGCCCTCTATCCGTAAGAGGCCTCAGACCAGGACATGCTGGATCTTTCCCGGATCGACGACGCCGAGTCCGAGGCGTTCGGCATAACGAAGGTACTCCGTAAATTTGGGATGTTCATTGACCTTGATTCCCATGCTCTTCCGTTTGGCCACGATGGCGCGATGGCAGACCATATCTAAGGCAAATGGGTCGGTGGACAGATAGAGAGTGTTGAGCCAGTAAGCGAATTTGGCCTCGTAATCCGGGCCCCCTTCATACTGGCCCCGCAGCCCGTCGGTGACATTCAGGACAAGCTTGTCGCGCAGAGCGGGAAAGGCCATGACTTCCGTGTTGACGTCGAAGAATAGGGGTCCGTGGAGTCTGTTCGTGTTGCAGACGGCCCCGTAGCCGAGGTTCTTGGTGGCCATCGAGATCCCGTTTCCCGTGTTTTTAAAAACCGGGACATTGATGATCTTGGTCAACCGTTTCGTCACCAGCTTGCCGAAATAGGAGAATTTTCCGTTAAAGACATGCTGGTTGAGGTAGGCGTTGTCTTTGGGCCCTTCGACATCGGCCCAGTAATACGCCTCCAGGTCGAAATTGGCGTCGCTGACATGAGTCCCGTCGGGCCTCAGCCAGCGGCTGTTGTCCTGGGTCTTGCCCATGGCGGCGGCCTCATCCATGGTCTGGAGGCCCTCGATTCCGACTCCGGGGTACCTTTCCGGGGTGAAACCCGCGTCTTTGAGCATATAATCAAAACGGTCCCAGATGATGATGTTTCTACGGGGGAGCCCGTTGGCGACGAGCCAGTCGATCAAGGCGTCCACGACCTCGTGATGGGTGCTGATCGTCCCCGGGCCGACCGGATTGACCTTGATCCCGACGACATCGTCCTTGCGGAAGAACAAAGCGAAGCTGTCCTTCCCGCCCTTTTTGGTTAAACTATGCAGCCCTTTTTCGAACATCCTATGGACGGCTTTGGCTATGGGCTTGTCGTCTTTGACCGCCCCGGCATCCTGGACTTCGACGACTTTTCCGGGGAAAATCCCGGGCAGCGAATACTTAGTTCTGGGGACCTTGAGGGCGTCCTCGATATTGGTTTTTGGCCTGCTGGGAGGAGCAGGTGTTTGTTGGGCCAGAGCGCTCAGGGAGCGGTTCCCTAGCCAGAATCCGATGCCCGCGGCACCGCTTATTTTCAAGAAATCGCGCCGGTCCAAATTGTCCCGCAGCACCAGCGAACGGTATCCTCTCATTTCATTCTCCTTTTTCCTTTTACTCTATCTATCCAGCAGGGCTTGTGCAATAGAAAAAAGCCGCAGCAGTGAAATGTCAAGACGGCGCCAGAGGCGTGATCGGGAGCGACGGCAGGCCCGATTTGTCTATTGCGGACTAAAAAGCGGAAAGCCTCTGGTAGAGGCGGAGGTATTCGCGGGCCGATATCTCCCAGGAGAAATCGCAGGCCATGGCCTTTTGGACGAGCGGACGCCAGCGCTCTTTCTGCCGATGGAGGGTGATCGCTTTCTTCAGAGAGGAGAGAAGGGCGGCCGCCGAATACTCCTGGAACTTGAACCCGTTTCCGGTCCCTTGGGCGGCGTCATACTCCTGGATGGTATCGTCCAGCCCACCGGTCGCCCGGACCACCGGTACCGTGCCGTAGCGCAGACTGTACATTTGGGTCAGCCCGCAGGGCTCATACCGGGAGGGGATAAGGAACATATCGCTCCCCGCGTAGATCTTGTGGGAGAGGGATTCATCGAAAGCAATCTTCAGCCCCAATGAGCCGGGGGACTTCTCCCGGGCTGCGCTCAAGGCCTTTTGGAATACCTCTTCTCCCGTGCCCAGCACGACAAGGACGGCCCCCATCTTGAAGATCTCTTCTAGCGACTCGCAGACGATATCAAACCCTTTCTGACCGGCCAGGCGGGATACCATGCCAATGACGGGGGTCTCTTCCTTCACCGTATCCAAGGAGAAAGCCCTGAGCAGGTCCTTCTTGCACTCTTTTTTCCCGTCCAGGTAGGTCGGGTCGAAGGGCCTAATGATAAACTTGTCGGTGGCCGGGTTCCAATCGGCGTAGTCGACGCCGTTGAGGATGCCGAAGAGACGGTTGCGGCGCTTCCTCAGGAGGCCGTCCAGACGGTAGCCGAACTCCGGCGTCTGGATCTCCTGGCTGTAGCGCCTGCTGACGGTGCTGACGGCTGTCGAATAGAGGATCCCTCCCTTGAGATAGTTGACCTTCCCGAAGAACTCCAGGTCCTCCATGCTGAAAAGGACGTCAGGAAGGCCGATCCGGCCGAGCAACTCTTTTTCGAACAACCCCTGGTAGGCGAGGTTATGGATCGTGAAGAGGGAGCGGGTGTAGGCGAAAAAAGGGTCCTGAGCATAGGCAAACTTTAGCAGGGCCAGAGCGATGGCCGCCTGCCAGTCATGCGCATGGATGACGTCGGGACGGAAACCCAGGTGTTTGAGCGTCTCCAGGGCTGCCTTAGAGAAAAAGGCAAACCGCTCTCCGTTGTCGGGATAGTCGCCTTGGGGAGTCCCATAGAGAAAATCGCGGTCGAAATATTCGTCTCTCTCGATCAAGAGGAAGCCGAGCGTTCCTTCTCTCGACTCCCAGACTGAAAAAGGGGTTTTCTCTCCGTTCCAGTCCATCTCGAGGCTCTCGATGATCCGGCGGAGCGGCAGGTTCTTCTTTTTGGTTTCCCGATAGAGAGGCATGAGCACCCTGAGATCGAGGCCCAGCGGGCTGAGGAACTTGGGAAGGGCGCCGGCGACGTCGGCCAGCCCGCCCGTCTTGGCAAAAGGAACGACTTCGGAAGCGAGCATGGCTATTTTCATAGGGCGCGTATTATAGCACAAGGCTCTGAAATTTCTAGATTCAGGTATTGCCGAGGATGATAAATCTCTTGCTGTGAAGACCACCAGCCATTCGGGAAGGGAAAAGCGACCTCGAAGGTTTAGCCTTCGCGATATGTTTTTCGAGGGGAGCCGCTCTGGCGGTCGTGAGGACTGTCTGAGCACGTGACAATCAAATGGAGATGAGAAAGCAATTAAACAGGCAACGATTCAACCCTCAATCTAGCATGCGGAGTTCCGCAACGCCGAGAAAAACATTGAGGGAACGGCGTGAAAAACCTGAGCGGGAGCGCTGACCTTCCCGAATGGTTGGACTTGAAAAAAAATGGGAGGTCTATATGATAAGGGGCAGGATTTTCCGGAAAACGACATGTCCCAGAAATCAATCCCGCAGGAGCAGCCGCCTCTCCGAGTCCTGGCCGCCGTTCTGGAAAAAAACGGCCGCTGGCTGATCGCCAAGCGGAAAAAGGGAGACCGTTTTGCCGGACTCTGGGAGTTCCCGGGCGGCAAGCTGGAGCCGGGGGAAACCCCCGAGGAGTGCCTCGCCCGCGAGCTTTATGAGGAGCTCGGCATCCGAGCCCGGGTGGGCCGCTCTCTCGGCTCCGTGAGCTATTCAGCGCCCGGTTTCGCGATCGAACTTATTGCCTATAGAGTCTTACCTCCGGCCGGCTCATTCCGCCTGCAGGACCACGAAGAGGTCCGCTGGGTCTCTCCCTCTGAGGTCGGGCAGTTCGCCCTGACCGAGCCGGACAGGCTTCTGCTGGAAAAACTCCTGGCCAAGGATGAGCTGAAGGGGACATGAAAGAGCGAAGCGTCATCCTCAAAAAGAATCGGGATAAGCCCATCCTCCTGCGTCATCACTGGATTTTTTCCGGAGCCGTCCAGAGCCTTCCTGACTTCGAGGACGGGGACATCGTGCCGGTCATGAGTTGCGACGGTGAATTCCTTGGCAGCGCGTATTTCAACCGAAAAAGCGCCATTATCGGCCGGATGCTGAGTTTTGACAGGACGCCCCCCCTCGCATCCGTCGAACAAAATCTTCTCGGAGCTATTGCCCTGCGGAAAAATCTCGTCGAGCCGGCGAGCAACGCCCAGCGGCTGGTCAACGGGGAAGGGGACGGACTCCCCGGGCTCGTCGTCGACCGCTATGGCGATGTCCTGGTCATCCAGATCGCTACCCTGGGAATGGAGAAGCTCAAGCCCTTACTCATCAGCCTCCTAATCAGGGCCCTGTCGCCTCGTTCCATCCAGGAAAAGTCCGACCTTCCGACGCGGCGGGAAGAGGGCCTCCCGGAATTCGAAGGGCATCTGTACGGTGAGGAAGTGAAAACCGTAGAGATCCACGAAGCCGGCCTCCGCTTCCAGGTTGATATTCAAAGCTCACAGAAGACCGGATTCTATCTCGACTTGAGAGAGATGCGGAAGCTGGTCCGGTCCCTGGCGGAAGGCCGCAGGGTCCTGAACTGCTTCTGCTACACGGGAGGGTTTTCGGTCGCCGCCTTGGCCGGCGGAGCCACCTCCGTTGATTCGGTTGACTCCTCTGAATCGGCCATCTCGCTGGCCAGGCAGAACTTCGCCCTGAACGGGTATTCTGAAGGCGAAAACCGTCTTGTTGTCGCCGACGTCTTCGGGTTCCTCCGTCGAGATATGCCTGCCTATGACTTCGTCATCCTCGATCCTCCGGCCTTCGCCAAGAAAAAAACGGACGTCGTGCCGGCCTGCCGCGGCTACAAGGACATCAACCGGCTGG
>Ga0315275_10002130_pt1 | contig 17731 bp, 16 predicted proteins | sample YL17G03_0_MG_FD_205557 | JGI IMG/M metagenome (GOLD analysis project Ga0315275, IMG submission 205557) | Sediment microbial communities from Yellowstone Lake, YNP, Wyoming, USA - YL17G03_0 | ecosystem: Environmental > Aquatic > Freshwater > Lake > Sediment | place: USA: Wyoming | collected...
CCCTACCACCTCAACATCAACACACTACCGAGCCTGAGCGAAATCGTCAGCGGCAAGGTGGTGGTGGCGCAGATCCGCAAACTGGTCATCGAAGACCTGCTGGCGCGCCCGCCCGTGGGGCTGGACCCTGCGCCGCTGCGTCACCTGGTTGCCGGGCGCTGCGTGATGGTCACGGGTGCGGGCGGGTCCATCGGTTCTGAGTTGTGCCGCCAGATAGCCGCGTTGGAGCCGAAAACGCTGCTGCTCTACGAACGGTACGAGAACACCCTGTTTGCCATCGCCAATGAGTTGCAGGACCACTGGCCCACCCTCGACGCCCGGCCGCTCGTGGGCGACGTCTGCGATGCCAGCCGCCTGACCGGCGTGTTCGCACGTCACCCGCCGCACATCGTGTTTCACGCCGCCGCGCACAAGCACGTGCCGCTCATGGAGTTGAGCCCGTGCGAGGCGGTGAAGAACAACGTGTTTGGCACGCAACAACTGGCGGAGGTGGCGTCGCGGTGTGGCGTCGAGCGCTTCATCCTGATTTCCACCGACAAGGCGGTGAATCCCACCAGCGCCATGGGTGTGTCGAAGCGCGTGGCCGAGATGATTGTCCAGTCGAAGAACGACTCGTCGCAAACCGCGTTTGCTGCCGTGCGCTTTGGCAACGTGCTGGGCAGCAACGGCAGTGTCGTGCCTCGGTTCCAGGCGCAGATCAAGGCCGGCGGGCCCGTTACCGTCACCCATCCCGACGTGCGCCGCTACTTCATGCTGATTCCAGAGGCCGTGCAGCTCGTCATGCACGCGGCGGCCATGGCCAAAGGCGGCGAGGTCTTTGTCCTCGACATGGGCGAACAGATCAAAGTGCTCGACATGGCCCGCACGCTGATCCGGCTGTCCGGGTTCGTGCCGGAGGAGGACATCCCCATCACCTTCACGGGCCTCAGACCAGGAGAGAAGCTCTACGAGGAACTGGTCGGGAGCCAGGAGTCGGTGGAGCCGTCAGGCATGGAGCAGATCAACAGGCTTCAGCGCAATCAGCCGGTCGACGCCGCGAGCCTGGACCGGCACCTTGCGGAACTGCGAACGTGCGCGGCCGCGGAAAGCCTGGGCGGCAGCCAGTGCGCGTGTGGCATGATATCCGTGCTGCAGAAGTTGGTGCCCACCTACGCGCCGGAACCCAATACCGTCTGGGCGTGTGGCCATCGGGCCGGTGAAAAGCAGTAGCCGGAACCGATCCGGAACAGAAACATGACCATCCTGGAGGGGCGGCCCATCGACGTCTTCAACCACGGCAACATGGTCCGCGACTTCACCTACATCGACGACATCGTCGAGGGCATCGTCCGCGTGGTGGATCGGCCGGCTGAAGCGAACCCCGCGTTCGACCCGGCGCCGCCAAGTCGCTGGGCATCCACAAACCCCCCGTAACTGCTTCTCGTGGAGGCGGGGTCTCTCCATTCTCGCGGCGCCCGGGGGCTTCGAGGCTTTTCTCATGGAGGCCGTGTCTCCTCTTCTGGTGGAGGCCGGGTCTCCAGACCTGGCGTGCAATACGACCCGTCACACTATCCCGATGATCTCCCTTTGGAGGGCCCTCGTCCTGGCCCTTGGCCTCGTACTCACCCTGGGCCTGTCCCGGGCGGCTGCCCAAACCCGGCCGGTGGACCAGTGGTCAGCAGCCACGTGGCGGTTCGGCCCGTTCGCCGTGACGCCCACGATTCAACTGAAGAACCTCGGCTGGGACAGCAACGTCTTCAACGACACCGCAGGCCCAAAGTCCGATTTCACGACGACGGCGAATATCCAGGCAGACTGGTGGCTGCGGCTCGGCCGCGCACGCCTGCACGGGGTGGACCTTTTCGAAGGTGTGTACTTCGCCACCTACTCCAGCCAGAGCGGGTTCAACCAGCGCCACGACCTCACGTTCCTGGTGCCGTTCAACCGCCTGCAGCCCTATGTGGGCGGGGGCTACTTCAACACCAACGACCGGCCTGGCTACGAGATCAATGCCCGCGTCCGGCACACCGAAACGGGTGTCAATGGGGGCGCCATCGTCCGCGTGAGCAGCCGCCTCGACGTCGATATCAGCGGCCGCCAGATCACGTATGAGTACTTTGACGAGGACAACCCGGGGCAGCCCTACTCGACGACGTTGAACCATCGCGCGCAGAACTACGGAGCCCAGGCCCGGTACCGCCTGTCCTCGCTCACAACCCTCACCCTGCTGGCCGACGGCGTGCGCGAGCGCTTTGACGGTTCGCCCGAGCGCGACAACAACGGCTACCGCGTCCTCCCCGGCGTCGAATTCGACCCGCACGCGCTCATCCAGGGGAAGGCGCGGCTCGGCTACAGAAAGCTGAACACTCTCACCCCCGGGATGCCCGATTTCTCGGGGCTCGTCGGCTCCGCCGAGCTCGCCTATTCCCTTCGCGGCGCCACGCGTTTCGGCGCCGGCGGGGAGCGCGACATCTACTTCTCGTACGAGACGACCGAACCCTTCTACATCCAAACGGGGTTTACACTCAGCGTGACGCAGCAGGTGACCGGTCCCTGGGATGTCCAGGCCAGGGGAGCGTGGTACCGCCTGAACTACCAACGCGCCGACCTCCCCGACACCCCGACGTTACCTGAGCGCATCGACTCCTACCGCACGTGGGGCGGGGGCGTCGGCTACCGAGTCGGGCGGGACATCAGGCTGGGCTTTAATGTCGACTACTCCCGCCGCGAATCGATTCAGCAAAGTCAGAATTACGAGGCACTTCGCGGGGGCATGGCGGTCACATATGTTCTCAAATAGCACGCGACAACTGCTCCTCCTGGTGGCGGCAGCGCTCATGTTCCTGGCGGGTGTTTCCACGGCACAGGAGCCGCCGGCGCCCCGGCAATCGCGGGGCACCGAATACGTCATCGGCGCGCAGGACGTCCTGACGATCACCGTGTGGGAGTCGCCGGACCTGTCTGGCAAGTTCACGGTGGAAGCGGACGGCAGCTTCACGTTTCCGCTGATTGGGCGAGTCAAAGCGGGCGGGCTGACACTCCGCCAGTTCGAGGCCGAGCTCAAGAAGAAGCTGGCTGACGGTTACCTCAAGAACCCCCAGATCAGCGTCGCGGTCGAAACCTACCGCAGCCAGCGCATCTTCATCGTCGGCGAAGTCCGGAACCCCGGCACGTATCCCCTCACCGGGGACATGACCCTCATCGAGGCTCTCGCGCGATCCGGCTCGAACACGCCGACCGCAAGCCCGGAAGCCATCATCGTCCGTGCGCCCGCCGGGAAGCAGCCGGAGGGACCGACGCTCCCGGATCAAAAGGCCGACGCCACCAACATCCTGCGGGTGAATATCCGGGATCTCCAGAGCGGCGCGTTGTCCCAGAACGTCGTCCTGCGCGATGGCGACACCATTTTCGTCCCGCGTGCCGAGTCGGTCTATGTCTTCGGGCAGGTCAAGAACCCTGGGGCCTACGCGCTCCAAAGCCCCGACACCACGGTTCTGCAGGCACTGTCGCTCGCCGGGGGAGTGACCGATAGGGGCGCCACCAACCGGATCAAGATCGCCCGCATCGTGAATGGCGAGAAGCAGGAAATCAAGGTCAAACTCACCGACCGCGTCCTGCCTGGCGACACCATCATCGTGCCGGAGAAGTTCTTCTAGGCGAGCGCGCCATAGGTCCTCGACTCTCGTAAGGTGACCCGAGGTGTGCTGCCATATCAGGCCTAATCGGTTAGGGCTGCCGGCTGGCGAATCCCAGTCCAACTACGCGAGACGATGGCGTCTCTCAGAAGTATGCGGCCGCACAATACTGCGCTTCCCTGGACCAATGGTCAGACAGCATCTTGCCGCGGCTGAACCGACCAGGGTGAGTTGATGCTCGCCGACATTCGCCGCGCCATCGTCGTTACGCAGGACCTCTCGTTTCCGGCCGGCGCGATGCTCTACGCGCGACAGATGCTCGAAGATCTGTGGGAACAGGGATGGCAACTGGCGGTCTGGACGAACCGAAAGCCCCAGAACGACGAGGACTTGTGTGTCAAGGCCGACTGGCATGAGTGCCCGGAGTTCTTCCGTGACGGACACGGACTTGGCGGGCGGTTTCGCCGGATCCGCGCCGAAATGGCGTTACTGCGACTGATCAAGTTGCATCGCCCGACCCATTGCCTGATCGTTTGCGATGTCCCCCACGCAATGTATCGGCGTCTCTCGAAGTGGACCGAAGTCGTCTTCTTCCTTCACGGCGTCACGCATACATGTCCGCAGGACACCGGGCTCCGATACCTGCCGAAGAGCCAGACGATTTGTCCTCACGCCGCCGGGCTTGGGTGCCTGAAGACAGACAAGACCGAAGGATGCCTCGGCCGCCGGTCGGTGTGGCGCAAGGTCCAAAGAATCTGGACTGTCCGGAGCGGCCTTCGGTCTCTCGGCAAACTCGACACCGTCGTCGCCAACAGTGGGTATGTCGCAGAGTTGTACGAGAAGAACCAGCCAGGCATGCGGCTTCGCGTCCTTGAGCCCCACGTGAAGCCGTGCAACGCAGCCTCAAACTGTGAACGGGACGACACCGCCCGTTTCAATCTGTTATACATCGGTCGCATCGAGGCTCACAAAGGTGCTCTTGAGGCAGTTGAGATTTTCTCATTGCTTCCGTCGGTATATCGACTGACATTGATAGGTTCCGGGAACGGGATCGAACAGGTTAGACGCCGCTCGGAGGAACTCCGTCTCGCCGCCCGCGTAGAGATCGTCGGTTGGCTTGGCCGGGAGCGGTTGTCTCAGCGACTCCGCCAGGGCGGGCTGCTACTGATGCCCGCGCTCTGCGCTGAAGGCTTTGGTATGAGCGGGCCTGAAGCTCTGTGCAATGGTATTCCAGTCATCGCCTATGACGTTGGCGGTATCGCTAATTGGTGCGATGGCGCCGGCGCACTCAGGGTGCCTGTTGGTGGACGCACCGCCGCAGCTGATGCCATCGTGAACATGACATCCGACCCAGTTCACTGGCGGGCGCTCTGTATTGCCGCCTACAAGTATGGCCAAGAGCGTTTTGCCACCATTTGTTGGCGCGCCGGTTTCAACGATCTGCTGCGCCAGGACGAGAACCGCGCGTGCTGAACCGCATGCTCCGATCGATGTACCGCTACTACCCATTTCACTGGCGGCGCGGTTCCATGCGGAGGTTTGCCTTCCAGCACCTGCACGGCACGGTCCTCGATCGCGACGAGCGGGGTAACTATCTGCTGCTGGACCTCAGCAACTGGGTTGATGCCACACTCTTCCTCGAGGGCTCGTTCGAGCCAAACGGAATCACCGCGATGGAGGGTTGGATCACCCGCAACCACGCCGACATATTTCTCGACGTTGGCGCGAACATCGGTATCTACAGCGTCTGCATCGCCCAGAACGAGCAGGTCCGGTCCATTCACGCATTCGAGCCAGATCCGCGGAATTACCGTCAGCTCCAGGCCAACCTGTTCCTCAGCCCCAACGGCCAAAAGGTACAGGCCCACAACGTGGCGCTATCCGATTCAGCCGGAGAGGCGGAGCTCTTCGTCTCCCGCAAGACTACGAAGACCGACGTTGGAAAATTCAACACAGGCACCAGTTCGCTCACGTTCGACAACGCACGGCATGAGAAATCGGCGGTCGCAAGGGTTGAAACCAGGCGCCTCGATGACATGATCAGCCTTCACGGCGCGGTCATTGCTATCAAGATCGACGTTGAAGGGCACGAACCAGCTGTACTTGCCGGTGCGCAGCGCCTATTGCGCGAGAATACCTGCGTCCTCCTTGTGGAAGTGTTTGAGGCCAACCTATCGCGGGTGGACGCGGTTCTCGCCAATTATGGATACACACCAGTCGAATCGTTCAGTCTGAAGGACTATCGGACGTACGCGAAGAGTGCCGCGTGAGTAGAAGCGCCGAATCCTTCCATCGTTCGTGCTGCCCCATGGCGCTTGCCAGGCCTAAACGATCGTGCTGCACGGAACGCCGGTGAGCGTATTGTTCCAGATCCCGGACGGGTTGTTTGTCAGGCTCAGTTCCCATCAGGTGTGGCTTGACGCGAGTTCCAACCCGTGACCACGGCACACATCGATTCCCAGAGCACGCTAAGCACAAGAGGATGAGAACGATCGCGGGCACTGCGCACAACCTGCGAGCCCGAGCGCGGCTCGCAGCGAGTGCGCTCTTCATGCCTTGGCCGACACTCTGCCTCATGGCGAGAGAGCAATTTGCGGCGGATGGTGAGGTCATCACCGAAGTCCGTGGCAACGTCAACCCGTTCGGCTTGGTCGACGCGATCGCTCGTAACCAACGCGGTGCCACACACCAGACTGTTGACCTAGCGTTTGCCCGCAGACATAACTACATCCCGCGAGACGTAGATGTTCAACAACAGTGGAACTCCGAGCCGGAAGTCGCGGAGTTCGTCGCCACTTTGGCGTTCGCTTCGAGGGCGCACCGTGTCATCGAATTGGGGTCTTTCATTGGATTCAGCTCATGTCACATCGCGAGTGCGTTACAGCAACTCGGGGGAGAGCGCTTGCTGTATTGCGTCGACACGAACGAGCGCCACCTCGACATCCTGAAAGCCAACGTGGACGCGCTAGGAGTTTCTCCGCAGGTGCGATGCATCCGTGGAGCTACCCTCGAGGCGTCGGTCGTTGAGCAACTTCCACAGGCTGAAGTGATCTATGTCGATTCCTCGCACGACTACGCGACCACGGCACAGGAACTGGAAGTCTACCAACGCAAGATCGCCAGGCCAGGATACCTTGTGCTTCATGACGCGATCATGTGGCCAGGCGTGCGACGCGCGGTTCGGGAACACTCCGGTCGGACACTCACGTTTGCCACAAGCCACGGTGCCGGTATAGCGGTTGTCTTCGTCGAGTAGACTCGTTCAGGCGAAAAGTCGGAAGAGGGCGGAGGGCGCAATACTTCCCCTTGACCTCGAGTCCGTCGCCAGTCATACACCTGCTCACGCAGCAGGTTCCTGCGCCTGACCCAGTCGTCCAGGCTGGAGCGGGAGGCCAGGAAATGTGCACACCGCCGCAGCGGGACACTCTCGGAGAGGACCGACTTCGACCGGCCAGCAGGCGCTCCGGGCCGGCATCCTTCGGATGAACCCCTCACACTTTCGGCAAGTGGCTCAGGACGGCCTGCGGGATTGGTTGTCCATGACCGTTCACGAAAGACAGCAACTCGACGGCCGACGAGGATGAACCGACAGGAAGAGAAGGTATGACTCCAGTCAGTGCTTCAAATGATCCTGTGAGGGTTGGCTTTGTCGAACCGAATCGGAACAATGCTGCAAATGAAACACCGTGGATGGTCATCGAGCCACGATCGGGGTGGTCGGCGCTCAACCTGATAGAACTCTGGCGCTATCGCGATCTTCTTGTGACCCTCGCCATCCGCGACGTGAAGTTGCGCTACAAACAGACTGCCCTTGGCGTGATCTGGGTGATCTTGCAGCCGCTCCTGGCGGCCGGCATCTTTACCTTCGTCTTCGGCACAGTCGCGAAGATGCCGAGCGAAGGCTTGCCGTATTTCGTCTTCTCGTACGCAGGACTGCTGGCATGGAACGCCTTCAACAGCACGCTGACAAAGGCCAGCGCGAGCGTAGTCGGCAACGCGCAACTGGTATCTAAGGTCTTCTTTCCCCGGCTGATCCTCCCACTGTCCACGGTGCTCTCCACGCTGATCGACTTTGTCGTCGCACTCGCATTGATGGTTATTCTGATGGTCGTCTACGGGATCACGCCTGGGTGGGGCGTGCTGCTGCTGCCGTTGTCGCTAGTGTTGCTGATTGCGCTGGCGTTAGGGATCGGCGTGTACACGTCGGCGCTCACGGTCAGATATCGCGACCTGCAGTATGTTCTGCCGGTTCTCTTGCAGATGTTGCTGTACGCCAGCCCGGTGGCGTATTCGGTCTCCGCGGTGCCGGATCGTCTTCGCCCGTTGTACTTCTTGAACCCGATTTCTGGATTGCTGGAGGCCTTCCGCTGGTCGCTGCTGGGCCGAGGCCAGTTGGACTGGACTTACGTGGTCTACTCTGCCACATGGGTCGTGGTAGTTTCTTTCGGGGGGGCGTTCGCGTTCAAGAAAATGGAGCAGAAGTTCGCGGATCTAATCTGACGGTATGCGAGAAGTCAGAATGCAACACGCGGTACAAAGCGGAAGTCGATGAGCCAGAGTGAAACCGCGATATCGATTCGAGGCCTGTCCAAGGCATATACCATCGATCCCGGCGCGCTGCGGCGTCCAACTTTTCGCGACGTCGTGGGGAATCGAGTGAAGCACCCTTTTGCTCGTACCCCGACGGAGACGTTCTGGGCCCTGAAGGATGTTTCGCTGGATATCAGCAAAGGCGAAGTTGTGGGGATTATCGGCCGCAACGGAGCGGGCAAGAGCACCCTGCTGAAGATCCTGAGCCGCATCACCGAACCCACCTGCGGTCGAATTGAGCTCTTCGGCAGGGTGGGCAGCCTTTTGGAGGTTGGGACGGGATTCCACCCGGAACTCACTGGCCGCGAGAACATCTTTCTCAATGGCGCCATCTTGGGAATGATGCGGGCCGAGATCCGCAAGCAGTTTGACGCCATCGTTGATTTCGCGGAGATCGAACAGTTCCTCGACACCCCGGTTAAACGCTATAGCAGTGGAATGTACGTACGGCTGGCGTTCGCGGTGGCAGCCCACTTGGAACCTGAGATCCTAGTTGTGGACGAGGTGCTGGCGGTCGGGGATGCGGAGTTTCAGAAGAAATGCTTGGGCAAGATGGGCGATGTAGCGAAGCGCGGCCGAACCGTGCTGTTTGTGAGTCACAACATGACCGCCGTGTCGGCGCTATGCGACAGAGCCTGCCTGTTCGCCAAAGGCAAGCTATCTCAGTCCGGGCCAACACAGGCGATCGTTCACCAGTATCTCTCGCGGGTGTCCGGGGCCCAAGATCCTGCTCCGATGTGGACGCATCGAAATCGAGGACGCTTGATTAACGTCGACTCTGTGAGGCTACTTGTGTCCGGACGTCCCTCACCACTGATACGAGCCGGCGAATCGTGTTCGTTGCGAGTCGGATATCGCTTGCTTGCTCCTGAGGCTATCGGTAGCCCTCTGTCCATATCCTTGATGTTGTATGGGGATGGCCAGAAACTGGCGAATCTGTGGACCAACTGCCTCGGGCAGCGTTTTCCATGTCTTCCATCGGGAACGTTAACCTGCAATATTGCGAAGTGGCCCTTCAGAAACCAGCAGATTCGCGTGGATGTCTATACGCACGTGGGAGCGGAAGCCCAGGACTGGATTGAAGAAAGCCTTGTATTCGACTCCCACGACGGCGATTTCTATCGAACGGGGGTGATAACCAACCCCGACCAGGGCCTTATGTTCCTCGATCACAACTGGAGCAGCGATGCCGTTTAGCGATGGTCGGCACATCCCGATTGTGTTGCACTTCGCTACAGCTCTAAGGCCGCTGCGAGTCCTCGATGTGGGAATCGGCATCGGTGCGTATGGCTTACTGCTGCGGGAATATCTCGACATCGCCGAACAGCGTGTGACCAAGGATGCATGGAAGATCCACATCGACGGCGTCGAGGTGTTCGCGGGATATCGCAACCCGGTGTGGGACTATGCGTACGACACCGTGTTCGTGGACGACGCACGCAACGTGCTTGCCGGGTGCACACCGTATGATGTGGTACTCTTTGGAGACGTCCTGGAACACTTCGAGCGGAGCGAAGCGCGAGCGATGGTTCAGTTAGCCCTGCTGCATTCATCCGCCGTAATCGCCACAACTCCTCATGTTGACATGGTCCAAGGGACATGGGCCGGAAACGCCGCCGAAGCGCATCTGTCGCTGCTGAACGCGACGGACTTCCCCAACTTGGTAGCAAAGAAAGCTGCGCCTGACACCACGTGTTATGTGTGTAGCCGTGATCCCATCTCGATCGAGCGAATCAAAGATGCCGCTGCGCTTTGCCCATCCTATAAGATCGACAAGGTGGCCTATTGGAAGCGTCGCATTGTTCGGAAGCTCTCGCGCGTGACGGGATTGACGCCGCGGCCCAGAAACTCGTAGACGGCCCACACTCACACTCCCCGTATCCCTGGCCCTGGGCGTCGGCGGCGTCTCGCGGGTGCACCGGGCCTGTGACCTGTCACGCAACGTCATTGCGACGGGGATCCAGGAGATCAAGGAGGGGTCCTCGCCCGGGGTGGGTCGTATCCGTCGTGCGGGGGCCGGGCGCTGGTCGATTACGACGCGCGAACCGCGGATCCTCGCCCCCCTGGAGCGCTTGACGGATCCGGATACCCGGGGCGATCCGGAGTCGCCCCTGCGCTGGATCTGCAAGAGCACGCGGACCTTGGCGGCGCAGTTGAGCAAGCAGCGTCGTCCGGTTAGCCATGTGAAAGTGGCCGCCCTCCTGCACGCGCAGGGCTACAGCCTGCAAAGCAATCGCAAGACCGAGGAGGGCGACGACGATCCCGACCGGGACGCGCAGTTCCGGCACATCAATACCGCCGTGAAGAGGGCGCTGGCGATCGGGATCCCGGTCATCTCCGTGGACACCAAGAAGAAAGAGCTGATGGGCAACTACGATAATCGCGGCCAGCAGTGGCGGCCGGCGAAAGCGCCCATCACGGTGAACGGGCACGACTTTCCGCATCTCGACGTTCTCAGCGCCTATCCGTACGGCATCTACGACGTGGGGCGCAACGCCGGGTTTGTCAATGTGAGGACGGACCATGACACCGGCGCGTTTGCCGTCACATCGATTCGCGGCTGGTGGCGGGCCGAAGGCCGGCGCCTGTATCCGGGCACGCGCGAGATGCTCATTACGGCCGATGGCGGGGGCAGCAACGGGGTGCGCCTCCGCCTCTGGAAATGGGCTCCAGCAATTCGCGAATGAGACTGGCCTGTCCCTCGTAGTGTGCCGCTTTCCGCCGGGCACCAGCAAGTGGTACAAAGTCGAGCATCGCCTCTTTTCCTTCATCTCCTCAAAATGGCGCGGAGAGCCGTTGCGCAACTACGAGACGATTGTGCACTTGATCGCCCGAACGACCACAGCGAAGGGACTGACGGTGATCTGCCGGCTGGATCGTCGAAAGTACCCGACCGGTCGGACAGTGTCCGACGACGAGATGAAGCACGTGAACCTGAAACGCCACACGTTCCATGGCCACTGGAATTACGTCATTCGACCCAAGAATGACCGGCCGAATTGATATTGCTATTTGTCAACGCAGCCTTCGCTTGGCTCTTGACTCACGCCGTCGTAAGGAATGAACTGCTGCTTCGTCTTGTCGTCGGCCGGGATCGGGGGGTTCAGGACCTTCACCTTGAACCTCGGTCGCCAGTTGATTCAGGAGGGCCATGACGTAACGGCGCTGATCGTAGCCCGTGGTTCGGGGGATTTGGGCGATATTGACTCGATGAGGCGCGATCTACGTGTCGAGGTCTGTCATCAGAGTCGCGTACTCGTTCGGTCGAACTTCATCGGCCGAATCGTAGAGACCGTTGAGCAGATAAACCCGGATGTTCTGATTCTAAGCCATTCCGCTTGGGCACAGGCAGCGTTGCCGTATCTTCCCTGCAATATCCTCCGAGTTCCTGTAGTTCACAACATTACCGACGCGGAAGTATCACTGGTCGCAGGTAACAGTAACTGGTGGGATGCCGCTGTCGCCGTGAGCCCAGCTGTAGAGCGCCTGCTAAGCGAGAGATGGCCCGCCGATCGGGTCCGCATGATCCCCGTTGGAGTACCGTGTCCCTCGATGCCCGTGCGAACGCAGTTCAGTGACGTGCCTCTCAGGGTGTGTTATGTGGGGCGCCTTGATCAGAACCAGAAGAACGTCCTCTGCATTGCGAAGATTGCGAGTTTGCTTTCAGACAGAAACATCCCGTGTGTCTGGACCATCGTCGGGGACGGGCCAGACCGGGAAGCGATGGAGTGGTCCGTGCGGCGGCAAGGCGTGGGGGATCGATTCACGTTCACCGGATCCAAGTGCCGTGAAGACGTCGAGCAACTCACCTCCGAACACCACATACTGATCCTTCCGTCCTTCTTTGAGTCGGTCGGTCATGTCCTGCAAGAAGCTCAAATCCTGGGAGTAGTACCAATCGCGACCTGGCTAGAGGGTGCGACGGATTTCGTCATCACCGATGGCCACGACGGACGGTTGTGTGACAGCCACGACGCACATCGATTTGCGGACGCAATCGCCGCGCTGCATCGGGACCGGCGTGAATTAGCTAGGCTCTCCGCCAACGCACTCAACTCGGTTAGGCGCCGTTTTGCGATCTCGATCGTCTCAACACAGTATCGAACGATGTTTGAGGAGTTGCGTTCGTCCACCGCTCGTCGAACGAATCGTCGGCGGACGCTGTTCGGATTCCGATCGGTGCCGGGTGAGTTGATGCCAACACGACTGCAGACCGCTGTGCGGAGGACACGTCGGCTCCTGCGTGGAGCGTAGCCAACCCGAGACAAGAAAGGGGCGCGACAGCCACGCGCGACTTGGAGACGAAGACCCGTGCCGAGCGGTCTCATGTGCTGCGCTATTCCTACCTTGAGCCTGGATGTCTCGGGGGCCATGGCAGCAGGCTTGGGTGAGTCCGGTGCTCGCGGTCAAGTATTCTTGGCGGGGGACTAAGACAACGCTTGTGTCTCGATTACCGTGGATCCCAGCCTGCCACTCGTCAGTATCGTGACACCCTCCTTCAACCAGGGGCAGTTCTTGGAAGAGACTCTTCTGTCCGTCCAACGCCAGGACTACCCCCGCGTCGAACACATTGTCGTAGACGGTGGCTCGTCCGACGGGAGTTTCGATATCATCCGGCGCCACGAGCGAAGACTCGCCCGATGGGTGAGGGAACCTGACAGGGGGCAAACCGACGCCATCGCTAAGGGGTTCCACCTTGCGACCGGGGATATCTTCGCTTGGCTGAACTCGGACGACCTGCTGATGCCGTCTGCAGTTGGAGTGGTTGTAAGAGAGTTAACCCGCGAACCGGCCTTGGGACTCGTGTACGGCGACCGGATCGAAATCGACGCCAAGGGGAACGTTCTTAACGCCGTACGACTTCCGTCTCACAGGGACGGAATGTTCCGTCGAAACTTCACTATTCCCCAGGAAACGGCGTTCTTCAGCCGGCAGGCCTATGAGGCCGTCGGTGGCGTCGACACCGGTTTGCAATTCGCGATGGATTTCGACCTCTGGGTCCGCCTCGCTGCGGTTGCACCCATGCGTCACCTTCCCGTGTTTCTCGGATGCTATCGCCGGCACGGTGCCTCCAAGTCGGTGGAGATGCACGCGGATGGCTCCGGTCAGAAGTACAGCACCGAGTCTGAAGCGGTCTATCGGAGGCACTTCGGCAGCGGTCTTCCTTCACGCCGAATGATGTTCTGGTACCGCGTGGCCAGCAAGGGCAGGTTGGTAATCGAAAGAGCGTCGCGTGACTACCGCCGTGAACGGGGCCGTCTGTTGGCTGAGGCGGAAGGTGGGTCTTGAGCGTCGCTTCGCGCCGGGCTGCTCAGGTGTCGGTCGTAGTTCCTGCTTTCAACGCCGAGCGGAGTCTTCGGCGCTGTATCGAGAGCGTCCTGGGGCAGACCTACCCGGACCGGGAATTGATCATCGTCGACGATGGTTCAAGCGATGGGACCGCGGCGATTGCTGCGAGCTATGGAGAACGCATCACACTCATCAGCCAGGAGAACCATGGTGAATGTGCCGCCCGGAACGCTGGATTCTCGCTCGCGTGTGGAGAGTACATCACGTTTGTCGACCATGACGACTACTGGGATCCCTCTTTCCTCGAGGCGTGCGTAGGCTTCTTGGCGACACACCCCGAGGCGGTCGCAGTCAGCGTTGGAAGCGACCACCGGAGTGCCCTCTCGGACACCGTACGGTACATGCCTGCTTCGCTGGAGGACGACACTCGCGCAGGCGAAGCGAGGGTGCTCGACGACTTCTTCGGTTTCTGGGCCATCAACAACCACGTGTGTGCCGGGTCCGTTCTGCTGCGGGGAAGCCTCTATGACGAGGCGGGGGGGCAGCGTGAGGACCTCGTACTTAGCGGCGACCTTGAGTACTGGGCGTATCTCGCCACATTCGGCCCCTGGGGATTCATTCCGCGAGTGTTGCTGCACGTTGATGGAACCCAAGCGGCCGGGGAAGGGCTCTATCAGAAGTTCTACCAACGATATCTCTGCTGCGCGACGGTCGCCGAGTGGGAACGCCGCGTCGTATCGCGGCTGTGCCCCGACAATCTCGGTGCCTTTCGCAGGGTTCGCGGTCGTGTTGCCACCTGGTACGTATTCGCGAAGGTATTCGTGGGCCGCGACCGTGAAGCCTACCAGGAGGCGGTGACGTACCGTGAGATGCTCGAAGGGCGATTCGGCAGGTTGTGGCGGTGGGGGCTGCTCGGCGGGATGGCCTCCTGGAGAGTGCTTGCCGCATTGTTAAGGGCGCGCATCCGCGTGCAGTATCGCATGCCTCGCACCCGACGCGCCCTTCCATTGTGATGTCATTCCAGGGCCTACCCATCCGGCGGCGACGCTTTGTAGAAAGGCTGACTTTCGCCCACTGGGGCCTGCTCGCATATCCGGTGTTCATGGCCATCGTTGCCAGGCGGCGGGACGTGGACGATGTCTTCACCATAGACCCGTCTGCGGTCATGCAGATTGGTCTTGTCGTGGTGCTGGCTTTCTTCTGCACAGTGAGGCTGATCAACCACGGCCGCGCTCTGCTGAGGATCCTCTTCACCGGCCCCACGGCGTGGATGACGACGTACGTTCTTCTCGCCGCCGCGAGCGCGGCCTGGTCGACCCGCGCGGATTTCACCCTGTACAGAGCGTTCGAGATGATGGTCTTCCTGCTCGTGGCAGTTGAGGCTGTGAACAGGTTCGCAGACGCCAAAGACGTGGTGCGGTTCCAGTTGCTCTACGCTCTCGTGGTGGCGATCGTCTGGCATTTCGCCGACCTCCGGTACGAGATGTCCTGGGAGGTCCTGCACAACTCCCTGGTCACGGGAACGAACATTGGTGTGTTGCTGCTCTTCGTTGGGGCGGCCATCTCCGGCCGCTTCTGGTGGACAGCGTTCCTGCTGGTGAGCTTGTCATTCTTGGTCGGCACGTCGTCCGCAAGCTACCTGAGTCTGCTGTGTGGCGTGGGCTGCCTGATGATGTTCCACGGTGGAGCCCAGCGCGTGGTGGGCGCCCTGCTGGCCTCGACGGCTGGGGTGGTCATCTGGGGGTACGGATTGGATTTCGGCTCACTGCTGTTCTGGGGCAAGACCGAGTACGCCATCTCGTCCGCCTCGGGGCGCGTCCCTGTCTGGCAGTGGCTTCTTGATTCGGTCGTCTCCCAGCGTCCGCTCCTGGGATATGGCTTCGGTGTCGGAGAGAACATCGCAAGGGTTGCCATGGACTGGGCTGGGTTGAGGATGATGCACATGCACAACGCAGCCATGAGCGCGGTCGTCAACCTGGGCGCCGTGGGCGTGGTTGTGTTCGTGCTCTTCGTAGGGAGCGTGCTGATCTCTTTGTGGAAGATTCGATCCGCGGCGATATTCCCGTACGCGTTCGCGTCTTTCGTTGCGGTGCTGCTGAACTCTCTGTCCATGTCCTCTGTTACCGCACCCGTGAGCCTGGGTTGGGTCGGCCACATGCTGCTGTACCTGTACCTTGTTCGCCTGACGAGCGTGGCGGAACGAAGGAAAGCGCAGCCGAGGCGCCTGGTAACAAAGGCGGCGCCCGCGGTGGCAGCATGAGGATCGCCTGGGTGATCCCCGCGTTCGGCCACTTCCGAGTGCCGGTCTACCAGGAACTGGATTTTCTGATCTGCGGCGGTCTGTCGGTGATCTTCTCGGCTTCGCGCACAGGCGAGGTTCGAGGGAACGCCCTGAAGGCCGTGCTGGGCCAGCGGGCAATTGGCCTTGCGGGGGAGGTGGTTTCGAGCCTCGGGGGCGACGCAACCTCCTTCTCGAACCGCGGCGTGCTGGTGCCCTTTCAGAAGGGGCTTCTTCGCGCCATCCTCGACGCGGAGCCCGACTGCCTCGTTGCCGAAGGGTTCTTTCAATGGACGCCGGCCGCCCTCGCGGCGAAGATCAGGAAGGGAATTCCCCTCGTGATCGCGTACGAACGAACCGCTCACACGGAACGGCATGCCGGCAGGCTGCGCACCATCTACCGCAGGGGTCTGGCGCGCGCCGTGGACGCGATCGCCTGTAACGGCAGCCTCTCGCGCGACTACTGCGCGACGGTACTCAGGTTTCCGCGCGAGAGAATCGTCACAGGTGCCATGGCCGCTGATGTAGAGCACATGGAACAGGCGGATGGATCTGGACCGCCCGAGGAAATCGAGGACTTGCCCCGCCCGCGCTTCGTGTTCGTGGGCAGGCTTGTGGTCCGGAAGGGAGTCGCCCAACTGGTTGAGGGCTGGGCGCGGGCGGCCGCCGTCCGGCCGGACCTCGGATCGCTTGTAGTCATCGGGGACGGCCCCGAGCGATCCAGGCTCCAGGCGCGTGTGATCGAGCGCGGGCCTGGAAACATCCGCTTTCTCGGTGCCATCGACTATGACCGGATCCCGAGGTTCTACGCCGGTTGCGACGCACTGGTCATGCCGACGCTCGAAGACAACTGGAGCCTCGTCGTTCCCGAGGCCATGGCCTGCAGCAAGACCGTGCTCTGCTCGGTTCACAACGGGTGCTGGCCCGAATTGGTTCGGGAAGGGGAGAATGGCTGGCTCTTCAACCCTCTTGATCCGGAGTCGACCGCCCGGGCACTGCTGGCCGCATCGGACGCCCGTCGGGATCTCGAAGCCATGGGCCTGGCTTCGCGCCGCATCGTCGCCGATTACACACCACGCCGCGCCGCAGAGGCAATCCTGAGAGCGTGCGAGATCGCGACCAGCCACTATCGCGGCGGTGGCAGGTGAAGTTCCTCGTCATCCACAACGACTACGGGGTCCGTAGCGGCGAGGAGGTTACCGTCGACACGCACTGCAAACTGCTTGTCGACCGCGGCCACAGGCTGGTGTTCTTCCGTCGGAGCAGCGCAGAAATACCACGTCAACGTCTCGGCACGGTTCGGGCCTTCGGCAGTGGGATCTTCAATCCCATCGCTCGACGCAGGATCCGCGAAGTCGTCCGCCAGGAGCGACCGGCCATTGCGTTCGTTCAGAACCTGTATCCGCTTATCTCGCCTTCCATCCTTCCTGTCCTTCGGCAGGAAGGGGTGCCGGTTGTCATGCGCGTCGCCAACTTCCGGCTTGTCTGTCCCAATGGGCTTCTGCTGAGCCGGGGCGAGATTTGCAGTCGCTGCGTCGGAGGCAAGGAATACTGGTGCATCTTGCGCAACTGCGAAGAGAGTCTGCCGAAAAGCATAGGGTATGCGCTGCGTAATGCCGTAGCCAGGCGGCGACGCTGGTACCTCGATAACGTCTCAATCTACATCAGCGCCACTCGCTTCGTGAAGAAACAGATAACCGAGGGATGCGTGGACGGTGCCCGGGTTCACATCGTCAGCAACCCGGTGCTGCCGCCTTCCGAAGGGGCGATCAATTACGGTGGGGGCGTGTACGTCGGGTACTTCGGCCGGATCAGCCGCGAAAAGGGCATACCTCAATTGCTTGACGCTGCGAGGAAATGCCCCGACATTCCGTTCAGACTCGTCGGCGGTGTACACCCGGGCTATCGCGTGCCGGACGAGATTCCGCCGAACGTCCAACTTGGCGGACCCCTTTACGAG
>Ga0315275_10002131_pt1 | contig 17730 bp, 18 predicted proteins | sample YL17G03_0_MG_FD_205557 | JGI IMG/M metagenome (GOLD analysis project Ga0315275, IMG submission 205557) | Sediment microbial communities from Yellowstone Lake, YNP, Wyoming, USA - YL17G03_0 | ecosystem: Environmental > Aquatic > Freshwater > Lake > Sediment | place: USA: Wyoming | collected...
GGCGCCCATCATCACCGTGTTGGCCGTTCGCGGGTTCCCTAACTTTTCGGCCATTTCCGAGGAGGGGATCTTGAAGATCCGGACGTCGTGCCGCGAGGGTTCGACGGCGATGATCGAGGAGTTCAGGAAAAGGGCGCCGCCGGGCGCCAAACGGTTCTGAAAGGTGGAGAGGGAAGGGGCGTTCAGAACGACGATGTTGTCCGGTTTCGAGGCGATCGGCGAGGCGATCTCGTCGTCCGACACGGCGACCGTGCAGTTGGCCGTACCGCCCCGAACCTCCGCACCGTAGGCCGGCAGAAAGGTCACGTGATAACCGGCGCTCATCGCGCCGTGGGCCAGGGAATAACCCATCATGAGCACCCCCTGTCCGCCGAAACCGGAGAATATGGTTTTAACCATCATCGCGCAGTTCCCCCTTCTTCTGTTTCTGTTCCGCGGCCGGAAGATCCTTCATGACGCCGAGGGGGAACGATTTGCTCATCACCTCGTCGATCCAGCGGCAGGATTCGATCGGCGTCATCTTCCAGTTCGTCGGACAGGGGGAGAGGATCTCGACGAGGGAAAAGCCGAGGCCGTCGATCTGATACTGGAATGCCTTGCGGATCGCCTTTTTCGTCTTGAGGATGCTGGCCGGCGAGTTGACCGTACACCGTTCGATGTAGGCCGTTCCGGGGAGCAGCGAGAAGATCTCGGAGACCTGGACCGGGTAGCCGTCCAGAACATTGTCTCTTCCCACCGTCGAGGTCGTCGTCTTCTGACCCAGCATGGAGGTCGGGGCCATCTGGCCGCCGGTCATTCCGTACACGGCGTTGTTGATGAAGATTACGGTGATGTTCTCCCCGCGGTTGGCCGCATGGAAGCTCTCCGCGATGCCGATGGCGGCCAGATCGCCGTCCCCCTGGTAGGAAAAGACGACCCGGTCCGGCAGAACCCGCTTGATTCCGGTCGCTGTGGCCGGACCCCGCCCGTGCTGCGCTTCGATCATGTCGAAATCAAAATAGTTGTAGGCTAAAACGGCGCATCCCGCCGGCGGGACACCGATCGTGATGCCGCGGATGCCCAGCTCATCGATCACCTCGGCGATCAGTCGGTGGGCGATGCTGTGGCCGCATCCCGCACAATAGTGAAAGATGTTTTTCTTCATGCTTTTGGGTCTGCCGAAAACTTGTTTCATCATTAAATCCCTTGTGTTTCAAGTCCTTATCGCCATCATGGGAAAGGCGGGCGACTAAAAGTGGTCGATGATCCCTTCCTTACGGTCATACTTGCGCATGACGACGTTGGCCAGTTCAACGGGGGTCGGCACCACGCCGCCGGGACGGCCGTGAAAGCCGATCCGGGCGCGCCCCTGAATGGCGAGACGAACATCCTCCACCATCTGACCGGTGCTCATCTCAAAAACGAGGAAGTTTTCAATTTTTTTCGCGAGATCCCGAAGCTCATTCGTCGGGAAGGGCCAGAGCGTGATGGGGCGGAAAAGCCCGACCCGCAGCCCCGAGTCGCGCAGCCGTTTGATGGCGCCTTTGGCGATCCGGGCGCCCGTCCCATAGGCAACAAGGATCAATTCCGCGTCATCCGCTTTGTAGAGCTCATGGCGGGTTTCCTTTTGGGCGATCACCTGGTACTTCCGGTCGAGCGTCCAGTTGTGCTCCTCCATGTCCAGCGGGTCGAGGATCAACCCCCGAATGATCTTGCTCTTGCCGGCGCCCGCCCCCTTCATGATAAAGCTTTCCGGATAGGCCCTCGGTTTCGGCGTTTTGAAGATCACCGGCTCCATCATCTGTCCCATCATGCCGTCGGCAAGGATCATCACCGGCGTCCGGTACTGGTCGGCAAGGTCGAACGCCTCCATCGTCAGGTCGGCCAGCTCCTGGGCCGAATCAGGGCCGAGAACGATGATGCGATAATCCCCGTGACCGCCGCCCCGGGTGGCCTGGAAGTAGTCCCCCTGGGACGCGCTGATGTTGCCCAACCCCGGACCGCCCCGCATCATGTTGACGATCACGGCGGGAAGTTCGCAGGCCGCCATCGATGAGATACCCTCCTGCTTGAGCGAGATTCCCGGGCTCGACGAGGAGGTCATCGCGCGGGCGCCGGCGGCGCTGGCCCCGATCACCATGTGGATGGCCGCAACCTCGCTTTCCGACTGGACGAAAACGCCGCCTTCCTCTTCCCGCAAACGCTCCGACATGTACTCCGGAATTTCGTTCTGCGGGGTGATGGGATAGCCCGCGTAAAAACGGCATCCCGCCCGGATGGCAGCCTCTCCGATGATCTTGTTTCCCTGCATCAGCACTTTATTCACGGTAGACCTCGATAGCGATATCCGGACAGGTGATCGCGCAAAGGGCGCAACCGGTGCATTCGTCCCCCTCGTTCTTGAAAGAGACCGGGCGGTAGCCCCGGGAATTGTATTCGTTTGAGGGGGCGATCAGCCCTTTTTTACATGCTTGAATGCAGAGATGGCACTCCTTGCACAGCTCCCTGTCGATGGTGATATGTCCTTTCAACGCTCCTGTCTCCTAAAAAAGGGTGCGGCCGATGTCTCCGATCGGGAAATTTCCGCTGGGGACAGATTTGAAATCTGTCCCCACCAGACATTTCAAATCTGTCCCCATAACACTCTTCCCGCGCATGACCGGACTTTCTGGCGCATCCGCGGGGGAAAGTCAAGGAAAAATCAAACGAGCGCCTGATGTCATCCGGAATGGGGAGTGCCCGGATCAGAGTCTGGCGATCTGAAATCCTTCCATCTTGATTGCGACGGAGCGCTGGAGAAGTTCGATGGAGATCACGAAGAGTTCTTTTGCATAGTCTGTTTTAAGGACCAGGCCCTCCACCCCTTTGAAGGGGCCGTCGATGATGCGGGCCGGTTCCCCGACCCGCGGATACTGGAACTGCTGCACCTCCACCTTCGAATCGACGATCCGCCGGATGGCGTCGATCTTGTCGTCGGGGACCGCGATCGGTTCCGCACCTCTGGGCTTCCCGAGGATGCGCACGACACCGAACGTTTTCAGGACATCAACCTTGATTTCATTGTTCAGCGTGGGGAGCTCAACGAAGAGATACCCCGGAAACATGGGGATCATGATTTTCTTCCGCCGGTCTTTCCGCTTGCTCCAGACCTCCAATTTGGGTAGAAAGGCGTGAAAGGACTTTTGCAGAAGACCGAGGCAGGCCCGGTCTTCGTGACGGCTTCGCGTATGGACGGCATACCAGGACATCGATTTTCCTTTCGGCGTGGGGCAGATCAACGCGATCTGCCCGTTCCGCGTATTCGATGGATCTCTATAACAATATTTCCCCTTTTTCAACGGTGAAAACGCAATGGTCTTGAAGATCAACGGTTTGACACTTGCCCTCGGCGAGCGGGAGGCTCTTCTTCCCGTCCGGGTCGCCTCCCTTCTCGGCCTTCCCGACGGGGCGATCGCCGATATCCGGGTGATCCGGCGGTCGATCGATGCGCGGCGCACCCGTCCGCCCCGCTTTGTCTATCTGCTCGTTGTCCGCCTGGCGGACGGTGTGGATTGGCGGCCGGCGCCGGAACGGGAGAGGTCGGGGGTCAGCGTGACCGAAGGGGTGGATGGGCCGGATGAATCCCTTCGGATCCATTCACCGAGGCTTGCCTCGCTAACGTCATTCCCGCGAAAGCAGGAATCCAAGAAAGGAAACTGGATTCCCCCGTATCAAAGCCTGCCCCGGACTCGATCCGGGGTACGGGGCAGGCTTAGTCAAGCACGGAATGACACCCAACACCCCGCTGCTTGCGGAGGGGTAGCTTATTCTCAGGGCGGCTCTGCTGTTTTCGGCCGAAGGCCGGTCGTGGCCGGCTGCGGGCCGGCGGGGCTTTTTGCCGCCCTGACCCTTGCCGAAAAGGGGATTCCCGTTCTTCTGCTGGAAAGGGGCAGAGCCATACAGGAGAGGCTTGCCGATGTCCGCGCCTTCTGGGAGCGGGGGATCCTGAATCCCGAAAGCAACGTCCACTTCGGGGAGGGCGGCGCGGGAACCTTTTCCGACGGCAAGCTGACCAGCCGCGTCAAAAACCCCTGCACCTCCCGGGTCAAGCGGGTTCTTGTGAATATGGGGGCGCCGGCCGACATCCTCGTGGACGCCCGTCCTCACATCGGAACGGACCGCCTGCGAGAGGTTGTCGTCAATCTCCGGAAGCGGCTGATCGATCTGGGCTGCGAGGTCCGTTTCGGCGCGCGCGTGACCGACTTTCGGATTCATCGGGGATGCCTTGTCGGTATTGTCGTAAACGATTCCGAAGAGATCCGGGCGGACCATCTCATTCTCGCAACCGGCCAGTCCGCCGCCGATACCTACCGGAAACTGGCGGAGAGGGGGGTTGCGCTGGCGCCAAAACCGTTTGCAATCGGTCTCCGCGTCGAACATCCCCAGGAACTGATCAACCGGATCCAGTACGGACGATGGGCGGGCCATCCGGACCTGCCCCCCGCGGATTATTTCCTCACGGCGAAGGTTGAGGCGCTGAACCGCGCCTGCTATTCCTTCTGCATGTGTCCCGGCGGCCGGGTGATCGGGTGCAGTGCGGAGGCCGGCGGCGTGATCACGAACGGAATGAGCCGTCTCCGGCGGGAGAGCCCCTGCGCGAACAGTGCGGTGGTCGTCAATGTCCAAAGCGAGGACCTCGGGGGAGAAGGGCCGCTCGCGGGGTTGGCCTTCCGCCGGCATTGGGAGGAGAGGGCCTTTCTGGCGGGAGGCTCGGATTACTGCGCCCCGGCGCAGCGGCTGACCGATTTCCTGTCGGGAAAAACCCATTCGCCGATCGGGAGGTGCAGTTTTCTGCCGGGCGTCAGGGGGGCGGACCTGCAAGACGTTCTCCCTCCCTTTGTCGTGGAGGGGCTGAAACGGGGGTTCGCCGAATTCGAACGGAAGATGCCGGGATTCATCACCGGAGAGGCGACCCTCATCGGCGTGGAGACCCGGACCTCTTCGCCTGTCCGGATCACCCGGGGCGAAGACGGGCAGGGCTTGAATCTAACGGGGCTCTATCCTTGCGGGGAGGGGGCCGGTTACGCCGGCGGGATCATCAGCTCCGCCCTCGACGGGATCCGGGCGGCGGAGCGGCTGATTCTATCGTTGACCAACTCGAAAAAAATCCAAAATCTCCTCCCCCTTGATGGGGGTAAATAATCTTCCCTCCCCCTTGATGGGGGAGGGTTAGGGTGGGGGTGAAAAGTGGTTGTATTTCAGTGAGTTATTTTCCCCTCCCCTTAATCCCCTCCCGCCGGGGGAGGGGAAAATTCACATTTTTACGATGGCGTGATCTTTGGGCGGCCGATCCGGGCATCGAGGATGAGATCTGCACCGCAGCGGGTGATCCGTTGAAAGGAAAAGCCGAGGGCGTCCTCCATCCGCCGGATGCCCAGGTCGCCGACGGCGTTGACCCCAAGGCCGACGATCTTCGGGGCGAGGACGATCAGCAGACGGTCGACGAGGTTTCCCTTCAGAAATGCGGTGGACACGGCGGCGCCGCCTTCGACCAGAACGGAAGAGATCTTCCGTTTTCCCAGAACGGTCAGGAGCTGGCGGAGATCGACGCGTCCCGCCGGATCCTCCTCGATCTCCAGGACCTCGACCCCCTTCTTCTCCAGAAGACACCGATTCTCCGCAGCGGCGCGGCGCGTCGCAACCGCGACCGTCGGTTTTCCGTCTGAAAAAATGTTGGCATCCGGCGGGAGTCTGAGACCGGAATCGACGACGATCCGCAGCGGGTCCCGGCCCCGGACGAGGCGGCAGGTCAGCTCCGGATTGTCCATCCGAACCGTGTTGGCGCCGACGAGGATCGCGTCGTGGACTGCCCGCAAACGGTGAGCGAAGCGGAGCGACGGGGGCGAACTGATCCAGCGCGAGTCGCCCGAGGCGGCGGCAATCCGGCCGTCGAGGGTCTGGGCGAACTTGAGGGTGACATAGGGAAGGCCGGTCCGGATGTATTTGAAGAAGATTCGATTGATCTCACGGCAGGCCTCTTCGAGCACGCCGACCTCCGTTTCGATTCCGCTCCGCCGGAGGGCCTCGATGCCCCTCCCGGAGACGACCGGGTTCGGGTCGACGGCGCCGATGACTACACGGCCGGGGCGGTGAGCGATCAGGGCCTCCGCGCACGGGGGTGTCCGGCCGTGATGGCTGCACGGCTCCAGCGTGATGTAGAAGGTCGCCCCCGCGACGGTTTCCGTCGCGTCCCGGATGGCGTTGATCTCCGCGTGGTTTTCACCGCAGCAGCGGTGCCAGCCCTCGCCGATAATCCGTCCCTCCCGGACGATGACGGCGCCGACCAGCGGATTCGGGCTGACGCTTCCTTCCCCTTTCCGGGCCAGTGTGAGGGCCCGGCGCATGAACCTCTCATCGGTCGAACGATTTTTCAACACCGTCATGATCTGCCTTTTTTTGTCATTCCGGGCTTGATCCGGAATCCAGGCGGAGGTGCGTCTTGACGCATTGCTCCTTTGTTGGCGCGTTACGGCTGCCGCCTAACGCACCCTACATATACTACATCTCTGGATATCGGCTTTCGCCGGTATGACCGTTTGGAGGACTTATTACGCGTCGATCATTTATAACATGACCCCGGAAGATGTAAACGGTTTTTCGTTGTGCTCCCTTTTGAAAATGTGCTATGGACTCAACTAACACATAAGGGGACAGATTTCAAATCTGTCCCCTTATGCGAACCGAAAGGAGACTCGCATGAAAGGTGTCGTTCTGGCGGGAGGTCTGGGGACGCGGATGTATCCGCTGACCAAGGTGACCAACAAGCATCTCTTGCCGATCTACAACCAACCGATGATCTACTACCCCATCCGGACGCTGGTGAACGCCGGGATCGACGAGATCCTCCTCGTCACCGGCGGGAACAGCGCCGGGGATTTCCTCTGCCTGTTGGGAAACGGTAAGGAGTTCGGCCTCCGGCACATCCACTACACCTACCAGGAGGGCGAGGGGGGGATCGCCGACGCCCTCAGCCTTGCGGAATACTTCGCCGACAACGACAAAATCGTCGTCATCCTTGGTGACAACATCATCGAGGGAAACATCCGCGGCGCTGTGGCATCGTTCCTGGAGCAGAAGGATGGCGCCCGAATCCTGCTGAAGGAGGTATCCGATCCCCAGCGTTTCGGCGTGCCGGTCTTCGAGGGGGAGAAGATCGTCCGGATCGATGAGAAGCCGCTCACACCCGCCTCCAACTATGCGGTGATCGGGATTTACATGTACGACCGCCGGGTCTTCGATTTCATCAAGACACTGAAGCCCTCGGAACGCGGGGAACTGGAGATCACCGACGTCAACAATTTCTACATCCGGGAGGGAAAGATCGCCTGGGACGTCCTGGAGGGGTGGTGGACCGACGCGGGGACCTTCGATTCTCTCCAGTACGCCGGCGGCATGGTGGCTAAAACCGGGGCGAACAAGCTCTGACGGCTTCGTAAAAACCCATTTTCCCCCCTCCCCTTGCGGGAGGGGATTGAGGGGAGGGGGAATAAAATATTGAATTGTTTCATTATTCACCCCCACCCTAACCCTCCCCCGTCAAAGGGGGAGGGAATTTCTGGACTTTTTTTGACGAGGTCGTCAGCTTTGAAATACGGAGCAGAAATTCAAACTCTCGCTTTAAGAAAAACCGGGGGAAAAAGATGATTGACGGGGTGATGGTCAAGAAACTGAAGGTTATTTCCGACGAACGGGGTCGTTTGATGGAGATCCTGCGCGCCGATGACGAGATGTTCCAGTGTTTCGGACAGGTCTATATGACGACCGCCTATCCGGGGGTGGTCAAGGGGTGGCACTACCACAAGCGGCAGTCCGACAACATGGCGGTCGTACGGGGGATGATGAAGATCGTGCTCTACGACAGCCGGGAGGACTCCCCGACCCGCGGCGAGGTCAACGAGTTCTGCGCCGGGGTCCACAACCCGATCCTCGTCCATATCCCCGCCTTTGTCTATCACGGTTTCAAATGCATTTCTACGGAAGAGGCGATCGTCGTCAACACCCCGACGGAGCCTTACGACTACCGGGAACCGGATGAATTCCGGGTCCATCCCCACGAAAATGATATCCCTTACGACTGGGGGCGAAAGGACGGTTGACTACTAAGTGAGACCTTTGAATTTCTACCCTTCCTGTCATTGCGAGGAACGGAGCGATGAAGCAATCTCATTAGTTATCGAATGGTTATGGGATTGCTTCGTCGGCCTTTGGCCTCCTCGCAATGACAAATGGCGAGTTTTTCAAAGGTCTCTAAGTGCAGATCACTCAGTCCTCAGCACTATTTTTTGAGGTGAATCGGCATGTTTTCGACGGTGTGGCTGGCGGTCGTCTTTACCCTGGCGGGCGCCGCCGTGGGGAGTTTCCTCAACGTCTGCATCGGCCGCATTCCGGAGGGCCTCTCGATCGTCACGCCCCCCTCCCGCTGCCCGCAGTGCAGCCATCCGATCCGCTTCTACGATAACATCCCGGTCATCAGTTTTCTGCTGCTCGGGGGAAAATGCCGGGACTGCCGGGGTAGAATCTCCTTTCGCTATCCGCTGATCGAGTTGCTGACGGCGCTCTTCGCCTGGCTCCTCTTCCGGCGTTTCGGTCTGACGCCCGCCTTTCCCGCCGTCTTCGTTTTCATCTGCACGCTCATCGTCATCAGCTTCATCGATTTCGATCACCAGATCATCCCCCACCTGCTTACGCTGAGCGGGATTCCGGTCTTCGCGGTTCTGGCCGTCCTGTACATGGGGCTTACGGCCATCGACGCCTTTCTCGGCATCATGATCGGCGCCGGCATCCTCTATTTCGTGGCCGTTTACTATGAGGCGCTAACGGGGAGGGAGGGGATGGGAGGCGGGGACGTCAACCTGCTCGCCATGTTAGGGGCGTTTCTGGGCTGGAAATCGCTTCTCTTCGTCCTCCTCGCCAGTTCGCTGCTCGGGGCCGTCGTCGGGCTTGCGTTCATCCTGTTCAAGGGCAAGGACATGAAGTATGCGGTCCCGTTCGGCCCCTTTCTCTGTATGGCGGCCATACTTTACCTCTTCTTCGGGGGTGACCTGATAGCGCTCTTCCTCTCCCTGCGGATTTGAAAACAGCTCCCATCTCCATCATCCCCTTTTTTATTCAGCTTGACCATCACGCTTGATTGTTGTAATAAATAACTCCATTCGACATTAACTCTTGTTGGGGTTAAAAATGCTTGACTACATCTATCGCCCTGAAGACCAGACCATTTTCACGGGTCGCGATTACGAAATCAACCAGCTTGAGCGGCATTTGCTGGGGGAGCGCCCGGCCGACCTGCATCTCTCCGGCCTGCGCCGCATCGGGAAATCGATGCTGATTAAGGAGTTCATCCGCCGCCATATCGCCGATCCCGGTGTCCTCCCGGTTTACATCAACATGGAGGAGTTGTCGGAAGCGCCGGAGGACTTTGCCGTCAAGTTCATCGGCTGGCACCTCTACTGGTTGTACGGCAAGGGAGAAACGCTACCACTCCCGTACCTCCATCTGCCTTCTTTGATTTTCCAGGCGCGGGACCAGGTCCTGCGCGAGGCGCTGCAACCGCTTTTGCACGAGCTGGAACGGTCGCGACCAGACCGCCAGCGTCTGCTGCAGGAGGCCTTCGCATTTCCATCCCTTCTGGCTCGGTTCAGCGGGCGACGGGTGCTGCTGTTTTTAGACGAATTTCAGGAAATCGCCACGCTGACCAACTTCAGCCAGGCCAAGAACATCCTCAGTCTCTTGCGGGGCGCCAAGGACCGCGCCGCCAACGTCGTCTGGTGCATCTGCGGCTCGATCATCTCAGAAATGGAGGCGATTACCCGCGAGAGCCGGAGCCCGCTGTTCGGGCAGTTCACCCATCTTCCGCTCTATCCCTACACTCGCGGCGAATCGGACGCTTTGATTCGCAAGTTCATCCCTCAACCGGACAATCGATTCGCCGGCCTGCTTCACCACTTCAGCGCCGGCAATCCCTTTTATCTCGTCCAACTCCTGCGCCGCCTGAACCTCTTCGCCGGACGCGGAGAAATGCTAACGGAAAACCTGATCAAACGGGCATTTGTGGCAGAGACTCTCTCCCCCGGTGGGTTGATCCACGCCTATTGCACCTACCTTTACAACATCTCCCTGCAGCGGGCCAAGGGGTATGGCGTCCTGAGGTCTATTCTCGACCTGATCGCCGCCAATGACGACCCCATGACCCAGTCGGAGCTGGCCCGGCGGTTGCGGATGACCCAGGGGGCGGTGCGGACCAACCTGAAAGAGCTGGAGCGGATTGGCCTTCTGCACGAGCGGGATCGGCGCTATTTCTATACCGACGCCATTCTCCGCTATTGGGTAGCCTATGTTCAGCACGGCATAGAGGCGCCGGAGTTCCCCGGTGAGCGTGATCTGATGGCGATTATGACCGAATTGGACAGAAAGTATCAGCAGGCGGCGACAGAATTGGGGCGAACACGGGAAGAACAGGTGCGCATCCTGATGCGGCGATTTTCGGGACAACGGGTGGATGGAACGATCTTCGGCTGCGCGAATGAGGTTGAACTCCCTTGTTTCAGTGAGGTGAAGCCGTACACAAGCCCTGACGGCAGAATCGAAATTGACGCGATCGGCGAAGGGAAGACCTCCTGGGCAGTTGAGGTAAAATGGAAGGGCAAGGCCATCGGCAGAAAAGAGCTTGAGGCGTTCATGCGTAAAACGAAAGCCATGCCCGTTAAACTCTGGTATGTGGCCAAAGCCGGTTTTACCGCCGAGGCCAAAACGTATGCAGGCGCAAATGGGATCATGTTGAGCGGAGAGGACGAGTTGCAAAGATTGACTTGCGAACTGGCAGGATGAAGGGTATCAGCCACGCCGGCTATGTTCCAATAAAGGTGCGAAAACTTTCGCTAATCTTTTAAGCCGGCTTCCAGGCTGAAGATGATAGTGTCGCTATCGGCTTTCGCCGGTGTCACAGCCTTGATGACTTTCCGCGGGTTCGTCATTACTGGATGCGCCTATCCCTCCAGAAGAGCACATTTGCCCGGTTGGAGACGCCGGGAGGGTCGATAGGAGCCCGCAGGGCGATGGCAGATGACCCGCCGCTGCTCGTGGTAACGTAGAGATCAGGGACGCTGCTGTTGTTGCTCGGTTTCATGGAGATGACCGGGGCAGAGGCTATGCGAATGTGAATAAAATCATACAGAAAGTGTGATGCAGTTCACTCCGGCACCCGATTTCCTGTTGACATTGCGCCGGGATATCCCTTATGATGCAATCAAGGGCAGGTTTCTTTATGAAAATGTTTAATAAAACGGGTTTCACATTGATTGAGCTGATGATCGTCGTGGCGATCATGGGCATCTTGTCGGCGATCGCTGTCCCGAATTTCATGCATTACATGGCGGAGAGAAGGCTCAACGGCGCGGCCCGGATGGTGATGTCCGATCTGATGAATGCGAGAACGCTCGCCGTGACACAGAACAGAAACGTCCAGGTGACCTTTCAGACCTCCGCCGGCGCTTACTACATCTATGACGCGGCGGGTACGGCGGCGACCAGAAATATTCAGACCGGCTTCGGTTATCGCGATGTGACGGTATCGGGCAACAACAACCCGACCTTTGCGCCGACCGGACGCCTGAGCGGCATCACCGCGTGCACCATCACCCTGACCAGCGCGGCCCTTACCCAACAGAAAGAGGTGAAAGTCAGCAGCGCCGGCCGGGTGGCGATCAAGTGAGGGTGATGTGTGGAAACATGAAAAGGGGCGATTTCGGATGCACAGGGACCTTTGATCTTACAGGATCGACGGGCTCGAAGCGTATTACGATCAGCAGCGCTGGTCGTGTGAAGAGCAATTGAAGCTATGGTGTTATGGTGAAGAAATCCATGTCCGGTCAGAAGGGATTTACCCTGCTTGAAGTTATGATCGCGGTATTTTTATTGGCCGTCGCCATCATGGGTGCGGCATCGTTGACCACGTCGGTTATCAAGAGTAACTCTTTGAGTCAAACGTTGACTACGGCGACAACCCTGGCCAAAGATAAGATGGAGGAACAAAAGGCCGCGAATTTTACCGCTCTTCCCACAGCGGGTTCACCAGATTATGCAACGGCCAACGGTACGGTCCAAGCGTCAGCCTCCGGTTCGTACTACACACGGACATGGGGAGTGGCGGGAACTGATCCTAAGACCATCACTGTCACCGTGACCTGGCCTACGAATCGGACGGTGCAGTTGAGAACCATCAGGGCGAGTGATTAGAGATGAATACAAACGATAGAGGCTTTACGCTCGTTGAATTAATGATTGCCATGGTGGTTGGGATGGTCGTTCTGGGCGCCGTCTATGCACTATTTACCGCGCAGAGCAAGCATCTTGCCACTCAGGAGCAACTTGCCGAGCTCCATCAGAACGCCCGGGCGGCTATGGATATAATGGTCCGCGAGATCAGCATGGCGGGATATAACCAGACGACGGATCCGGCGACCATTACGGCGGTGAATCGTTGCACGGGAACAACGACGGCGTCAAATACCCCGTGCGCAGGCATTACCAATGCGGCGGCCGATACCATCGGTTTTGTCGCCGATATCAACGGCAACGGGAACACAACGGCAGGCGAGGCAAATCCGAGTGAGAACATCGCCTATGATCGCTATCATTCAGAGACTTCTCCAGCGGGCGTCTATTCGCTCGGACGGACATCCAACGGCAGCAAGCAGCCCGTGGTGGAGTATGTCGAAAGCCTGGATTTCAAATACTACCCACCTGATGGTGAAGCCATCCCTACGAACGAGACCGCCAATCTGGCAAATATCCGGAGAGTTAAAATCACGATTGTCACCCGCACCGCCAAGGTGGATCCGAATTATACCGATGCAGCTTCCGGGGATCACTATCGCCGTTACACCCTTTCCTCTTTTGCCTTTCCGCGGAATCTGGCGTTAGGCAATTAAGCGGCGCGGTCAGGCACTTTTTGATAAAACGGTAGATAGATCAATAATTACGAGGTTTTATATGACAAGGCCAATCGATCATAAAAGTATTTTAGGGGATGAAAAGGGAATGGTTCTGGCCGTCACGCTGATGATGATTGCTGCTCTCATTCTACTGGGAACGACCGCTGTTACGACCGTTACCACGGACATCAAGATTGCCGCCAATTACCGGGAGGGCCAGAAGGCACTATACAATGCCGAGGCCGGGGTGGAGCAGGTCATCGTTTACCTGAGAACCCCTAGAACCCCTCCGTTCACCTATCCCACTGCCGGAACTCCTATACCGCCGATTACGGTAAGCTGTCCGACAGGCTTCAACTTTAACACCTCGGTGGTGATTAACTATGTTGCGCCGAACTGGTACAGGTTTCAAATGATCGGCACGGGGGCCAATAATGCCTCAAAGACGATTGAGGCCTACATCAGGAAGGTCCCCATGTATCCCCAAGGCGCGGATGGTGCGGTAGCCATGTATGGCGGCGGGCCTGAGGTCAATTTAAAAAGTGGTGCCAACCCTCAGGAGAATTATAGTATCGACGGTCAGGACTATCCTGTCCCCACTAACGCAAACTGTAATGGTAGTGCATGCAGTATGTCGCCTGACACCACATTACCCGCGTTGCCAGGTCTGTATACAGTCCAAGCCCCAACTATTCACGGAACTCAAAGTTATCTTAATGGGAATCCAGATTCAACGATAGGCCCCAGCCACGAACCTGAATGGAATAGCTTTGTGAATGACGCCATTAATAACAGCTGGTACCAGACCACCATGGGCACGCGAGCCAATCCTGCCGTCACTCTCGTTCAGAGCGGTACAATACTGGCAGGTTCTTACAACGGCGCGGGCATAATTATTGTCCAGGATGGCGGCGAAGTAAGACTTGCAGGCAACGGCTGCTTCGAAGGGATTATTATACTGAGAGGTACCGGTAAAGTTACAGGCGTTGGTACTAACAATGTTTACGGTACCATCATTACGATCGGTCATACTTCAAAGTTGATAACTGCTACAGGCGTGGTAAACATGTATTACAGTTCTGCAGCCCTTGCAAATCTTGCCAATATTAATTCAATTACGCAAGTTCGGCGAACGGCTTGGCGAGATGTTTTTTAAGGATTTGACCAGCTTGGTTTTTTACGTTTCACTGTATTGCAGGTTCTTCCCTTCCTACTCCTTCCCACCAATCGGCGGGCAGCTCGCCGTTGTTCTTTCCCTTTAGTTCGTCCGTTAATTTCCACATCTCAGCAGAGATCTTGCGGTTATCTGCTGTTGCTTCATCCTTTGCACCCAGATCCTTATTTGTAGTGGCCTTCCTGATACGCGTCAGAGTCTTGTTCAAATCCGCCTTGAGCCTGGTCATTTTATCCTGATAAGCCTTCAAATCAATTTTTTCGGGAACATTTTGAGGTGAAAGGCTTTTTTCAGCCTTCGGTTCAGCTTCTACAGGGCTTTTTCCCGGTTCCTGCGGTTTTTCCGTCTTGGGGGGCGGGGGCGGGGCCTTCTTCTCTATATCCCTGCCGACTGTGCCTAGGTTGTCGTACGTTTTGTCCCGTTCGATTCGGTCAATTTCCCTTCTCTCCATCCCCGCAATTCCACCGACACAGTAAAAAAAAATCCACTGGCCTTCGGTCCAGTATGCGGGGGTTGTCAACTGCCCGCCATTCTTTAGCCGAATGAGATAAGAGGCGTTGCCCAAGGCGGGGACGAGAAACAGGAGAAGGATGATCAATGATGAAAGGTTTTTTTTCATGGCGGTATTCCTTACTGTGCGAGTCTTCCGGCGATCTGCCACATACACTAACTCCCATGCCCGGTTCGGGCACAACGAAGGATGAAAATCACCCCACCCCTCCCTCCCCCGTCGGCGGGGAGGGATACAGGGAGGGGGCGTTTTCATATAAAATGAAAAGGGCTTGATTGTCGAGCGATTTTTTCGTCATCAATTTTCTTGACTTCAAATCCTTATGAAGATAGGGTAACGCCCGAACTGCAACGGGAAACGCCTGCTCAGGGGTGTGAGGATCATGGGGACGGAGAAGAGGTACTGCTCGATCTGCGCATGGCGCGAGAATTGCCAGAAGCGGTACAGCATCACGACCGACGCATTGGGCTGCGTCCGCTGCGTGGATTATTCGCGCGACCTCTCCATCAAGGAGAAAGATATCGACGCGGCGGAAAAGGCGTGCCGGGAGAGCTGACCCGGCGTGATTTCCCTCCGTAAATCAGAGCGCAATCGATTGGGCGAAAGGCGGAGCCGGGCCGACGGTGGTTCGGGGCGAACCGCCAGAGACAAGGCGCCGCTCCTTGCACGGCGGTTTTAAGTGGATTCAATAAGGCGACAGGTTGGCCTTGCGGCCAACTTTTTTCATATAATGAGACCTTTGAAAATCTACCTTTGTTGTCACACCGGCGAATCCCGGACTCCGATCCGGGATTCGCCGGCATGACGATTTGCCGAATTTCAGGAGAAATTCAAAGGTCTCATAATTGGAATGGTATAGCATGAAACAGGTGGTGGTAAAACTTCTCGAAAAGTCGATTCAGGCGAACATCGACAAAGGGCGCCTGCCTCCGGTGGCGGCCCCCCGGATCGAAGTGGAGCTGACGAGGGATCCCGGCCACGGCGATTACGCCTCCAACATCGCGATGATCCTTGCCTCTCAGGCGAAAAAGAATCCCCGCGAGATCGCGAAGATCCTGTTGGAAGGGATCGAGGATCGGGATGGGGTGCTGGAGAGGGTGGAGATCGCCGGTCCCGGCTTTCTGAACTTTTTTGTCCGGGAGGGGGGATTGACCGCGCTCCTCGAGGCCGTCGAACGGCAGGGGGATCGCTACGGATCGGCGGATCTGGGAAAGGGACGGCGGGTCCAGGTGGAGTTCGTCAGCGCCAACCCTACGGGGCCGCTCCATATCGGCCATGCGCGCGGGGCCGTCGTGGGCGACGTCGTGGCGAACATCCTTGCGGCCGTCGGCTATCAGGTTTTCCGGGAGTATTACATCAACGATGCAGGAAACCAGATGAACAACCTGGGGAAATCGGTTCTGCTGCGCTACCGGGAACTGTTGGGCGAGACGGCGGAGTTTCCCGAAGGCTGTTATCGGGGGGATTACGTCCGCGATCTGGCCTCGGAACTGCTCACGCGGGACGGGGAGAGACACCTGGCCCAGGACGCGGCCAAGGTCGCTCCGCTTTTCACCGATTATGCCGCGGGCGCCATCCTGGAAGGAATCAAAGAGGATCTGCGGAGCTTCGGCGTCGTTTTCGACCGCTACTTCAGCGAACGGGAGCTCTACCGGGACGAAGGCGTCGAAAAGCAGCTCCGGGATCTGGAAGAGAAGGGGTTCATCTATCGGGAAGGCGGGGCCCTCTGGTTCCGGACCACCGCCTTCGGGGACGAGAAGGACCGCGTCGTCGTCCGGCAGAACGGGGAGCCGACCTATTTCGCCGCCGATATCGCCTACCACCGGAACAAGTTCCTGCGTGGTTTCGAGACGGTCATCGACATCTGGGGGGCCGATCACCACGGGTACATCCCAAGGATATCCGCCGCGGTGCAGGCGCTCGGCCATGAGAAGGAGGCCCTGAAGGTAATCCTGGTGCAGCTCGTCAACCTCCTTCGGGACGGCAAACCGGCGGCCATGTCCACCCGCTCCGGGGAGTTCGTCACCCTTCGCGAGGTCATCGACGAGGTGGGGAGGGATGCGGCGCGCTACAACTTCCTGATGCGGCGCTCCGACAGCCACCTCGATTTCGATCTGGAACTGGCCAAGAGGCAGTCGAACGAAAATCCCGTCTATTACGTCCAGTACGCCCATGCCCGGATCTGCAGCATCCTCCGGATGGCGGCCGAACGGGGGATTGCGGCGCCGGCTGCCGGCGAGGCGGACGCCTCCCTTCTGCGGCTGCCGGAGGAGACCGAACTCATCAAGGCGATCACCCGCTTCCCCGAGGTGGTGGAAGGGGCGGCGCGGACGCTGGAGCCCCACCGCCTGACCTTCTACCTGAACGATCTGGCGGCCCTTTTTCACAGCTATTACAACCGAAACAAAGTCATATCCGAAGACGGCGCCCTGACCGGCGCGCGGTTATTTCTGGTCAGGTCCGTCCTCACGGTCCTGAAGAATACCCTGAACATGCTGGGGGTCTCCACACCGGAGAAGATGTAGCGGTATAACCATGGCGGCTTCGTAAAAAGTCCGGATGCTGCGTTGCGCTTCACCTTTCGTCGTTGCGGCGCTTTCCGGGGACACGTTCCGATCCCTCCGGGCTTCCGGAACATGTCCCCGACGCCTCACTCCTCAAGGTTCGCGCGCCTTGCCTGCGGAGCTTTTTACGAAGCCGTCCCCAATGCAAACTATAACGATTTTTTACGAGAGCGTCAATCATGGCGGCGAAAAACAGGCGCACGTTCGAACTCACGCTGGGCAAACTGGGGCTTATCCTGTTTATCGGCGGGATCTCCCTGTTGCTTTTTTCGATGTTCCTGCTGGGGATCGTTGTCGGCAAGCACATGGAGGCCTATCCGGAGAGGTATTCTGCCGGCATGGCCGAGATGATTTATGATCGCCTGTTTGCATCCGCGCCGCAGAGAGGGAAGGCGCCGCCATCGGCTGAATCGGATGCTAAAAGCGAACCGGCCGGTGGAGAAGAGGGCTTCGGCCTGACGTTTTATGACACATTGGCGGGCAAAAAAGGGGGGACGACGACGGGTAAAACGGCCGGTCCTGTGAAGGATA
>Ga0315275_10002133_pt1 | contig 17724 bp, 11 predicted proteins | sample YL17G03_0_MG_FD_205557 | JGI IMG/M metagenome (GOLD analysis project Ga0315275, IMG submission 205557) | Sediment microbial communities from Yellowstone Lake, YNP, Wyoming, USA - YL17G03_0 | ecosystem: Environmental > Aquatic > Freshwater > Lake > Sediment | place: USA: Wyoming | collected...
AGAGAGGTCTCAGTGCCGGTTCCTGGCACCTACCCCGGTGCGGGAAAGCCTGAGAGAGATCGGAATCAGCGAAGAAAGGCTCCTCACAGCGGTTGATTTTTCAACGATCTCGCTCGGCAGCGTCGATGTTGTTGTGACGCCAGCCCTGCACGACTGGCAAGAAGTGAACCCCTGGAAAAGGGGTGACTGCTGTGGATTCCTGATCAAAAGTCCAGACGGAACCATCTGGCATCCTGGAGACACCCGACTGATCGATGAACTTTTGACCGTAAAAAATGTTGATGTCCTGTTTTTCGATGTAGCGGCGGTCGAGTCGCATTTAGGGCCAGCAGGGTCGGCACGCCTGGCAGCCAGCTGCGGGGCAAAGGTGCTGATCGCCTATCATTATGGCACCTTTGATCTGCCACCTGGCACCTTCGCAAGCTGCGATCCTGACGATGCGCTGCCCTACCTTCAGGGTATTCCGGCTCAATTTCTGAAATTACAACCAGGGGAACTGCTGGCGTTACCGTCGCAATGACAATTTAATCAGACAAGGAACCTATGACAGAAACCCTAAAACTCATCCAACCCAAATTCATCCCTCCGCTCGAACCCGAATTCCGCCCTGCCTCGCTGGCTAACCGGGTTTTCCGGCAGGAAGTGGGCAGCGTGGGCGTCCCGCTGGTGATCGGACTGGAGCGCAACAAGGGAGAAATCTCACGCGTTGAGATCAAGGTTTTTCCCGAGGGACATCCCGGCGCGCAGGCCAACCTGGATTATGTCGAACGCCTGGTGAAGTTCCTGCTGTGGCAGCGCGGCGGTTGGAAGGTGTACATCGGCGGGCCGCGCAGCATTGGGGAGTATGTCCGGCAGTGCTATGCACCAGACGGTAAGCGCAAGTTTGACTACCATTTTATGGGGAAACAGGTTTACGAACAGACCTTTATGGTCGTGCCTTGCGACCCATCAGAAGTTCCGGCTGCCCACGAAACCGGTAAGAACCTGGGGCGTCACCTGGATGGCTGCCGGATCGGCTTCGATCTGGGCGCTTCGGACCGTAAAGTGAGCGCCGTCATCGACGGGAACGCAGTGTACAGCGAAGAGGTGGTGTGGGAGCCGCGCAAACAGGCCGACCCGAACTACCATTACAGCGAGATCATGGCGGCCCTAAAAAGCGCGGCAGCAAAAATGCCGCGCGTGGATGGCATCGGCGGCAGCTCGGCGGGAATCATCATCAACAACCGGCCGATGGTAGCATCGCTCTTCCGGTCTGTCCCACCTGAACGCTTTCACGAAGTCGGGAGCCTGTTCCTGCGCATCCGGGACGAGCTGGGGGTGCCCCTGGAGGTGATCAACGATGGCGATGTGACTGCCCTGGCGGGTTCGATGTCCCTGGAGGATACCGGTGTGTTGGGGATCGCTATGGGTTCGAGCGAGGCGGCGGGGTATGTCGATATGCAGGGCCATATCATGGACTGGTTGAGCGAGCTGGCCTTTGCACCGATCGATTACAACCCTGGTGCGCCAAGCGATGAATGGTCCGGCGACCAGGGTTGCGGGGCGATGTATTTTTCGCAGCAGTGCGTCTTTCGGCTGGCCCCCAAGGCGGGCATCCAGATCCCGGCCCATATCACGGATGCAGAGAGGCTGAAGTTCGTCCAGGAAAAACTGGAAGCCGGGCATGGCGAGGCAGAGAAGATCTGGCAAAGCATGGGCATCTACCTGGGTTACGGGCTGGCCCATTATGCTGATTTCTATGATGTCAAACATGTGTTGATCCTGGGCCGCTGCACTTCGGGAAGGGGTGGGAACCTGATCCTGGATCATGCCCAAATGGTCTTACGAGGCGAATTCCCCGAGCTGGCTGAGAAGATCCACGTGCAGCTCCCCGATGAAAAGAGCCGCCGGGTGGGGCAATCCATCGCGGCTGCCAGCCTGCCTGAAATCATCCGATAGGAGGTCTCAATGCAATTTCATCTCAATACTGCTGAAATCTTTGTGCCCGATGGACTGCCCGTAGAGCAAGCCCTGGCGAGAACGTCTCACATGGCGATTGCTGCCCACCAGGATGATATCGAAATCATGGCAGCCGGGCCGATCCTGGAATGTTTCCAACAAGAAGATAAGTGGTTCACGGGCGTCGTCGCCACCGACGGACGCGGCTCCCCGCGCGATGACCTCTACAAGAATTACACGGATGAAGAAATGCGCATCGTGCGCTTCAAAGAGCAGAAGAAGGCCGCCATCGTGGGTGAGTACGCCGCCCAGGTGCTGCTGGACTACCCGAGCAAGATCATCAAAGACGGTAGTAAACCCCAGCCGGTGGAAGATATCGTGACCCTGCTGAAACTCGCCCGACCGCAGATTGTATACACCCACAACCTGGCAGATAAGCACGATACCCATGTCAGCGTAGCGCTGAGGGTCATCGCCGCCATTCGTAGCCTGCCGGAGAGCGAAAAGCCGCAAAAGCTGTACGGCTGCGAGGTGTGGCGTGACCTGGATTGGATGATGGACAGCGACAAAGTGTCGTTCGACTTGACCAAACACGAGAATCTGCAGGCAGCCCTGCTGGGAGTCTTTGACTCGCAGATTTGCGGCGGCAAGCGCTACGACCTGGCGACGATGGGACGGAGGCGTGCCAATGCCACCTACTTCGAATCCCACGGTGTTGACTTGACGCTGAGAATGTCCTATGCGATGGACTTAACCCCCCTGGTGACCGATCCGGGCAAGGATATCGCCTCCTTCGTACAGGAGTTCACCAGCCGCTTTGCGCAGGATGTAATGGGAAGGCTGCAGAAATTTGGATAAAATCTGAGTTTTCAGGATTGAGTTTCCGGAATCTCTCTCTCGGCTCTGCGCAGGATATCCTCCAACTTGCCCAGCACAGCCTCAGGCAATGGATCAACCAGCGGACCTTCTAAGATTTCCCTGACCTTTTCTCGCGCCGCGCTATATATGGAGGGCCTGCCCAGGTTGACCCAGGCTTCATAAGGATGGCGGTCGATCAGCTTGGGCATATAGAACTCTGGGCTGCGCGAGGCCTGGCGGGTACTGCGTGCTTTTAAGTAATTGCCTCCTGGTCCAACCTGAACAATGTCAGCGAACAAATCTTTCTCGGGTGCAGTATCAACCCCTGCCACCAACCGCTCGCACAGGTGGGCGATTTCATTATCAACGACAAGCTGCTCCAAGACCAGGTTTTGGTCGCTTTCAATTTCACCCATCCCGATGATAATATCCGAACCAACCATCAGGCAGGGGAGAGTGGTGATGATCTTTTCGATGACGGCTTCGGGACCGGGCTGCTTGGCATCGGAAGTGCAGCCGGCTGAAGTGCTCGGCAGTCGGTAGTAATGCCCCATCATCGTCAGAGCAGCCGACTGCAAACCCATCTCCGGATTACCCGCCAGGTACCCGCCGCCCCTGAAATCGAGGGTGCCGGTAGCGCTGCTGTAGATCAGCGGCCTGCCGGGGTGAGCCATTTGGAAAACCACAATCGAGGAAAGCATCTCGGCATTAGCCAGAGCAATATTCGAGAACAGACTGGCAGGCCCGGTCGTGCCATTCACAGGCATGGGCATGATCATGACCGGCATCTCCAGGCTGCCAAGCTCCAGGTAGGCATCCAGCATCTCGCCATCATGCGTCAGCGGGGCAACCGGGCAGTAAATGAGAGAATAGTTCTGCCTCGCTTTGACATTTTCCTCACCACCTTCGATCGCCGCGAGACCTTCCACCAGGTACGGCACCTGCTCAACCCGGTGCAGCTCGTGCTGCCCGTGCTTGGAGCAAAACTGGATCATGGCGAAAAATTCGTGCAGCGCCCGCACCTGCGCTGGAGCATCTGAAGCGGTGGTTGGCGCCCAGGCCAGGACACCCATATCCATCTGCTGAAAGACGCGCAGGCCATTCTCGATATCCTTTTTTAATCCATAACGCCGCTCGCCCGTTTCAAAATCGGTGGCAAAGGCTGCCGTGCCATCCATGCCGTAGCGGGAAACCTGCGCAGGAAGCTGGAAATTAAAAGCCGGGTTCCTGGCTCCCAAAAGCACCGAACGGGGGGTCAATGCCAGGGCCTCCGCAACCATTTCGGGTGAGAAACGGGCGATTTTGCTGTCCCAGTCAACCTGCACACCCTGTCTGTCCAGGATGTGGAGAGCTTTCGCACCGTGATAACGCACACCGACTTCCGCCAGGATGCGCAAGCTTTGCTCGTGAATCCGTTCTTGATCTGCCTCTGAGAGGATCTGTCCGTAAAACTTCACCTGTATCTCCTTACAGCGAAGAGCGCAAATTTTGGATTATCCAAAAGCATGCAACCCAGCGTACAGAAACCTATGATTCCTGCCGGGCGCGTTTTTCGAGGCTGGCTAACTCTCGTTCGACCGTTGCATCGAGCGGGAGAGGGTGGTATTCTGACAGGATGCGGCTCACCTCTTCCCGAAGTTCCGGGAGCAGCTCTGGCCGGCCATCGGTTTGCCAGCGCTCGAAAGAGGTATGCACGCCTACTTTACTGATATACCACTCTCCTCGATGAACGGCATCCCGCGTGGAACGGTTGGCCAGGAAATTACCGCCCGGGCCGGCTGCCTGGATCTCTTGCGCCAGCCCCTTTACCCCTGCGCTACCAACCCCCCGGTGCAGCCGGCGGCAGCGCCGAAAGACCTCCACATCGATCAGCAACTGCTCCAGGCAGAGAGTCAGCGACCCGCCCAGCAAACCAGGGCCCACCAGGATATCGGGCCAGGCCAGGGAGGGTAAAACCCAATTCAATGCCCGTTCGTAACCGGCCTGGAGGCCGGGGACGGGACTGCCGCTGCCACCTGTCGAGGCTTGCACCGGCAAGCCATAAAAGCGTGCTATCTCGGTGACCGCCGCGCCTAGCAAAGCATGCTCCACCTCGCCGCTGGCAAAGCGCCCCGAATGCGGCTCCATCACCATTGGCGCCGGAGCATACAAGAAGGGCGTGCCCGGCGCAGCAGCCTGAACCAGGCAGAGCATAGCCAACACTTCGCAGTTCGCCTGCACCAGCGTAGCGAGCAGGCTGGCAGGTGCCGTGGATCCCATCATCGGCATAGGCATCACAGCTACCGGGATACCCCAGCCCAGCGTCTCCAGGTACGCATCGGTGGGAGCCGCCTCGATCACAAGCGGTGAAAGAGGGTTCAGCAGGAATGAAACCGGCTTGAGGCGTTGGACAGCCTCTTTCCCATTGAACACCACCTGCAGCACCTCTAACATCCAACGCGAACCTTCAGGAGTGGACGTACAATCTTGCACATGCTTTGAAAAATTACGAAAAATGTTCCCCCAATAGGCCACCAGATCTCCAAATGAGCTTTCCGCGAAGGTTGGCTGGACCATAGCCCAATAAACACCGACCTCATCCAGTGAATCGATCAGGCGTGTGGCTGCCTCCCAATCCTCAAAAGCAGCCAGCCGGTTCTCGTTGGCCTGGCTGTCGAATGTGAAAACAGCGCCTCCATCCGCCAGGAGGGTGCAGTCAGCACAGTTCAGGGCGAAGGACCAGCCCTGACGCCGCCCGCCCAGGGCAAACTGGCGCGGGGCGGCCAGCAAAGATGACTCGACCAATGCACGTGGGAAGCGGACCATGCTGGTCAATCCATCCACCTGCGCTCCAGCCTCCGCCAGGATGCTCCTACCCCGGCGGGTATCAACACGCAAGCCGGTGGTAGACAGCAAATCCAAGGTCAGCTCGTGCACCTGGGCGCGTTCATCTTCGGAAAGGACTTGCAACTGCGTTTGCATTCGTCACCATCACCGGTATCCCAACACCTGGGCACAGGGCGGGCCACAGCACTCAGCTCAACTCCCGCTCTGCAGCAGCCAGGATGCGATCCAACTCACGTTGCTGGGTAACTTCAAGGGGCTGAGGCTGGTGATGCTCCAAAATCCAATCGACTTTGGCACGCGCCGCCTGAAGCGGATCCTGGGCGGCCGACAAGTCAGAGAAAGCCCGTCTGCGGAGGTAGTCACGCGTGTGGCGGTGGCGCAAGAACTGGCCGCGCGGCCCTACCTGTTTGATCACATCCAGGGCCAGCGTTTCCGCGTTGACTTCCAGCCCCCCTGCCTCGAAGCGCACTCGGTGGTAAATGTCGCTGTCGAGTACCACTGCTTCAGGATAGAGCAAGGTGCAAGATTCAACCAAACCCAACCCGGATCCTGTCTCAGCACCGGTGAGGGCACACAAGAGCAGTGAGGAGGTGGCATCTCCGGCAGACTGCCAACCGGGAATCCTGGCATCTGTGCCAAATACTCCTGCCAGGGTTGGAACACCCCACCTATGAGCCAGCTCCACACCCACCGCATAGAGGAGGCCTCCTTCCCAGGCGGTTCCCAAATAAGCTGCCGTATGCGGGTGCATGATACCCGGCATAAGCGAGTGAAACACAGGCGCCCCCGGATAAGCCATCTGGATCAACACCAGCGCAGACACAATTTCAGCATCGCCCATAACAACCGTGCCCGCCAGGGTTGCCGGGGCGGTTGAGCCGGTATTGGCCATCGACATAAAGCCGACCGGCAATCCGGCTTCAGCAAATGCCAGGGCCGATTCCATGCCCTCCTTGTCCTGGGCAAGCGGGGCAATACAGCAGACCAGCAAGGAAAGCGGAGGCCTGGCGCGCAGGTTGGTCTCATCTCCAGCGATAACTTTCGCCATCTCCACCGCGTAACGGGCCAGGGTCTCTCCCATCACCGTCTCGCTTTGAATGTGTTTCACCGTATTATTGAATGAGGCGTCCAGTTCATGTAGAGGCGCTGTCTCTGGATGGTCCTGTGCACTGACGATTGGCCAATAAAAACCGATCGATGAGAGGTAATCGGATACCCGAGCCATCCGAGCAACATCATCTTTCTGCGAGGTGCGCCGCTGGCGGGTAACGAAATCAATGGTCTCCACCCCGCAGCCATCCGTAGCGCAATACAGGCTCTTCCCGTCCAGCTTCAGGTCGTGGGCAGCAGAACGGGCACCCATCGTATAGAAGCGCGGCGCGTGCGATATGGCTTCTAAAACAACATCGGAGGGAAGTCTCACGATCTGCCGATCGAAATCCACCTTCGCTCCATGCTCAGCGTAGATGCGAAGCACCTTGTCTGAAGGACAGTGAACGCCGACCTGCTCAAGGATCTCGAGCGTACCCGCCCGAAACTGGCCCAACTGCAGATCACTCAGAACGCGCACATGATAAGCCGGTATAATCGGCTGGAGAGGAGGTGTTTCGCTATCCATGGCTACCTCAGGCTCATCTCGCGCTCAGCAGCAGCCAGGAGACGGGCTAGTTCAACTTGCGTGGCTGCTTCGAGCGGTTCTGGCTGGTGATTTTCCAGAATCCAGTGCAGCTGCTCAATGGCGACATCATGCGGATCACGATAGTGGTTATCAGGCCCTAACTGGTGGGTGATCGCCCGCACAAGCGACTGCCGGATATGCTGCCGGGTATGCTTTTGACCCAAAAAATTCCCTCCAGGCCCAACCGCCCGGATCGTATCCATAGCCAGGGTCTCGGGGCTGACCTCCATCTCCAGAAGGTAATGACGAGCACGATGGTAAAGGTCGCTGTCAAGAATGATCTGCTCAGGATAAAGGAGCGTGTAAGTCTCGGCGAGTCCCATTCCGGTAACGATCTCTGCCCCGGTCAAGCCGACCAGGAAAGTGTCCAGGGCTGTCTCTGCCGCAGACTGCCAGGTATACACCTGGAGCGAATCGGTGCCGTAACAAGCCCCAAGGGAAGGCATTCCCCAATGATGGGCCATTTCTACTGGGGCGTAACGGGCGCGGCCATCCAACGGGTAGCTGACATAGGCAGCCGTGCGCGGATCGGCCCAGGCCTGCATCAGGGAGTGAAAGACCGGCGCCCCTGGAGAGGCGAGCTGAATCAGTACGGCGGCACTGATGATCTCAGCATCTCCCATCGCCAGCGCTCCCGCCAGCGTGGCAGGTGCAGTGGTCCCCAGTGTAGGCATGGCTAAAAAGCCCACCGGAACACCGGCCTCTGCCAATACCAGGGCCCCTTCAATGCCTTCTTTATCCTGGATCAGGGGCGCGATGGTACAGACCACGAGTGAGAAGGGTGGACGGCGACGCAGCTCCTCACGGCTTCCGGCGATGACCGTCCCCATCTCGACCGCATAGCGTGCCGGAATCTCGCCCATAATCGTTTCACTCTGCACATGCTTGACTGTATTATTCCAGGCTGCATCCAGCTCATGGAGCGGAGCGGTTACCCCATAATCCTGGGCGCTGACCATCGGCCAATAAAACGCAATCGCCGACAGGTAGTCCGCCACGCGCGCCATGCGCCCACAATCCGCCTTATTGGAGGGCCTGCGTTGATGAGTCTCAAAATCGACGGTCTCGACACCACAGCCATCCGTGGTAAAGTAAGTGACCCCCTGGTCCAGGTGCAAGTCAAAGCCAGGCTCACGTGCGCCCATACAGAAATAACGCGGCAGGCTGGAGAGAGCCTTAAAAACCAACTGGCGAGGGAATTTGACCACCCCGCTGGAATGATCAACCTGTCCGCCGTGGTCGGCCAAGATCCTCAGCGCTTTGTCCGATGGAAAGCGCACTCCGATTGTTTCCAGGATTTCAAGGGTAGCCTCTTGGAGCAGGTCTAACTGCTCATCCTTCAAGTAATGTAGTCGATAGGCAGAACGGATGGGTTCGATTTCGGGACGTGGTAAAGACATTTCACAACTCCTTTCAGTTTATACTTCGCCGACTTTCGTCAAGACTTTGTAGGGATCAAAAGCATCTCGCAAACCGTCGCCAATATAGTTGACGGATATAATGGTTAAAAAGATCATCAAACCAGGGAAAATTGCCAGCCAGGGATATTTGAGGAAATGCTCCTGCGCGCTGCTCAACAGGTTTCCCCAACTGGGTGTTGGGGGCTGAATGCCAAACCCTAAAAAACTCAAGCCAGATTCTTCGATGATGGCATAACCCAGCTCCAGGGTAGCTTCGACGATAATCGGGCCGATGGCATTGGGCAAGATATGGGAAGTGACAATCGTTAAGCTCGAGGCTCCCAGGCAGCGGGAAGCGGTGATGTAATCCATTTCTCGCAGCGTCAGAAAGATGGCGCGCACCAAACGGGCAAAGGTCATCCATCCCAGCAAGCCGATCACAAGGCCAATCGTTAGAATATTATTTTTTTTAAAGAAAGGCGCTTCGACCTCACGCAGGATGGCACTGATCAGGATGAGGACCATGAAGGATGGCAAAGAAAGAAACATATCAGTAATCCGCATCAGAAATCCATCGATCCTGCCCCCATAAAAACCTGCTATAACTCCCACGGGAACGCCCATCCCCAGCGAGATGACTACGACAATCAAACCCACCGCCAGGGAAACGCGCCCCCCGTGCAGCACACGGGTGAGCAAGTCTCGCCCAAGAGCATCTGTACCCATAGGATGACGCCAGGTGGGCGGTTGGAGACGCTCAGCCATGTTGGAGGCATTCGCATCGTAAGGTGAAAGATCAGCCAGGAGCACAGCCAGCGTCAACAGGCATAAAACAAGCAGGCCTCCAATCGCCCCTGGATGTTTGCGGAAACGGCGCCAGATAAACGCTACCCGGCCAGGGCCGCGGGCGGTGGTAAACCGGGGCACAGGCGCAGCCGGAGAGGAAAGGAGAGCGTCTGGCGGGGTTGGATCGGGGTTCTGGCTCATAGACTCGGCGCGCATCAGTTGTAACGTATTCTCGGATCCAGGTAAGCGTAAAGAAGGTCTGCCAACAGGTTTGAAAGGATCATCAACCCGGCACCAATGATGAGAATTGCCACCAGGAGGGGGTAATCGCGCTGCGTGGCTGCCTGGTAATACAATCTTCCCATCCCAGGCCATGCAAATATCGTTTCGATAAAAACCGCTCCTCCAAAAATATAAGGTAAATCCAGCGCAAATAAAGTAACGAGTGGAATGAGCGCATTCCGTAAGGCATGCCGGAAAAGGACAATCCGCTGGTTGGCGCCTTTAGCCCGCGCAGTGCGCAAGTAATCCTGGTGGATGACATCGAGCATACTGGAACGCATAAAGCGGGAATACCAGGCAATCCAACCCAATGCCCCTGCCGTCACAGGCAAGATCAAGTGCTTGACCCGGTCCCATACTACAAACCGGGCCTCCAGGCTGTACATGCCCCCCGCCGGCAGCAGAGGCTCACCAGTGAATGGATTTACGAGCCAACCATAAAATATTAAAATCAAGATCAATCCCAACCAAAAATCAGGGACTGCCTGCCCAGCAAAAGAGAAAGTCGTTACGAGAATATCGAAAAAAGAATATTGCCGGGCAGCAGAAATGACCCCGATAGGTATGGCTACGCCCAGCGACACCAGCAGGGTGACGGACATCAAGTAAATCGTGTTCCACAATCTCTGGCTGATCTCTACCAGCACCGGCTGCCGGGTACGGAAAGAGAAGCCAAAATCCCCGCGTAAAATGCCTTTCCGGGAGCCTAAGCTTTCTGGAGCACCATCCCCATCGGCATCTACCCGCATCCAATCGTTGCCAACCAGCCAGATCAGATATTGGAGCGCCAATGGTTTGTCCAGCCCAAACTGCCGTTTGAGGATTTCGGCGCGAGCAGGGAGGATGTGACGGGACTGCCCATAACCCGCTAATGGACCGCCAGGCGCAAGGTTAACCAAGCCAAACAACAGGATACTAAGCAAAAACAGCATCCCCAGGGTTTGCATCAGACGCCTGGCAATAAACTGCCCCATCTATTTTATTTTCCAGTCCGCCACATTCCAGGTAACCAGATCGTTGATCGTCGACTGCACTCCTTCGAGGCGCGGGGAATAGGCATCGGCATTGATGGTCGAGAACATCAACACCACCGGTACCTCTTGATCCATGATTTCAGCCATCTGGCAGAAAATTTCCTTGCGACGCGCCTCATCCAGCGTATAAGCTTCATCAAGCAGAGCATTGAAATCGGCGTTCATCCAACGCCCAATGTTCCAGCCATAGTCAGGGGTGGCGGCATCGTCGCTGTATAACTCCCAAATGAAATCGGTAGGATCAATGCCGCCATACCCATCATCCCACAGGTCAATATCGAAGTTGCCAGTTTGCTCGATACCGCCGCTTTCGGAGTCAGCCCAAAGAACACTACCCTCGACAACGGTCAAATTGAGCTTGATGCCAATCTTGTCCAACATCTCACCGATCAACTGCTGGGTCAGAACCAGCGGCTCTCCGTACTCCGAATAAGTGATCAGCTCCAATTCCATCGGATAACCCTGTTCAGCGGTCTGGCAACCATTACATTCGCGAACTCCATCCCCATTCTGGTCAGTCCAACCTGCCTCTTCCAGAAGCGTTATGGCAGATTTAGGATCGTACATGGGTCTGGGAATATCACAGGCGTAAGGGTAGCGAGAAAAATCTGTCCAAACCGTCTTGCCGTACCCGAAAAATATATTCTTCGAAATTGTTTCCACGTCGATTGCCATCCGGATGGCCCGGCGCACGCGCAAATCAGAAAGAACCGGATGCGGTTTAGCCACAGGATCGACCGTGCCCTTAGCCGCCTGGTTGAAGAACAAACGCATGACCCAGCGGCTTTGAGGGCTGAAACTAACCTTGACATTAGCTTCCCCCTCCAGGTCATGAACAATTGGCTCGGTAACCCACATGCTGATGTCTGCATCGCCTTTGATCATCATCGTCTTCCGCACCGAGGCATCCGGAACGGTGCGAACGATCACCTGGTCGATATCAGGTTTTCCAGACTGGTAATACCTGGGATTGCGCACAAAAGTCATATGATCGCCAGCTTCCCATTCTTTCAGGACGAAAGGCCCGTCACTTAATGGCTTCCGCCCGCAATCCCAGGCTGCATATCCCTGTTCTGCGTCGCAGTAATGCGCAGGCCAGATGACAAGCTGCTCGCCCCCAAACTGCGTCAGGTAACCTGGATAGACGGTGTTGTACTGGACGGTGAAGGTGTAATCATCAACTTTGTCGACACTATCGATATAATCGATCCCAGGGATCCAGGAGCCTGTCTCCGGATCATTGATGGCGGACCATGTAAAAAGCACATCATCAGCCGTCACCGGTTTTCCATCTGCCCACTCGATATCGCTGCGCATCTTCCAGGTGACCAGCATGGTGCCATTCTCTTCATCAGAAACACCGCCATTTTCAAGGCTGGGAAGCTCGGCTGCCAACTCGGGAAAAATATTTCCTTGCGGATCGATATCTGTCAATGACAGCAGAACCAGCTCCATCACCAGAGCATCATAGCCCGTGTCCGAGATCATCGCATTAAAGCTGGGAGGATCCTCAGCAATCAGGATGGTGATACTTTTCTCGGAGGGCGCTTTGGTTTCACCAATTACCGGCTGGGTTGGCTGAGCTTGTTCGGTTTTTTGTACAGTTTTGCAGGAGGCAAGAGAGAAAAGCAGTAAACTTAGAATACACACCACAATTAATGCTCTGAGTTTCGTTTTTTGAGACATCTTAACCTCCATGTTGACAACGAAAGCGAACAATTTGACATCGATATGTTCCACATCATCAGGCTCCTAAAATCCCCCCGATTTTCATTTTAGCATATTTTCGAAATTTCGACTTTCAAAAACCCCCAAACAGGTGTTTGGATCTTCAGGATTTTCCTTGGAAGGATAACTGCAATTTTGTAAGTGCAAAATTTTTGGGTCTCCGGGACTTTCTGTGGAAGGGGCAGGTTTGTGACAGTTGAATTATAATTTGATAGAAGAAACTACTTCTAGGTGCCTATGATTTTTAGGTGTGGCCGCCATGGTTGAAAAATAAGACAATGGAAGATATTGAAAAAACAAAAGCTCAATTGATCAGCGAATTGTCAGAAATTCGACAACGCGTCGCCGTTTTGGAAACAATCGAGACGGAACGCAAGCGATCCGAACAGGTTCAGTCTGCTATTTACCGCATCTCCGAGGCGGCTCAGTCCACACAAAACCTGGATGAACTTTTCTACTCAATTCATGCCATCATTGCCAAGTTGATGCCTGCCAAAAATTTCTACATTACGCTTTATGATGAGTCTGCTGACTTATTCACCATCCCATACCTGGCTGACGAATATGATGACGATTGGCCGCCTTATAAACCCGGAAAAGGCCTGGGAGCTTATGTCATGCGAACAGGGAAACCGCTATTGGTTACGCCGGAAAAATTTGCTGAGATGGAACAATCTGGCGAAGCTGAAATCATCAGCCGGCGCATGGTCGACTGGCTGGGTGTACCCCTGAAAACCCAACACGGAAAAACGATCGGTGTGATGGCAGTCCAGACATATACCGAGGAAAACCGCCTGGTAGAAGCTTATCAGGACGTGCTGATGTTTGTATCTACCCAGGTGGCGATGGCAATTGAGCGAAAGCAGGCAGAACAAGCGCTTCAACAGAACGCTCGAGAACTGGCAACCCTCAATCTCCTGGGGCAGCGGGTTAATGCCACGCTTTTACTCGATCAGGTAGTGAAAGCCACGGTCGAGAATGTGACGGCCTTGAACCAGTACGAGATGGTACTCTTCTACCTGAGCGAGGGGGACCGGCTGCTTTTGCAGGGCGCCGGCCCTAATTCATCATCAACTTTGGTAAGCAATGCCCAAATCCATCAAGTTGGTGAATACTTATGCGTCCAGGCTGCGCTGATGGGTAAGCCTATTTTTTCCAGTAACATCCCAATCGACCTGCGCTGCACACTGGCAGATTGCAAAGAAGCTGGCTTTCATTCTTTTGCTGCCATACCACTGCAAAGCGGAGATGAGGTGATCGGAGTCCTGGGTTTAGCATCGACTGAAGAACATGATTTCAGCAAAGAAGCGACTTTTTTGGAAACCATGGCGAACCAGATTGCGACTGCCACACAAAATGCGCTTTTACACACCCAGGTGCAGCAGTACGCGGCTGAACTTGAACAGCGAGTGATCCAGCGCACCGCCCAATTGGAAGACTCCAATAAAGAACTTGAAGCCTTCTCGTATTCTGTCTCGCATGACCTGCGGGGACCGCTGCGCGCCATCGATGGCTATTCTCACATCTTGCTGGAAGATTATGCTGGCAAACTAGATGCCGAGGGTCAAAATCTTCTCCACCGGTTACACTGCGCCAGCCAACGGATGGGGCAGTTGATTGACGACCTGCTTAAGCTCTCACGCCTCACACAGCAGGAAATGGTCCGAGAACGAGTGGATTTGAGCGTTCTCGCAAATGATGTCTACAATGAGCTTTGCCGGATCGAATCAGGGCATGTAATCGAGATCATAATCGGGGATAAACTGACAACCAACGCCGATACCCGTCTGGTGCGAGTAGTGCTTGCAAACTTATTCAGTAATGCCATGAAATTTAGTCGCAAAGTTCCACACGCGAAAATTGAATTTAGTGCGATCAAGAACGGCTCAGAACAGGTTTTTTTTGTGCGTGATAACGGGGCTGGCTTCGACATGCAGTATGCGGGTAAGCTGTTCGGCGCCTTCGAAAGATTACACAATTCCAGCGAATTCGAGGGCAGCGGGATAGGTCTGGCAACCGTGCAGCGGATTATCAACCGCCATGGCGGGCGTCTGTGGGCTGAAGCTGCCATAAACCAGGGAGCAACTTTTTATTTCACCCTGGGCTGAAAGCCAGGATCATTATTGGCATCTCTGGTCCAAAGATGCTGCATCTCTTCACAGGTGACCAACAACTCATCCAACAACCCCTCAGCCACCAGTTGGCCTTCCTTCAACACCAGGATATGATCAGCGCGGCGCAAAGCAGGCCTGCGATGTGAAACAACCAGGCAGGTCGCGCCCTGGCGGGCAAAGACACGTTCCCAGAGTTGCGTCTCGGTTTCCACATCCAGGGCGCTGGAGAGATCGTCAAACACCAGAAGCTCCGGATTGCGCACGAACATGCGGGCGGCCGCCGCCCGCTGGCGCTGACCGCCAGATATTTTTACACCCTTGGGACCAATCAAGGTATCCAAACCCTGGTCCAGAGAGTTCAGATCAGCCTCAAGCACGGCCTGGTAAATTGCCCCAGAGAGATCAACCTTGTCTTCAGGCAAACCTAACAAGATGTTATCTCGCAAGCTTTCGCTAAATAAAGACGGAACCTGAGCCGTATAAGCGCAGCGGGGAGGAACAAAGGCTGCAGCCGGATCGCGTACAATCTCCCCATTCCAGAAAATCTCACCTTCTTGCATTGGCAGCAGGCCAAGCAGGACGCGCAAGAGCGTCGATTTTCCCGAACCAATCCGCCCGGTGATCACCGTGAAAGAACCTCGCCTAAGGCTCAGATTGATTCCTGCAATGCCTCGCCCATTTTCGGGATAACGATAAGTCAAATTATGCGCATCCAAAACCTCTAATCGGTCAGAGGGGTGTTTTTCGGGGAAAGGAACGAGAGGAAGATCACCGCGCATATAAACTGGTCCATGTTGAACAAGTTCACCAGAAAGAGCATCTGTCATCAAAGTTTGCAGGCGTTGAAGCGCCACCCTACCCATTTTATAGGCTGCGATGTTAAAGCCCACCTGGAGCACAAAGTTCGCAACATTCCCCATATAAGTGATAAACAACACCAGGTCTCCGAGGGTAAATTGGCCTGTGCGCAAACTCTGAGCAGCCAGGATCATTACCGCTCCGGTACCGAGGCTGACCACATTGGATAACAAAGCCTGGAAAAACTCGCTAAACAACCTATCCCGCACAGCCGCTTTCCGGCGGATTTCGCTCAAAGCCCGGAAACGGGCTGCCAGGCGCGAGGCTGCATCGGCAATTTTTACCGCCTGGACGGCGCCAAAGATCTCACCGATGAAATCTGTGATGGACCCAGCCGCCTGGCGGTTCGCGGCGTGCAACGTTTCGACGCGCCCTATAAACCGGCTGGCCATAAAGACGATGACAACCAAAGGTACAAAGAGCACAAAAGTGATCTGCGCGTTTATACCTAGCATCTGAATGAAGGCAATCACTATCATGGTCGTACTGCCAATCGAAAAGGGCAGTTCAGAAACAAACCGGACCACCTCATCAACATCATCTCGGAAGCGGCTGATCGCATCGCCAGCCGAACCTGGGATCGCCTGGCCGCCCGGGCGCCGTAAGATCTGCTCAATCAGATTCTTCCTCAATAAAGCCCCACTCCTGAAAAAGAAGGTGTAGGCGGCGGTAATATCGAGGATAATCGCCGCAGCGCGCACCAGGGCTACCCCCAGCATCAGAGCCGCCAGCGTATATGGATTCCAACCGAATTCAGCCTTGCCGGTCAGGCTGTTAAAATAAGCCCGGTTGAGCGTGGCGACACCTGCCACCACCAAACCAAAGATAATCGATCGCAGCAGAATCGACGCTAAATAATAGCCAGGCGAAAAGGTGACCAACTTCCAGACGGCCTTCCAGAGAGGCAGAGGCCTGGATCGCGGCGGAGAGGCGGCTGATTCTGTCACACCAGGACCTCCTCGATACCAGTTTGGAGCAGGGAGAAAAAATGGCTGTCAGGGTCTGCAGCAAGCTCGGCACGTGGGCCAAATTCCACCACACAACCATCTTCCAGGATCAGGATCAAATCTGCCCGTTCCACCGTTCCAAGGCGATGGGCAATGATGATCGCCGTAGCAACCTGCACCAGGCGGTCCACCGCCCGTTCGAGCAAAGCCTCCGTGGCTGGATCGAGGCGGGAGGTGGCTTCATCGAGGATCACCAGACCGGGATGCTTAAGAAAAAGGCGCGCAAAAGCCAGAAGTTGGGCTTCACCTGCTGAAAGGCCGCCCCCACCCGCCTCCAGGATTGTATCCAAGCCATCCGGCAGGCTTTCCAACCAGCTGCGCAGTCCCAGGTCGGCCAGCACATCCCTGATAAGCTCATCATAAATAGAAGTATCGAAAAAAGTCAGGTTGTCGCGCAAGCTGGCATGGAATAGCTGGATGTTCTGCGAGACCAACCCTACCTTTTGGCGCAGTTCGCTTGTTGTCAGGGCTCGCAGATCATGACCGGCGAGTTGGATCGCACCGGAGTCGGGATCGTACAGCCGGAAAAGCAGGCGAGCCAGCGTGGTCTTCCCGGAGCCAGTCCGCCCCAAGAGACCCAAAACCTTCCCGGCAGGCAAATGAAAGCTCAGGCCCTCCAACACAGGCGGTCCGGCCTGTTCATAAGAAAAATTTACCTGATCAAAACGAACTTCCAAGGCATTTGCAGATAAAAGACAAGATGGATCCTGAAGGGTTGTCCTTTCATCAATCTTGGGGGAAATCGATAATAAATCGGTGACCCGGTTAATACTCGCCCCAGCGCGCTGAATATCTTGAAGCTGGCGGATCAGGCGGTCTAACGGCGCCGAAGTCATACCTGCCATGTAGACGACCATTGCAACGGTCCCAATCGAAATCAATCCTTCCAGGTTCAGGTAGGCTGCCACAACCATCCCCACTACAGTGCTGATAGAAAACATTATCCACGAGGTATTGACAATTACATTGACCAGCATACCAGCCTTCAAAGTCCGCTTCATCAACTCGCGGCTGAACTGGAAGAAGCGTTTCAGGATGTAAGCCTCAGCCCCGTTAGCCCGGATGTCTTCTGTGCTATTCAAGCGTTCTTCGAGGAAACCAAACAGCTCAGCGCTAGCTTGCCGTTCTTTTGTCCAATGCGGCACAGCCAGGTTCCGCAGCCGGCCAAGAATGACAATCGTAAGAACAATAACCGCCGTGATAGATGACCCTACC
>Ga0315275_10002134_pt1 | contig 17724 bp, 15 predicted proteins | sample YL17G03_0_MG_FD_205557 | JGI IMG/M metagenome (GOLD analysis project Ga0315275, IMG submission 205557) | Sediment microbial communities from Yellowstone Lake, YNP, Wyoming, USA - YL17G03_0 | ecosystem: Environmental > Aquatic > Freshwater > Lake > Sediment | place: USA: Wyoming | collected...
CTTCAGTTTTCATCACACTGCGTAAGGGCGCTAACGCCTGGGTCTCCAAAGGCTGGTAAGAGGTTTCGTAAGCCAGTTGTGGGGTGTCTACATCCGATGGAAAAACAGCCGAGACACGGATCCCGTGCGGTTTCATTTCTGAACGCAATACATCAGAAAAACCCGTAACGGCATATTTCGATGCAGCATAAGCTGAATAACCAAATCCCGCCAGGAACCCGGCGGCAGAGGAGATATTGACAATGCAGCCTGAGCCACGCTGAATCATTCCAGGGATGACGGTTTTGGTGATGTATACGATACCAAAGTAATTGATATCCATCATCCAGTGAAATTTTTCCAGATCCAGTTCCTGAATGTAACCTGGTTGGGCAACCCCGGCTGCATTGATCACCAGATCGGGCAAGCCGATTTCGCTTGTAACCTGTTGGACGGCAGCCATGGCTTGGGTTGGGTCAGACACATCGGCGGAAACCATTCCAAAACGCTGATCAGGCGAACCACGCGCAGCCGTTACAATCTCCAGGGCGGCTGCCAGGAGTTCTGCACGGCGCGCTAACAGCCAGACATGCGCCCCCTGCTGGGATAACTGCCGGGCAATTTCCAGCCCAATTCCGCTGGAACCGCCGGTAACCAGGACAATTTGGTTTTTAAAAAAAGATTTCATAGCTGAATCAACCCTGTGTTTTTGAAGTGCATTTGTAGAATTCAGGAGTAAAATGGTTCATATAGCAAGTCTCTTTATTTTTCACCGTGCAAGTCCAATGAAAGCGAATGCTTCTTTAGAATCTACTTCTATAAACCCTGAACTTCAGGATTGGCTACTCAATTCTGGCGATCCCTGGACGCGCTACGATGTACATGCCCTGGAAAGGCTGGTCGTTCGCAGACAAGAAGACCCCGTCGCCCTGGATAACCTTCCTGGTCTTGAGGATTCAACAGAGATTGCGTTCAGGTTGAAATTTTGGGAGGTAAGTCAATGACCGACCCGTTGTGGTTTGTGCCTGTCCTGAAAATCATCTTTTTTGTTACAGCAACTATCCCCCTTATTTATATTTCACGCGCCTCTCTCAGAGAGCCGCGTTCGCACGGCTTCTACCGTTTCTTTGCCTGGGAAGCGATCCTGGCAATGGTGATGCTGAACCTGGACCTGTGGTTTGTGGACCCATTTTCCTGGCATCAACTGATCTCCTGGGCTTTGCTGCTGGTTTCCATTTTCCTGGTGTTCCAAGGCGTGCGCTTACTCAAAGAGATCGGCAAACCCGATACCCGGCGCGCTGGTGCACCGATGCTCGGCTTTGAAAAGACCACCAGGCTGGTGACCAGCGGAGTATACCGGTTTATCCGTCACCCGTTATACAGCTCGCTGTTGTTCCTGGCCTGGGGGACGTTTTTCAAGGAACTGACCTGGTTCGGAGGCATTCTCGCCCTCATTTCCACAGTTTTCCTGGTGGCAACAGCCCGGGCCGATGAAGCGGAGTGCATGCGCTATTTCGGCCCGGATTACCAGGAGTATATGAAACACACGAAGATGTTTATCCCTTATCTGTTTTGATCCTATTCTGTCCTGAACATCCAGATTGCCAGTCCGAGGAATAAAACCGCATATCCCACCAGCGCCAGTGCCGGCAGCCAGACCTGTTCCAATCCTCCGCCGCGCACCAGGATGTTTTTGAAGCCATCCATTGCCCAGGCTACCGGTGAGAGATGCCCCACTGCCTGGAAGGCCGGTCCGGTCACTTCGAGCGGCACCCAGGCTCCGCCCAGCCCGGCAAAGACAAACATCGGCAGCAGCGAGAAGATGACCGCCTGGTCTTCGGTCTTGGCCAACGCGCCGATCAAAAGGCCGAGCGCACCCACACATAACGCCGTGGCGAGTGCCATCACCAGGGTGGCGAACAACTGGGAGAAATAATCTAGCTTTAAGACAAGCTGTCCGAACACGATCAACAGGATGAGCTGGCCCAAGATGATCAGGACGATAGCCAGGTAATGACCGACCAGCACCTGAGGGCGGGTGATCGGTGTGGTCAGCAGACGCTGCAAGGTGCGCGATTTGCGCTCGTTTACGATCACCTTCGAGGCACCGAGCAGCCCGGCGATGGCAAATTGGAGCATCATGCCTGGCGCTGTGTGTGCGAAGGAGGAGAAGGGGTTCGCGTCAGGTTTCTTTTCTGCTGCGCTGGCTTCGGTGATGACCAGGCGAATGGGCAGCTCCTGCCAGGCCTGCAAGGCTTGGGTAAAGACCGGCTCGAAATCAGCCTGATTTCCATCTACGCTGCGGATCGCCTGGGCGGTCAGGACCGCACTGGCCAGGCGGCCTGCGGTGGTACGAACCTCATTCTGAACGGCCTGCCCGGCCTGGCTGGTGGGATCCACGATGAGCTTGAGCTGAAGGGGTTTCCCTTCCAGCAGGGCCGCAGCATACCCCGGCGGGACAATCAGGGCTGCAGCCAGGTCTTCATCAGCAACCTGCTTTGCCAGGTCACTTTCGGCGGCTTTCTCATCGGTTTCCAGGCGGATAACCGTTGAGGCATCGAAAGAGGCACGCAGTTGCGGGCTGAGCTGGCCCTGATCCAGGTCCAGGTAACCCACGACCAGGCGTGGATCTTCTTTGCCGGTGCTAAAACCGCCGAAGGCAAAGCCAAACAAGAGCGTGAAGGCGATCGGCATGATCAACAGGAAGAGAAAGGACTGCCGATCACGCAGGTTTTGTAAGATATCTTTTGCAGTCAGATCAAATATTCGTTTCATAGGGAACTCCACTTTTATCAGATTTGAACACTCAGGCATAGCGCCGTTGGAAGCGCAGCACACCGATGACGAAGAGCACCATGCTGATGGCAATCAACACAACAAATGTGAGCAGCACTTGTGGCAGTGCGCTGCTTTCCATCGATTGGAACAGGATACGGTTAGCCCAGCCCTGCGGCACCAGCAGGGAGACAATGTTGAGGAACGGCGGTGGGTTGGCTGAGCCTCGTAAAAAGACTGGCATCATCCCCAGCATACCGGTGACGGTCAGAGCACCGCCAAAAACCGCGCCAGCCTGGCGAGAATTTTTCAACAGCGACATCATGAAGATTCCAAAGGCGGTAGCGGCGATCATAATGCCAATGGCAGCCAGAATCACAGGGAGAAATTCTCCCCAGTAGATCCCAAATACCAACCGGGCAATGACCAGCAAAATGGAAACCTGGGCAACCACCGTCAGCCCTACAGCCAGGAATTTACCACTCAAGATGGTCACTTGCGATGTAGGGGTGGTGAACAAACGCTGGAATGTACCCAGCTCTTCTTCTGTCAGGATACTCTGGGCAGTAGAGGCTCCGGTAAAGAAGGCAAAGAAGATCATCATGCCCCCCATGATCGGCCCGACAATACCCATGATCGGGTTCTCTGCCACGGGTTCCTTTTGGGGCGACTGGACCAGCAGTAAAGCGGTTTGATCCTGCTGGATCGGCAGGGTGGCCGCCAGGTACTGCTGCACGACCTGGCCGATCTGAGGGGAATCCGCCGCCAAGCCCTGCGCCAGAGCCACCTTTACGGCAATTTTCGTCCCTGAGAACCCCTCCATGAACTGGCTGAGCACCGAACGGACAATGGCTGTTCCCAGGAGAAGGGTGGGATCCTGGTAGAGCTCAATCTCTGCTACGGCATCCATATTCGAAAAAGCTGCCGAGAAACCCTCTGGGATGATGATCGCCACCCCGGCCTGCTGGCTGTCGACCGCGGAGCGGGCGCTGGCAGCGTCTGGGGTGAGGCTAATTTCCATTAAATCGGAGAGCTGCTCGTTCTGCAGCACCATGACGACCAGCTCTCCCACCGAGCTGACTTCCACCCCGGGCTGGGAGATCGCCAATCCCTGGCTGAATTGCCCTTCGCCCCGATCCAGGTTGGCTATGACCACCTTTGTGGGAGTCAGGCCAGCCGAGCCTTCGTCTTTATTAATAATGCTGCCAAACATCAGGTAGAACATACCCGTCACCAACAGCGGTACCCCAAACATAAATACCAGGGCAAAGTAGCTGCGGAAGGAGCGGGTAAGATCTTTGAGTGCAATATCGATGGTTTTCATACTTGTCTCCTAATCCCTTAACGCCCTTCCGGTGAGGTGCAGAAAGACGGCTTCAAGGTTGGGTACTTGGATGTCGATGGAGGTAATGCGCACCCCGGCAGTATGGGCTGTCTCGAAGAGACGCGGCAGAACCAGGTTGCTGTCATCTGCCAGCAAGGTGAGCGTGCCATTCTCGGCTGAAACTTTCTGGACACCCGGCACGGCTTTCCAGGTTTCCAGGACGCGCTGCGATTCAGCGTTGATCGTCAGGGTGATGCGGTCCATCTCGCCGACGATCTTGACCAGCTCATCGTTTGTACCTGCTGCAATGAGCTTGCCGTGATCCATGATGGCGATATGGTCAGAAAGCTCCTGGGCTTCTTCCATGTAATGGGTGGTGTAAAGCACGGTCATCCCCTCGTCTTTGAGGGCCACCACACTGTCGAGGATGCTGCGGCGGCTTTGGGGATCGATGCCAACGGTCGGCTCGTCCATGTAGATCACCTGGGGCTTGTGCAGCAGGGCTACGCCGATGTTCACCCGCCGCTTCATGCCCCCAGAAAACTTCCCTACCCGGCCTTTCTGGCGGTCAACCAGGCCGATGATCTCCAGCACCTCATCAACGCGCTTTTGGAGCCCTGCCCCGCGCAGCCCGTACATTTTGCCCCAGAAGGTCAGGTTTTCGCGGGCAGATAAATCCTCGTATAGGGCGATGTCCTGCGGCACGACGCCCAGGACAGATTTGACTCCCATTGGGTCGTTGCGCAGCGAATGGCCCATCACCAGGGCATCCCCTTCGTCTGGTCTGAGCAATGTCGAGAGCATGGAAATGGTGGTGGTCTTTCCGGCGCCGTTCGGGCCGAGCAGGCTGAAGATCTCGCCGCTCCGCACCTGGAAATTTACGCCGGCAACAGCTTGAAGATCGCCAAAGCTTTTCTTGAGATTTTTAACTTCGATGCCAAATTCCTGATTCATATCCTTTTCCTTCGATCCAAGAGATGTGTAACTCTTTCATATGGCTCAGGTATTCACTGCGGAGATGTGCTGAGCTATCGTGAGTATAGCGGAGCAGACCTGGATTGCCATCGTGCGGCTGGATCGTTTTGACCTGTACTTTCGGACAGTGTACGCTTGAACAATGTCAAAAGGTGCTGAATGAGATACAATGCGAATATGACGAAAGCAAATGAAGCTTCAAATCGTATTCGAAAAATAGAGAATGAGCCTCGCTTTTTTGTCTGGTTCATGACCTTGATCCTGGTGGGGATGTCCATCTGGAGCATCGCCCAGGCACCCAGGCTGCGCCAGCCGGCCTGGGCTGTTCTATTCGTTGGACTGATGATCTTGCACATCGCCTTGCACTGGGGTCTGGAGCGGATCATGAAACTTCCGCACCGAACAACCTGGTATGTTATCGTGCAGGGGATCCTGGCCTTTAGCATCACCTATCTATCAAACAACCTAGGGATGATCTTCTGCCTGTACATGGCCTTGATCGGTGAGGGAATAGGTTTCTTAGGATTGAACCGCTGGGGATTGCTAACGACCGGATTTTACCTGATCTTATCGCTAGGCAACTACAACATCATCTCTGGAATCGAGAGCTCAATCTGGTGGGCGGTAGGAGTGCTGCCTATGGCGGTGTCCGTCGGCATTTACGTTACACTGTACATCCGCCAGTATGAGGCGCGTGACCGCACTCAGAAGCTACTGGAGGAGTTGGAAGCAGCCAACCGCCAGTTATCGGAATATACCGCCCAGGTAGAAGACCTGACGCTGCTGGCTGAGCGCCAGCGCATGGCACGCGAGCTGCACGATACGCTCTCCCAAGGGCTGGCAGGATTGATCTTGCAGCTCGAAGCTGCCGACGCCCACCTGGCCTACAACCGCCCCGAGCGCGCCCGGGCCATTGTTCAACAGACAATGGAACGCGCCCGCCTCACGCTGGCCGATGCCCGCAAGGCTATTGGCGACCTGCGGCAGGGATGGACGGAGGCGGGAGATTTGAGAAGCGGATTGAGCCAGGAAGTGGAGCGTTTCACCCAGGCCACAGGCATCCCCTGTGAATTGCAGCTTAACCCTGCCGATGAAATCCCTCACAAACTTTTTGAGCCTGTCTTGCGTGCCATCTCCGAGGGGCTGACCAATATCGCCCGGCATGCCCAGGCGCACCAGGCTCATGTAACGCTGTGCGCAGCAGGCGGATGGCTGGAGGTTGAAATTTGGGATGACGGCTGCGGCTTTGACCCCCAGGCGGGGGTTGGGAAGTCTGGTCACTATGGCCTTTTGGGAATGCGCGAGCGGGCCCGGCTGGTTGAAGGCACACTGGAGATCGAAAGCCAGCCCGGTTCAGGAACCACGCTGAGACTGAAGCTGCCCTTGAACGGAGAAAACAATGCCTGACCCAATCCGCATCTTGATTGCCGACGACCACATGATCATCCGCCAGGGACTGCGCCTGATCCTGGAGACCGAAGATGGCTTTGATCTGGTGGGTGAAGCCGCCGATGGAGCCGAGGCTGTCAAACTGGCGAGCGAGTTACACCCAGATGTGGTGCTGATGGATCTGCGCATGCCAGGGATGGACGGCATCACCGCCATCGAGCACCTGCGGGTAGAGCAGCCAGGGATGGCGGTCGTGATCCTGACGACATTCAACGAGGATGACCTGATGGTGCGCGGGCTGCGTGCTGGGGCGCGCGGTTACCTGCTCAAGGACACGGACCGGCAGACACTGTTCAACACGCTGCGCGCTGCTGCGCAGGGCGAGACGCTGCTGAAGCCTGAGATCATGTCGCGGCTTCTCTTGCGGGTGGATAAACCGGCCAAGAACGCTTCGGGCGGTGGCCTGGAGCTGAGCGAAAGGGAGCGGGAAGTGCTGGCTGCAGTGGCGCTCGGCGAGCGCAGCAAGGAGATCGCCCTGAAGCTGGGGATCACCGAGCGCACGGTGAAGGCGCACCTGGCGAGCATATATAACAAGCTGGGGGTGGATTCACGCGCCGCAGCCATCGCGGTGGCGGCACAAAAAGGGTGGTTGGAATGAAAATGAAATCTACGGGTTCACTCGACTTTCCCCGCATTTTCCCCTTTCATGTCACAATATTGTAACAGTCTTGAAGCTTCCCTAACTCTGATAAAATCGGGTAGAATTAGAAATGACAGCAGCGCAGTATTCAGCGCTGCGGGTGAACTGAGGAAAAAATGAGCGATAAAGAATCTGCACGTGATGTGATCGATGCCTACCATAAGCGCCAGAAAATGTCGCAGAAGGCTCCGGTCATCCTGATCATTGCAGCCGTACTGCTGATTGTGGGCGCTGCGATCGTCATCTTCGCCCTGCTCAGCCCGACGAACCCTTTTGCATCCCTGGTGGCGACCGACACGCCTACGCCGACGGCTACGTCTACCCCCACCCATACAGCTACTGCAACCAACACACCCACAAATACGCCTACCGAAGCGCCTCCGACGGATACCCCGACACCCACAGCTACAGAGACGCCCTCAGGGCCATCGATTTATGTAGTTCAGGAACTGGATACCCTTGGTTCTATTGCGACCAAGTTCAACACGGATTTGGCGACATTGTTGGCGCTGAATCCCCAGATCGATCCGGTATCGCTGATCATCCGGGTGGGTGATCAGATCTTGATCCCTGCCCCAGATACCAAGCTGCCTACAGCCACGGCAGTGCCCATGGACTTGCCCAAGGGCACGATCCTCGAATATTCCATTGTCTCAGGGGATACTCTGGAAGCCCTGGCGCTGCGCTTCAACAGCACTTTGGTTCTTATTCTGAAAGAGAACCCCGAAATCAAGAACGCCAATGATATCCGCGTGGGACAGATCATCAAGATCCCCGTGAATGTGGCTACCCCTGTGCCTACCGCGACGGTTGGAACGGTCTTCCCAACCATAGCTGTCCCGCCAACGGGCACACCTACGGTAACGAACACACCGAAACCATAAGGGATGAACATGAGACAGTCAGGCGGCTGGGAAATCCAGCCGCCTGATTGTCTTTAATGGAAAACGGTGATTGACACCGGAATTTCTCAAAGGTATACTATGAAAGCGCTTACGTAAGCGCTTTCATGGATATATCGTGCATGAATCATCTCCATCGTTCTCCCACAATCGCTGATGTTGCCCGGCGGGCGGGTGTCTCCATCGCTACGGTCAGCCGCGTGCTCAATGCCACAGCGCCCGTAGAGCCAGGTACGGTGGAAAAGGTTACGGCTGCCGTGCAGGAGCTGCACTACCTCCCGCGCTCGGCCGCCCGCGTCCTGGCCAGCCGCCGCACCGGCACCATCGGCCTGCTGCTGACCGAGATTGGCGGAGGGTTCTTTTCTCCCTTACTGCGCGGCATCGAAACGGGGGCGCGCCAGGCCGGTTATGATCTGCTGATCCACTGTACCCGAACTGTTCATCTGGAAAGCTCTCAACCTCCTAAGATCCCATACCGCCCTTTAGCTGAACATAATACCGACGGCCTGATCATCTTCACCGACAGCGTGGATCTGCGAGAGCTGACCCGTTTGCACAAGATGGGTTTCCCGGTTGTACTGCTGCACCAGGCCCCTCCGGAAGATCTGAACATCCCATTCATCACGGTTGAGAACAAGGCTGGGGCGGAGGAATTGGTCAGCCACTTGATCGAAGTCCACGGGCGGCAGCGGATTGTATTTCTGCGTGGGCCGGAGGAGCATGAAGATTCAACCTGGCGCGAACGCGGTTACCGGGAAGCCCTGGAGGTGCATGGCCTGGTCTTTGATCCCGACCTGGTAGCCTGCGGTGGCTTTAATGAAACCATTGCTTACCGGGCTGTCCGCAAACTGCTGGCTGAAGAAGTTGCCTTCGACGCTGTATTTGCAGGAGATGATGATGCAGCACATGGGGTATTGCAAGCACTGTTAGAAGCTGGCAAGCACCTGCCCGAACAGGTGTCTCTGGTAGGTTTTGATGATCTGCCGTTCTCGCGCTTTATGAATCCGCCTCTTACCACGGTCCGCGCTCCTATCGAAAAAGTGGGCCTGGAAGCGGCGCGTTTGTTGGTGCAGGTCATGCGCGGGGAGGCTGTCGAGCCGAAAGTTTTGCTGCCCACCGAGGTGATCATCCGCCAGTCGTGCGGGTGTTTATCGTGATCCGACCAATCCAAAGATCCTGTTTTCCTTCGAGGAGGTGAGACGAGCATAGAACATCACCCTGGTATGAATCGTAACCCTTTCAAAACAATAATGTGGAGGAATAGATGAAAAACAATTTCTTCAAATTACTGTCGTTGTTTGCAGTAATTTCGATGATCTTAGCATCATGCAGCGGAGGCGGAACTGCAACCGAAGTAGTACCAACCGTAGAAGCGCCTGTGGCAGGTGAGAAAGCCAAAGTGGTTATCTTCGTTGGTCTGGGGACAGGCACTGACCCCGACCAGATCTCCAAGCAGGAAGAACTGGCGAAGAAGTTTAATGACACACACGACAATATCGAGATAGAATTCCTCATCGTCCCCACCGAAACAGCCATTGAACGTCTGCTGGCTATGCTGGCCGGTGACGGCGCCCCGCAGCTTGTCGGCCCTATGGGTGTGGATGGCTTTGCCCAGTTCTACGATTACTGGGCGGATGTGACGCCTTTTATCTTGGCTGATAATTTTGACATGAGTGATTTCTACGGTCCGGCGGTTGAACTGAATACCTACCCGGATAAGATGGTCACCGTCCCACTTGGCATCTATCCTTCTTTCATCTTCTACAACAAAGATGAATTTGATGCCGCCGGTGTGACTTACCCCACCCACGATTACAACGACAAGACCTGGACCATGGCTGCCCTGCGCGATATGGCTATGAAACTCACCCTCGATAAGAACGGCAAGAACGCCACCGATCCAGACTTTGATCCCGAGAACATTGTGCAATACGGTTTCGACGATTCCTGGATCAACACCCGCGGTCAGCTCGCCGTCTGGGATGCCCCGGATGTGGGACGCCCGACCAGTGCCGATTATAAAACCGCCACGGTCAATTCGCCCGAATGGGTGGAAGGTTTACAGTGGATCAGCAATGGCATCTGGAAGGATCACTTTATCGCCGATGTGACCGGTCAGCAGGCCAACGAAACCATGACCGGTGATCCTTTTGGCGGTAAATCCGTTGCCATGTTCTACTCGCACACCTGGTTCATGTCTGAAGGGTTGGTGGACCTGCCCTTTGAGTACAATTTTGCCCCGCTGCCCTTCAACAGCAAGGGTACACGTGTTGCCCGTGTGCACGCCGACGGCTTTGCTATGTCAGCCAACGCCCAAAACCAGCAGGAAGCCTGGGAAGTGTTGAAGTGGTTGACCTCCCCCGAAATTATCCTGGACGTGTGCGCCATCTACGGTTGTCTGCCGGCGCGCAAATCTGCCGAGGCTGCCAACCGCACTAGAATGGCTGAGCGCTACCCCAACACCGACCTGGATGTGATTTTCAACGCCATCAACTACCTCGACATCCCACAGCACGAGTCCTATGTGCCTGAATACAATAAGATCGAGGACGCGCTCGAGAATGCTCGGAGCCTGATCTACTCCGGTGAGAACAAGGACGCCAAATCAGTGCTTGACCAGGCAAACGCCGATGTTCAAAAGATCCTGGATGAGTACTGGGCGAACAAGTAGCCAACACTTGAAGCATAATTGAACGGTACTTAAAATCAGGAGGCGGCAGGTTCCCTGCTGCCTCCTGAAAGGATAAGCTGCATGAAGATTTTTAAAAAACAAAGCTTGAGCATCACACGTAAAGAAGCTTTTTTTGGTTACCTGTTCATAAGTCCGTGGGTCATCGGTTTCATCATTTTCACCGTCGGTCCGATGCTGGCATCCTTTTATTATTCCTTCACCGATTACAACCTGGCGTCTCCGCCCAAATGGGTGGGGTTTGACAATTATGTCCACTTATTAACCAAAGACCCCTTATTCTGGAAATCGCTGCAGGTGACCCTCTATTACGCCGTATTGTCGCTGCCCCTCGGGCTGGCACTCAGCTTCATCATCGCCATTTTGCTCAACCAAAAAATCCCCTTCGTCAATGTGTGGCGCACCATTTACTTTCTACCCTCAGTGATTTCAGGTGTGGGTGTCACACTTTTGTGGGTGCGCATCTTTAATCCGCGGGTGGGCTTGCTAACGCCTATCCTGGCATCGGTTGGCATCAAAGCGCCCAACTTCCTGCAGGACTCCAACTGGGTTATCCCTGCCCTGGTGATGATGGGCTTATGGGGCATTGGCGGCGGTATGATCATCTACCTCGCCGGGCTGCAGGGTGTGCCCACCGACTTGTATGACGCCTCCAAGGTGGATGGTGCCAATATTTTCCAGCGCTTCCGCTTTGTCACCTTGCCCATGACCACGCCTGTCATCTTCTACAACCTGGTTATGGATTTAATATTCACCTTCCAGTATTTCACTACGGTGTATGTGGCCACCGGTGGCACTGGTGGGCCGAACCGCGCTTCGCTTTTTTACAACCTCTATCTGTACCAGAACGCATTTAAGTTCAACGAGATGGGCTACGCCGCCACCATGGCCTGGGTGTTGTTCGTCATCGTCGTCAGCCTGACCCTGCTGGTGTTTCGCTCTTCTACCGCCTGGGTCTATTATGAAGGCCAACTGCGCGGAAGGGCATAACCCATGCAAACAACCAGCCCAAAACATTTTCAAAATTCTCCCATCCGCCGTCTTATCAGCGGAATCAAGGGACAGGAATTGATTCTCAAGGTGATCACCACCTTCCTGCTGGGCGCTGGCTCAATTTTCATTATCACGCCGTTCCTCTACATGATTTCCACCTCGCTCAAAGACATCAACCAGCTTCGCTCCAATCCGCTGGCGTTCATTCCAACCGAATCTAAAATGGCAAATGTCGCCGGCAAGGACGAACCCCTTTATGCGGTTACCATCGATGGTGTAAAAAAGGAAATGGCACTGGTCAAGAACCTGACCGAAGGCAAGGGTGTTTTTGTCGACCCGGCTAATCCATCGGTGCAGCAAACCCTGGTCATCAAAGAGCAAAAAGAGCTGCGCGTGATCGAGATCCACTGGGAGAACTACCCCGAGGCACTCACCAGTGTGCCCTTCAACAAGTACGTCCTGAACACCCTGTTGATCACCTTTGTCTCCATGGTGGGCATGTTGTTTTCCTGTTCGCTGGTGGCTTATGGTTTTTCGCGCTTCAGGGCCCCCTGGCTCAACATGTTGTTCCTGGTGCTGCTTTCCACCATCATGCTGCCCGGGCAGGTGCGCCTGATCCCCATGTATGTATTTTTTCAAAAGATCGGCTGGGTTGATACGTTCCTGCCGCTGATGGTGCCGGCTTTCTTTGCCAACGCTTATGATGTGTTCCTGCTGCGCCAGTTTATCATGACCATCCCGCTGGAGATGGACGAAGCCGCCCGGATCGATGGCGCCAACCCCTTCCAGATTTTGCTTTATGTCATCCTGCCGCAGGCGCGTCCGGCGATCATCGCCGTGTCGATCTTCCACTTTTTGTGGGCGTGGAACGACTTCTACGAGCCGCTCATCTACCTGCACAGCCGCAGCAATTGGACGGTGGCGATCGGTCTTCAAACCTTCGACGCCCTCTATACAGTCAACACCCACCTGATCATGGCAGCTTCACTGGTGATGATCATCCCGCCGATTGTGCTCTTCTTTCTGGCGCAAAAGGTGTTCACCCAGGGTGTGGTGTTCACTGGGATCAAGGGATAAAACAATTCAGGAGAATCGAATTACGGAGAATGTGTTATGGAAATGCTGACAGTGCAAAATGGTCAAATCGTCACAGCCAGCGGTCAGCCTATCCGCCTGCGCGGCTTTAACCTCGGCGGTTGGCTGAATATGGAAGATTTCATCGATGGCTATGTCGGTGCGGAGCACAACCTGCGCCTCAATATGAGCCGCATCCTTGGCAAAGAGAAGGCCCAGCTCTTCTTCGACCGCCTGTTGGATTTCTTCTTTACAGAAGATGATGTTGTTTACATGAAAGAGCTGGGGGCGAACGTATTACGCCTGCCATTCAACTACCGCCACTTCGAGCGCGACGACCGCCCATTCGAGTACCTGGAAGAAGGCTTCCGGCGCATGGATCAGGCGGTGGAGTGGTGCGGCAAGCATGGCATCTATGCGGTCCTGGATTTCCACGCCGTGCAGGGCTGGCACAACCCCGACTGGCACAGCGACAACGCCCACGTCCACATCCTGCTCTACAGCCAAAAGCACTTCCAGGAGCGCGCCGCCGCGCTGTGGAAGGAGATCGCCCGCCGCTACAAAGGCAACCCGGCGGTGGCAGGGTATGACCTGATGAACGAGCCAGTCACCCGGCTGGAATATGAGCGCTACGATCCTTCGTACTACAATTGGGAAGCGCTGAACGGCGTCTACCGCCAGATGGCGAATGCCATCCGCGAAGTCGATCCTGACCACCTGCTCTTCGTGGAGGGCGATAACTTCGCCACCCAGTATGATGGATTGGACGTGAACTTTGACCCAAACCTGGTAGTCAGCACGCACAACTACACCGCCCCAACTGTCAGCCCCGGCGTTTATCCGGGCGAATTCCAAGGCATATACTGGAACCGCGACATCCTGGCTGCCGAGTTCGGCATGCACAGCGGCACGCGCCTGGCCTTCGAGCAGCGCAAACCCATCTTCGCCGGTGAATTTGGGGTATGGTATACGGGTCATCTGGATCAAATCGAACAGCGGGTGCGTGCCCTGGATGATCAGTTAGGTGTATTCGATTCGGCCGGCGTTCACTGGGCGATCTGGACTTTCAAGGATATCGGCGCAATGGGGGCTGTGAACCTCGCCCCAGAGTCCGAATACCTGCAGCGAATCGACCCAATCTTGAAAGCCAAGCGCCTGGCAGCCGATTGGGAAGGTCAGGAGCAGACTGCCACGGTGGGAAGGAAGATGAAGGAAATGGCAGATACCATTGACGGCGCGCTGGCCGAGCTGGGGATCTCTTTCCCGATCGAGCGGCGGTGGTTTGCTCAGTATTCCCTTTTCGGCTACCTGGCGCAGTTCCTGCAGGTGCCGTATGCCCACCTGTTCAAGGACTGCAGCGAGGCTGACCTGGACCGAATGCTCTCGGCTTTTGCCTTCAAGAACTGCGTTCCCAACCAGCCGTTGGTTGAGGTGTTGAAGAAGCATTTCGGCGCTTGAGTAGGAGGGATGGAGCGGAAATTCTCAAGGAGTTGGGTAATGATACAAATCCGCAGAGCGACGGTGAATGACAGCGCAGGAATTGCCAAAGTGCAGGTAGACAGCTACCGGACAGCCTATGCCGGCATCTTTTCGCAAACCTACTTAGATCACTTTAATTATGATGAGCAGGCGCAGGACTGGTATGATTGGATGATGAACAAGCCGCATGATCTTTTATATGTGGCACAAACCGAGGCAGGTGAAATTGTAGGTTATGCGCTGGGCCGGCCCGGTTTGACCGAAATACCACCGTATGAGTGCGAGCTGATGGCACTGCACGTGCGCCAATCTTATCAGCGGCAGGGGGTTGGACGAAGCCTGATGGTAAAGATGGCGGAACAGCTTCAAAAACAAGGCTGCGCCTCGCTGATGCTGTGGGTGCTGGCAAAGAACCCCGCCTGCTCCTTTTATGAAAAGCTGGGCGGGCAGTTGATCAGCGAGCGGGAAATTGAGCCGGAGGAGAGGGAGAAAGCGGTTGAGGTTGCTTATGGGTGGCAGGATATTTCCAGGATTTAGGCTTTGTCAAAGAGATGTACAAAATAGATAATCTTGACAAATTTTATCATAGTTAGTATACTCACTGATATTCCTGTCCGGCTTCAGGTTCATAGCCATAAACGGGGTTAATAAATTTTATAATGCAATTTTTCAGCCCGGATTTACCGGCTGGTCCAGTCAGGCGGGTTAAACATGGCAAGTTATCTACGAATCATCCGCGGTTTTTCACCCAGCGTGCGCTATTACATCCTGGCGAGTGCCAGTGGCGGTTTTGCTTATTTTGGCATTTTCACGGTACTGTATAACTTGTTCTTACTTCGCCTGGGTTACAGCATAGGGCTGATCGGTCAGGTGAATGGGGTAGGTCAGCTTTGCTGGGCTCTGTTGGCTTTACCTGCCTCCTGGTTGGGGCGGCGGATAGGACTGCGCAATGCGCAGGTAACCAGCAGCCTGATCATTGCCACGGGTTACGTTCTGTTCCTGCTGGTTGAGATGTTGCCAGAACCAGGGCGCATCGCCTGGTTGTTTGCCACGACGATCCTTGTTTGGGCTGGCGCGGCGCTGCTTACAGTGAATGGCTTGCCTTATCTGGTAGGGATCACCCAACCGGGTGAGCGAAGCCATGCCCTGGCGGTAACCAATTCGGTTTCGGCCCTGGCGGCTGTGGCGGGCAGCCTGGTAGCCGGGTTCTTGCCAGCACAGATTGCTAGCCTGATCGGCGCTGCTCCAGAGAATCCTGCTCCCTACCGTCTTACTTTATGGTTGGCGCCGATCTTCTTTGCGCTGGCTGCCTTCTTCTTCAGCCGCATGAGACCAAGCGAGCTGATGGAAAGCAAATCAGAAAACCTTAGCACCTCAAAGGCGCCTCTGCTGATTTTCTTATTTTTTGGCGTGATCATCTTTTTCCAAACCGCCAGCGAGGGGGCTGTACGAGCCTTTTTTAATATATATTTGGATCAAAACTTGGGTATGCCCATCGCCCAGATCGGAACGCTCTTTGCTTTGGCAGGTTTGCTGCCTATCTTCGGCTCATTGCTCATGCCACTGCTGGTAGCGCGGGTGGGATCGGGAGGCGCATTTGTACTGACCGGATTGGGAAGCGCGGTCTTCTTGATGCTGTTAGGATTAATACCGCATCCATTGGCTGCCGCGTTTGGGTTTGCCGCGTTTAATCTGATCGCCAGCCTCATCGGGGCGGTGCGCGGCATCCTCAGCCAGGAGATCGTCCAACCTCTTTGGCGCACTGCTACCTCTGCAATCCTCATCATGGGTCTGGCATTTGGTTGGGCGAGCATGGCACTGCTGGGGAGCGTGTTGATTGAGACCGTTAAATTCTCCGGGCTCATGCTTCTGAGTACAGGCTGCGCCCTCGTCTCGATCTCGCTGCTGTATGCCTACTTGCGCAGGAATCCGACCAGCCCGGTAGCGACAGCCTTAACCCCAAGTAGCGAAGGCGCTTGATCGCGAATTCTACCCGAACTAAAAAAAAACCAACCCAAACCGAATCACCGCTGCAGTTCAGCTACAGCGGTGATTTTGCTTTTGGATAATAGCCATAAAATCCTTGAAATTTCTGGAATGATTTTGAACCCGGCAGGCAGGGTGAACATGAGAGTATACTTATAGAGAATTCATGGTCGAGTGTGGTAACCAGCGGCTTTATCACCGGATCTGGAGGAAAATATGGATGCGCGGCTCAATGATTTTTTAAACCAGTTTGCCCTTGCGCCGGGCAAGCGGCTTTGGTACGGGGGCGCCTCGCTGTTTGGCACGCTGCGCGGCATGAATGCCCAACAGGCGGCCTGGCAGGCCACAGGGCATGATCATTCGATCTGGCAGCTCATCTTGCACTGCGCCTATGCGCGCTACAATGTGCGGCGCGTCTTTACGGGCCGGCTGGAGCGGGGAGGCTTCCCACGGCCGGGCGGTTATTGGGCAAATCTACCGGAATTGGCCAGCGAGAAAACCTGGAAAGAAGACGTTGCTCTGCTGAAAGATGAGCACCAGCGCCTGGTGGAGGCGGTGAAAGGGTTCGATCCGACCCGCCTGGATGAGCAGGCTACCCAGGACTGCAAATATATCGATCTGCTCTGGGGCATCGTCATGCACGACCTTTACCATGTGGGAGAGATGCAGGTGCTCAAGCGCTTGTACCAGTTGCAATTGGAGGAAGCATGACAAAACCCAATATTGTCATGCTGGTCCCCCACGATCTCGGACAGCACCTGGGCTGTTATGGGGTCGATGCGGTTCATTCAGAGAACATCGACCGCCTGGCTGCCGCAGGGGTGCGCTTCGCCAACAGCTTTTGCACTGCCCCGCAGTGCAGTCCCAGCCGGGCCTCGATCTTCACCGGCCGTTATCCTCACTCCAACGGCGTGATGGGGTTGACGCATGCCGATTTTGCTTGGGATTTCAACCCGGGCGAGCGCCATCTGTCAGAGATCTTGCGCCAGGCCGGTTACTATACTGCCCTGATGGACTACGGTCATGAGGCCGGCCGGGGTAAAGAGCAGGAACGCTTTGATGAAGTTCTCCCGGGCGGCGACGGCCTGGAACGGGCGAAGCGCGCTGCGGCTTTCTTCCGGCGGCACAAGGAGGCTGAAAAACCCTTCTTCCTGGAAATTCCTTTTGATGAAACCCACCGCACCGAGTATGGCTTCGAAGCCGCCCCCGACTGGCGCGAGAAGGGTATTTATCTACCGGCTTACATTGTGGATGAAGCTTCTTCACGAGAGGAGTTTGCCGGGTTCCAGGGATTGGTGCGTAAGCTGGACGAGGCGGTGGGGCGGATCATCCGGGGTTTGGAGGATACCGGCCTGGCAGAAACTACGCTGGTGGTCTTTACCGCCGATCATGGCATCCCCTTCCCGCGCGCCAAGTGCTCACTCTACGATCCGGGCCTGCAAGTGCCGCTCATCTTATG
>Ga0315275_10002136_pt1 | contig 17717 bp, 15 predicted proteins | sample YL17G03_0_MG_FD_205557 | JGI IMG/M metagenome (GOLD analysis project Ga0315275, IMG submission 205557) | Sediment microbial communities from Yellowstone Lake, YNP, Wyoming, USA - YL17G03_0 | ecosystem: Environmental > Aquatic > Freshwater > Lake > Sediment | place: USA: Wyoming | collected...
GGGCGTCGTAGAGGACGAAGATGACGCGCTCCAGGCTGGTCGTGCCGGCGGCGGCATGGGCCTCGACGGCGTCCAGCATGACGCGGGCACATTCGTCCAGGGAGAAGCCGCCGACGCCGGTGCCCAGGGCGGGGAAGGCGATGGACTTGAGGCCCAGCTCATCGGCCCGGCGCAGGGTGGCCTGGGTGGAGCGACGGATCTTGTCGGCGTCGGTGCGCAGGTCCTGGCCCATCACTGCCGCGTGGATGACGTAGCGCGCCTTCAGGCGGCCGGCGCCGGTGACCGCCGCCTCGCCGATGGGGATTGGTCCCTTGGCCACGGCCTCGGTCTCGATCTCGCGGCCGCCAGCGCGCTTGATGGCGCCCGCCACGCCGGCGCCCATCCACAGATGGTTGTTGGCGGCGTTGACGATGGCGTCAGCCTCCTGCTGAGCGATGTCGCCTTGGACGAATCGTGTCTCCATAGTGGCGGCTCCTCAGATCGGAATGTTACCAGCGGCGCGCGGCGCCGACAACGGCCGATCAGTCGCGGGGGAGGGCCCGCCAGGCGGCGTAGGCCTCGTCGCGGTAGGGAAGGCCGCCGATGGCGCCCCGCTTCCGGAGACTCAGGGCGGCGGAGACCACCGCCAGCCGCGCCGCCTCCTCGGGCGAGAGACCGCTCACCAGGCCGTGGAGGAAAGCCCCGTCGAAGGCATCGCCGGCGCCGGTAGCGTCCACCACGGCCTCGGGGACGAAGGGCGGGATGGCAACCAGGCGACCGTCGTAGCCCAGCAGGCAACCATTGTCGCCCAGCTTCGCCGCCACCATTCCAACGCCTGCCGCCCAAAGACGCTCGACGCCCTCCTCCGCCGAGCTGACTTCCAGCAGCTCCGTCATCTCCTCCGGCGCCGAGGGCAAGACGATGTCGGCGAAGGGCAGGACTTCCTGCATGGCGGCGCGGGCCTCGGCCAGGGAGGACCACAGCTTACGGCGTAGGTTAGAGTCGTACGAGACGAGCGCGCCCTGCTCGCGCGCCAGGCGAACGGCGGCGGACACCGTCTCGCGGCAGGAGGGCGATATCGCCTGGCTGATGCCGCTGACGTGGAGGACCCGCGCCCCGCCGATGTAGGCGGGGTCGAGGTCGGCCGGGGTCATGGTGCTGGCGGCGCTGCCGCGCCGGTAGTAGGTGAACTCGCGCTCGCCGCCGGGCAGCAGGGAGATGAAGTAGAGACCGTTGAAGCCCTCTACCAGCCGGGCGTGGGAGACGTCGATGCCCTCGGCGCGCCAGCTCTCCAGGAGGAACGCCGCGAAGGGGTCGTCACCCACGCGGGTGACGAAGCCGGTGCTGGCGCCCAGGCGGGCGGCCGCCACCAGCGTGTTCAGGGTGTCGCCGCCATAGGCCTTGTGGAAGGAGCCCGCCCGGGCGATGGGCTCTTCGGAGTAGAGCTCCACCATGCACTCACCCAGGGAAACGATGTCGGGCATGGGGCTAGGGGTCATGGGTCAAGGGGACGAGGGCATGGCCGGTCACATCTCCACCAGCACGGCCCGAACGGGGGAGCCGTCGGCGCCCTCGATCTTCAGAGGGAGGCAGGCCAGGAGGTAGGAACCGGGCGCCACCTGGCGCAGGTCCGCCCCTTCGACGATGACCACGCCCGCCCGCAGAAGCGTCTGGTGGACGACGTTGGGCTGGGCGTCCATCTGCTCCACTGAAAGGTAGTCGATGGCCAGCAGGCGGACGCCTCGCTCCACCAGCCAGCGGGCGGCGTCCAGGGTGAGGTAGACGAAGTCGCGGCGAAAGTCCTCGTGGTCCAGCAGGCGCGAGTTGCGGGTCTTGAACAGGATGCGCTCCGTCCCCGGCGGGATGGCCACCGCCTCCAGGTCAGCGGCGGTGATCTCCTGCTCGGCCGGCATCTCCACTACCAGGGCGGGGCCGACCAGCACGTCGACCGGAATCTGGTCCACGGGCGTGCCGCCGGGCAGGAAGTGGCGCGGCGCGTCGATGTGGGTGCCGGTGTGGGTGGAGATGGTGAGGCGCGAGACGTTGTAGGAGTCGCCGCGCTCCATCTGGCTCGTGGGCTCGAGCAGGGGTGTCGGCTCGCCGGGATAGACGGGCATGCGCGCGCGCAGGGTCAGGGAGATATCGTGGACCTTCACGGCCGCTCCATTATGGCACAGGCGGCGAGGGCCGTGCTACGATGGAAGATCAGGCGATGGAGCCCGGGAACCGGGCTAGCTGGGCCCTGTTACGGTAGGATAAGGAGAACGACCATGCAGACCGAGACGCTATCAGAGGAGGAGGCGCGCCAGCGCCTGAACGCGCTGGCTGGCTGGGAGTACGTGGACGGCCGCATCCGCAAGGAGTTCGTGTTCCGCACCTTCCTGCGGTCCATCGCTTTCGTGAACACGGTGGCCTACCTGGCCGAAGCCGCCAAGCACCACCCGCACATCGCCATCAACTACAACAAAGTCACCCTACGCCTCATCACCCACAGCGAGGGCGCGCTCACGGACCGCGACTTCAACCTGGCGCGCGAGATCGAGGCACTTCCGATGGTGGGCCTGGTGGAGACATCGAGCGCAGCGGCCGAGTAGCCTAGGCGGCGCTGGGGGGTAAAACAAACCTCCAAGGAACCTTTGCGCTTCGTCCGTCCGCCGGGTTTCCGCCGAACCTTCCGCTTTCGCTTCTGCTCCGGCTCGTTCCCTTTGGACGGGCTCGGCTTACCGAGCTCCTTGGAGGGTCTCTATCATCCCCCAAGTCGTCTAGGATGTCAAGGACGTGGACGTGGCTAGGCAGGAACGCTCAAGATAGAACTATTTCGCCGACCGCGACGATCCTGGCAGTAGCTCCTAGAAGCTCTTGTTTTCACCCCTAGTGCGTCAGACGAGCAGCTCTTCTTTCAAAACCGCGACGAAGGGCAGGTTGCGGTAGCGCTGCTGGTAGTCGAGCCCGTAGCCCACCACGAACTCGTCCGGGATCTCGAACCCGATGTAGTCCAGCGGAACGTCCACCAGTCGCCGGGCCCGCTTGTCCAGCAGACAGCACACTTTGAGCGACGCCGGCTGCTGCGCCCACAGGTGCTCCAGAACCCGGTTGAGGGTCATGCCCGTGTCCACAATGTCCTCTACCAGCAACACGTGCCGCTGTTCGATGTTCAGGTCCAGGTCTTTGAGCATGGAGAGGGGGCCGCTGCTATCGCTCTCGTAGGAGGAGATGGCCAGGAAGTCGATGGAAACGGGCAGAGAGATGTGGCGGAGGAGATCGGCCATGAAGCAGAGGACGCCCTTGAGCACGCCCACCAGCACGAGGCCCTCGCCGGTGTAGTCACGGGAGATCTGGGCGCCCAACTCGCCCACCCTGCGCTCGATCTGGCTGGCGGTGATGAGCACCCGCTCGATGTCGGGCAGCTTCGCCGCCTCAGGGGGGCCGTAGCCGTACTTCGCCAGCAGACGCAGATAGTCCTTCTTGTTCAGAAGGCGGATCTGAATCTCGGGGTAAAGCTCGCGCACCAGGCGCATCTTGCGGTTCTTCTCGGTGGCCAGCCGCTGGCGCATGGTGGTGAGCTCTAGGTAGAGGTTCAGGTCGGGCAGGAAGAAATCGGGCGTGAAGGCCTCCACGATGCGCTCACCATCCCAGCGCAGGGGGAAGGAGCGGGGCTCGTAGATCCAGGTGATGCCGTAGAAGTCGAGGATGCGGGCGAACTCCACCTCGCTCTCGTGAGCGAACTGTGCCGGGGCCACCCGCGTGCCGGCTGGCGGAAGCGGGGGCTTGACCGCCCTCGTGGCGCGCCCCCTACGCGAAACTCTCGGCATTCCACGCCTATTCTAACCTTTGCTGTCTATAGGTGCCACCGTAGGCGACCTTGATAGGAGGCGACTTCTCGTATATTATCGGTCTATAGGTATGCCCAAGGTCCGGCCTGGCAGGAGACAGCGATGATGCACGCGCAAGAGAAGTTTCGGACCATCCACTACGGCATCGGCGCCATTGGCGTCGAGGTGCTCAAACTGGCGCTCCAGCGCCAGGACATTCAGGTCGTGGGCGCCATCGACACCCATCCCCACAAGGCCGGCCGCGATGTGGGCGAGGTGCTGGGCCTGGGCCGCAACCTGGGCGTCAGCGTGAGCTACGACGCCGAGATCTTTCTGCGCAACACCCAGGCCGACATCGTCGTCCACTGCACCTCGTCGCACCTCATCTCCGTCTATCCCCAGCTGCTCCAGGCCATAAGTAGCGAGAAGAACGTCATCTCTAGCTGCGAGGAACTGTCCTTCCCCTGGGTGGGGAGCAACGAGCTGGCCCCCAAGCTGGACCGGCGGGCCAAGGAGGCAGGGGTCACCATTCTCGGGGTGGGCGTGAACCCCGGTTTCGTCATGGATGTCCTGCCGCTGGTGCTCACCAGCGTCTGCCAGGAGGTGCGTTCCATCAGGGTAAAGCGCGTCGTGGATACCGCCACTCGTCGCGGGCAACTGCAGATGAAGACGGGGGCCGGCCTCTCGCCCGCCGAGTTCCGGTTCCGCGTGTCCGACGGCGCCGTCGGGCACGTGGGGCTGCGGGGGTCGCTGTTCATGATCGCCGAGACCATGGGCTGGCAGCTCGACGAGGTGAAGGAGACGACGGAGCCGGTGCTGGCGACGCGCCGCTTTGAGACGGGCGCCTACGTGGTGGACAAGGGACGGGTGGCCGGCTTGCAGCAGACAGCGATAGGCGTCATGGGCGGCCGCGAGGTAATCAAGCTGGACCTTCAGATGGCCATGGGCGCCGAAGACCCCCGCGACGTCATCACCATCGACGCCAAGCCCCCCATCAACCTCAAAATCAGCGGCGGCGTGCAGGGTGACCAGGCCACCGCCGCCATCATGGCTAACCTGATACCGACGGTGATGCGCGCCCGTCCCGGCCTGCTGACCATGCGAGACGTTCCCCTCATCCCTTTCTGGGGCGCCCGGGTCCCGTGGAAAGAAGCGGCTGGTGACGAGCATCTCCGAGTCGTATAGCCGCCTCCATCCCCGCTCGGCGGAGCTCTACCAGCAGGCGCGGGAGTTCTTCCCCAGCGGCGTGACCCACGACATCCGTTTCTTGCCGCCGTTCCCGATTTATGTCGAGCGGGCGGCAGGCCCCCGCAAGAGGGACGTCGATGGCAATGAGATCATCGACTACGTGATGGGCCACGGCGCGTTGCTGCTCGGGCACAGCCATCCGCTGGTGGTCGAGGCGGTGACGCAACAAATGGCCCGCGGAACGCACTATGGGGCCTGCCACGAGCTGGAGCTGGCCTGGGGCGGCTGGGTGCAGCGCCTGGTGCCCTCGGCGGAGCGGGTTCGGTTCACCGGCACGGGGACGGAGGCCACCCTCATGGCCATCCGGCTGGCCCGCGCCTACACCGGCCGCGACAAGATCGTCAAGTTCGACTACCACTTCCACGGCTGGCACGACAACGTGATAGGGGCGCGTTACACCGATTCCGACCTGCTTCGCGCATCGGGCGTGCCGGTGGCGACGCTGGAGAACCAGATCACCATCCCCCAAAACGACATCGACATCGTGGAGCGCACATTGGCCGGGTCGGCGGACGTGGCCGCCGTCATCATCGAGCCCACGGGGGCCTCGTGGGGCACCGTCCCCCTGGCGCCGGGCTTCCTGGCCCAACTGCGGGGGGTCACGCAGCGCCACGGCGTCCTCCTCATCTTCGACGAAGTCGTGACCGGCTTCCGCGTCTCCCCCGGCGGGGCGCAGAAGCTGTACAACGTCGTGCCGGATTTGACCTGCCTGGCGAAGGTGCTGGCCGGCGGGCTGCCCGGCGGAGCCGTGGCCGGCAGGCGGGACATCCTGTCCCTCATGGAGTTCCGGGCGGACATGGACTGGAACTTCGGCCGCCGCGTCTTTCATCCGGGGACGTTCAACGCGAATCCGCTGTCGGCAGCGGCGGGCGTGGCCGCCCTGTCCCACATCGCCGACGGCAAGCCCCAAGCCCACGCCGATGCCATGGCCGCCCGCCTGGTACGGGGTATGAACGCCGCCATCGAGGAGAGGCGAATCCCCGGCTGCGTGTACGGGCTCTCCAGCATGGTTCACATCGTGCTGGGGAAGGAGTGCCCCCGCCCAGGGCGGGACGGCATCGAGTGGCCCATAGAGACGGCCAACGGGGCGCCGCCGCGCATGGAACTGGAGGTGGCGCTGGCGCTGAAGCAGGGCTGCCTCAACCACGGCGTCGACCTGATGAGCATGAGCGGCTGTCTGGTCTCGGCCGTCCACGAGCCGGCGGACATCGACACGACTCTCGAGGCCTTCGCTGCCACCCTGGACGACATGCGGACGGAAGGCATCGTGTAGGGGCGAAAGCCGACGGCATGGCCGCATCCGCGGGTGTCGGCGCCGCCGAGCGGCGAATCGTACTCTATACGGCTTCGACTCACTCTGTCATCCACATCCTGGAGTGGACGTACTCCGCCCTGCTGGTGGACATCGGCCACCAGTACGGGGCGGGCTTCTTTCTGTTGGGGGCACTGAGCAACGTCTTCTCCTACGCCTTCGGCTTCGCTGCCCTCCCCTCCGGCCTGCTCACCGATCGCCTGGGCTCGCAGCGCGTCCTCTATCTCTGCCTGGGCGGGGCCAGCCTGGCGGCAGTGCTGGTGGGTCTATCGCCCAACGTTTGGGTGCTGGCCATAGCCTTGGCGACGCTTGGCCTGGCCATAGGGCTGTATCATCCGGCGGGGATCTCCCTCATCGCTCAGGGTGTGCGCCAGCGGGGGATGGCGCTGGGCCTGCACGGCGTAGCGGGGAACCTGGGCATCGCCGCCACGCCGCTGCTGGCGGTGACCCTCGCCGACGCCTTCAGCTGGCGGGCCGCCTACTTCTTCGTGGCCGGCCTGGCTGTGGTCATGGCTTTAGCCCTGAGGCCGGTGAGGCTAGCGGACGGGCAGCGCCCGGCAATGCAGGAGCCGGCCCCCGCTGCGCCGGGGAGCGAGCCGCCGGCGACGGTCCTGCTGTGGCCGCTGATCCTGGTCTATGCGGCTTTCGTGCTCAACGGCTTCGTATACAGCGCCGCTCGCACGTTCCTGCCCACCCATATCCGCCTCAAGGGGTACGAAGACCTGGGCGCCGCTATGACCACGGTGGCGCTGCTTACGGGGGCGCTGGGGCAGTACGTGGGCGGCTCCCTCACCCAGCGTTACCGTCTGGAGCGTCTGGCTCCCATCATGCCGGTGCTGGTGGTGCCGGCGCTGCTGCTCATGGGAACGACTCATCAGGCGCTGCTGGTCGTAGCCGCAGCGGGCTTCGTGATGTTCAGCTTCGGCGGCCAGCCGGTGTTCACCAGTCTCGTCGCCGACTACACGCCGGCCCGCCTGCTGGGGAGAAGCTACGGCATCTCGTTCTTCGCCTCGTTCGGGCTGGCCTCCTTTGGCTCCACCTACGCCGGCTTCTTCGCCGACCGCTGGGACACGTCGGCGGTGTTCCTGGCTCTCATCCCCGTCGCTGTCCTGACCGTCGTCGTCGGCCTGGCGTTGCTGGCTCTGGCTCAACGAAGGCCGCTGGAGCGCCGGGAGATACGAGTTCGCGAGCCACCGGCTTCGCTCTGAGGAATGGTATGGAAATAGGGGGCCAGCGGTGTTACATTAATTCCCCTTTGATCGTCTAATATGCAGCATGAGAGCTGTACGGGTGAGGCAAGAGGACACTCTGGGCTACGAGAGTCAATCCCAACCACGAGCGGGGATACAGCGGGCCGACCTGCGCCAGAAGGTCTGGGCAGCGGCGGCCCGTATGCCCGCCCGGCCGCGCCGCCTCCTCCTGCGACGGGAACTGGAGGGGTTGAGCTATGCTCAGATCGGCGCGGCCATGGGCGTGTCCACTGAGAAGGTGCGCCGTCGCCTGCATCGTGCGCGCGCCATGTTCCGTAAGAAGTACGCCCCGTACCTGACCGTGCGCGAGAAGCGAGTCAAGTGCCGTCGCCTGGGAGACCTGCTCTCCGGCTACTACGACGGCGAGCTGCGGGGCATGCTGAGCCGTCGCGTGGCCGACCACCTTGTCCAGTGCCCTGACTGCCGGCGGGCGGAGGAGCGACTGGCCTCTACCTCGGAACTGCTGGCCACCCTGACTCCGACGCCCGCGCCGCTGGGCCTGGCCGACAGACTGTTCACCTCCAAGACGAAGGTCGGCCTCTTGCCGGCCGCGGGAGGCGGCGGCACCATCTGGCGACTGGCGCTGATGCTGCTGGTGGGAGGCGGTTTCATAGCCGGGGTCGTGTACTTGGCGGCGATGGCCTGGGACGACGGCGGCGGCTCTTCCGGCCCGGTGGTGGGCAAACCATCGACGCCCACACCCACGGCCACCCCCCGTGTCTATGCTACGCGCGCACCCACCGTATTCGCCGTCCTGACGCCCGCCGCGGAGCCTATTCGCCCGGAGACCGTGACTGCGACGGCCACCCCCGGGCACAGCGCGACGCCGGTGCCCGCATCGACGACGGAGTCAAGCCCGACGCCCGAGGTCACGAGCGAGCCTCCACCTCCACCGCCGACGGCGAAACCTCCCACCGCCACGCCGGTGCCCACTCCTACGCACGAACCTACACCCCTGCCTACGCCTCAGCCATCGCCCGGCGGGATCAGGGGCGTTGTGAGCTGCCAGCAACAGGCGGCCGCCGGCGCTCAGGTGAGCGTCAGTGGTCCCTACCCTGGCGGCGGCTCCGGCTGGGTCGGCTCGGCCGACGCCGACGGCGGCTTCACCACCGGTCTCATCTTGACGGCGGGTAGTTACGTGGTGAGCGCAAGCTGGGCGGGGAGCACGTTCGACAGCGCCATCGTCGAGGTGCCCGACGGCGGCTACGCCTACGTCGCTGTGGTCTGCTCGGGTGTCATCGGAATCTGGTAGGCCCCCGCTACTTGGAGGGGGGTCAAGGCGTCGAGGCCAGCAGGTCGCGCAGGCTGAGGCTGGCCTGCCGCATCCCGTCTAGGACGGCCTGCGCCTCCGCTCCGTCCAGCGGCCGCGGCCGAGCGTAGTCCTCGATGACCACCGGCAGGAACTCGGCGTCGACCAACTTCGTGTCGTAAAAGGTGTAGCGGCCGACGACGCCGAGGGTGGTCTCACGACTCCACATCTGGTCCAGGATGAAGTTGCCGTGGGCGTAGGCGATCAGCTTGTCCTTGTAGACCTCCAGCCCCTGCACCCAGTGGGGATGGTTGCCCACGACGAGGTCGGCGCCGGCGTCCACCGCCAGGTGGGCGATCTCCACCGGGTCGTCGTTGGCGATGCCCGGCGCCGCCTGGGGGACGGCCACATACTCGGCGCCCCAATGGAACGCCGCCACCACCACGTCCGCCTGCTCCCCGGCGGCCGCGATCTGGCGACTAATGAGCTCGCGGTCGAAGGAGCCGCCGACGCCGTTGAAGGCCACGAACGCGAAGCGCAGGCCGCGCACCTCGAGGACCACCGGCGTGAAGGCGTCCGCCCAGGCGATGCCCTCGGTCGTGAGGAGATCCTTCGTGGCGTCTACGCCCTCCGGGCCGTAGTTGCCGATGTGGTTGTTCTCCAGGGTGGCCACGTCCACGCCGGCGTCGGCTAGAGCGGCGGCGAAGCCAGGCTGACCGCAGAAGACGAAGCCCTCCTCGTGGGGCGGGCAGTCCTCGATGAGGGGCGCCTCCAGGTTGATGACCGTGAGGTCGGCCTGGCGCAGGATGTCGGCCGTGCCCGAGAGAGGGTAAGCGAAGTCGTTGCCGCGGAGTCGGATCTGCTTGTCGACGTAGCGGGCGGGGATCACATCACCGGTGGCGATGATGGTGCGCAGCTTGGCGGGGTCGAGCTTGAGGGCGTCACGACCCGCAGACGAGCCGAAGATGTCGTCCAGGGTGAGCGGTGGGACCGCCTCCGGCGATGTGAATGGCGGCGGCGTGGGGGTCGGGTTAGGCGTGGGCGTGGGGGTCGGGTTAGGCGTGGGCGTGGGGGTCGGGTTAGGCGTGGGCGTGGGGGTCGGGTTAGGCGTGGGCGTGTGGAAGGCGATGGCCGGGGTGCGGGTAGGTGTGGCCACGGGAGAAGACGATTCGCTCCCGCCCGCGCAGGCCGCCAAGAGGATCAGCGCCGGGGCCAGAAAAACGAGCCTTCGCATGGATCACCGCGTGTCTGTTCATTGTAGCGCTTTCCTGGCGTCGATGAGCTGATGCTCTGCCGGCGGATTACTACCGCCCGCGCAGATCGCCGAGGGCCTCGCCCAGAAGCCGCCACACGACGTCCGGACGGGCGCAGCGGTTAGACATGCTGGCTGTACCCTCGTAGCTCCAGGCCGCCAGGTGGGTGGCGCCCACCTCCGCCGCCACATTGAGTCCCAGCCTGAGCTCTTCCTCCCGTCCTTCCGGCACCGAAAAGGCCTGCACCCAGAGCTGCAAGTCGCGGCCGTGGGCACGGGCAGCGTCCGCGGCGCGCCGGCCGTAGGCCCGCGTGAAGCGCTCGGGGTCGACGCCGAAGAGGTACCAGTAGGGGTCGGTGCCGAAGACATCCAGATCGGGGATGGCGGCCGCGGCGTCCCAATCGTCGACGCCGATGTGAAGAAGGGCGGCCAACGCCTCTTCGCTGGGCGCAAGCGGGGCCAGGCGCTCCTCGACCTCCGGGAAGCCCATCCGACGGAAGGCGGTGGGTATGAGGCAGAGGGCATTCCGCATGCCCTTCTCGTGCCCCAGGCGGCAGAGGTCGGCTAGCAGTTCCAGGAGAGAGGCCTCACGGAAGGCGCGCGCCTGTTCGTCGAAACGCTGGGGCAGGGCCGTACCGAAGCGCTCTCTAAAGGCCGCCTGACAGATGTCGCAGTGGCAGGCCCAGGCGCCGCTCAGGTCGCCGACCCAGGAGCCCACGTAGAAGTGGGGCTCGTCCCACATCAGAACGTCTCCGCCGGTGGCCGCGGCGGCTTCGACCCACTCACGGAGGAACTGGCGGGTCGCCGGGTGATTGGGGCAGGCGGCAGGAACCCGTCGCCCGTCGGAGAGCACCTGCCACATCTCGGGATGTTGGAGCGGGAAGCGGGTGAAGGTCTCACCGCTGAAGATACCGACCAGTCCCCAGGGGTCGAGCCAGGCCTCCAGGCCTGCCTCGTGAGTGGCGCGAACGATATCGGCCATGGTCTGGCGGTAGTAGACAAGGTCGGTCTCGGTGAGGCAGTGGACGACGTATGTGCAACTGTGCTCCACCATGTCGGCCAGGTCGGCACGGACGTGGCGCAGGGTGCGGCCGCTGAAGTACGCGACGCCGGTGTGCACAGCCATCTCGCAGTGAAGATAACATTCGAAGGGTCAAAGGGTCAAAGGGTCGGGGGCCAACGGGCAAAGGGGTCAAAGGAGCCGCGCGTCACGGGGAGAGGCCGGTGGGTACTCCTCTGTCTGTCAACGGATTGGAGAACGGATAAACGGATGGTCGAACATCCGCCAATTCGTTTCCGCATCCGTTGACAGACCCCTGTAACGCCAGCCATTGCCGAACGTCTCTTGTATCGAAGCCGCCAGTCCGCCCTAGACGGACGCCTGGCGGAGTTGGCGTCTGCTCTTGCTTGTCCTGCTGAAGGAGGCTGCCGGTGGTGTTCCGAGATGAGCCATACCGAGATGAGGGAGGCTTCGCCTCCGATGACGACCTCGTCCGAACCTTTGGGCAGGCGCTGGGCGGGCTAGCCAAAGGACCGGGCGGCCCAGCCGCGCCGGCCGCCGTGGAGGAGCCGGACGCGGCGCTGCTGGCCCTCGTGCCGACCCAGGCGCGGACGCTGCCAGACACGGGCCTGTCCCGGGTCTTCCTAATCGAGCTGGCCCTGAAGACCATCCACTACTCCGGCCAACCCTCGGCTAACCACATCACCGAGCGGATGTGCTTGCCGCCGGCGATCGTCCTGGACATCCTGAGTATGCTGGCGGACGATCACCTTTGCGAGGTGGTCAGCTCCAGCAACGCCATGGCGGGCAACTACCGCTACCGCCTTACCGGCAACGGCATCGACCGGGTGAAGGACGCGCTGGAGCGCTCGCGCTACGCCGGGCCGGCGCCGGTGACGATCGAACAGTACATCGAGGTCATGGAGCAGCAGCGGGCCGTCCGCCCGCATCCCTCACGAGAGGCCATCGAGGCGGCCCTCTCCGAGCCGGTCCTGGCGCCCGAGGTGGGCGACAACCTGGCGCGCTCCCTGCACTCGGGACGCTGTATGCTGCTGTACGGGCCGTCGGGCAACGGCAAGACGATGGTGCTGGAGGCCTTCGCCCGCCACCTCGAGGGGACAGTGCTGGTGCCCTACGCCATCTATGCCCAGGGGCAGATCATCCGCGTATTCGACTCCTCCACCCACGTCCCGGCGTTCGGGGCGCCCGCCACCACGTTGCCGCAGGCGGGCGCCGACGAAGCATGGGAGAGCCCCCGCCCCGACGAGCGCTGGGTCGCCGTCCGCCGGCCGGCGGTGATGGTGGGCGGCGAACTGATCCCCGAGTGCCTGGAACTGGCTTTCGACCCCGTCTCCCGCTTCTATCAGGCGCCACCGCAGCTCAAGGCCCAGGGTGGCCTGCTTATCGTGGACGACTTCGGGCGGCAGCGCATCCGGCCGGAGGACCTGCTGAACCGGTGGATCACACCGCTGGAGCGCGGCTGGGACACGCTGGCCTTCCAAACCGGCGAGAAGATCTCCGTCCCCTTCGATGTGCACCTGCTCTTCGCCACCAACTTGAAGGTGGAGCTCCTGCTGGACCAGCCTTTCCTGCGCCGCATCCTCTACAAGGTGGAGATCCCTAACCCCGGCCCTGACGAGTTCCACGAGATCCTGCGTCGCGTTTGCCAGGAGCGGGGAGTCGCCGTCAGCGAGGAGGGCCTGGGTCACGTGGTGCGCCGCTTGTACGAGGGTGGCCAACGGCCGCACGCTTCCCACGCCCGCGATATCCTGGACATCGTCATCGAGAGCGCCAACTACGACAAGCAGGAGCCCACTCTCACGCCGGACGCCTTCGAGAAGGCCTTCCGCCTGTTCCTCCCCGGCGGCTTGGCCGAGGTGCCCGACTCGACGACCTATCAGGACTGACGGGCGGGCTGCAATCGTCTAAATGAGCCGGTCGCGGTCGGCGGCCGCGTACTTCGTCATCTTCTCCTCGTCCAGCTCGATGCCCAGGCCCGGCTTGTCGGGCAGCCGCACGTAGCCGTCCTCGTCGATGCGGAAGGGCTCCTTCAGCAGAAAGTCGCGGGCCTCGACTGTCCAGGTCGGTGGGTCGTAGGGGAACTCGAAGTAGGGGCACTGCCCCAGCGAGGCGGCGAACTGGAGGTTGGCGGCGAAGCCGATGCCGTTGGTCCAGGTGTGAGGCGTCAGCACCTTGCCGTGAGCCTCCACCATCCCCGCCAACTGGCGACACTGGAGGAAGCCGCCGGCGAAGGTCACGTCGGGCTGGTAAACGTCGAAGCAGTCCTTCTCGAGGAAGATCCTGAACTCGTGCAGGCCCTGGTTCAGCTCGCCGCCGGCGATGCGCAGGTTCACCTGGCGGCGGAGCTCGGCCAGGCCGTCGTAGTCGTAGCAGTAGAGCGGCTCCTCCAACCAGTAGACGCCCAGTTCTTCCATGGCCCGCGCCATGTAGATGGCCGTGCGCAGGTCCCAGCGCTGCACGGCGCGGTCGGGCGCGATGTTCCAGCCGTAGTTGGCGTCCACCATGATGTCCATGCCGTCGCCGACGGCCTTGCGTACCGCCTCCAGCACTCGCAGGTCATGGCGGGCGTCGTGGCTGTGGAAGCGAAGCTTCAGGGCGCGGAAGCCCTCCTGTCGCAGCCGCTGGGCGTCCTCGACCCGCTGCTCTGGCGAGCGCAGCTCGCCGGTGCTGGCGTAGGCCTTCAGGCGCTGGTGGGCGCCGCCCAGGAGGCGCGAGATGGGTTGGCCGGTGGCCTTACCGATGATGTCCCACAGGGCCACCTCCAGCGGCCAGGGCCGGCCGATGAAAAAGGCGAAGCTGCGCAGGTTCTGCACATGCTGCTCGATGGCGAAGGGGTCCTGACCCAGGAGGAAGAGCCGGGCCACGTCCCAACGCACGGGCACGCCGCCCGAGCCGATGCCGGTGATCCCTTCGTCGGTGTGGATGAGGGCGATGTGGACGCGGTGATTGACGGTGGGCATGGGCTGCCAGGTAGGGGTAAAGGGGCGCTCCAGCGCGTGCTCAACGACCTTGATCTCGACGTCGGTGATCCTCATGACGGGCCGCCTCCTTCTGGTTAGTCGGTCGTATGCTAGGCGGGCCCGCGGGGGGTGTCAAGGGAATCCCAATGGGGCGCGGCAAGCAGCGCCCCTATCACCCGTTGGTTCGACAGGATCAGGGAATGTAGGGGCGCACGGCCGTGCGCCCCTACGACTCCCGCTCGTGGTTCGACGGGCTCAGCTGCCCGGCGCCGGCCCCACGATAACCCCCGCCGCCGCGAGCTCATGCAGCTCTCCTTGTGAGAGGCCCAGGAGAGACGACAGCACCTCGTAGGTGTGCTCGCCCAGGGCCGGCGGCGGGCCCGTGATTCCGCCCGGCGTGCGCGACAGTTTGACCGGCGTATCGGCCACGGTGAGCGACCCGATGCGGGGGTGCTCCACCTCCACCAGCATCTGTCGCGCCTGCACCTGCGGGTGGGCCGCCGCCTGCGCGATGTTGTTCAGCGGGCCGCAGGGCAGGCCGATGGCGTCGAACTCCGCCAGCCACTGGGCGGTGGCCTTCTGGCGCAGGGCCTCGTTGAGGATGGGCTCCAGCTCGGCGTGGTGTTGGGTGCGCTGGTGAGGGAGATCGAAGCGGGGGTCATCGATGAGCTCGGGGCGCCCGATGGTCGCGCAGAAGAGCTCCCACTGGTTCTCAACGCCCCAGCCTATCGCCAGGACGATCCAGCCGTCGGCCGTCGGGAAGGCCTGAAAGGGCGTCGCCACCGGATGGCGCGTCCCCAGGGGCTGGGGCAACTCGCCGGTGGCGAAGTAGCGAACAAACGCGTTCTCCAGGATGGCGACCTGGCAGTCCAGCATGGCGATATCGATCATCTGGCCGCGGCCGCTGGCGCCGCGCTCGTGGAGGGCGGCCAGCACGCCGATGGCGGTGTACAGGCCGGCGGCGATGTCACCCAGGGAGAGGCCGGGGCGGATCGGCGGGCCGCCGGGCTCGCCGGTGATGCTCATGACGCCACCCATTCCCTGCACCACAATGTCGAGTGCCGGCCGCAGGCGGTCGGGCCCCGTCTGGCCGAAGCCCGAGGTCGCAGCGTAGATCAGGCGGGGGTTGCGGCACTGGAGCGCCTCGTAGCCCAGGCCCAGGCCATCCATGGTGCCGGGCGTGAAGTTCTCCATCACCACGTCGGCCACGTCCACCAGCCGGAGGAGAAGCTCGCGCCCCTGTTCGGACTTGAGGTCGAGGCAGATGCTCTTCTTGCCGCGGTTGATGCTGAAGAAGTAGGCGCTCTCGCCGTCGATGAGGGGGGCGGTGGTGCGAGCCACGTCACCCAGGGGTGGCCGCTCGACCTTGATGACCTCCGCGCCCAGGTCGTTGAGGATCATGCTGGCGAAGGGGCCGGCCAGCACCCAGGTGAGGTCTAGGACGCGGATTCCCTCCAGGGGCCCAGCCATGCGTGCTCCTCCCGGCGATAGTCGTCGCGCGGGAGATATGATAGCAGGGTCTCGGCCCTAAGGCCCAGCCTTAGTTGGGAGGAGGTGGGTCGGAGGCGAACGGTGTTAGGCCGGCGGCACTCCTACCAGCGAGGGCGACTGGCCCGCTGCTTGCTGAAGCAGTCGTCGCAGTAAACCGGCCGATCCTCTCGCGGCTGGAAGGGGACCTGGGTTTGAGCGCCGCACTGGCTGCAGACCGCGTCGTACATGGTGCGAGGGGCGCGCGGACCGCCGTAGCCTCCGCCGCCGCCGTAACCGCCGCCACCGCCGCGCTCGCTCCGCCGCGCCTGCCGGCAGTTGGGACAGCGCTTGGGGTCCTGATAGCCGCGGGCGGCGTGGAACTCCTGGTCAGCGGCGGAGAAGGTAAACTCCAACCCGCAGTCGACGCAAACGAGGGTTTTATCTGAGTAAGCCACTCGATGACCTCCCTCTCGGTATTCTTGGTTATGCCTCGGTCATCGAACGCTTTGCGGGGCTGGGCCTCCTGCCCGGTCCTGTCAGGAGCCGACGCCGGAACACTAACCTAAAGAATAATAGCACGCACGCGACGGCGCGACAACCTCTGCGGGCGGCGAGGGCTAGCCTAGCCCTTCACGTGACGCGACCCTCACCCGGGTCGGGCATCGGGGTTGCCGTCGTCTCGCTGGGCCACCAGTTTGGGCGGCTCGCCCAGGTGACGGGCGATGCGTTCGGCCATTTCGTTAAGGTCCGCCTTGTTGAAGCCCCAGGTTACAGTCTCCACCCGGCCGTCGCGGCCGATGAGGAACAGAGTGGGCGTGGCCGGCGGGTCCCAAGCGTGGGAGACCGCCCACTTTTCGGGTTCATCCACCAGCACTGGGAAGGAGACTCCGAAGCGCTCGGCGTATTGACGGGAGGAGTCGGCGAAGTTCTGGGAGACGACCCAGAGCTGCCACCCTTCGCGCCGATAGGCCTCGCTCAGCCGCTGGAGGTAGGGCATGACCAGATCGCAGGCGGGGCAGGTGGTCTTAACGAAGACGGTCAGCAGGGGACCCTGCTTCAGCGCCTGCGAGAGCCGGTATTCCTTGCCATCGATGCCCATCAGGGCGAAATCGGGGGCCTGGCTACCTTCAGGCAAAGGCATGACTCTCACCCTACCTTTCGTTCATCGGCTACCGTCCAAACAGATCGAGAACAGCCTCGCGATAGGCCTCCACCTCATCGCGGGGCAGGAAGTGCTCTGGCCAGCTCAGAGCCACCGAATCGGCCAACTCCCCGTAGGTGCCCACCCTCTTGCGAACGTGGCCGGGCGTACCGGCAACAGCGAACGCCTCCACCATCTCCTGGCTCACTGCCGCAATCATAGCCTCAGTGTCACCGCGTAGGAAGGCCTCGTGGATGGCCTGGAGGGGCGCTTCGAAGCCGTGGCTCAGGAAGACCGGCTCGAAGGCGGTGACCGTGGCGAAGTGAGCGATGCTGGCGGCAGCAGCCCGCCTCGCCTGTCGCACGTCGCGGCCGATGGCGCAGAGAGCAGCGGCGCAGAAGTGGAAGTCCTGGCGCCGGCGCCCCGAACGCTGGAGGCCGAGGGCCATCGCCGGCAGCACGACGTCCCGAGTCCACTGCGGCGAGCAGACGGGGTGGCCCAAGAGACCGTCGGCCACCTCGCCGGCGGTACGGACCATTCCCTCGCGGAGGCCCGCCAGGTAGATGGGGATGCTTGGCCGGACCGGCGCCAGGGGTCGGGACCAGCCCTGGATGTCGATGTCGTAGTACTGGCCGGCGTAGCGGATGGCCTCGCCGCGGGGGGCGCGCTCCATGATCAGCCGGATGACGTCGATGCACTCCTTGACGTGGGGCGCAGGCTTGCCGTAGGCCACACCGTGCCACCGCTCGCTCAAGCGTTTGAGGCCGGTGCCCAAGCCCAGCACGAAGCGCCCACCGCTAAGGGCGTCCAGGTCCAGGGCACTAAGGGCGGTCACCCAGGGACTGCGCACGAAGGCCAGGGCGATGGAGGTGCCGAGCTGGATGCGACTGGTCCGGCCGGCCACAGCGGCCAGGGAGATGAACGGATTGCCCGTCATCTCAGACGCCCAGACGGTCTGAAAGCCGGCGGTTTCCGCCCGCTCGGCCCATCGGGCCACGTCTGCCGGATCGCTCGTGGGAAGGG